>Ga0194128_10000084_pt1 | contig 153992 bp, 139 predicted proteins | sample TA2KigCa65mmetaG_FD_148650 | JGI IMG/M metagenome (GOLD analysis project Ga0194128, IMG submission 148650) | Freshwater microbial communities from Lake Tanganyika, Tanzania - TA2015037 Kigoma Deep Cast 65m | ecosystem: Environmental > Aquatic > Freshwater > Lake | place: Tanzania: Lake...
TGCATTTCTCACCAGATCACGTCGCGAGGCGGTCGAGAGTGCCGAAGATTCGCGAGCCTCGGACCGGAGGGCGACGCAGGCGTACTTGAACAGTACGTCGAGGAGCCCAGAGGGAGAAGCTCGCGAAGATTCGGTGCTATCGGCCGCCGCAGTAGGGATCTGGTGAGAAATGCAGGCTAGGCTCGACGCATGGGACTCCTCGTCGAGGGCCAGTGGCAGGACCAGTGGTACGACACGAAGTCGACCGGCGGCCGCTTCGTTCGCCAGAACGCTTCGTTCCGCGACCGCATCGCGAAGGACGGCTCGACGCCGCGCACGGCCGCGACCGCTTCCCGGCCGAGTCGTCCCGCTAGCCCCTGAGCGGACGTCGACGATCGAAGGTCGCTTCCAGCGCGGCCGGGCGCGATGGTAGATTCCCGCGACTTCGAGAAGAGGGACCCGATCCATGCGCCGATTGCTGCTGCTCGCCCTGCTGTTCTTCCCGCTCGCGACCGCCCAGGCCGCCGATCAAACGGTGCTCGGCTCCGTGCTGGTGGTGAAGAACCCGAGCACGGCGGCGAAGCGCAAGGTCCTCGTCAAGGCGAGGGAGACGGCGAGTGACGACACCCTGATCGGCAACCCCGTCGTCGCCGGCGCGACGGTGACCATCGCCGCCCTGGGCGCAAACCCGAGCCAGGAGACGTACTCGCTCCCCGCCGGCGTCAGCCCGGCGACCGGCCGGTCGTACTGGAGCGGCGATGCTTCGATCGGTTTCACGTACCGCGACAACGACGGCGACAACGGTCCGGTGAAGAAGGCGCGGCTCTCCCTCCGGGGCGGGGTGTTCAAGATCGACGTCACCGTCGATGGCGATCATGGGCCGGTGGCAATGGTCCCTCCCAATCCCGGCTCGAGCGGTTGTGTGCTCTTCGATGTCGCCGACGGCGATTCGTACAGCGTGCGATTCGCCGATGGACGGCTCGTGAACAAGGGCAGCGCGCTCTTCAAGATGACGAAACCGAACGGCGAGGGGACGTGCGCTCCGACGGCGACACCGACCCCGGTCCCGTCGCCCACTCCGAGTCCGACGCCGACGCCGGTTCCGACGCCCACCCCGGTGCCGACCTTCGATCTGCCGAACATCACGCCGCCGGGAGCCGCGCCGCTGCGCTATCGCGATCTCGTCTTCTCGAACGTGACCATCACCAGCAACGTCGTGTACGGCAGCGCCGTCAACCTCTCGGGTCAGACCGTCACGCTGCTGCTCGACATCTACGAGCCGACCGGCGACACGGTGACCGAGCGCCCGGCGATCGTCTGGGTGCACGGCGGCTCCTTCTGCTGCGGCAGCAAGACCTCGGCGGAGATCGTCGACGAGGCCACCACGTTTGCGCGCAAGGGCTACTTCAACGTCTCCATCAGCTATCGCCTCGAGCCCGGCGGTTGCACGGGCAGCGTGCCGATCACCACCTGTATCGCCGCGATCCGGGAGGCCCTCGAAGATGCGCAGACGGCGGTCCGCTTCCTGCGCACGAACCAGGCACTCTACGGCATCGACGAGACCCGCATCGCGATCGGCGGCTCGTCGGCCGGCGCCATCACCGCCCTGAACGTCGGCTTCTCTTCCGGCGAGGACCCGACGGCCGCGGTCGACGGTTCGGTCTCGCTCTCCGGCTTCCGCACCCACGGTGCACCCGGTCCTGGCGACGCACCGAGCCTGCTGTTCCACGGCACCTCGGACAACATCACCCCGTACTCGTCGGCGGTCAGTACACGGAATCAAGCGATCGCCGCCGGCCTCGACTCCTTCCTCACCACCTGGACCGGCGCCGGACACGTTCCCTACGTGCAGCACCGCACCGAGATCCTCGATCAGACGACGAACTTCCTCTACTGGGAGCTGGACCTGGAAGACGCCGCGCAGTGAATCTCTTCATGGCTTGATCACGCCGCGGGCGTAGGCGACGCGCGACGCGGTCGTCAGCACGTCCGCGCGCGAAGCGACGAGCGTGTAGCGCGCGTTCGCGAGGTCGCGCTCCGCGGTCAGGAGATCGACGATCGTCCCGAGCCCGTGCCGATACCGCGAGAGGTTCGCATCGTACGCGTCCTCCGACGCCGCGAGCAGCGCCTCCGCGTAATCGAGCTTCTGCACCGCGGCGCGGAAGTCGTAGTAGGCGCGCCAGACCTGCGCGATCGTGTCGAGCTCCGCACTCTCGAGCTCCGCGCGCGCCTGCTTCTCCTCGGCCTCCGCCTCGCGCAGCGCGTTCAGGCGCTCGAAGCCGCGGAAGGCGTCCCACTGGAAGCCGAAGACGGTGCTGTACGACGGCTCGTTGTTGTGGACGCGCGGGCCGCCCTGCACCGCGTAGTCCCAGACGTTCTGGCCGTAGGATCCCGTGAAGCCGATCGTCGGGAAGAAGTCGGCCTTCGCGCGCTCGACGCCCGCTTCGGCGGCACGAAGCGAGGCGACCTGCGCGGCGAGATCGGGGCGCTCGCGGAAGGCGTCGTCGATCAGCTCGTCGACCGCCTCGCTCAGGTCCTCCGGCATCGGCTGCTCGGCGAGCGACTCGATCGTCACGGGATGATCTGCCGGGATGCCGAGCGCGAGCGCGAGGTCCGCCTGACGGTTCTTCACCGCGACCTTCGCGTTCTCGAGCTCGTAGACGGCGCGCGCGTCGACCTGCTTCGCGAGGAGCACGTCCGGACGCGTCGCGAGACCGACGCCGAGACGCTCGTCCGCCGACGTGAAGACCGTGCGCGCGAGCTCCACGTTCCTCACCGCGGCTCGCTCCATCGCCTGCGCCGCATCCAGCAGGTAGTAGGCCGTCTGCACGCGGAAGATCACCGTCTGGAGCGCGCGGTTGAAGGTGAAGTTCGCGGCCACGAGCTGCTGGCGCGCGACCTCCGCGGACTGCGCGCGCCGGCCGAAGTCGAGGAGCGTCCACGTCAGCGTGACCGCCGGGTCGTAGCTGTCCTGGCGGATCACGAGCGTGTCCGGACTGTCCTGGAAGAGGAGGCGCTCGTTCGGGCTCACGATCGCCGTACCCGTGATCGTCGGATAGTAGGGCGCGAGCGACTGGCCGTAGCGCGAGGCGGCGGCGCGCGCGGCCTCCCACACGGCGCGCGTGTCGGGGTTCTCGCGCAGCGCGACGTCGATCAGCGCCGGCAGATCCTGCGTTCCCGCTCCGGGAAGCGTTTCCGGCGCGCGACGGAGCGCGCGGTCGTCTCGATACGTGCCGACGCCACCGACGGCGCCGCCGGTCCCCTCGGCCGCGTCACCGTCCGCAGCGTCGCTGGACCCGTCCGCGGGCGGAGCCCACGCGCTCTGCTTCGAGGATGGCGCGAGCTCCTCCGCCTTCCAGGCTTCGCTCAAATCGGGCGGCGCGCGCCAGGGCACTCCGCACGCCGAGAGCACGAGACACGCCGCGATCGCTCTACTCGTCCCGCGCCATCGTGTTTCCTTTTCGCCGGAGGTGGGCGGAGCGGAGGCGGCCAGGCATACAGCCTCACACGCTGGCGCGGCGATCCGCATGCGCCGACCTGAATACCGCATGGCCTGCCGCGGTCAATGAAACGCGCCGCCATCGACGCCGTCTCCGCGATCGCGCTTCTCGCCGCGAGCCTCGCGGGCTGCAGTCCGATCTTCGACGTCGAGGGCGCGTTCTTCCCGGCGTGGATGCTCTGCATGCGGCGACCGCTTCGCTCTCGGTCCAACCTTCGCCGAGCTGAGGTTCCTAAGCTGACGTCCGAGATCTCAGGTCGCTCGCCGAAGTGCGATTTCTCGCCTTCGAGTCGAAGCCGATTCGACCCGGAGGTGCGCTTCGACGCGAAGACCGAGCGCCGACTTCGGCTACGACTTCGGCTTCCAGACGCGCGGCGGCTTGCCGGCCATCAAGTCGGCGAGCGACCAGAGCTCGATGCGCCACGGGATCATGCGCAAGCAGCCGAAGGACTCGTCGTCGACGCCCTTCGTGAAGAAGAGCCCCGGGTCGTAGCCCTGCGGCGACGGCGTTTCCTTGAACCAGTTCCAGAGACGGCGCTTCTCCTCGGCGCGTCCTTCCCACTCCGTTCGGCAGTCGACGTGCACCTGCTCTTCCGCCGAGTCGATGTACGTGAGGGACAACCACGGATTTCCATCCAGTTCGCGCGCCTTCGGCGAGTGCCGCTCGGTCAGGAGCCAGCCGACGCTCCCGTCCCAGAGCGGGTGCACGATCCGCGAACGAACCCGGCGCTCGGAGTCGACCGTCGCCATCGAGCACCAGATGGTGCGGTCGACGCGGCGCTTGAACTCCCCCATGAGCTCTTCGAGCTGAACCATGCGCGGCGGATAGCAAATCGCGGCCGCGCCGTCATCACGAAGCGAGGCGAAACTCCTCCACATCGCGCGCGAAGCGCGCGGGCCGCTCCCAGTGCAAGGCGTGCCCCGTATCCGGGTAGATCCGAAGTCGCGCGCGCTCGATTCCGAGCCGATCGAGCAGAGCAACGGCGTCCTCGGGAAGCTCATCATCGCGGGTCATCGCACGCTCCTCTCAGTCAGGCCCGAAGCTCGTAGAGCCGGAAGAAGCCGCCGTCCGCCGCGAGCACGTCGACGCGCAGGAAGCCCGCTTCGGCGGCGAGATCGCGGACGAGCGACTCGCGAATCACCGTGCCGATCGCCGCCGAAGGCTGCTCGACCATCTGCGTCGGAAGGCAGTGCGTGATGCTCCAGCCGTACATCATCCGCTCCATGTCGCTTCCGGGAGCGGTGAACTTCGGCTCGACCGCCTCGTCCGCGACGAGGACCGCACCGTCCTTCGCGAGCGCACGTCGCGCGCCGCGCAACGCTTCCGCCGGCCGCGCGAGGTCGTGCAGCACCTCGAGCAGCATCACGACGTCGAACGGGCCGTGATCGGAGAGTGCGGCCGCGTCGGCGCACTCGAAGCGCACGCGGACGCCCGCTTCCGCCGCGAAGCCGCGCGCATCCTCGACCGAGGACGGATCGGCATCGATCCCCCAGACCTCGGCCTTCGGGAACGCGCGTGCGACGGACATGGCGGCCCAGCCCTGGCCGCAGCCGAGGTCAGCGATCCGTCCGCCGTTTGCGAGCTTCGTCGCGCCGATCGACATCGCAGGAAGCCAGCTCTCGACGAGCGCGCTCTCGAACGCGGGCCGATTGATGCCGCCCTGGCCGTGGCGGAAGTCGGGGCCGTAGCAGGAGTACGGGACGCACGCGCCGGTCTTGTACGCGGCGACGACCTTCTCGATCACACCGCCGATCCCGACCATCATCCGCGCAAGCGGTGCCAGGTAGGATGGGCTCGTCGCGTTCGCGACGACGGCGGCGTTCGCCGCCGGCAACGCGTAGCGACGCTCCTCGGCGTCCTTCGAAGCGTCGTCGACGACGAGGACGCCCGCGACGGCCTGCTGCTCGAGCCACTCGCGCGCGTAGCGCGGGTGGATCCCGCAGGCGTGCGAGAGCTCGTCGACCGTGAGGCCGCCCGCCCGCTGGAGCGGGCCGTAGAGGCCGAGGCGGTCGCCGAGATAGACGCCGAAGAGCTCGAGAGCGCCGACGGAGGCGGCGAAGAGCCGCTCGTCGAGCGGGGCGAGGGTGACGGGTGTCGCGGACATGGACGTTCCTCCTTGGGATTCTGGGGATTCTCGAGATCCTCGGGATTCTCGGGACTCCTGGGACGGACTCCTGGGACTCCTGGGATCGGGAGAGCCCGGCGGGCTCTCTCGATCCAGGAGGCGACGCATTCCGTGTCCCTCCTCGAACGGTCCTTACACGATCTCGGCTTGCGAAGAACCCGAGGGTGGGCGAAGGCGGCGTCGTGGGCGCGTTCTCGAACGCGGAGTCCGTTCTCTGCCGGCGGCTCTTCCTGCGTCTCCTCGGGCTCGTCTACTTCATCGCGTTCGTCTCGCTCGCGGTGCAGGTGACGGGGCTGATCGGCGCGGACGGGCTCCGTCCCGCGGCCGCGCGGTTCGAGCGTGCGCGCGAGGTCCTCGGCGGTGTGGATCTCCTGCGTCTGCCGACCGTGTTCTGGCTCGGCGCGAGCGACGGTGCGCTCGTCCTCACTTCGTGGGCGGGAGCGGCCACCGCCGTCGCGTTGATGCTCGGGCTCGCGCCGCTCGCGTGCCTCGTCGTGCTGTGGGCGCTCTATCTCTCGTTCGCCGGGATCGGCTCGCCGTTCCTCGGCTATCAATGGGACGCGCTGCTGCTGGAGACCGGCTTCCTGGCGCTCTTCTGGGCGCCGGCTCGATTGCGACTCGACGATCCGCGCGCGCCGGCGCCGTCGACGATCGTGCTGTGGCTCTTCCGCTGGCTCGTGTTCCGGCTGATGTTCTTCTCCGGCTGGGTGAAGCTCGCGAGCGGTGATCCGACGTGGTGGGACCTGACCGCGCTCGAGTACCACTACTGGACGCAGCCTTTGCCGGCGTGGACGAGCTGGTATGCGGCGCACCTTCCGACCGCGGTGCAGAAGCTCTCGTGCGCGCTGACGTTCGTGATCGAGCTCGCCCTGCCGTTCCTGATCCCGTTCGGGCGGCGAGCGCGCGCGATCGCGTGCACCGGATTCGTCGCGCTGCAAGTGATCATCGGCGCGACTGGCAACTACGGGTTCTTCAACCTCCTTTCGGTGGCTCTCTGCGTGACGCTTCTCGACGATGCGCAGCTTCGCGCGCTCCTGCCGGGTCGCTTCCGACGCGCGTCGGTGGCGCCGATCGCCGTCGCGAAGTCGCCGAGCGTCCTGCGCGTGGGAGCGAGCGTCGCCGTCGCGGTGCTCCTGATCCTCCTGACCGTGCCGAGCTCGCTGTCGCGCGCTCTCGGCCGGCGCGGCGCGTGGGAAACGGCTTCCGCGCCGCTCGCGGAATGGACCGGTCCGTTCTCCCTGACGAGCGGATACGGTCTGTTCGCCGTGATGACGACGACACGGCCGGAGGTCGTGATCGAGGGTAGCGACGACGGAGAAGCGTGGGCGCCCTACGTGTTCCGCTGGAAGCCGGGGCCGCTCGGTCGTGCGCCCTCGTTCGTCCAGCCGCACATGCCCCGCCTCGACTGGCAGATGTGGTTCGACGGGCTCTACATCGAGCGCATGCTCGAGACGGGACAGCGCGGGTTCGACGCGGTGACGCCGTCGCTGCTCGAGAGCCTGCGTCGCGGGTCGGCGGAAGTGCTGGCGCTCCTCGAGAGCGATCCCTTCGCGGGACGGCCGCCGCGCTACGTGCGGTGGCTGCTGTACCAGTACCGCTTCACCGACGCCGCGGAGCGCGAGCGGACGCGGGACTGGTGGAAGCGGACGCTCGTGCACACGAGCGACGCGATGGGCTGAAGGATGTCCCGCGCTCGCGGTGGCTCGCTGGGAGACGTGCGTGCGATCCGCGCTTTGCTGGAGCGCTACGCGGAGGCCGTCGATGCGCGCGACCTCGGCGGCGTCGCTTCCTGCTTCACCGAGGACGCGGCGTACGAAGGCTCGCTCGCGGGGTCGGACATCCGGAGCGCTCTCCCCGACCTCGCGACTCGATGGCAGGAGTACGAGCGGACCCGGCATTCGATCGGCTGCCAGCTCGTCGAGCTGCCTCGACCGGGCGAGCGTGGGCCGTTCGAGGCGCACGCCGAGACCTACGTGAGCGTCCGCCAGCAGCGCCGTCGCGACGGCCGGCTCGAGGGCCGCTGGGTCGTCCTCGTCTACCGGGACGACCTGGTCCGGGCTCCGGCCGAGGGCCGACCGGCTGCCGCCTCTCCCTGGCGGATCGCCCGGCGCCGCGTCCACACGTACTTCCGTCTCGACTGGTCGCACACGACCCATTGACCGGTCGACGTTTCGCGTGTAGATCGTCGAATCGTTGATTCGTCCGGAGCGGCCGTTCCAGGCCGACGATCGCCGGACGGTCGACGGCTTCCCCACATGGGCGATCCCGCAATCGAGAACGGCGGGCGGCGCGAGGAGATCCTCGCGGCCGCGCGCAACATCTTCGCGCACTACGGGTTCCGGCGCGCCGGGCTCGAGGAGATCGCCCGCGAGGCGGGGATCTCGCGGACCGCGCTCTACCACCACTTCCGCAACAAGGAAGACATCTTCCGCGCGACCTGCGACGGCATCTACAGCCGCGCGATCGCCAATGCGGAGCGCGCGGTCGCCGACGCGGCGACGCTCGACGCCCAGCTCGTCGGCGCCCTCGAGGCGCAGATCGGCTGGATCTACCGCCTGGTGTCCAACTCGCGGCACGGGTTCGAGATCGTCGACGAGACGAGCCGGCTCTGCAGCGACATCACCGCCGCCGCGACGAAGCGCGCCGCGAAGCTCCTCGCGCGCGTCCTCCGGGAAGCGGAGGACGCCGGGAAGATCGCGACCGCGCGGGCCGGGTTCACTCCGGAATCCGCTGCGAATTTTTTGCTTCTCTGCGCGCACGGACTGCAAGGACCGCCGTCCCACGCGCCCTCGGCATCCCAGTATGCCCGCCGCCTCGCCGACCTCGTCCGCCTGACCGTGGCGGGACTCGGCGGAGAGACGAACGGCGTCGATTCGAGCCAGAAGGAAAGGTGAGATCATGTCGATGAAGACGATGAGCGAAGCCGAGCTGCGCGAGCGAACCCGCGCGCTCCTCGCCGAGGTGCATCCGGACAAGGTCGACCGCACGACGTTTCGCCGCGCGCAGTTCGATCACGGGCTCGCGTGGGTCCGCTTCCCCGAGGGACACGGCGGGCTCGGGCTCACCGCGAACCTCCAGCAGATCGTCAACGACGAGATCCGCAAGAACGCGAAGACCTTCTACGAGGACATGGCGATCAACCCGATCGGGATCGGCATGGGCGGCCCGGTCGTGCTGACGCACGGCACGGAGGAGATGAAGAAGCGCCTCCTCCGCCCGCTGTTCACCGGCGAGGAGATCTGGTGCCAGCTCTTCAGCGAGCCGGGCGCGGGCTCGGACGTCGCGGGCCTGTCGACGCGCGCCGTGCGCGACGGCGACGACTGGATCGTCAACGGCCAGAAGGTGTGGACGACGCTCGCGCACCTCTCGAAGTGGGGCATGCTCGTCGCGCGCACGAACCCGGACGTGCCGAAGCACGAGGGCATGTCGTACTTCCTGCTCGACATGCAGAGCCCGGGCGTCGAGGTCCGGCCGCTCTACCAGATCACCGGCGAGGCGGAGTTCAACGAGATCTTCATGACCGACGTCCGCATTCCGGGCGACCGCATCCTCGGGCACGAGGGCGACGGCTGGAAGGTCGCGATCACGACGCTGATGAACGAGCGCACTTCGCTCGGCGGCGGCGGCGGCTCGCGCGGCAGCGGACCGATCGCGACGCTCCTGCGTCTCTGGAAGAACCGCGAAAAGGCCGCGTTCACCCAGGCCAGCGAGGCGGTGATGCGCGACCGCATCACGCAGCTCCACATCGAGTGCGAGCTCCTTCGCTTGACGGGCATGCGCGCGAAGGCGGGCCTGCGCTCCGGCATCCCGGGCCCCGAGGGCTCCGTCGGCAAGCTCGCGATGGCCGAGATCAACAAGCGTCTCTGGGAGTGCAGCCTCGACGTGATGGGCTCGAGCTCCCTGCTGTACGAGGCCGGCTACGAGCTGAAGCGTCCCGAGCTGCACGGGCGCGCGAGCCGCGTGGAGGAGCACGCCAAGTATCAATTCCTCCGCTCGCGGGCGAACTCGATCGAGGGCGGCACCTCGGAAGTGATGCGGAACATCCTGGGCGAGCGCGTGCTCGGCCTGCCGGGTGAGCCGCGCGTCGACAAGAACGTTCCCTGGAAGGACATTCCGCGCGGCGTCTGAGCCGGCTGCTTTGAGCTGAGGAGAAACGAGCCATGCATTTCACGTTCACCGAAGAGCACGAAGAGCTCCGCCGCACCGTCCGCCGCTTCCTCGAGCAGCGCTCCGACGAGCAGGCGGTCCGCCGCGCGATGGAGACCGAGCGCGGCTACGACGACGACGTCTGGAGCCAGATGGCGGGCCAGATGGGCCTGCAGGGATTGATCGTCCCGGCCGAGCACGGCGGCGCCGGCCTCGGCTGGGTCGAGATGATGGTGGTGCTCGAGGAGATGGGCCGCTCCCTCCTGTGCGCGCCGTATCTCTCGACCGCGGTCCTGGCCGCGGGCGCCCTCGTCGAGGCGGGCTCCGAAGAGGCTCGCAGCGAAATCCTGCCGGGGATCGCGAGCGGCGAGACGATCGCGACGCTCGCGTTCGTCGACGACGGTCGCGGCTGGGACGTCGCCGACGTCCAGATGCAGGCGACGAAGGACGGCGACGGCTGGAAGCTCTCGGGCGTCAAGAACTTCGTCCTCGACGGGCACACCGCGGACGTGATCCTGGTCGTCGCTCGGGGGCCGGACGGCCTTTCGCTGTTCCGCGTCGACGCGGGTGCTGCCGGCCTCGAGCGGGCGCTCCTCCCGACGCTGGATCTGACGCGGAAGCTCGCGCGCGTTTCGTTCTCGTCGACGCCGGCGAAGCGCGTCGGGGCTTCGGGCGACCTCACTTCGCAGCTCCGTCGCGTTCTGGATCTGGCGGTCGTCGGACTGGTCGCCGAGCAGGTCGGCGGCGCGCAGCGCTGCCTCGAGATGTCGACGGAGTACGCGCGTACGCGTCTCCAGTTCGGCCGCCCGATCGGCTCGTTCCAGGCGATCAAGCACCGCTGCGCGGACATGCTGGTCTCGGTCGAGTTCGCGAAGTCGGCCGCGTACAACGCGGGCTTCACGGCGGCGGAGGGCGACGGCGATCTCGCGAGCGCGGCGCACATCGCGAAGTCGTACTGCTCGGAGGCCTACTTCCACGCGGCCGCGGACAACATCCAGATCCACGGCGGCATGGGCTTCACCTGGGAGCACCCGGCGCACCTGTACTTCAAGCGCGCGAAGAGCTCGAGCGTGCTGTTCGGCGATCCGATGCAGCACCGCGAGCAGCTCGCGCAGAGCCTCGGGATTTAGCTTCGATCGGCTCCTTGGAGCGCATCGCGGCCGGCGGCAGACGGCACCTCGGAGTGGCGTTTGCCGCCGCGTCGATCCTGGCCGTCCTCCCGGCGACGGCGGCAACGACTGGGCCGGTGGGCGGCGATCGGCCGGTCGAGGTCGTCGTCCCGAAGGGCTACGACGCCGCAAAGCCGACACCGCTCGTGCTCCTGCTGCATCCCTACGGCGGCACGGGAGCTTCCTCCGACGCCGGGTTCGGGTTGCGCGCTCTCGCCGCGGAACGAGGCTTCCTCCTGGCCATCCCCGAAGGAATGGTCGACCGCCGCGGGAGACCCTTCTGGAACGCGACCGCGGGGTGCTGCGACTTCGACGGCACCAAGGTCGACGATTCGGCCCATCTGCGTCGCGTGATCGAAGACGTCCAGGCGCGCTGGAACGTCGACGACCGGCGCATCTTCACGATCGGGTTCTCGAACGGCGGCTTCATGAGCCATCGGATGGCGTGCGATCACGCGGATCTCATCGCGGGCTTCGTCAGCATCGCCGGCGTGATGGACGCCGACCCGAAGCGCTGCCGTCCGAGCGAGCCGGTGCACGTCCTGCAGATCCACGGGACCGCGGACGACGTCATCCACTTCGACGGCGGCTCGTTCACGGGCCCGTATCCCGGCGCGAAGGAGACCGTGCGACGCTGGGTCGAGGTCGACGGCTGCGGTGAAGCGAAGACGCAGCCGCCGATCGACGCGCACCCCGGCGCCCCCGGGAACGAGAGCAAGGTCACGCGCTGGACGGAAGGCTGCCGTCCGGGCGGAAGCGTCGAGCTCTGGGAGATGGAGGGCGTGGGCCACTCCATCCCCTCCAGAGCGGTCGTCAAAGGCCGGATCGGGGACTGGCTCCTGTCGCACGCGAAGCCGGCGAAGCCGAAGCCGGAGCCGGAGCCGAAGTCGGAGCCGAAGTCGGAGCCGAAACCGAAGTAGCCCTCAGCTCGTCGGCACCGCCCCCGCGGCCGCGCGCAGCTCGGAACGGAGGACGGAATTGCATCCCCTGCCATGGCGAAGAACCCGCGGCGCCCACTATCGAGACCTCCAAAAACGAGGAGGTGCACCTTGGACGTCACGTCTTCCGGAGCCCGCGAGACGAGCTTCGTCTCTGAGGAAGCGTTCACGCAGGAAACGTTTCGACGCTGGTTCGAGCGACGGTCTCGCTCCGATTCGAATCACTACGAGCTCATCGACGGCCACGTCGTCCTGAGCCCGCCGGCGGCCGCCTGGCACGAAGCGGTGGAAGCGAGGCTCGTGGCCCTTCTCGAAGCACACGCTTCGGCACGAGGTCTCGGCACCGTGCTCGCCTCGCGCACCGCCTACGAGCTTCCCGGCGGCGAGACCCTCGCACCGGACGTGTCGTTCCTCTCCCGCGAACGCGCGCAGGGCGGCCCGCGCCCGGAACGATACGAGATCTCGCGCGTCGTCCCGTCGCTGGTCGTCGAGATCCTCTCGCCCGCCACGGCCCGGCGCGATCGGACGGAGAAGCTCGAGATCTACGTCCGAAACGGCGTCGACGAGTACTGGATCGTCGACTTCACGCGGCGCGAGATCACGGTGCATCAGCCCTCGGACGAAGGGCTCACCGAGTCGGTCATCTACGTGAGCGGCGTCGTCGAATCGCGCGTGCTCCCGGACCTGAACGCTCGCGTCGAGGACGTCTTCGGCGACGTCGGCTGAGAGTTGTCGACGGTCGAGCCGCAGACCGGACAGAGCGGAAGCGGAACTCGGCGCCCTGGTCGCCGGCGCGGACGTACTCGTTGCGCCGCACGACCCCATCCGGCAAGTTCGCCCCTCATGCACCCTCTCCTTCGCGGCGCGATCTTGCTGTTCGGCTTCTTCTTCGCCCTGCAGGGCCTCGGCTGGCTCCTCTCCCCGGAGAGCGCCGCGAACGGCCTCGGCATGCCGCTCCTCGACGGCGTCGGACGGAGCACGCAGATCGGAGACTTCGCGTCCTTCTTCTTCGTCGCGGGGATCGCGATGCTCCTCGGCGGGTACGGGATGCGCTCCGAGTGGCTTCGGATCGCGGCGGCGCTCCTCGGCTGCGCCGCGGTCGGGCGCACGATCGCGTGGCTCGCGCACGACGCGGCCTTCGCGGCGTTCTTCGTCTTCGTCGAGGTCGGCGTCGCGGCTCTGCTGTTGATCGGCGCGCGCCGCGCGGATTTGGGTTAGATCCCGTCCGCTGCTCGCCTCGTTTCACGACACGGAGCCCGGGCCCGACTGGCAAACCGAGCGGCCGACCATTGCTCACGTTGCGCTCCGCGTGCTGCACGCCCGACCGGCGCGCAACCTGCCTCGGCCTTCGGCCCCCGCGCCCGCGCCCGCGCCTCGAGGGACTCTCGCCATCGCCAGGGCGCCTCGGTACGCTCTCGAGGCGAAACCATGGACTCCAAAGACTACGCATACGCCACGGCTACGGAAACCGTCGTCGCCTTGCGGCGGCGCGAGACGTCGTCGCTCGAGCTGACCGACGCGGCGATCGCTCGCATCGAGCGCCTCGACGGGGTGCTGAACGCGGTCGTCGTGCGCGACTTCGAGCGCGCGCGCGAAGCGGCGAAAGCGGCCGACGCGGCTCGTGCGTGCGGCGACGACGGTGCGCTCCTCGGCGTTCCGATCACAGTGAAGGAGTCCTTCGACCTCGTCGGCCATCCGACGACGTGGGGGTACGAGCCTTTCCGCGAGCACCGGGCGACCGAGGACGCGGTCGCGGTGAAACGCCTGAAGGCGGCGGGAGCGGTGCTGCTCGGCAAGACCAACGTTCCGGTCGGCCTCGCCGACTGGCAATCGTTCAATCCGCTCTACGGGCGCACGGTGAATCCCTGGGACAACGAGCGCTCCGCCGGCGGCTCGTCGGGCGGCTCCGCGGTGGCGCTCTCGGCCGGCTACGTGCCGCTCGAGATGGGCTCCGACATCGGCGGCTCGGTACGCGTCCCCGCGGCGTTCAACGGCATCTACGGTCACAAGCCGAGCTGGGGCATCGTGTCGATGCGCGGACACTTACCGGGAGGCTTCGCCGGCGCGCCGCCGCAGCTCGCGGTCGCGGGCCCGCTCGCGCGCTCGGCCGAAGATCTCGATCTCGCGCTCGGCATCGTGGCAGGCCCCGACGGCGACGAAGCGACGGCGTGGAAGCTCGCGCTTCCCGCACCCCGCTGCACGACGCTGAAAGGCGCTCGCGTGCTCGTCCTCGACCGTCATCCGCGTGCTACGACGTCCAACGCGATGCGTTCGGCGATCGGCCGGCTCGCCGAGGAGCTCGCTTCGGGCGGCGCCGCCGTGTCGCGCGAGAGCTCGCTCCTGCCCGACCTCGCCGCGCAAGACGATCTCTACTTCCCGATGCTGATCACGATCGTCACGCGCGGCCAGCCGGGCGCGCAGCCGCCCTCGGCACACGAGTGGATGGGATTCCTCGATGCCCAGACGAGGTTCCGGAAGCAGTGGGCGATCCTCTTCGAGTCGTTCGACGTCGTCGTCGCGCCCACGTTCGGCCGCACGGCGTACCCGCACGACGAAAGCGCAAACCTGGACACGAGCACGATCGACGTCGACGGCGAGGAGACTCCCTATCGCTCGCATCTCTCCTGGCCGGCGGTCGCGATCGTTCCGAATCTTCCCGCGACGGCGTTTCCGATCGGCTTCGACGCAGGCGGCCTGCCGCTCGGCGCGCAAGCGATCGGGGCCTTCGGCGAAGACCGGACGACGATCGCGTTCGCACGGCTCGCGGGAAAGCCGTTCACCCCACCGTCGCTCGGATGAGAAGAGCGAGAGCCGCATGAAGACCGCCGTCGAAGCCCTTCTCGCGCTCGAGCCCCTCGGGGACGACGTCTTCACCGCCACGATCCCCGACCGCGGCGGAATGACGCGGCTCTTCGGCGGTCAAGTCGCGGCGCAGGCACTGCTCGCCGCCTCCAGGACCGTCGGGGACGAGCGACCGCCGCACTCGCTGCACGGCTACTTCATCCGCGGCGGCAAGCCCGACGTGCCGCTGCATCACGAGGTCGATCGCACGCGCGACGGTCGCTCGTTCACGACCCGTCACGTGACGGTGCGCCAGAACGGCGAGGCGATCTTCGAGCTGCTCGCCTCGTTTCACGACACGGAGCCCGGGCCCGACTGGCAAACCGAGCCGCCGCCCATCGACGCGATCCCGCCGCCCTCCGAGGGCGCGCCGCACCCGCGCCTCGGCTACCTCGGCCGCCTCTTCGACATCCGCCGCGTGCGTCCGGCGCAAGAGGGCTCGTGGGTGCTGCATCCGTACTGGATCCGGACGCGCGAGCCGATCGGCGACGACCCGGCGCTGCAAGCGGCGATGCTGGCCTTCCTCTCCGACATCGCGCTGATGGCGAGCGCGCGTGCACCGAGAAGCGCCGCTCCCCTCGTCTCGGGCGCGAGCCTCGACCACGCCGTGTGGTTCCACCGTCCGCCGCGCGTCGACGAGTGGCTGCTGTACTCGGCCGAGCCGGTCGCGAACATCGGCGCACGCGGTCTCGCGCGAGGAACCCTCCACACGGCCGACGGCGCGCTCGTCGCGTCGACCGTGCAGGAAGCGCTTCTCCGCACCGCCGCCCCGTAGCTCGCGGCTCAGAGCGTACGGCAGAGCCAGACGCTCGGGACCTGCGCCGTGAAGCCCGCCTTCTCGTACGCGCGACGAGCCGGCGCGTGGCTCGAATCTCCGCCGGTCGAGACGGTCGCTGCCTGCATGCCCGCCTCCCGCATGCGCGCGAGCGCGAACTCGTACATCGCCGTGCCGATGCCGCGCCCCGCGTGCTCCGGGTGCACCGCATTGAGGCCGACCTCCCCGTTCCGCGTTTCCGGATTCAGGTGGATCGACACGAAGCCGACGACGACGTCCGACACCTCGACGACGTGGACTTCCCATGCTGAATCGGGCGCGAGGAGCGACGCGAGCAAGTCCCCTTGCGCCGCGTCCTCACGCGCCTGCACGAGCGCGTAGAGCTCGTCGCCGAGGAGGGAGCGGAACGAGGCGAAGATCGGCGCGAACGCCAGGCGACGGATCTCCTGCAGCGCCGGCTGCTCGTCCGCCCTCGCCGGACGCAGGACAGGGGCATTGGGCAACATCGAGACATCACGCATGCGACGTGCCCGGCCGCCACCGGGCATAGAGCGCGTCGCGCCAGGCGGGCGCCGGAGGGTCAGGGACCGACGATCGTACCGCAGCTCGTCATGAGATCGAAGCCGACGATGTCGGTGTCGGTCAAGTCGCACGTCCCGCCGGGTCCGGAGCTGATCGTCAGCGGAGCGAGCACGCGCTTCGAAGCGAAGACGCCTTCACGGATCGCGAGATCCGTCCCCGCCTCGAGCGCAAGCGAGACGTTGGCGAATCCACTTGCGACGAGCTTGACCCGCTCCAGATCCAGCTCTCCCGTACTCTCGATCTCGAGCATGCCGACCAGGGTGATCTTGGAGGTCCGCACGCGCCCGCTCGAATCCGGCCGTCCGATCTCGATCGACGGTGCGCTCACGACCGTTTCGGCGTCTCCCCCCAGCTTCCACTTGACGGCGTCGATCTCGATGGCACCGCTCGAGTTGATTTCGCTCGGACCTCCCGCCGCGCCGCGCGTCTGCAGGTCCATCGCTCCGAGCACCTCGAGGCTGCCGACGTTGAAGCGAAAGCCCGGGCCGGACCGGATCCGCGGGTTCGTCATCGTCACGGGTCCCGTCGTCGTGAACTCGGTACGAAGGCTCACCTCGCTGCCGGCGGGCGCGTCGTCGACAGTCGCCTTGTCCAGCACGGTGATGGGTCCGCCGTTCTGCGCCTCGATCTCGATGTCGAAGCCCTGGACCTTGGAGCGAGGGCCCAGCACGAGCTCGCCGGAAACGGTGGTGAGCCGAATCTCGGACGTCCCCAGCTTCGGGAGAATCACGCTCCCCGCGATCGTGAGGTCCCCTTCTGCCTGCAGAGTCGCGGCGAAGCCCGTCACCTTCCCTCCGACGAAGAGAGCCGCGCCCGAGCTCATCGTGATCGGATCGGTCGTGATCACGCGGGTCTTGTGAAGGAGGATCGAGCCTCCATTCGCGGTCTCCCAATCGATCGGTGCGGGCACGTTCAACGTATCCGCGTTCGGCGGACAGACGATCGAGCCCGGCGACGGCGGTCCGACGGGAGGATACGTGCCCGCCTCCAGGTCCGCGTCGATCGGGCCGGTGTCCGTACCGGCGTCGAAGCATCCATCACCGGCCACATCGAAGTAGCAGAAGCCCGGATCCGAAGGACAGGTGTAGTCGAGGGCGCCGGCGACGTTTGCGCTCGTAAGGAGTGCGAGGATCGCGAGTGCGGGTCTCATCGGGCTCCTCCCTGGTTTCGACGGTGGAAGATCGGGTTTAGTACGACTTCTCTCGACCGGTCGAGACGAATCCGATGACGATCTAACTCTAACCTCGGCTTGGCTCGCGGAGGAGGCTTCGGATCGACGCCGGCGAAAGCTCGCGGAGCGAATGAACAATGAGCAGTGCCTCTGCAAGCTTCTCGCGCGACGCGGTTCCGAGAAGCGCGATGCTCGCCATTCCCGCAGCGTTCGCAGCCGCGACGCCCGCAGGAGCGTCCTCGACGACCGCGCAGCGCTTCGGCGCGATCCCGAGCCGCTCCGCGGCGACGAGGAAAACTTGCGGATCGGGCTTGCCGCGCGTCACGTCGCGGCCCGTCACCACGACTTCGAAGCTCGCAGCGCGTCCGAGGAGCGCCGTGCTCAAAGCGATGTTCTCCGGCGGACCCGACGATCCGACGGCGAGACGGAAGCCGGCGTCTCGGAGCGCGTCGATCAGCTCGACCGCGCCGTCCATCGCCGGGAAGTCCTTCCGGATGATGTCGCGGTAGAGCGCTTCCTTCCGATCGTCGATCCTCCGCATCTCCTCGGGCGAGAGCTCGGCTCCCCAGAAGTGCGCGATGATCTCGCGGCTCGTGCGGCCGAACGTCGTTGCGAACTGCTCGTCCGTGATCTCGATGCCCGCTTCGCGCGCCGCGGCGCGCCAGCTCTCGAGATGCGGGCGGTACGAGTCGACGAGGACGCCGTCCATGTCGAAGACGACGGCGAGACCGGACGGGCCGGAGGAGCTCATTCGTTGCGCCTACGCCTACCTACGCCTACCTACGCCGACCGTGCCTTCGCGCGCGCGCTCGACTCCTCGGAGCGCATCTCCGCCCGCGCGCTCCGGAAGTCCGCGAGCTTCACACCCGCGAGCGGGAGCGCGACGAGCCCCTGCGCGACGAGCGTCAGGAGCTGGATCGCGTTCAGCACGATGCCGTACGCGAGCGCATCCGAGCGTGCGACGCCGAAGAGCCCGAGCGCGAGGATGCACGCGTACTGATACGTCCCGATCATTCCGGGCGCCTGCGGCAGCGCGGTCCCGAAGCCGATGAAGATGAAGACGATCAACGCCGCGTTGAAGGGCGCGTCGAACCCGAAGGCGCGGATCATCACCCAGCTCGAGAGGATCGGCAGGAACCAGAGCGCGAGCGAGACGAGGAAAACCGCCGTCACGAGCTTCGTGTTCGGCAGGACGCGCATGCCATCGAGGAGAGCGCGCAGGAAGCGCCGCAGCCCGGCGCCGAAGCGCTCCGGCAAGTAGCGGATCACCCACCGATCGACGAACGGCTCGCCCTTCGTCCACAGCAGCACGACGAGGACGACGAGCACGACCGCGGCGACCGCAGGAACGACCGCGCCCTGGCGCACCCACGGCGGCAGGTTCTCCGTCGTGAGGAGGCCGAGCAGGATGTAGAAGACGATCACGAGCGAATCCATCGTCTTCTCGACGACGAGGTTCCCGACGACGTTCGAGAACGACACGGAAGACCGCCGCGACATCAGCCACGGCCGCACGAACTCGCCGAGGCGTGCCGGCAGGAGGTTGATCGCCATGTAGGCGACCGCCGTGACGATCCAGATCCGCCCGAGCGGGACGTGCTCGAGCGGACGAAGCTCGAGCTGCCAGCGCCAGGCACGGAACACCTGCAGCAGCAGGCTGATTGCGACCGCGGGGATCAGCCACCACGGATCGAATCGGGCGAACGAGGCGCCGAGCTCCTCGAGCGAGACGCTGCGGAACGCGAGGAAGAGGAACGCCGCCGCGATCCCGAGGCTCACGAGAACGTTGCGCGTCATCGACGACATCAGCGAACCCCCCTCATCGGATCGCTCTCATTCGATCCCCGTCGCTTCGGCCCAGATGCCGAGGCTCAAGAGCGCCCACATCGTTCCCTCCCATGGACCGCGGAAGTACTCGCGCGGGTGGCCGAGCCACGTCTCGAGGCCCGGCAACGCGCGCCGCACCGCCGAAGCGCCGAGCATGCGATCGTGGACGCGCGCGGTGTCCTCGGCGAGGAGCTCCCGCACCGTTCCGTAGTTGAAGTTTCGCTTGCGCCGCTCGACGAGGTCGCGCGGCAGATGGCTCTCGCCCCAGTGCCGTAGGATCTGCTTCGTGTTCGCGCGGCCGGGCCAGCGGCTGACACGCATTCCCGGCGGCAGGCCGAACACGAACTCGACGAGGTCACGATCGAGAAAGGGAAGCCGCAGCTCCGCGGACGAGTCCATCGCGACCGAATCGGCGAACGAGAGGATGTCCTCGGCGAGGAACGTCCGGATCATCACCTCCTGGATCCGGTCGAGGTCCGCCGCGTCGTCGGAGCAGCCGCCGTAGAGACGGTCGACCGTGTCGAGATAGCCCGGCGCCTCATCGGTGCCGCGGATCTCGCGCACGTCGCCGTACGGGAGCGGACGGTGGATCAGATAGCGCGTCGCCTCGGGAATGCGTCGCCGCGGCACGGCGCGAAGACGCCTCTGCCGGAGCGCCGGCGACTCGGACCCGAACGTCTTGTTGTCGACGAGGAGCTTCAGCGACCACGCGGGCAGCCACGCGACGCCCTTCATCATCGCGAGGCGAAAACGGTCCTGGCTGAGACGGTAGCCGCCCAGCACCTCGTCGGATCCGTGACCGCAGAGGAAGACCGTCGCGTGCGGGCGCGCCGCGCGGATCAGGAGCCAGGTCGCGAGCGAGGCGCCGTCGCCGAGCGGCTCCGTGAAGCGTGCGAAGGCCTCGTCGAGCGTGTCGAGACGACCGCGCGGCGTGACGAGGAGGTCCCAGCTCGAGCCCGCGAAGCCGTTCTGCGGCGCCGCGGGGACGAGGCCCTCCTTCTCGTCGGTCATCACGTACGTGAAGGTCGACACCTGCTGGCCGGACTCCGCGAGCGCGTAGCGGATGCTGTTGCTGTCGATCCCGTCGCTCAGGAGAAGTGCTACCGGCACGTCGCTCACGAGGCAGCGGCGTGAAGCCTGCGCGAGGAGAGCTCCGAACTCCTCCGCGAGCTCCGCCGGCTTCACCGACCGCCGAAACCGTCCGAAGCCGTTCGTGGAGCCCGTGCGGAAACGCGGCTCGTACCAGGCGCGCACGGTGCGGCCCTCGGGCCCGATCGAGAGCAGGTGCCCGCCGGGCAGCTTCCGCACGTCGCGGACGACCGTGCGCGGCGCCACGACGTAGCGAAGCGTCAAGTACTCGACGATCGTTTCCGGGTCGAGCTCGCGCGGCACGCCCGGCGCTTCGAGGAGCGCCGCGATCGTCGAGGCGAAAGCGATCGTGCCGCTGCTCTCGTGGTAGTAGAGCGGCTTCTCCCCGAACCGGTCGCGAGCGAGCCAGAGGCGACGCTCCTCGCGGTCGTACACGGCGAACGCCCACTGTCCGCAGAGCCGGTCGAGCGCGGCGGGTCCCCAGCGCTCCCAGGCGAGAAGCAGGATCTCCGTGTCGGAGCTCGATCGGAGGTCCCGCGGGTCGACGCCGAGCTCGTCGCGCAGCTCGGCGAAGTTGTAGACCTCGCCGTTGTAGCTGATCACATGTCGGCCGCTCCGGCTCGTCATCGGCTGGCGACCGGCTTCGCTCAGGTCGATGATCGAGAGGCGGCGGTGTCCGAGCGTGACGGGGCCGTCCTGCACGAGACCGAAAGCGTCCGGCCCGCGACGCTCGAGCCGTGCGAGCATCGCCTCGACGGTCGCGCGATCCGCCTCGCTCGAGCCTCCGCTCGCAAGTGCGACCGCACTCGCTCCGGAGCGGTACATGCCGGCGATGCCACACATGCGCGCGAACTATATCAGGGGCTCGCTTCGGTTTCCGCCGAGGCGTCTCCTTCGCGAGCGGGTCGCTTCCGGCACACTCCGGAACAAAAGTTCCTGCCGAGAACCGCCGACTCCTTGTGCAGATTCGGGGAGCGGAGGTGAGGGTGATGGGGAGCACGACCGAAGCACGGGCGCGTACGACCGAGCTGGCGGACGATCTCGACGGCGAGGAAGAGGGAGTCCTTCCCTACAACCGCGCCTTCGTCCTGCTTCGCTATACGCTGATCATCAGCACGGCGTACCTGCTGCTCGTCGAAGGGCGGTTCGCGGTACCCTCGTCGGGCATCCTGCTCGTGCTCGCGGCGGCACTCGCGTCGAACGTCTTCATCAGCGTGCGCGGGCAACGCCTCGTCGGAAACTCGCTCTTCACCGCGATCGTCACTGTCGCAGACACGATCTGGATCACGACGTGCCTCGTCTGGAGCCGGCACTTCAACGCGGAGTTCTTCTACCTCTACTTCTTCGTGATCCTGCTCGCGGCGACGGGCGGGAGCCTGAAGCTCGTCGCCCTCGGCGCCGTCGTGGTGTGCGCCGGCTACCTCTCCGGGGTCTCCGCGACGGGCGGCGTTTGGAGCCTCTGGGCCTCGCCGTCCCTCATCCGCCTGCCCTTCCTGTTCACGGTCGCGGCGTTCTCGGGCTACCTCGTCGATCGGACGCGACACGAGATCCAGCGCTCCCGCGAGCTCGAGAACGAGAATCGGACGAAGAGCGACTTCCTCGCGGTCGTCAGCCACGAGCTCCGGACGCCTCTGAACGCGATCATGGGCTACGCGGAGATGGCTCTCGACGAGGAGCTGGACGCGCCATCGCGCCAAGAGGCGGTCCAGGGCATCGACCGCGCTTCGCGCTCGCTCCTGAACGTCGTCGAGAACACGCTCGCTCTGAAGCGCTTCCAGGAAGGCCGCGACAACGTCCACCTCGAGCAGCTCTCCTTCGCGGCGATCTGGGAGGAGCTCCGGCTCACGTGCTCGCCGCTCGCTCTCTCCGGCAAGGTCGCGCTCCAGTGGAGCTCCTCGGTCCCGGACCAGAGCGTGCTCACGGATCGCGGCAAGCTCACGACGATCGTCCGGAACCTCGTCTCGAACGCGCTCAAGTTCACCGAGAAGGGGTCCGTCGCCGTCTCCGCCGACTGCGACGCCACGGGCCTCCGCCTGCGCGTCGCCGACACCGGCATCGGCATCTCCGAGGAGGACCGGAACCGGATCTTCGAGCCGTTCCTGCAGGCGAACTCGCCGCAGCGCTCGCGCGGCACGGGCCTCGGGCTCTACATCGTCCGCCACTTCACGGAGCAGCTCGGCGGCCGCGTGACGCTCGACAGCGAGCCGGGGCAGGGATCGGTCTTCACCGTCACGCTCCCGCCGATCGAAGCCGCCGCGATGGCCTGAGCGTTTTGCACTGCACCCTCCGGGACCAGTACCTGTCCACATGGGCTGCCGTCCCGCGCCGGGCGATCGAGGCGAGCCGTCCGGAGCGCACGCCGCATGACGAAGCGAGAGAAGGCCGAGCGGATCCGCGAGATCCTCGACGAGATCCATCCCGAGCCGCCCATCCCGCTCGATCACGTCGACCCGTTCACGCTGTTGATCGCGGTCGTTCTCTCCGCGCAGACGACCGACGACCGCGTGAACAAGGTGACGCCGGCCCTCTTCGACGCGGCGCGCACGCCGCAGGCGATGGCGAAGCTCGGGGTCGCGAAGATCCACCGCTTCATTCGCACCTGCGGCCTCGCTCCCGCGAAGGCGAAGAACATCGCCGCGCTCTCGCAGATCCTCGTCGAGCGCTTCGACGGCAAGGTTCCGGCGGACATGGAGGCGCTCGAGTCGCTGCCCGGCGTCGGTCACAAGACGGCGAGCGTGGTGATGTGCCAGGCGTTCGGGAAGCCGGCGTTCCCGGTCGACACGCACATCCATCGTCTGGCGGCGCGCTGGGGGCTCTCGAACGGGCGCAGCGTCGAGCAGACCGAGCGCGATCTGAAGAGCGTGTTCCCGCCGGAGTCGTGGATCCGGCTGCACCTGCAGATCATCTACTTCGGGAGGCAGTGCTGCCCGGCGCTGCGGCACGACCTCCGGCAGTGCCGGATCTGCTCTTGGGCGGCGACGGCGAAGCGGATCCGCGAGGAATCGCCGAAGCCGAAAGCGATGCCGAAAGCGACCGGCAAGGCGAAGGCAACGGGAAGAGCGCGGGCGAAGCGCGCCGGCGCCGCCTGACCGCTCTCCGCCTCCCGAACGCGCTACTTCTTCGCGGCCGGGCTCGCCTCGGCAGCGGGAGCGGCTTCGCCTTGCGGCTTCGTCGCCGCGGGCGACGCGGCGGCCGTCGGGGAAGCACTCGGCGAAGCACTGCTCTGCGGGCTCGCGGTGGCTGCCGCTCCAGGAAGGAGAGCGCGCGACACCTCGCCGATGAAGGCATCGATGCGTCCGCTGTATGCGGAACCGTCCTTCTGCGTCGCGCAGGCGGCGCCTTCCTCGGCGCGCTCGAACATGCGGTCGCGCCGCGCTTCGGCCTTGCTGAGACAATCCGACTCGACGGGCGCCTCGGCCTTCAGCGAGCGCTCCCAGCACTGCGCCTTGTCCTTCACTTCCTTGACGAGAGCGCGGAGCTTGATGACCGCGCAGCGCCGCGCATCCATCTCCGCGGCGCCGGCCGTCGAGACGGCGAGCCCGAAGAAGGCCGTCACGGCAGCGGCGATCGCGATCGTTTGCACACCGGTTCTCATCGTTCCTCCCAGCTGGCGCACGGACTCCTCGAAGCTGCCGAACTTCGACGGAACGATCAAGGCGAGTCGTCGTGCGCGGCTTCCGAGCGCGGAAGCAGTGCCGCGCCCCACACGAGGAGCGCGGTCGCGGCATAGCCGAGCGCCACGGCGTACGGCATCGGATCCTCGAGGCGCCAGGGCAGAAAGGTCGCGCCGCCCGGCAGCGGCGAGTGGATCACGCCGAACAGCGAAGCGACGGCAGCGATCACGAGCGTCGCGGCCGCGGCTCCGAATCGTCCGTCGATCAGGAACGCGAGGACGGAGCCATACAGCATCGCGGTGAAGACGAAGCCCGCCGCGAGCACCTGGATCGCCTTGAACGTCGTCGCGGTCGCACCGGGAAGGCTCGCCGGCGTCGCTCCGGCGCCGTCGAGGATCTCGCCGCCGAGGATCAGGAGCACGTCGGCGAGGATCGGCAGGAAGCAGATCGCGACCGCCGCGGCATGACGGCGCGGCACCGCGAGGAAGGCCTGTCCGCCGATCTCGAGGCCGATGTAGACGAGGATCGGCACGACGACGACCTCGGGCAGGGCGTGCACGAGCCACGAGAGGTACCCGAAGATCCCGCCGAGCCCGACGAACAGCGCCGTCGCGATCGTGTACGCCGCACGTCCGCCCATCTGCTTGTACGCGGGATGCCCGATGTACGGCGTCGTCTGAATCACGCCCCCGACGAGCCCCGCGACGAGCGTGCTGAAGCCTTCGGTCAGGAGGATCGAGCGCGTGTCGTACGGATCGCCCGCGGCGTTCGCCGACTCGGTGTTGTCGATGCCGCCGATGATCGTCGCGAACGCGAGCGGCAGAGCGAGCGGCAGGTAGTCGAGCGCCAACTCGAATCCGGCAAGAAAGCCGAGCGTCGGGATCGGCCAGGTCACGCCGAGAGCGACGGAGCCCCCGACCGGATCGGGCGGCGGCCCGTAGCCGAGGCTCTGGAGCCCGTAGAACGCGGCCGTGCAGAGCGCAACGATCGCGAGCACCGGCAGGAAGTTCCCCGGGAGGCGCGTGCGCGCGAGCAGCGCGAGGAGGATCAGGAAAAGTGCCACGAGCCCGACGAGCGGGTTCGCGAAGAGCTTCAGCATCGGCATGAACGCGATCAGGCCGACGCCGATCGCGCCGATCGTGCCGAGCATCGCCGCGGCGGGGACGACGTCGCGCAAGCGCGCTGCGAGCCAGGTGACGGCGATCTTGAACACGCCCATCATCACCATCAGCGCCATGCCGACCTGCCAGGCGAGCACCGCGTCGCCCGTCTGCCGGTAGACGGGACCGAGCGCGCCGAAGGTGAGGCCGAAGAGCGAAACCGTGTCGATGCCGAGCGGCATCGCCGTCACGTCGTCGCGCCCGGTGCGGCGCGCGAGACGAAACGCGAGCCACGAGTAGATGAGATCGCCGACGAGCACGCCGAACGCCGTCCCCGGCAGCATGCGCGTCAGCACGATCTCGGCCGGGTAGTCGAAGACGTGGATCAGGATCGTGCTGAAGACGATCAGCTGGGCGACGTTGTCGAACATCAGGCCCAGGAAGGCGCTGACGTCGCCGGGGCGAGCCCAGACGTACCGCGGTGCGGAGCCGGAAGGAGCTGCGGGAGGCGCTCCGGAAGGTGCGGTCGACGTCATTCCAAGCTCAGCTCGCCGGCAGGAGGCAGGAGTGGATGCTCGACTCGCCGCCGCTCTCGCCGGCGAGCGTGCGGATCGCTTCTTCCGCGTCCTCGAGCGCGAAGTCGTGCGTGTGCATCCGCTCGAGCGGCACGCGACCCGACTCGATCAGGCGGATCGCCGAGTCGTAGCCGCGGCTCGTCACCGCGAAAGCGCCGAGGATCGTGATCTCCTTCACGACGATCAGGTCGCTCACGAAGTCCGCGACCGGCTTGAAGCCCTTGACGCCCGCGAGGACGACGCGTGCTCCGGTCGCGGCGTAATGGAGCGCCTCGGCGACGGGAACGGTCGAGTTCGAGGAGACCTCGACGACGACGTCGGCCCCGCGGCCCTGCGTCAGCTCCTTCACGCGCTTGCGCGCGTTCTCCTGCTCGACATCGATCACGTGGTCGGCGCCGAGCTCCTTCGCGAGCGCGAGCTTCTTCGCGTCACGCGAGAGTCCCGTCACGAGGATCGTGTCGGCACCCGCGGCTCGGGCCGCGATGACGCTCGCGAGACCGCGCTGGCCGGGGCCGAGGATGAGCACGGTATCGCCCGGGCCCGTTCCGGGCAGCTCGACGGCCCAGCGGAAGCCCGCGCCGAGCGGATTGAACATCACCGCGGTGGACGCGGGGATTTCCTTTCGCATCGGATGAACGATCGAGTGCGGATCGAGGTACATCACGTCCGCGTACGCACCCCAGAGGCCGGGCGCGTGCGACACGGGCACGTACGAGTAGCCGAACATCCCGCCACGTCCGCGACAGACCTGGTAGCGCCCCTGCAGGCAGGCGCGGCAGTGTCCGCACGGGATCAGCGTCTCGACGGCGACGCGATCGCCCGCGTCGACGCCCCAGCGCTTGGCGGCACGGTCGCCGATCTTCTCGATGATCCCGAGCGGCTCGTGGCCGAGGATCACGGGATACGGCGCCGGAAGGACGCCCGCGTACTGCTCGGCGTCGCTGCCGCAGATCCCGCACGCCTCGATGCGAAGGAGAGCACTGTCCTCGTCGATCTCAGGCACCGGCAAGTCGCGAAGCTCGAGCTTGCGCGGCGCGGTCTGCACGACGGCGCGGGTCTTCTTCATGTCCTGCGCCTAGCCGCGTCCGGGTAGGGTGGTCAAGACGAACGGGCTACTCTTCCGGCTCGACCTCGGACTCGGCGAGCTCCCGCAAGACCGGCCGCAAGCGATCGATCTCGTGCTCGAGCGTCGCGAGCGCCGCCGCGGCGTTGCCGAGCGAGCCGCTCGCGCCGAGAGCCTCGAGGCGGCTCGCGGCTTCCGAAGCATCGTCCGCCGCGAGGACGAGCAACGAGCCCTTCAGCTTGTGCGCGGCGCGCTGAAGGCTGCGCGCATCTCCGCCCGCGAGGGCACCGCGGATGCTGCTCAGGGCATTCGGGGTGTCCGCGAGGCACATCCCGGCCAGCTCGACGAGAAGCGACCGCGCGCCTCCGACCCGCTCGAGCGCTTCCGCTTCGTCGATGGGTCGGGGGAGCGCCGACGATCCTCTCGTTTCGTCCATGTCGTGAGCCTCCCGCATCGGAGCGGCGCTTCGAAGATGCACCACTCGCCCCTCCCAAGAGATCGACCGGGCCGCAGTACGTCTTTACCTCGGGCGCCCGTCGCCTGAGCCGGCGAACGACGCTACAGAGGACGCCATGGAGAGCGTATCGCTGGAAGGGATCGACCTCCTCGGCCTCGAGAGCCATCGCGACGGCCCGCCGCACGCGGCGTTCGCGCGGCTCCGCCGCGAGGACCCGGTCCACTGGCATCCCGAGGAGGGCGGCTCCGGCTTCTGGGCCGTGACGCGCTACCATGACGTCGTCCGCGTCTCGCGCGACTCCGAGACGTTCTCGTCGGAGCGCGGCGGCACGATGGCCTGGGACGCGGACGAGGCCCAGCTCATCGGCCTCCGGCAGATGATGCTCAACATGGACCCGCCGCGGCACAGCAAGCTGCGCGCGATCGTGAACAAGGGCTTCACGCCGCGCCGCGTCGCCGAGCTTCGCGGGAGGATCGGAGCGCTCTCTCGGGCGATCGTCGACGAGGCGCTCGCGAAGGAGGCGTTCGACTTCGTCGAGGACGTCGCCGGCGAGCTGCCGTCCTACGTCATCGCAGAGCTGATGGGCATCCCGCTCGACGACGGACGCGAGCTCTACCGCCTGACGGAGCGCATGCACACCACCGACCGGAGCGAAGCCGGGCGCATGGACGGCGCGCTCGCGATCGGCGAGATGATGAACTACTCGCGCCGCGTGCAGGCCGAGCGCCGCGCGAAGCCGGGCGACGACATCGTGAGCGCGCTCCTCGCCGCGGAGGTCGACGGCGAAAAGCTCTCCGAGTTCGAGCTCGACATGTTCTTCATGCTGCTGATCAACGCCGGCGGCGACACGACGCGAAATCTCGTCGGCGGCGGGATGGAGGCGCTCTTCGAGCATCCCGAGGAGCGCGCGCGCTTGCAGAGGGACCTCGGCCTCCTCGATTCGGCGGTCGAGGAGATGCTCCGCTGGGTGACGCCCGTGATCCACTTCCGCCGCACGGCGACGCGCGACGCGACCCTCGGCGAGCGCCAGATCCGCGCGGGCGACAAGGTCGTCGTCTTCTACACGTCCGCGAACCGGGACGAGGAGATCTTCCCCGAGCCGGATCGTTTCGACGTCGGCCGCACGCCGAACGAGCACGTCGCCTTCGGCGGCGGCGGAACCCACTATTGCCTCGGCGCGAACCTCGCGCGGCTCGAGGGGCGGACGATGCTCGGTGAAGTGCTTCGACGCATGCCGGATCTCGTGCGCACCGGACCGATCGAGCGCCTCCACTCGAACTTCATCCACGGGCCGCGGCGGATGCCGGTGTCCGTCCGCCCGCGCGCGGGCGCGACGTGAGCGAAGCGAAGCACCTCCTGATCGTCTTCCATTCGCAGGGCGGTGGAACGGAGACGATGGCGGAGGCGGCGCGACGCGGCGCCTCGCAGGAGGAAGGCGTCGAGGTCCGCATGCTGCGCGCGCTCGAAGCGGGGCTCGACGACCTCCTCTGGGCGGGAGCCGTGATCTTCGGGACGCCCGAGAACTTCGGCTACATGTCGGGCGCGCTGAAGGACTTCTTCGACCGCACGTTCTACCCGGCGCAGGGAAAGGTGAACCAGCTCCCGTACGCCGTCTTCATCAAGGCGGGCAACGACGGCGGCGGCGCGCTGATGAACATCGAGCGCATCGCGAAGGGCTATCCGCTGCGCAAGGTCGCGGAGCCGATCGTGGCGAAAGGCGCTGTGACGGACGAGGTCCTCGCGCAGTGCGAGGAGCTCGGGCAAACCCTCGCCGCAGGCCTCGCTCTCGGGATTTTCTGAGCTCTCGTCAGCGCGCGAGGAAGTCGCGGATCGCGCGCGTCGTGTCGGCGGGGCGCTCGAGGACGAAGAAGTGCCCCGCATCGAGGAAGGCAACCGTGCCGTCGGGCATCGTGCCCTCGATTCCCTCGTAGAACTCGCGCGGCTGACGCGGGTCGTGCTCCCCCTGCAGCACGAGGACCGGAAATCGCCAGCTCGAGATCAGGCGCGTGCGGCGATCGATCCACTCCTTCCGGAACGAAGACGACTGGTAGTAGCGCGCGACCGCAGCCCCGACGCCGGGATGGCTGAACTCGCGCACGGTGCGCATGAGATCGCTCGTCGCGACCAGATGACGGCAGAGCTCCGTGTACGCCGCCGCGACGAGCAGCGCCGGCAAGCGGAGGATCTGCCCGCGGATCGGGTCGAGGAAGATCGCTTCCTGCGGCGCGAGCGCCGGATGGAAGTGGTAGAGATGCTGCTGCCCGCGCACGTAGCGACGGATGCGCGCGGGATGGCTCGCACCAACCCAGTCGCCGAGCACGGAGCCGCGGTCGTGCGTGACGAGGTTCACGCGGTCGAGGCCGAGGACGTCGAACAAAGCGACGAGCTGCTCCGCGACGCCCTCGTGACGGTAGTCGCCCGGCGTCTTCTGGCTTTGCCCGTAGCCCTTCAGATCGATCGCGACGACGCGGTGATCCCGCGACAGGTCCTCGATCTGCCGGTGCCAGCAAAACCACGAGTCCGGCAGGCCGTGCAGGAAGACGATCGGCTCGCCATGGCCCGCCTCGACGAAGTGCCAGCGGATGCGGTCGCCGTCTCCCGGCGCCTCGACGAAGCGATGGATCGCGCGCACCTCGCCGAGCATCTCGACGTCGCCGTCCTCGTTGGGCGAGGGACGTCCTGCCGCGAGGAGCGACAGCGCACGCCGCGTGGTCGCGACAAGGACGCGCGGCGACATGCGATCCGCGTGTCGCAAGCGCTCCGGAACCTCCGTGTATCGAAGGGCGTGCGCCATGCGTCAGTCTCCGCGAACGTAGCGCTGTCCGAAGCGAGTGAGGAGCATCGCCGCAGCTCCGACCGGGAGCCAGACCGTAGAGACGAGAAGCGCCAGGATCGCGCCGTCGAGGAGCGCCATTCCCGCGATCATCCAGGGAATCACCGGCCAAGAATAGCGACGACCGCGCTGATTCTCGTGTCGTGCAACGACCGTGACGAGAAGCGTCCAGACGAGCTGCGCGATCCCGGCCAGCCACACGAGGCCCGGGACGGTGCCCGCGATCGCGACGGCGGTGACGACGTAGACGAGCGTCCGCGTCGCGGCCATCAGGAGAACCGTCCATGCCGCGGCCTTGTGCCAGCGGTCGTAGGCCCAGATCACCGCCAGCAGCACGAGGCCCGCGATCACCGCGCTCGGATGCGGCGTGAAGAGCAGCAGCGACACACCCGCACCGAGGAGCACGACAGCGAGACGTATCGCCGCTGCCGCCGTGATCCGCCCCGCGGGGATCGGACGGAACGGCTGCTCGCGGGCGTCCCACTCGCGGTCGCAGAAGTCGTTCAGCACCATACCGCCGCAATACGAAGCGGAGAGCGCGACCATCAGCAGCAGCACGACGCCCGGCGCGAGAGCCGCGCCGGGCGAGCCGCTCGCGCCGGTGAGAAGCGCCGCCGCCAAGACGTTCATCCACACCGTCGGGAGGTTGCTGACGCGCGAGATCGCGAGCAGCGTCTTCGTGTCGACGGCCATGGCTCCGTCTCCGTCTTCGTCTCAGTCGCGGAAGAGGTGGTCGAGGATGCGATCGCGCACGTCCACCGCGCGGATCGACGAGGAATCGACGAAGCGCGGCTCGGAAGAAGCGAACACGGGGGTCTCCGGATCCGCGGTCGCGAGGCCGTGCGAGCCTTTCACGAGCGTCGCGTCGAGCGGCGTCAGCTCCATCGTGTAGCGAAAGCCGAGCGTCTTCCGTGCGAGCGTCAAGCCGGCGCGGACGTACGGCAGCGCGAGAGCCGGGTCGACGTAGAGCTCGCACGGATCGAAGCCGGGCTTCCGGTGGATCTCGACCATCCGCGCGTAGTCGGGCGCGCGCGCGTCGTCGAGCCAGAAGTAGTACGTGAACCAGCTGTCGGGCTCGGCGAGAAGCACGATCTCGCCGGACCGCTCGTGGTCGAGGCCGTGCGCGCGCTTCCCCGCGTCGTCGAGGATCTGCCCGATGCCCGGCACGCCGGTGAAGAGCTCCTTCACCGCGGCGACGTCCGCAGGATCGCCCACGTAGACGTGCGCGATCTGATGATCGGAGACGGCGAAGGCGCGGCTCGTCCCGGGATCGAGGTACTCGCGGCCGAGGTCGACCTTCACCCGGAGAAGGCCCGCCTCGCGCAGCAGCCGATTCGGGTGCACGGGCCGGCGTACCGGCACGATGCCGTACTCCGACAGCACGACGACGCGGAGCCCGCGCTCGCGGAAGTGGTCGATCAGCCGCCCCGCGACGGCGTCGATCTCGCCTAGATCGCGCGAAAGATCGGCTTCCGGACCCTCGCGCTGCAGGCAGTAGTCGAGGTGCGGCAGGTACACGAGCTGCAGCGTCGGCCGAAAGCGCTCCTCGACGGCGATCGTCGCGTTCGCGATCCACTCCGAGGAGACGATCGAGGTGTTCGGCCCCCAGAAGTGGAACAGCGGGAACGTGCCGAGCTGCTTCGTCAGGTCGTCTCGCAGCTCGAGCGGGTACGTGTAGCAGTCCGGCAGCTTCAGCCCGTCCGCGCAGTAGAGAGGACGCGGCGTCAGGGACACGTCCGCGCGGGTCGCCATCGCGTACCACCAGAAGGTGTTCGAGGAGGTGAACGACGGATCCCGCTTGCGTGCGACGTCCCAAACCTTGTCGCCCTGCACGAGGCGGTTGCTCTGCCGCCAGAGCCAGATCTCGCTCAGGTCGCGGAAGTACCAGCCGTTGGCGACGATGCCATGACCGGAGGGCGGCAGGCCCGTCGTATACGTGCTCTGGACGGTGCACGTGACGGCCGGCAGCACCGGTCCGATCGTCGCGACCTCCTTCGCGAACGCGGCGAGCCGCGGCGTGTGCGCTCCGAGCAGCCGGCGCGTCAGGCCGACGACATCAAGGACGACCGTGCGATGCATCGATCCTCTGCCTGGCCCAGCGAAGCTCGCGCACGATCGAATCGCCGACCGAGCTCATGCGCAGATCCTCGGGGAGCACGTCGAAGGAGTAGGTCTCGACCTCGAGCGGAATCGCCGGATCGAGCCTCGGCAGGACGTCCTCGAGAAAGAAGCGCGTCGTCCCGCACGGACCGAGGTGCTCCGCGAAGATCGGCACGTGGAAGTGTACTCGGCACTCCTCGATCGAAGAGCGCGTGGAGGCGTCGCGGCCGCGACCGTTCCCGCCGAAGAACTCCGGCAGGTCGGCGGCGCGGTGCAGCGCTCCGTCCACGTCGCGCGCGACGACCTGATGCAGGTACGTGGGCTCGTCGAACTGGAGCAACCTCTCGATCTCCTCTCCGTGCGCGTGCAAGGCGGACGAGACCTGCACCTTGCCGATGACGATGCCGGCGGCCTGGATGGTGCGGAGGCTCTCCGCCGGATCCTCGAACTCGACCGCCTGGTGGCAGCAGTCGAAGCAGAGCCCGGCGCGCGACGCGAGCGCCGGCGGAAGGGCCAGGCGGTCGAAGAGCTCCACCGCCTGCTCCGTCGTCTCGACGACGCACGCCGACTCGGGCTCGAAGGCGAGGACGATCGACCGCCCGTGTCGCTGCGCGAGATCGTCGAGATGCTCGACCGCCGCGCGGACGTTCGCGCGGACGTGCGGCCAGTCGTCCTCTGCGAAGCCGTTCGTGAACGCGATCGGCGCCGTCGAGATCGAGCCGGGAACGCCCTCGGGCAACCACTCGACGAGTCGGTCGGCGATCCCCCTCGTATAGGCGACGCGCTCCTTGCTTCGCCAGTCGGGCTCGTAGACGCGCTCCTTGACGGACGTTCCGTGAAAGCGACCGTAGGGGAAGCCGTTGACGGTGAGGACGTAGAGATCGTTCACCTCGCACCACTCGCGGAAGCGTCGCGACTCCTCGTCCGTCAGCTCGTCGACCGCCTGAGCGGAAAGACGCAGGCCGATCGGAAACGCCTCCGTCGGCGAAACGCCGGCCTTGACGGCGATCAGGTGCGACTCGAGATTCGCGCGCACGTCCGCCCAGGACTCGCCCGGATGGATGTTCGTGCAATACGTCAGACGCCGCACCCGCCGAGCCTACCGAGGGGGTCCGGTTCGTTGCAACGCATCTGCACCCAGGCTCACCAGGCTCGGGACGAGCCTGGGTGCAGATATGCGGAAACGAACCGGACCCCCAGAGGCGTCTTCGAATCCTTCGGCGAGGACGCGCGCCCGCTCCTCGGCGTGCGCGTACGCGGTCATGGCGATCGAGCTCGCGCGCCATCGTCTGGTTGGCCTCGATGATGTCGTTCAGCTCGTCGGCGATGCGTCCGCCGAGGCCGGTCCAATCGCCCGGGCAGCGCCACGCTTCGGAGGCGGGATCTGGGCGGAACGGACGACGATCGCGTAGCGGTATCCGAGGCGTCCGTAGCGCATCGGCTCACCCTCGTATGGGTCCTCCGAGCGATAGCGTCTAATGAGGTCGGGACGCGTGATTGCGAAGATCCGCCACGCAGGAGCGCATCGTGCCAACGTCGATTTCACGAACGTCGACACCGTGGCCGATGCGATCGATCAGCGTCACGCAGAGGTTGCCGCCGAGGTGCGCTCGAAAGTCCTCGAGCGCCTGCTCGACGTCGAGATGCTCGAAGACGGGGAGTGCTACGTCGAAGCCGAGATCGTCCAGCGTCTCGAAGATCGCGTGCCGTGCTTCGTCGGCGATGAGTCCCTTGCGGTTCGCGTAGAGAGAGTCGAGCGCGATGCCCGCGGCGACGGCTTCGCCGTGGCGCAGCTCGTATCCCGAGAGCTCCTCGAGCTTGTGCGCCGCCCAGTGGCCGAAGTCGAGGGGACGGGCCGAGCCGAGCTCGAACGGATCGCCGCTCGTGCGGATGTGCTCGAGGTGGAGCTCGGCGCAGCGAACGACCATCTCCTCGGTCGCTTCGGGCTCGAACCGCGCGAGGCGCTCTCGGTTCTCGTGCAGCCAGCAAAAGAGCTTCGCGTCGCGGATGAGCGCGACCTTCACGGCCTCCGCGACGCCGGAGCGGCGGTCGCGCGCGCTCAGCGTCTCGAGGAAGTCGAGGTCGTTCAGGACGGCAAACGGCGGCACGAACGTTCCGAGAAAGTTCTTCCGCTGCTGGAAGTTGACCGCGTTCTTGACGCCGATCCCGGCGTCGTTCTGCGCGAGGACGGTCGTCGGAACGCGGAGGAGCCGCACGCCGCGGTGGACGAGCGCGGCAGCGTAGCCGGCCGCATCGAGGACGGACCCGCCGCCGATCGCGAGCACGAACGAGTGCCGACAGACGCCGTGCTGCGCGAGCAGACGGTGCAGCTCGTCGACGATCGACGGATCCGACTTGGACGCCTCGCCTCCGGGGACGACGTGCGGCTCGGCGACGATCTCGAGCGACGGGTGCGCCCCGGCGTACGCCGTGATGCGCGCGGCGAGATCCGGCCAGGCGCGGAGGACGTTCTCGTCGACGACGACGACGGCGCGATGCGGTCCCTCGCCGGCGCGCGCGAGGACGTCCGCGAGCGTCGCGTTCTCCGGCGCGAAGACGGCGCGCGTGAAGATCACCGGGTAGCGGAACGAGACCGCGAACTCCTGCTCGATCTCACGCACGGCGGTCTCCCGCACCGGCGCGCGACGTCTCGGGGAGGACGAGCTTGTCGATGAAGCCCGTGAGCGGCACGGTTCCTTCCGGCCCCGGGATCGGCCGGCCGGGCGTGCCCATGCCCTGCGCGATGAAGAGCTCGCGGCCGCGCAGCGCGAGGTTCGTCGGCCCGTCGAGACCTTCCGCCAGGACGACGACCTCGCCCGTGTCGGGATCGATCGAGAGCAATCGGCCGGAGAAGCGGCGGAAGCCGCCGTGGCTCGGCTCGCTCCACAGCGCGGCGCGGTCGCGGATCGGATCTGCGAAGTCGCTGCAGAACTCGAGCACGTAGAGGCGGCCGTCGGGGCCGATCTCGAGATCGGTCGGCGCGGTGAGCCCCGTGACGAGCCAACGCATCTCGCCGGAGTCCGGATCGACGCGGACGACGCCGCCGGCGCGCGGCTCGAGCTCCGTGCCCTCTCCGCCTTCTTCGCCTTCCGTCGAGCCGGAGAAAAGCGTGACGAGAACGTCTCCGGAGCGCGGATCGTGTCGCAGGTATCCGGGGACGGCGTCCTGCCCGCGCGGGAGCGGCGGCAGCTTGACGATGCGCCGCGAGCCGCGCTCGGGCTGGAGCTGCACGACCTCGTCGCTCGAGCTCGAGACACCGAGCCAGATCCCGCGCTTCGGGTCGAACGCGACGTCGTTGATGTTGCCGTACACCCGGCTCCACTCGCGCACCTTCCCGCCGTCGACGCGGTAGATCGTCGAAGGGCCTCCGAAGTACGCGAGGCTGACGAGCGTCGTTCCGTCGCCCTCGGCCATGCCGGCCATGCCGAAGACCTCGTCGCGGCGGACGATGTCGACGATGTTCTTGGACTCCCGTCCGTTCAGGAGCTCGCGGCGCTCGCCCGGTCCGTCGAACCGGCCGTCGCCGTTCTCGTCTTCGAGGCGGAGGAGAGCGCCCGTCGCGGGCTTCGCGGGATCCCCCGTCCCCGCGACGGAGACGAGGAGCGCGTCGCCGGCGCGCGCGAGCATGCCGCGCGGATTCTCGAGGTGGTCCGCGACGCGGACGCGGGGAACGAGCTGCTTCGCCGGCGCGAGGGGCACCGCGACGGCGTCCGCGCCCACGACCGGGCCCGATGCGCCACTCGGCCGGGCGGTCCGCGCCGTCTGCGCCGTCTGCGCCGTCTGCGCCGCGCATCCACCGGCGAAGAGAAGGACCACGCAGAGAACGAGAGGCGCCGTCCGTGCGGCGAAGGGGCGCGCCGACCGGCGCGCGCAGCCGACCGCCGCGACCACCGCCATCCACAGGCCGCAGATCGCGAGCCCGAGCGACTCGCGCACCTCCTCGATGTCGAGCGACGCCATCCCGAACGAGGAGAACGCCGACGCGGCCGCACCACCCGCGTTCCCCGGGGTCTCCCGCCACGCGAAGAAGAGGTAGAGCGCGCCCGCGATCGCGCTCGCGCGCGGGAAGTAGCGTCCCCGTCCCGACGCGAACGCCGACGCCGCGGCGATGCCGTACGCGAGGATCCAGATCGCGGGATCCGGATCGTTCGTCTGCACGACGACCGCGAAGGCGAAGAGGACGAAGGCGATCCAGGAAGCCAGGCGCATCGATGAACGAGAGAAGCGCGTCCGTCCTAGTTCGGGACGGGCTGGTCGACGCGCGGCTCCTGGCCGCGCAGGACGGAGTTGTCGTTCCAGAGGCTTCGCTGATCGATCACGGGCGAGCGCGCGAGCGCTTCGAAGTCGATCTGGCCGGACTGGCCGTACGCGTCGAGAGCGTTCTTCCAGGTCGTCAGCTCGACGACGGCGGGAGCCACCCCGCGCTCGAGCATGCGCTGCGCCGTGCGCGGCACCGCGAGTGGATCGCTGACGCCCCAGTCCGCGGAGCTGTCGACGAGGAGGCGCTCGCCGCCGTAGCGCAACACGATCTCGACCATGCGCTCCGTTCCCATCTTGGTGTGCGGATAGATGCTGAACGCGGCCCACGCACCGCTCGCGAGGACGTCGTCGATCGTCTCCTCGTTGTTGTGATCGATGATCAGCTTCGACATCGGGATACGCATCTCCTCGGCGATCGCGAGGGAGCGGCGGATTCCGGTCTTCTTGTCGCGATGCGGGGAGTGCACCATCACGACCATGTCGTTCTCGCGCGCGACCTCGAGCTGCGCGCAATAGGCCTGCTCCTCCGCGGCGGTGATCTCGTCGAAGCCGATCTCGCCGATCGCGACGACGCCTTCCTTGAACGCGAAGCGCGGCAGGAGCTCGAGCACCTCGCGCGCGAGCGGCTCGTTGTTCGCCTCCTTCGCGTTGAGCCCGATCGCGCAGTAGTGCGCGATGCCGAACTGCGCGGCGCGGAAGCGCTCCCAGCCGACGAGGCTCGAGAAGTAGTCGACGAAGCTGCCGGCGCTCGTGCGCGGCTGGCCGAGCCAGAAGGCCGGCTCGATGACGGCGCGGATGCCGGCGCGCGCCATCGCCTCGTAGTCGTCGGTGGTGCGGCTCGTCATGTGGATGTGCGGATCGAAGAAGCGCATCTCAGCTCCCTTCGGCGGCGAGCGCCGCGAAGGCCGTCTGATCGCACCGTCCCGCGCGCGCGTCCGCGAGAGAGCGAAGAGCGTCGGGGTCCGTCTCTTTTTCCGCGAGGTCGCGGAGGCGATCGGTCGCGCCCGCGCGCGCGAGTGCGAGAACGGCGGCGCGACGCGCGCGCGGATCCGGCACGCCGAGCTCGTGCTCGAGCGCGGCGAGCCCGCGATCGCCGGCGTGCACGCCGAGGCAGAGCCAGAGCTCGTGCGGGATCGGCCGACCTGCGCTGCGCCGCTCGTCCGCGAGGTCGAGCGCCATTCGCGCCATCTCCGGCGAAAGGCGACGATCGAGCCCGTACACGCGCCAGAGCGGCGCCTCGATGAAGACCGCCTTGATCACGAGCTGGCGCCACGCGACTTCGTCGAAGAAATGCGCCGGATACGGCGTGTCGCACGCCGTCGCTTCGAAGACGGTCTTGAGGTTCGTCCGGCAGCCTTCCCCGGCGCGCCACGCGAAGCGCTCGCCCCCGGGCAGATGGGCGAGCGCGCGGTAGAGAGCCTGCAGCTCGCCCTGGTCGGCGTAGCGGAAGCACTCCTCGAGAGCTTCGGGGAACGCGTCGCCGGCGGGGTCGGGATGCGCGACGAGGAGACGCACGCGCAGCGCTTCGAGGGTCGTCCAGCGCTCCGGATTCCAGCCCGGCAGCCCGTCGGCCGCCTGCTGCTTCTCCTCCGCCGTCGGCTCGAGGAGGCCGCGAGGCGCATGGCGGCTCGCCTGCGAGAGGAGGCTCGCGAGACGCATCGCGGACGCGCCGGCATCGATCTCACGGTCGCTCCGCCGGAGCCATTCGAGCGCTTCCGGACGGAGGCGGCGCTCGAGCATCTCGTCGAAACGTGTCTTCGTCGGAGTCATGGGAAGGGCGAGGCCGATCCCGTCGAGCCTACCGCGGGCGGCGAAGCCGAGCCAGGCCGTCCGTCGCTGCGCGGTCGCGAAGAGGCTTCCAAAGGCCCGTCGCGAGGTGGTACGGCCCGAAGCGAAAGGACCGCGAGCCATGACGATGAAGATCCGTCCCGACGAGCCGATCGAAGAGTTCGCCCGGCGGTTCCGGGCGGAGCACGCAGAGGCGCCGCTCGGCCCGGTCGCGAACAAGGTCCTGGTCGACAACGACCGCGTGCGGATCTGGGAGCTGAGCCTCGAGCCGGGCGAGGCGTCGAGCCTGCATCGCCACGATCTCGACTACATGGTGATCCTGCTCGACGGCGACCGCATCGCCGGCATCCCCGGACCGGCCTCGACGCGCGGCGGGCGTGCCGCCGACGTGGTCCCGGGCCGCGTCGCCTATCTGAAGCGCGGCGACACCGAGTGGGCCGTGAACATCGGCGACAAGCCGTACCGCGAGCTCCTGATCGAGCTGAAGGACTCGTCGTCGACTTGACGCCTGCGCAGCGACAGGGCTGGGAGCGCGACGGCTTCTTCATCGTCGAGAGCTTCGCGCCCGCGTCGACGCTCGAAGCGATGACGGAGCGCATCGTCGCGCTGGCGCGCGCGGCGGAGCGCGGCGAGGACGTGAGCCCCGCGATCGTGCTTCCGGAGCCCGCGCTCGCGAGCCTCGAAGCGCCGGCCGAGAAGAAGCTCTCGAAGCTCTTCCGCGTCCATCGACAGGAGCCGGTGTTCCGCGAGTTCTGCGCAGCACCGGCGACGCTCGACCTCGTCACGCCGATCCTCGGCGAGGAGGTCGACTGCTTCCTCTCGCAGTTCATCTTCAAGCATCCCGGCGCGCTCGGTCAGCCGTGGCACCAGGACGGCTGGTACTTCCCGTTCGATCGCGGGCCGCAGGTCGGGCTCTGGCTCGCGGTAACGGAAGCGCGGCTCGACAACGGACCGCTCTGGGTGCTGCCCGGATCGCACCTCGAGCCGGTGCACGAGGTCGTTCCCGACCGGCGGCCGAACGCGCAATTCAGCTACGTCGAGATCGTCGACCACGACATGGAGCGCGCCGTCCCCGTGCGGATGGAGCCGGGCGACCTCCTCGTCTTCCACAGCCACCTGATGCACCGCTCGACGGACAACCAGAGCGACCGCGGCCGCGCGGCGATGGTGTTCCACTACGGCGAGGCGGGAACGGTCGATCGGAGCGAGGAGAAGTTCGGCTTCGTGCCGCCGAACGTCGACTGGATGCCGGTGCGCCGGCGCGCGGCCTGACGCGCCCCTCCGCCTCTCAGAGTCTGTGAATCAATCCCCTCCCGTCGCCGGAAGGCCGATGCATCCCTGCCTGCTGCGTTGCTCCTCCTGGGCATAGCCTACGGCTATGACTCGTCGTCGCGCCTTGCAGGCGGGGCGCCTCGACCTTCCGGCTCGGTCCGGGGATCGATTCACAAACTCTCAGCGGAGCACGGCGCCCGCGATCGCGAGGAGCAGCGACGCGATCGAGATCGTGTTCAGCATCGCGGAGGCGCGGTGCAGCCGGTCGAACCGCGGATCTTCGGCGTCGAGCCCCTCGTAGCGCGGCAGCAGCACCTCCCCTCCGACGAGCGAAGCGACCACGGCGACCGCGACCGGAACGGCGAGTCGCGCGAGCTCGGCTTCGGCCAGGCCCTCGCGCCCGAGCAGCAACGCCGCGAGCGCGACGAAGCCGAGAGCCGTGCCGACGCGATACGTCCGCCGGAACATCGGACGGAGGAAGCGCCGCGCGTCCGCCGACGGAAACGAGCCGTGTGCGACCGGCGTCACGACGAAGGAGAGGCAGAGGAGGCTCCCGAACCAGGCGGCGACCGCGAGCGTGAAGATCAGCCGAAGCGGCATTTCGGCTTCGATACCGCGATGCCATCCGATAGGGAAATCCCGGGGACCGGAAGGTCGCCTTCGATGAGACGCACGCGAAGCACGACGAGAAGAGACGCGGCCGACACCGCGGCACTGGCGGCGGCGCTCGACGAGCGCGGTCACGCACGTCTTCCGGGCCTCCTCGACGCGAGCGCATGCGAGCGTCTCATCGCGCTCTACGCGGAGCGCGAACGCTTCCGGAGCTTCATCGACATGCGGCGGCATCGCTTCGGCGAAGGCGACTACCGCTACTTCGCGCATCCGCTTCCGCCGATCGTGCAACAGCTTCGCGAGCGGCTCTACGCGGCGCTGGCACCGATCGCGAACGCGTGGGAGGAGCGGCTCGAAACGGGGCGCTCGTTCCCGCCGCGTCTCGAGAGCTTCCTCGCCGTCTGCCGACGAAGCCGCCAGAAGCGGCCGACGCCGCTCCTCCTCCACTACGAGGCAGGCGGCTACAACTGCCTGCACCAGGACCTCTACGGGCCGGTCTACTTCCCGCTGCAGGTCGCGTGTCTTCTCTCGCGACCCGGCCGCGACTTCGAGGGCGGCGAGGTGCTGCTCGTCGAGCAGCGGCCGCGAAGCCAGTCGCGCGGCGAGGCGATCGTGCTGGAGCGGGGCGAAGGGCTCGTCTTTCCGTGCCGCGAGCGGCCGATCGAAGGTGCGCGCGGCGCGTACCGGGCGCGCGTGCGCCACGGCGTGAGCACGCTTCGGTCGGGCGAGCGCTTCACGCTCGGCATCATCTTCCACGACGCCGAGTGAGCGAGTCTTCGCGGCTACGACGACGCTGCGACGGCTACGCGGCCGCGGCGCCCGCGCGTCCGGCGAAGCCGGGAAGACCGTGCGCGGCACCCGAGCGTGCGAGCACGATCGCGGCATGAAGCGCCTTCGCGAACGAAGCTTCGCCGCGGCGATCTCCTCCTCCGCCAACTTCGCGACCCTCGGCAGGTTACGGGTTTCAGATCACCGTTTTGTTCCCACCTCGTTACCGGATCGTGAAAGAAATCCGCGACTTTTTCGAGGACCGCCGCGCCGCGGCCCTGAAGCGTCTCAGCCGAAGCGGACCGGGAGACGATCCGGCGAGCGGAACGCGAGCCCGACGATCCGACAGTCGACGTCCGGGTCGAGGCGCAGCGCCGACAGCCGGTCGAGCATCGCCGAGACCGCGATCCGCGCCTCGACGCGCGCGAGATGCGAGCCGAGGCAGAAGTGCTCGCCGAAGCCGAAGGCGACGTGGTCGCTCTTGTTCGCTCGATGGATGTCGAAGCGGTCCGGGTCCTCGAAGCGCCGCTCGTCGCGATTCGCGGAGCCGACGGAGAGGATCGCGAGCTCCCCCTTCGGCGCGACGTGCCCGTCGATCTCGAAGTCCCGCGTCAGCTCGCGCGAGGTGAACTGGACGGGCGACTCCCAGCGCAGCGTCTCGTCGATCGCGTCGTCGAGGAGGCTCCGATCCGCGAGCACCTCCTCGAGCTGCTCGCGGTGCGTGAGGAGCGCGTAGAGGACGCTTCCCGTCAGCCGAAAGGTCGTCTCCGCTCCGGCCGGGAGCAGCAGGCGCAGGAAGCTCAGCACCTCCTCCTCGCTGAGCCGCTCGCCCTCGACCTCGGCGTGCACGAGCGTGCTCAGGAGGTCCGTCGTCGGCGCATTCCGTCTCTCCTCGAGGATGGGGCGAAGGTAGCCGACGATCGCCTCGGCCGCGGCGAAGCCTTTCCCCGGGTCGTCGGCGACCGAGATCAGGTCGAGCGCCCACTGATGGAACTCCTCGAAGTCGGAGATCGGGATCCCCATGATCCCCGCCATCACGCGGAGCGGGAAGGTCATCGTGAACTGTCCGACGAGGTCCGCTTCGCGGTCGCGCTCGAACTTGTCGATCAGGTGGTGCGTCGTCCTCTCGACCTCGCGTTCCACCTCGCCGCGAAGGGCGCGCAGCGAGAACGACGGTGTGACGATGCGGCGATGGCGCAGGTGCTCCTGGCCCTCCATCTCGAGGATCGTCCGCCCCATGACGAGGCCGATGCCGCGGGCGTTGCCGCGCGGCGAGAAGAGCTCGCCGTTCTTCAGGCCAGCGGCGACGTCGTCGTAGCGCGAGACGAGGTAGCTCGTGTCCATCCAGCCGCTCAGCGCGACGATCGGCCGCTCGCGGCGAAGGCGAGCGTAGACCGGATACGGATTCGGCACGGGGCTCATGACGGAGCCGCCGAAGAGGAGGGTCGCGTTCTCGACGGAGACGTGGGGTTCGCTCATGGTGTGCTCCTCGCGGGCGGGGGTACGGTGTCGTTCGACCGATTGAATCAAACGCTTGATTCCCCGACAAGTCGATCGGAACGATCGAGCAGTAGTCGTCGAAACACGGAGACGGAGCGCCTACACCGAGACGATGAGCTCCTCCTCCGAAGCAGACGGAGCGGCGCGGTGGGCGATGCTCGACCTCTTCACGCTCCTCGGGCGCGAGGACCCGCGCGCGGACCGCTACCAGCGCGAGCTCGCGCGCGTCCTCTAGTCGTCGCCGGAAGCGACGCTGTTCAGCGGACGCGCTCGATGACCGCTTCCGGCGAGCCCGGGGGACCGAGCGGTCCCTCGAACCGAAGGAGCGTGCGCGGAGGATCCGCGGCGATCCAGTAGAGCGTGTCCCCCGAGTACCAGCTTTCGCCGACGGCCTCCGCGCCCTGCTTCCAGTTCTCCGGAAGGTCGATCTCGCGCGCCGCCCGGCGCACGTCGAGCCCGACGCGAATGCGCTGGGCCTTCTCGGCTCGTCCGCGCGTCTGCAGCGTCTCCTCGCCGTCGACGTAGGCGTAGACCGGCAGCGGCATCCCACGCCCGCCCCACACGAAGAATCGCACTACCGACTGCTCACCGATCGGGAAGCCCGAGATCGCGAGGCTCAGGCATCGCGCCTCGTACACGTTCGGTGGGAACGGCTTTCGCCGGGCGGACCATGTGTCGTGGAACGTCTCCTTCTCGAAGTCGACCCAGCTCTGCTTCGTGCGCGAGCCGTCCGCGGCGAGCTCGACCTCGCCGTACGAGGTGTTGCGGAGATGTCCGTTCTCGAGCCGGAAGACGCAGCGGATCGAGCTCGTGCGTCCGTCGGCGGCGCGCATCACCTGCTGATAGTCGTAGAGCGTCTTCCCGCCGCGCTCCGCCTTCGCGAACGCCGTCGGTCCCGGCAGCACGAAGTCGCGGCTCAAGGTTCCCTGCTTCTCGATGTCGACGCGGTAGAGAGGCTTCTCCTCCTCCCACGGCTCGACCGACGGTGCGGAGAAGGACTCTGCGCCGGCGACACGGACGATCACGTCGTCGGGGCGCTCTTCGCCGACCAGGCCGGGCGTCTTCACGAGGATGTCGGGCCCGACCGCGATCGCACGCTCGCCTTCGATTTGCACCGGGCGATCGAGACGTCCGATGATCTCCCACTCCTCGGTAGCCTCGAGCTTCTCGGGTGCGTCGAGCGGCCCCGGAAGCCGCAGCGTCAGCTCGTCGCCGCCGTCCGAGAGAACGACGTAGCTCTCGCCGCCGGCGGTCCTCCCGACCTTCTCCACCTCGCCCGTGAAGCGGACGCGCGCGCCCGCGAGATCGAGCTCGAGGTCGTCGGAGTGCAGACGGTCGCCGGAGCTCTCGACGATCTGCTCGATCTCGACCGGGATCGCCCCGGCGCGCGGCGCCGGAGGCTTCGCCGAAGCATCCGGAGCGCCGAGGGCGAGCTGCGCCGCGCACGCCGCGGCTGCGCAAAGCACCCGGACGCTTTCCCGCGAGCAGCATCTTCCGAAACGGTGGCGCGCGGTCGACTTGCGCGAATCCATGGCGTCGTGCGGGCGAGGGCGCATGGATTTGCTCTTGCCAGACCGGCCGGCCGGTGGCTACCTGGCTCTGGGCCGGCGAAGCCTGCGACCGAAACGATGCTCACCGACGCGAAAGCGGAGGGCGCGGCACGTCCTGTCTGGACCGCGATCCTCGTCTCGTTCGCGGTCCTCTTGGCCGGCGGGCATGCTTACGCGCGCTGCACGAGCGGAAGCGAGCTCACGCAGATGGGCGGCAGCTTGCAGGTCGATCTCGCGTGCCGCGCGAGCCGGCTCGGCGGAAGCGGAACGGTGTGCACCCCTCCGGCGACGCCCGCCTGTGCCTCCGGCGTGTACGACGAGGTTGCGACGCTCGTCTTCGGCCAAGCCCAGGTCGATGCGGCTCTCGGCTTCTCTTCGCGTGCGCTCGCTTGCCAGAGAGCGATCGCCGTCGGCGCCGCGCGCTTCCTCGAGCGGCGGCTCGACGAGAGGGCGCGCGGGCAACGCCGCGCTCTCTCGGCGCGTGCGATGCGTTTGATCCGTAGTGCGTGCAGCCGATCGGTCGTGGAAGAGAACGCCAGCAGCCAAATGCTGCCCCGGGTGGGCAGCGAGTGCGCGGATCTCGTCGGCCCGCCGCAGTCGAGCCTCGATGGCGAAGGCCTCGAGCGCTGCGTGCGCGCCTCTCTCGAGCGCATCGTCGACGATCTCGCTCCCGAGCCGCTTCGCCCGAACGTCGTCGTCATCCTCACCGACGACCAGCGCGCGGACAGCGTCGGCGCGATGCCGACGGTTTCGTCGTTGCGCGAAGAAGGCCTCTCGTTCACGAACGCGTTCACGACGAGCCCGATCTGCACGCCGAGCCGCGTGAGCTTCCTGACGAGCCGCTATCCGCGAAACCACGGCGTCACCGCCAACGCCCCCGTTCAGTTCGACGACACGGATACGCTCGCGACGTGGCTCGCCGCGGCCGGCTACACGAACGGGCTCTTCGGCAAGTACGTGAACGGCACCGACGTCTTCGGCGAGACCGTTCCGCCGGGCTGGCACGACTGGCACGCCTTCCTCGGCGGCGCCGGCGGCAACTTCTACGGCTTCCGGCTGAACGAGAACGGCACGTTCAAGACCTACGGCGAGAGCAGGTACTCGACCGACGTCCTGCGAGGCCGCCTCCTGACGTTCCTCCGAGCGCAGGCCGCAAAGCCCTTCTTCGCGATCTTCACGCCGTTCGCTCCGCACGACCCTTCCGAGCCTGCGCGCCGGCACGAGGACGCGTTCGCCGACTGGACTCCGATGCACCCGCCGAGCTGGCTCGAGGAGGACCTGTCCGACAAGCCGAGCTGGGTACGCTTCCTGAAGACGATCCGCGGTCCCGACTGGCCCGCGCAGACGGACGAGAATCATCGCCAGGCCCTGCAGACGCTCGTCGCCGTCGATGAAGCCATCGCGAAGGTCCTGGAGAAGCTCGAGAGCCTGGGCCTCGCCGACAACACGGTCGTCGTCTTCACCTCGGATCACGGCGTCCACTTCGGCGAGCATTGGTCGGCGAACAAGTTCACCGCGTACGAAGAGGCGATCCGCATCCCGTACGTGCTGTGGCACCCGGGTCGAATCCCGGCGGGCGAGACGCGCGACGAGCTCGCACTGAACCTCGATCTCGCCCCGACGATTGCAGCGCTCGGTGGAGCGACGCCTTCGCCGAACGCCGACGGGATGAGCCTCGTTCCGCTTCTCGAGACGGGTGGCGCTCCGTGGCGGGAGGACTTCCTCGTCGAGAGCAGCGGCGAGATCTTCGTCCCGCCGCTCGAGGCCGTGCGCACCGACCGTTGGAAATACGTCGATCTGGCCGGCAACGGCGGGATCCGCGAGGAGCTCTACGATCTCGCGGCGGACCCCTACGAGCTGCAGAACGTGGCGCAGAACCCCGGCTACGCAGCAAAGCTCGCCGAGATGCAGGGCCGCCTCGACGCGCTGCGCCAACCCTGACGCGACGCCTTCCCTCTCGAAGAGGCCTCGCCTCTTCGATCGTCCGAAGGTGCACGGCGGCGACTCTACGCACTCCGTAGGGAGTATTGCGCCCTTGCCAGAGCGATCGAATCGGTGCCTACTGCGCCCACAAGCAACAACCCTGGCCGAGTCATCCACCGATCCGCCAACGGAGGCGCTGAGTGTATCGTCTGCCCGCGACGCTCGGAGCTCTCGCCATAGCCGCCTTGCTCCAACCGAGCATCGCGGATGCGCGCTGCGACGCGACGGAGCTCGTGCAGGTCGGGGTGAACGTCCGGGTCGATCTCGCGTGCCGCGCGAGTCGACTCGCTGCGAGCGGCGCCACGTGCACTCCGCCCGCGACGCCCGCGTGCGCCGCGGGCGCCTACGAGGAGATCGCGGAGATCGTCTTCGGCGATCCGCAGGTCGAGCCCGCGACGGGCTTTTCGTCCAAAGCCCTCGCGTGCCAGCGTTCGCTCGCTCTCGCGTCGGCGAGGTTCGTCGGAAAGCGTACGCAGGAACGCGCGCAGGGACAGCGCCGCGCGGCTTCCGCGCGAGGGATGCGACTGGTCGGGAGGACGTGCGGGCGCGCCTTCGTCGAGCAGAACCCGAACGACGCCGTCCTCCCCGCCGTCGGCGGATCGTGCGCGGGCCTGCTCGGAGCGCCCGACAGCGCGATCGACGGCACGGCGGTCGAGCGCTGTGTCCGCGCTTCGCTCGAGCGGATCGTCGACGACCTCGCCCCCGAAGCGCTTCGTCCGAACGTCGTCCTCATCTTGACGGACGATCAGCGCGCCGACTCGATCTCGGTGATGCCCACCGTCTCGTCTCTGCGATCCGAGGGGCTCACCTTCACGAACGCATTCACGACGAGCCCGCTCTGCACGCCGAGCCGGGTGAGCTTCCTCACCGGCCTCTACGCGCATCACCACGGCGTCCTGGGGAACTGGCTCACGCCGTTCGACGACACCCAGACGATCGCGACGTGGCTCGCGGCCGCGGGCTACACGAACGGGCTCTTTGGCAAGTATAGAAACGGGGTCGAGAACTTCGGCGAAACGGTCCCGCCGGGATGGCACGACTGGCACGCGCTGCTCGGAGGCGCGGGCGGCAACTACTACGGCTTCGGTCTCAACGAGAACGGGACGTTCAAGTGCTTCGGATCGAGCCGGTACTCGACCGACCTGCTGCGAGGGCGCGTCCTGACCTTCATCCGCGCGCAGGCTTCGCGTCCGTTCTTTGCCATGTTCACGCCGTTCGCGCCGCACGAGCCGTGGGAGCCGGCGCAGCGTCATCTCGGGCTCTTGTACAACGTGCCGCTGAATCGCCCCCCGAGCTGGCTCGAGAGCGATCTCTCCGACAAGCCGACCTGGGTGAAGTTCCTGCGTGCGATCCGCGGCGAGCACTTCGACGATCAGATGGACGAGAACCGCCTCCGCTCGCTCCAGACGCTGCTCGCGGTCGACGATGCCGTCGCGAAGATCCGCGAGAAGCTGGAGAGCCTCGGAATCGCCGACAACACGGTCATCGTCTACACCTCCGACCACGGAATCCACTTCGGCGAGCACTGGTTGTCGGGCAAGTTCGATTCGTACGAAGAATCCGTTCGCATCCCCCTGGTCGTGCACCACCCCGGACGCATCCCCGCAGGCGAGACGCGCGACGAGCTGGTGCTGAGTCTCGATCAGGCGCCGACGATCGCCGAGCTCGCCGGGGCGGCGGTTCCGCAGAGCATCGACGGCGAGAGCTACGCTCCCCTGTTCCCGGGCGGTGGGATTCCGTGGCGCGACGAGCTCCTGATCGAGAGCCCGGGGGAGTTCATCACGCCGGCGCACGCCTCCGTGCGCACGGCGAGCTGGAAGTACATCGACCTGGACGCAAACTCGGGCATCACCGAAGAGCTCTACGATCTCGTCGCGGACCCGTACGAGCTGCAGAACGTCGCGCAGAACCCGGCGTACGCGAGCGTCCTCGCGGACATGCAGGCCCGCCTCGCGGGGTTGCTGGCGGAGTAGACAGCGCGGTCGAGCCGGACGAGGCTCCACGAAGCCTCGATGACAACGCGTCGGACGGCGTGCTAGCACGGGCGCCGTGAAGGTCTCCGGCCGGATCGTCGTGGTGACGGGAGCGGCGAGCGGCATCGGCCGCGCTCTCGTTGCGCGCTTTGCCGTGGAGGGAGCGAAGGCCGTCGTCGCCGTCGATCGCGACGAAGCCGGCGTCCGCGCGGTGGCCGAGGCGCACGGTGCGAAGGCGCTTGCCGCGGACGTCTCCGTCGAGGCGGACAACCGCGAGATCGTCGAGCGTACGGAGCGCGACGTCGGGCCGATCGACCTCTTCTGCGCGAACGCTGGAATCTTCACCGAAGGCGGGTTCGAGGTCCCCGACGACGCCTGGGATCGCATCTGGCGGATCAACGTTCTCGCGCACGTGCAGGCCGCGCGCGCGGTCGTCCCACGGATGCTCGCTCGAGGCGGCGGCTACATGCTCCACACCGCTTCCGCGGCGGGCCTCCTTTCCCAGATCGGCTCGGCTCCGTACGCGGTGACGAAGCACGCCGCCGTCGCCTTCGCGGAGTGGCTCTCGATCACGTACGGCGACCGCGGGCTCAAGGTCTCCGTCCTCTGCCCGCAGGCCGTCAACACGCAGATGACCGCGGGAACCGAGAACGGGGGCGTCGCGGGCGTCGACGGCATGCTCGAGCCCGAGCAGGTCGCCGAGACCGTGATCCGCGGTCTCGAAGAGGAGCGCTTCTTGATCCTGCCGCATCCGCAGGTCCTCGAGTACGCCCAGAGAAAGACGACCGACTACGACCGCTGGATCCGCGGCATGCGCCGCTTGATGGGACGCTTCCTGCCCAGCTGAGCGGCGGGCCGCTACTCGCAGCGCGGGTCGCCGAACTCGGGATCGGTCCCGTTGCAGACGGCGGCGGTCCCGATCGGGTTCGTGACGCAGGTGCCGTTCTGACACGCGCCGAACACCGTGCAGCCGGGGACGAAGGCCGTGCAATCGATCTCGACGTCGCAGTCGAAGTCGCCGACGCATCCGCAGACGCAGGCGGTCGCGTCGAAGGTGCAGGCGTCGGTGCACGCGAGCGATCCCGTGCAGGTGTCCTTTCCGAACACGACGTCCTCGCAGAGCGCGTCGTCGAGGTCGGCCCCGTCGCAGCCCTCGAAGCCGTCGATCACCCCGTTCCCGCACGCGCCGGCACCGGGCGTCGAGCCCGGAGTCGGACCCGGCGAGCCGGTCGTCGTGGGAGCGGGCGTCGGCCCGGGAGGAGGTGCCCGATCCACCGCGGGCATGCGCGCACCCGCTCCGAAGGCCGCGAGCGATTGGCTGAAGATCCCGAAGACGCTGCCGACGGCGGCGCCCGTCTCGAAGAACGCCTTGCCGCTCGACACGAGCGCCGTGCCGCCGGCGATCGACTGCAGGTCGCTCAGGAGGACCCCGTCGATCACGAGATCGCGCGAGGAGACGACGTTCCCCTCGGTCGCCGCCAGAGTCGCGCGCGTCTGCACGGTGTTCGGCCCGAGATCGAAGCGGCTGCCGTACCGATCGACGAACGCGGCGAGGATCACGCGGTTGCCGTCCTTCTCCGGCGGATCGAGCGTCTCGGGATCGTAGTACGCGGGAACGAGAAGGACGTCCGGCGTGAATCGCTGGTAGCGCGTCGCAGCTCCGTCGACCACGGTTCCCGGGACCGCGAGATTCCCTCCCGCACCGACCGCACGGCGTCCCATCGGGCTGTCGCCGAAGGCAGCGCCGAGCCCACCGCCGAGGGACGTATTCGCGACCGTGTACCCGCCGGTGAGCGGAAGCGGCGGCACGACCGGTTGCAACTCGCTTTCGCTCCGGACGGGGGTGACGACGAGGAGACCCGCTTGCCCGTTGCCGACGCCGCCCGCTTCCTCGGTCGGATTGATCACGCGGTTGCCCCGTCCGGGGAGGATCCGGACGGACTGCCCGAGTCGACCGTCGAGGCTCGTCGGGTAGAAGGCGATCTCGATCGTGACCGGCTCGGACGCCGGGTTTGCGACCGTCACGAACGGCACCCGATCGGTTCGCCCGTCGAAGAAGAAGATCAGCTGATCGCCGGTGTCGCCGGGTACCGCAACGGTGGACTGTGCCGAGACCGGCCGCGAGCTCGCGAGGCACGCCGTGAAGATCGTACACACGGCGGCGAGCACGGGCGCGAGGCCCCGCGCTCCGCCTCGCGAGGACGGCGCCTCCGGGATCACGGCCGCATTTCATCGCGCAGCCCGGGCACGGTCAAACGGCTTTTCGTGCGATCCGGTTCATCCCTCGGGTAATTCGGAGCTTCGCCGTCGATCGCTTCTTGCACCTGGCCAGATTTCACGCTTACCTCAACCGGTCGATGAGGAGGATGAGGAGGCATGTGTCCCCGACGATCTCGGTGGTGATCCCGGTGCACCAGGCGGCAGCCATGTTGCGGGCCTGTCTGCAGCACCTCCGAGACGGCTCCGAGCCGCCCTTCGAGTGCATCGTCGTCGACGACGGCTCGACCGATGCTTCGGCGGAGGTCGCGCGAAGCTACGGAGCGCGCGTGCTCGCGACCGGAGCCCGTCGCGGCCCGGCGCACGCGCGCAACAAGGGCGTGCAGGCCGCTCGGGGGAACGTCATCCTCTTTCTCGACGCAGACGTCTGCCCGGCCCCGGACACGATCGCGCGCGTCCGCGAAGCCTTCGAGAAGGAGCCGGACCTCGACGCCCTCATCGGATCGTACGACGACGCTCCTTCGAGCCCGGGCTTCGTCTCCCAGTACAAGAACCTGATGCACTGCTTCGTGCACCAGAGCGGCCGCCGCGCCGCGAGCACGTTTTGGAGCGGTTGCGGAGCGATCCATCGCGACGTGTTTCTCGCTCTCGGCGGCTTCGACGAAGCGTACGATCGGCCCGCGATCGAGGACATCGAGCTCGGCTACCGGCTCGTCGGAGCGCGCCGGAAGGTCCGGCTCGACCCGCACCTCACGGTCAAGCACTTGAAGCACTGGACGCTCACGGGCCTGATCCGCTCCGACATCTTCGATCGCGGCGTGCCGTGGACGGAGCTGATCTGGCGCGATCGGCTGATGCCGAACGACCTGAACCTCCGCACGAGCCAGCGTGTCAGCGTGGCGCTCGTCGTCCTCCTGGTCGCGCTCTCGGGCATCGCGGCGCTCGGGTGGGACGCAGGCTCGTCGATCTCGCTCGGTCTCGGCGTTCTCGGTGGCTGGCTCCTCGGGCTCGCCGCGATCCTCCTTCTGAATCGGCGCTTCTACGCGTTCCTCGCGCAGCGTCGTGGTCCGGCCTTCGCGTGCGCCGCGGTTCCGATGCAGCTCGCCTACTACGCCTACAGCGGCTTCTCCTTCGCGGTCGGAACGTTCCGCTTCGCGGCCGGCCTCGCCCGCGAGCGCGTCGTCCTCCTCGAAGCCGAAGGCGAGCCCGTTCCGGGCAAGATCGTCGAGAGCCGGCAGGTCGCGTGACGCTCCGGACTCTCGCATGACGGCGGACCGCTCTCCTCGCACGCTCGCGATCGACGTCGGCGGCACCGGTCTCAAGATGATCGTGCTCGATCCGAACGGGGCCGCCATCGAGGAGCGGCACCGGGTTCCGACGCCGCGGCCGGCGACGCCACGAGCGGTCCTCGAGGCGCTCCGCGGGCTCATCGGCACGCAGCCGCCGTTCGACCGCGTGTCCGTCGGATTTCCGGGTGTCGTGCACGAAGGCGTCGTTGCGACCGCGCCGAACCTCGACGGCGACTGGCACGGATTCAAGCTCGCAAACGCGCTTTCGACTCTCACCGGCAAGCCGGTGCGCGTCGCCAACGACGCGGACGTGCAAGGTTACGCGGACATCGAAGGTCGAGGCGTCGAGATGGTCCTCACTCTCGGCACCGGACTCGGCTCCGCGCTCTTCGTCGACGGGCACCTCGTGCCGAACCTCGAGCTCGCGCATCATCCGTACGACGGTAAGCGCACCTACGAAGACTACGTCGGCAAGCGCGCGCTCGAGAAAGTCGGGAAGAAGCGCTGGCGAAGACGCGTCGGCAAGATGATCGAGCACGTGGAGCCGATCTGGAACTACCGCCTGCTCCACCTCGGCGGCGGCAACGCGAAGCTCCTCCACGCGGAGGGCTTGCCGGCGAACGTGCTGGTGCACTCGAACGAAGCCGGCGTCCTCGGCGGTATCGCGCTCTGGAAGGACTGAGCTTCGCGGCTCACTTCACCGTCACGCCGAGCGGCGCCGTCCACCCGCCGTACGCAGCGGTGAGACGATCCGCTTCCTTCGGTCCCATCGAGCCCTTCGCGTAGCGGTGCGCGGGGCCCGTGTCGCCGAGGATGCCGTCGATCGCCGCCCACGTCCCTTCGACCGCGCGCTCCGTCGCGAAGAGCGTCGGGTCGCCCGTCAGCGCGTCCCCGAGGAGACGCTCGTACGGAAGTGGCGAGTCGCCGAGGGCCTGCGAGAAGTCGACGTTCAGGGTCACCGCCTCGGAGTGCATCCCCTCGCCCGGGCGCTTCGCCTGCACGTCGAGGCCGACGCCCGCGTTGCTGCCGAGCCGGAAGCGCAGGCGATTCGTCTGCGGGATCGCGACGCCGGGCGCGTCGAAGAACCGTTTCGGCGGGCCGCGGAACTCGACCACCGCCTCGGTCGCCGTCGCGGCGAGGGCCTTTCCCGTGCGGAGGAAGAACGGGACGCCTTCCCAGCGCCACGAATCGATGTCGATCCGCAGCGCACAGTACGTCGCGGTGCGCGATCCCTTCTTGACGCCCTCGACCTTCTGGTAGCCGTCGTACTGGCCGCGCACGAAGTTCTTCGGGTCGATCGGACGCATCGAAGCGAACACCTTCACCTGCTCCTCGTGCAGGCAGTGCGCGCTCGCCGAGGTCGGCGGCTCCATCGCGAGCAGGGCGACCACCTGCATCATGTGGTTCTGCACGACGTCCTTCAGAGCGCCGACCGCGTCGTAGAACGAGCCACGGTCTTCGACGCCGAAGGCCTCCGCCATCGTGATCTGGACGTTCGAGACGTAGCGGCGGTTCCAAACCGGCTCGAAGAGCGTGTTGCCGAACCGCCAGACGAGGAGGTCCTGCACCGGCTCCTTCCCGAGGTAGTGATCGATCCGATAGAGCTGCTCCTCGCGCAGCACCTTCAAGAGCGAGGCGTTCAGCGCCTGCGCGGAAGCGAGGTCGTGTCCGAACGGCTTCTCGATGACGACTCGCGCACCCTCGATCAGGCCCGCCTTCTGCAGGTTGTAGGTCACCATCTCGAAGAGCGAGGGCGGGATCTCGAGGTAGAAGAGCGGCCGCTTCGCCTTTCCGAGGGCGGCCTTCAAGTCGCGGAACGTGCCCGGCTTCGAGTAGTCGCCCTTCACGAACTTCATCCCGCGCGTCATGCGGGCGAAGACCTTCGCGTCGACGCGAATCCCCGCGTCACGGATCGCGCGGCGCGCGTACTCCTTCAGGTCGGCCGTCTTCCAGTCGGAGAACGAGACGCCGACGATCGGCACGTTCAGGAGCTTCCGGCGCGCGAGGCGGTAGAGCGACGGGAACGTCATCTTCCGCGCCAGGTCCCCCGATGCACCGAACAGGACGAGGACGTCCGACTTCTCAGCCCGCATGCAAGCCTCCCCTTTCCTCCGCGCCTGCCAAGGAATTGCGCACGCGGAGGTCTATCGGCATCCCGGCCGACTCCCCCAAGCGGCCCGCGGGCTCGCGCGACGTGATCGAGCGCCGCGGACGCCGTCCTAGCGCAACTCTCACCGCTTTGCTCGTGTACGGTACCCCTTTTACAAGGTCGGAACGCATGGTAGGGGCGCCCGGTGACCGCTGGTCGCGAAGCGCGCGGTGTTGGCCCACGCACCGGCACACGCACGAGGGAGTCATCGGTGCGTGCGGTGAAGCAGGTTCTTCTGGCGAGCGTTTTCGCCGTCGCGGCGTGCGGCAAGAGCGCGCCCCCGACGATGCCCCCCCCGGAGGTCCTGGTCGCGCCGGTCGTGCAGCGCGACGTCGCGGTCCACTCGGAGTGGGTGGGAACGATCGAGGGCTACGTCAACGCCCAGATCCGCCCGAAGGTGCAGGGATACCTCCTGACGCAGGACTACCCGAACGGCGGCGTCGTCCAGGCAAACCAGCTCCTCTTCCAGATCGACCCGCGGCAATTCAAAGCCGCGTACGACGAAGCCGTCGGCGACCTGGGGCAAGCGAAGGCGCAGTACGAGCTGACCCAGCTCGACGTCGCCCGCTACACCCCGCTCGCCGCGAAGGGCGCCGTCAGCCAGCAGGAGCTGGACGACGCGGTCCAGCAGAACCAGGCGAACCGCGCCGCGGTCCAGCAGGCGGAAGCCGCCGTCGAGCAAGCGCGGCTGAATCTCGAGTGGACGAAAGTGCAGTCCCCGATCACGGGCATCGCAGGCATCAACCAGGCGCAGATCGGCGACCTCGTCGGAACGACCACGGTGCTGACGACGGTCTCGACCGTCGATCCGATCAAGGTCCAGTTCCCGATCAGCGAGCCCGAGTACCTTCGCTTCGCGAGCCGGATCAACCAGGCGTCGCTCGAGGGCCGCCATCCCGGCCCGGACGCACCGAAGCTCGAGCTGCTTCTCGCCAACGAGAGCGTCTATCCGCATGAGGGCCACATCTTCGCGGTCGATCGCCAGGTCGACGTGACGACGGGAACGCTCCTCCTGCAGGCCGTGTTCCCGAATCCGGCCAACGAGCTCCGCCCGGGAGGCTACGGGCGGGTGCGCGCTTCCACCGACTCGATCAAGAACGCGCTCGTCGTCTCGCAGCGCGCCGTCAACGACTTGCAGGGCACCTACCAGATCTACGTGCTGAACGGCGACAAGGTGCAGGTGCGCGACGTCAAGATGGGACCTCGCACGGGAAGCGACTGGGTCGTGAGCGAAGGGCTTCAACCCGGCGACACCGTCGTCGTCGAAGGGCTGCAGAAGATCAGGGACGGCATGACCGTGATCGCCAAGCCCGCGCCTCCGAGCGAAGCGCCGGGAATGGAAGCGGCTCCAGCTCCAGCTCCCGCCCCCGCTGCAAGCGCCGCGCCGACAGCGGGCTGAGCGAAGCCGAAAGGCTGGACTGATGTCAGCTTTCTTCGTCCGGCGGCCGATCGTCGCGATGGTCATCGCGATCATCATGACCATCGTCGGCGCAGTATCGATGGTCCAGCTCCCCATCGCGCAGTTCCCCGACATCGCACCCCCCGAGGTGCAGCTCTCCGCGACCTACACCGGCGCGGACGCTCTCACGATCGAGCAGTCGGTCGCGACGCCCATCGAGCAGCAGATGAGCGGCGTCACCGACTCGATCTACATGTACTCGATCAACGCGAACAACGGCACGATGACCCTGCGTGTCGACTTCGACGTCGGGACGAACATCAACACCGACCAGATCCTGACCCAGATGCGCTACGGGCAAGCTGCCTCGCAGCTCCCGATGGACGTGCAGCAGTACGGCGTCACCATCAAGCAGTCGACGACCGCGCCGCTGGCTCTCTTCTCGGTCTTCTCGCCGAAGGGCACCTACGACGCGCTCTTCCTCACGAACTACGCCCAGATCAACATCAACGACCCGATGACGCGCGTACCCGGCATCGGCCAGGTCTCGATCTTCGGCGCCGGACAGTACGCGATGCGCATGTGGGTGCGTCCGGACAACCTCGCGAAGCTCGGCATCACCGTCAGCGAGATCCTCGACGCGATCAAGCAGCAGAACACGGTGAACCCCGCAGGACAGGTCGGCGGCGAGCCGGTCCCGCCCGGCCAGGAGTTCACCTACACCGTCCGCGCCCAGGGCCGCCTCCAGTCCGTCGAGGACTTCGAGAACGTCGTCATCCGGGCGAATGCCGACGGCTCGATGATCAAGGTGAAGGACGTCGCGCGCGTCGAGCTCGGCGCCCAGCTCTACACGTCGAAAGGGCGCCTCAACGGCAAGCCCGCGGCGATCATCGCGATCTATCAGCTCGCCGGGTCGAACGCGATCGACACGATGGAGCAGGCGCGCGCCTTGATGGAGAAAGCGAAGGAGCGCTTTCCCGAGGACCTCGACTACGTCGTGTCGCTCGACACCACGAAGGCGGTCACCGCGGGCATCGAGGAGATCGTCAAGACGCTGTTCGAGGCGCTCCTCCTCGTCATCATCGTCGTGTTCATCTTCTTGCAGGGATTCCGGACGACGCTGATCCCGCTCCTCGCCGTTCCCGTGTCGCTCGTCGGCACGTTCATGCTCTTCCCGCTGCTCGGCTTCTCGATCAACACGCTGTCGCTCTTCGGGCTCGTCCTCGCGATCGGCATCGTCGTCGACGACGCGATCGTCGTCGTCGAGGCCGTCGAGCACAACATGGAGCAAGGCCTATCGCCGCGGGACGCGACCCTGAAGGCGATGAGCGAGGTCTCGGCGCCCGTCATCGCGATCGCGCTGATCCTCGTCGCGGTCTTCGTACCGACGGCGTTCATCCCGGGCATCACGGGCCGCCTGTACCAGCAGTTCGCGGTGACGATCGCGGTCTCCGTCGTGTTCTCCGCGTTCAACGCGCTGACGCTCAGCCCGGCGCTCGCGGCGCTGCTCCTGCGGCCGAAGAAGGAGATGCGGGGTGTCCTCGGTGCCTTCTTCCGCTGGTTCAACAAGTGGTTCGGGAAGGCGACCGACGGATACGTCAACTGGTGCCACCACCTGATCAAGCGTCCCGCGCTCGGACTGCTCGGTCTGGCCGGCCTCGCGGTTGCGGCCGTCTGGCTCGGCTCGAAGCTCCCGACGGGGTTCGTACCCGACGAGGACCAGGGCTACTTCTACATGAACGTGCAGCTTCCCGACGCCGCTTCGCTGCAGCGGACGGACGAGGTCTGCAAGCGGATCGAGAAGCTCCTCGAGAAGACGCCCGGCGTCCAGACCTTCAACACCGTCGTCGGGTTCAGCCTCCTCAGCAGCACGAACACGACGTACAGCGGGTTCTACTTCGTCACCTTGAAGCCGTGGGACGAGCGCGATCCCGAGGGGCTCACGGCCGACGTGATCATGGCGCGCCTGAACGCGCAGCTCCACGAGATGCCCGACGCGGTCGCGTTCGCGTTCCCGCCGCCGGCGATCCCCGGCGTCGGCACCTCGGGCGGCGTCACGTTCATGCTCGGCGACCACTCGGGGGGCACCGTCGAGTTCCTCGCGGAGAACACCGCGAAATTCATCGCCGCGGCGAACAAGCGGCCCGAGTTCGCGCAGATCTTCACGACCTTCGTGCCGAACGTGCCGCAGATCTATGCCCACGTCGACCGCGAGAAGGTCCTGAAGCAGGGCGTCGACCTCAGCTCGGTCTACAAGACGCTGCAGGCGTTCATGGGTGGCGTCTTCATCAACTACTTCAACCGATTCGGCCGCGTCTGGCAGGTCTACGTCCAGGCCGAAGGCGAATACCGCACGAACACGCGCGCGATGGGCCAGTTCTACGTCAAGAATAAGGAAGGCGGGATGGTCCCGCTCGACGCCATCGTCGAGACGAGCAGCATCTACGGCCCCGAGTTCACGATCCGCTTCAACAAGCACCGTTCGGCGCAAATCAATGCGTCGCTCAAGCCGGGATACAGCTCCTCGCGGGGCATGAAGGCGCTCGAGGAAGTCTTCGCCGAGACGATGCCGCCCGAGATGGGGTACGACTACATGGGCATGTCGTACCAGGAGCAGGTCGCAGCCCAGGGCGTCTCGCCGATGGTCATCTTCGGCTTCTCGCTCTTGATGGTGTTCCTGATCCTCGCCGCACAGTACGAGAGCTGGACCCTGCCCTTCAGCGTCCTCCTCGGTATCCCGATCGCGGTCTTCGGCGCGTTCTTCGGCCTCTTCGTGCGCGAGATGGTCAACAACGTGTACGCACAGATCGGCCTCGTCATGCTGATCGGCCTCACTGCGAAGAACGCCATCCTGATCGTCGAATTCGCGAAGGACGAGTACGAGAAGGGGAAGCCGCTCATCGACGCGACGCTCTACGCGGCCAAGCTCCGGCTCCGCCCGATCCTGATGACGGCCTTCGCCTTCATTCTCGGCGTCGTGCCGCTCGTGCGGGCGACGGGCGCGGGGGCCGTTTCGCGGCAGATCATGGGAACCGCTGTGATGAGCGGAATGCTGACCGCGTCCCTGATCGCGATCTTCATCATCCCGCTGTCGTTCTACGTCGTCGAGCGGCTCGCCGGCACGGAGCACGGGCCGGCGGATCTGCCTGCCGGCTCGCCGGCGGCAAGCCCGGAAGGATCGCACTGATGCGAGGGCGCTTCCGCGGCACGGTCGCGGTTTCCGCGCTCGCCGGGCTCGCCCTCCTCGCGACCGGCTGCCCGGTCGGGCCGAACTACGTCCGCCCGGACGTCGAGATGCCGCCCGAGTACCGCTACGAGCTCCAGCCCGAGGAAGCGGCTTCGCTCGCGAACCTCGCGTGGTGGCAGGTCTTCGGCGACCCGGTCCTCCAGGACCTCATCCAGCAAGCCCTCGAGAACAACTACGACCTCGCGAGCGCCGTCGCCGCGGTCGAGCAGGCCCAGTCCCTCGTCGGCGTCGCGCGTGCGCCGCTCTTCCCCCAGATCAGCTACTCGGGAAGCGCTTCGCGCGGCAAGAGCTTCGTGTTCGGCGACAACAACCCGACGTTCAACAACTTCCTCGGCTCGTTCAACGCGGCGTGGGAGATCGACATCTGGGGGCGGATCCGACGCGCGACCGAGGCGGCCCAGGCGACGATGCTCGCGACGGAGCAGTTCCGCCGCGGCGTGATGCTGTCGCTCGTGAGCGACGTCGCGCAAACCTACTTCGGTTTGCTCGAGCTCGACCTCGAGCTCGCGATCGCACGAGATACGGTCGTCTCCTTCCGCGACACCGTCGAGCTCTTCCAGTTCCGCTACGAGGGCGGCGTCGGCAACAAGCTCGAGGTCGATCGGGCGATCGGGGCCCTCAAGGAGACCGAAGCGACGATTCCCGAGCTCGAGCGACGGATCGTCGAAGCCGAGAACCTGCTTCGCGTGCTGATCGGAAGCACACCCGGGCCGATCGCGCGCGGGGCTCCGTTGATCGACCAGAACGCGCCACCCGAGGTGCCGGCGGGAATTCCCTCGCAGCTCCTCGAGCGCCGGCCCGACGTCGTGCAGGCGGAGCAGGATCTGGTCAGCGCGAACGCGCAGGTCGGCGTCGCCGTCGCGAACTTCTTCCCGCAAATCGGGCTGACGGCACTGTACGGAGGACAGAGCAACGAGCTCGAGAACCTCGTCAAGAGCCAGGGCAACATCTGGAACATCGCCGGATCCATCGCAGGCCCGATCTTCACCGGCGGGCAGAACTACGAGACGTACAAGGCGCAGGTCGCCTTCTTCGAGCAATCGAGGGCGGAGTACATCCAGGCGATCCTGGTCGCGCTGCAGGACGTCTCGAACACGCTCACCTTTCAGGAGAAGCTGCGCGCGATCCGCAAGGCGCGCGAGGAGCAGGTCGTCGCGCTGCAGGAGTCGGTGGAGCTCTCGCTGCTGCGCTACGACCAGGGTCTCGCGAACTACTACGAGGTCCTCGAGGCGCAGCAGCAGCTCTTCCCGGCGCAGAACCAGCTCGCCCAGGTGCGTCGCGACCAGCTGACGGTGATCGTCCAGCTCTATCTCGCTCTCGGCGGCGGTTGGAGCCTCACCGACGAGGAGTGGGTGACGCGCACGACGGCCGAGCCGGACCCGAATGCGGGCTCGATGGTGATCCCGGTCGATCCGGGTGCGTCGAACGCTGCCTTCGAGACGCCGACTTCGCAGCGCGGCCAGAGAGTCCCTCCCAGGCCGACGACGGCACCGCCTCCCGCACCGACGGCTTCGCCGCGCGCCGCTCCGACACCGGTTCCGTCGCCCTGATCTACCGCTCGCCGCCGCGGCGCCGCCTCAGAGTCGCGCCGCTTCCGGTCCTCCCGGTCCGATCAAGAGCGTCGCGACGCCGTGCGTGCCGCCGCGCACCGTGCAGACGCGCGTGCCTTCCTTCCGCCCCTTCCGGACCTCGCTCACGTCGATGCCGGCCGCGGCGATCCGTGCCTGCGACCGTGTGACATCCGGCACGCGATACGCGACGCCCCAGAGCGCGTCCGGCCTCTCCGGCTCGACCGCAGCCCCGAGCGAAGCGCCGGCCTCGATCGTGATCCCGCCGAGGCGGAAGAAGAGGAGACGCGAGCCGAACTTCTCGAAGGTCCGATCGAGGGCGAGTCGGATGCCGAGCCGGTCCCCGTAGAGCTGCCGCGTGCTGTCCGCGTCCTTCGTGAGGACGACGACGTGGTCGAGCTCGGCGACGGCCGCCGAGCCGTCTCCGGTCGGTTCGGCGAGGGGCAGCGCGTCGGGCGGCGAGAGGTGCTCGATCGCGAAGAGGGGGATGCCGCGCGTCTCGTCGTCGGGGAGGAAGAGGTTCCGCCAGCGCCGCTCCGCGCCGATCCGGCTCTCGCGCCCGGAGCCGGCCGCGGGATCGAAGGGATGGAGACCGCGTCTCCGGAGCTCGGCGGCGCATGCGTCCGCGTCGGCGCAGCGGAACGCCAGGGCCCAGAGCCCTTCTCCGCCCGCGTCGAGCCGCGCGCGCAGCACGTCGGCGAAGGGCGCCTCGCGCACGGGAGCGAGCAGCTCCACGTAGGCGTTGCCGAGCCGGAAGAGGACGTTCGCGGTGCCGAAGTCCGGATGCTCTCCGTACCAAGACGGCTTTCGTCCGAGGAACGCCGCGTAGTCGTCCGCCGCGCTCGCGAGGTCGCGCACCGCGATCACCACGTGATCGAGAGCTTCGAGCGGACCGCTCGCTTCTTCGCTCACGTCTCGACCAGGCGGACGCCGCCGCCGCTCCGGAGCCGTGCGAGAGCGGGCCACGCGAGCGCCAGAGCGATCAGCGCGAGCGCGATCCCCTGCTGGTGCGAGAGCCCGAGAAACCTCTCGGGCCGCCCGTCGGCGCGAAGCGGATCGAGCAGCAGCCGGAGCGATCCGTACAGCAGCAGGTAGAGCCGGAACGCCGAGCCGAGTGGAAGCTCGCCCGCTTCCACGCGCGCGAGCCGCGACCGGCACGCCCAGGCGATCGAAGCGAGCCCGAGCGCCTCGTAGAGCTGCACCGGATGCGGCGGCAGGCCCGCGCAGCAACCCGCGCAGAAGCACCCGATCCGGCCGATGGCATGGCCCATCGGCACCGCGACCGCAAAGTAGTCGGCGCCGCGCGCGAAGCTCAAGCCGCGAAGACGCGCCACCGCGAAGCCCGCGACTCCCGCTCCGATCAAACCGCCGAAGAAGACGAAGCCGACGCCGAAGTCCGCCCAGAAGCGGAGCTCGCCGCGTGCGTAGTGCTCCCAGCCGAGGAAGACGAAGAGCGCCTTCGCGCCGATCACCGCGCCGATCAGCATCGTCCACGCGGCGGCCCAGAAGCCGTTCTCGGTGAGGCCGAGGCGCTCGTGGCGCTGCTTCAGCCAGAGCACCGCCACGACGCAGCCGGTCGCGGCGAAGATCCCGTAGAGGGTCGGCATGCGCGGGAGGTGCCTGTGGCCCGGGCCGGCTCAGTGGCCCTCGCTCGCACGCTGCTGCTCGCAGTCGATCTTCGCCTGCCCGGTCATGCTCTCACAGGCGACCTCCGCTCGAGGCTTCTCCGAGCTGCGGTCGAACAGCCCGAAGCAAGCCGTCGTCGCCGCGAACAGCGCCGCCATCGTTGCCAGCATCACGAGATTCTTCGCCATGTCCCTGCAAAGCCATTTCGCGGCGGCGAACGCAAGCCGTGCTCCGCGCCCTGACGAACCGCCGGGCCTCTGGTACGAACCGTCGGACGACGCGACGCTCCATGAAGACCCTGGCAAAGGCCGGAGTGGCGCTCCTCCTCCCCTGGATCGTTCTCGAGCTCGGCCTGCGGATCGCCGGATACCATGCGCCGGACAACCGAAGTCGCACGCTCCTCTTCCCGCGCTTCCCGGCATTCTACGAGCCCGATCGCGATCTCGCGTGGAAGCTCCGGCCGAACGTCGCGTGGCAGGCGCGGGACTTCGTACAGCCGTTCACGACCGACGGCGAAGGGCATCGCTCGACGCCGCAGCCGGAAGGCGATGCCGGGGCGCCGCGCGTCGACTTCATCGGCGACTCGTCGACGTTCGGCTACGGCTCGCTCGACGCGAGCACCTTCCCCGCCGTGCTCGCCGACCTCGCTGCGGAAGCCGGAACCCCCGTCCGCGCGCGTAATCTCGGCGTGCCCGGATACAACGCGCAGTCCGCGCGCCTGATCGCCGCGTCGGTCGACGAGCCGGCGGCGGTGACGGTCGTGATGGTCGGGTTCAACGACCACTTTCCCGCGAATCGCTCCGCCGCCGAGGACCTCTGGATCCGCCGCGCCGCGTACGCGTGCTTCGCGAGTCGCGTCTGCGCTCTCCTCTTCGACCATCTCGCGGAGCCGCGCGCCGCGAAGCAGACCCCGCCGACGGAGTACCGGCCCGCGGTGTCGCCGGAGGAGTACCGCGAGCAGCTCGGTGAGACCGTGCGCGCTCTTCGCGAGCGCGGCAGCGAGCCGATCCTCCTCGTCTACCCGTCGATCCTGGGCGACGAGGAGACGCGCGCCGCGGTCGCTTCGTACTGGAAGCACCCGCGCTCGCTCGTCGACGCGAACGTCGAGGCGCATCCCCGCTATCAGCAGATCACGCGCGAGGTCGCGGCAGCGGAGGGCGTTCGCATCGTCGACCTGGCGGAGATCTTCGATGCGGCGGGCAACGAGGGCCTGCACATCGACTGGGTCCACCCGAACGACGCGGGCTATCGGCTGATCGCGCAGTCGATCCTGCCCGAGGTGCAGGCCGCGCTCGCTGCGAAGAGGGCCGCGCCCCCGAGCGACTGAGGCGCGTCAGCCGCGCGCGAGTGCCGCTCGGCAAAAACGGCGTAGGTGCCGCGAGAGACGGTCGCGCGGCGGCGGCTCGTCGGCGGAGAGGACGCGCGTCAGCGTACCGGCGAGCACGCCGTGCAGCGCCCAAGCGTCTTCCGCCGGCTCCACCTTCGGGAAGTCGCCGCTCGCGCGTCCCGCCGTCACGATTTCGACGAGGAGGCCGACGAGCTGCTCCTGGCAAGCCCGCACCTCGCTCGAGTAGCGCTCGCGGAGCTCCGCCGGGACGCTCGAGAAGAGCTTCGTCTCGCGCCGGTAGCGCGGCTCGTACGCGAGGTCGAGCGTCGCGTCGATGTACGCGTCGAGGCGTGCCGGCGGGCTCTTCTGGCGCGAGACGACGTCCCCGAGGCGCGCCATCGCGGCGTCGTTCGCGCGTGCGAACAGCTCGAGGAAGAGCTCGTCCTTCCCAGCATGGAACCGGTAGAACGCCCGGGTCGAGATGCCCGCTTCGCGCAGCACGTCCTCGACGCGCGTGTCCGCGTAGCCCCGCGCGACGAACGCGCGCAGTGCCGCGGCGAGAAGCTCCTGGTGCTCGATCTCGCGACGCTCGCGCAAGGCTTCGAGGCGAGCCTCCTGCCCGGCGACCGCCCGGGCGACGCCGCGACGCCGCGGCCGCCCGGCGGACCCCGCGGTTCGCTCCGCAGCTCGAGGATTGACAGAGGTGGCCAAGCGCGATACTTCCCGTCTCGTAAAACGAAAATATCATTTTCAATTGACGAGTGGAAGTGTTCCGCTCGATTTTGAACGAAAGGTGCGCCGATGCCGTCCCCCCGCCTGATCTCGGCCGATTCCCACGTCAACGAGCCTCCGGAGATGTTCGCCGAGCGCCTCCCGGCCACCCTGCGCGAGCGTGCGCCGCGCGTGGAGGAGGTCGACGGGATCCCGTCGCTCCTCGTCGAGGGCATGCGCCCGCGGAAGCTCCCGAAGGGACGCGACGTCCTCACGGGCGAGGCGCTCGAGCGCGCGCAGGCCGGCGGCTGGGACCCGGCGCTTCGCATGCGCGACCAGGATCGCGACGGCGTCTCCGCCGAGGTCGTGTTCCCGACGCTCGCGCTGCAGGCGTGCTTCGCTTCGCCCGATCCCGCGTTCCAGATGGCGATGGCGCGCGCCTACAACGACTGGGTCACGGAGGTCTTCGGCCCGCACCCGGACCGCTTCGCTGCCGCGGCGGTGATCCCGATGGCGGACGTCTCGGCCGCGATCGTCGAAGCGAAGCGCACCGCGAAGCTCGGGCTGCGCTCGCTCTTCCTGCCGATCCAGATGCCGGCCCGACCCTACAACGATCCCGCGTACGACCCGTTCTGGGCCGTCGCCGAGGAGATCGGCCTGCCGCTGACGTTCCACTCCGGCACCGGTCACGAGCCGCGCATCGAGCGCGGGCCGGGCGGTGCCGTGATCAACTACATCCTCGGCTCACAAGCCGACGGCGCGCACCTGATCTGCTACTTGACGATGTCCGGCGTGCTCGAGCGCTACCCGAAGCTGCACGTGGTCACCGTCGAGACCGGCAGCGCGTGGCTCGCGTGGGTCGTGACGAGCATGGACGAGATCCACGAGAAGCACCAGATGTGGGCGCGCCCGAAGCTCGCGTTGAAGCCGAGCGAGTACGTCAAGCGCCAGGCGCACGTCACCTTCCAGAACGACCCCGTCGGTGTCGAGAACCGGCGCTTCACCGGCGTCGAGTCGCTGATCTGGGGAAGCGACTATCCGCATCCCGAGGGGACGTGGCCCAACTCGCGCGCTTCGCTCGAGGAGCAGCTCGCCGGCGTTCCGGACGACGAGCGGGCCCAGATGACCGGCGGCACCGCCGCGCGGCTCTTCGGGTTCGCCGCATGAGGGACCAGACCTGCATCGTCGGCACGGGAACGACCGCGTACGGCCGCCGCGGCGACTTCTACGAGCGCGGTCAGGTCGACCAGATTCGCGAGGCGCTCGACCTGGCGCTCGCGGAGTCCGGCCTCGATCGGCGCGACGTCGACGGCTTCGCGTCGTACTCCGTCGATGCGAACGATCCGAGCCTCCTCGCCCCGGCGCTCGGCATTCCGAACGTCAACTTCTCGAACCTCGTCTTCGGCGGCGGGGGCGGCGGGACGTGCGGCGCGATCGCGAACGCAGCCGCGGCCGTCATCGCGGGGCTCGCGAAGGTCGTGATGGTCTACAAGGTCATCACGCAGCCGCCGCACATGCGCTTCGGCGCCGCGTACGGCTCGGCGCAGGTCGCGGCCGACCCGATGAGCGACTTCCACCGGCCGTACGGCCTCGTCTCGCCGGTGCAGTTCTTCGCGCTCCTCTTCCAGCGCCACATGCATCGCTACGGGACGACGACGCGCGCTCTCGCCGAGGTGGCGGTGCAGACGCGAGCGCACGCGCGGCGGAACCCGAAGGCTCGTCGGCAGGAGCCGATGACGATCGAGGACCATCAGAGCTCCCGCTTCATCGCTGAGCCCTTCCGCCTCTTCGACTGCTGCCAGGAGAACGACGGCGGCGCCGTCGTCCTCGTCACGTCGGCGGAGCGTGCGCGCGACCTGAAAGCGAAGCCGATCTACGTCATGGGCGGCGCGCAGGGCGGCGACAGCCTCTGGGGACAGGGCCTGACGAGCCAGAACCAGCCCGAGGACCTCTACACCTCGGCCGGACACCGCCACCTCGCGAAGCGTCTCTACGAGATGGCGGGCGTCGGCCCTTCCGACGTCGACGTCGCCCTCTTCTACGACCACTTCAGCGGGATGGTGCTCCTGCAGCTCGAGGACTACGGCTTCTGCAAGCCGGGCGAGAGCGGCGCGTTCGTCGAGAACGGCGGCATCTCGTGGCAAGGCGGTCGCCTTCCCGTGAACACGCACGGCGGCAACCTCTCCGAGGTCTACCTGCTCGGCATGACCCACGTCGTCGAGGCGTGCCGCCAGCTTCGCGGCGAGTCGACGAGCCAGGTCGACGGCGCGGAGATCGCGCTCGTGACCGCCGGCCCGAGCAACCTTCCCACCAGCTCGCTGCTGCTTCGACGTTGAGCGTGAGAGACATGGCACTTTCCGAAGAGCTCGCCCGGATCGGACCGAACGCGACGACGCGCCCCTTCTGGGAGGCGTGCCTCCGCCGCGAGCTGCGCATCCAGCGCTGTGGGTCGTGCGGCCGCTTCCGCCATCCGCCGCTGCCCGGCTGTCCGCACTGCGGCTCGGCCGAGAGCGAGTGGCCGCTCGTCTCGGGCCGCGGGCGCATCCACAGCTTCACGATCGTGCACCATCCGGCCCTGCCGTTCCTCGCGGAGGCGGTGCCCTACAACGTCGTCGTCGTCTCCCTCGACGACGCGCCGGGCGCGCGCATGATCAGCAACCTCCTCGACGCGGAGCCGGGCGAGCTGCGGATCGACCTGCCGGTCGAGGTCTGGTGGGACGAGGCCGGGCCCGACGTCGTCCTGCCCTGCTTCCGGCGCGCGCGATGAGCGGGTCGGCGGGCCGTTCGACGGAAAGCGGTTCGACGTCGAACGTTTCGACGTCGAACGAGGTCCCGCCCAGCGCCCTCGGCGGCCTCCGCGTCCTCGACCTGAGCCGCGGTTTCGCCGGTTCGCTCGTCTCCCTGATCCTCGCGGACTACGGCGCCGAGGTCGTACGCGTCGAGCCGCCGGGCGGCGACGAGCTCCGGGAGCATCCGGCCTTCGCTCTCTGGGGACGGGGCAAGAAGAGCGTCGTGCTCGACCTCGCGCGCGCCGAGGACCGTGCGACCGCCCGCCGCCTCGCAGAGCGCTCGGACGTCCTCCTCGAGACCTTTCGTCCGGGCGTCGCCGAGCGCTTCGGCCTCGGCTTCGACGAGCTCGCGCGCGCCTGCCCGGGCCTCGTGTACACCTCGATCACCGGATTCGGCCGGCGCGGACCGTACGCGCACCTGAAGGGCTACGACGGCATCGTGCTCGCGAAGCTCGGCGGCATGTTCCACGTCGCGGGCATGGCACCGCGGCCCGGCCCCGCGTTCCCGGCTGTACCGTACGCGAGCTTCGGCGCCGCGCAGACGGCGCTCCACGGAACGCTCGCGGCTCTCTACCTGCGTGAGCGAACCGGCCGCGGGCAGCGCGTCGACGCGACGCTCGTCCAGGGCATGGCCGCGCACGATCCGTGGGAGTGGTTCCTGCGCGTTCTGTGCGAACGCTTCCCGGAAGCCTACAAGCCGGCGCCGCCCTACTCCGAGCGAGGGGTCCCGACCCAGAGCTTCGCCTTCCGTCTCCTCGTATGCTTGACGAAAGACGGACGCTGGCTCCAGTTCTCGCAGACGTCGCCGCACCTCTTCCGCGCGTTCATGGAGGTGCTCGGGCTCGCCTGGATGTGGGACGACCCGGAGTGGGCGACCGCTCCCGATTTCGAGGACGAGGAGAAGCGCGAGCGCTTCTGGGAGCGGATGCTCGAAGCGGCACGGCAGCGCACGGTCGCCGAGTGGGAAGAGGTCTTCCGCGAACACCCGAACGTCTGGGCCGAGGTGTTTCGGACGACGCGCGAGGCGATGGATCACGCGCAGATGCAGCACAACGGGCACGTGATCACCGTCGCCGATCCGCGGCACGGATCGACCCGGCAGCTCGGGCCCCTCGTGCGCATGGGCAAGACGCCGGGTCGCGTCCGCGCTCCCGCCCCGGCGCTCGACGAGCACGGGAGCGAGCTGCGCGACGGCGCGACCGCGACCGCTCCGGCAGCGCCGACTCGGTCCACGCGCGATGCGGAGCTGCCGCGCGGTCCACTCGAGGGCGTCACCGTGCTCGAGCTCGGGCTCTGGTACGCCGCTCCCTTCGGGCCCGCGATCCTCGCCGACCTCGGCGCACGCGTCATCAAGATCGAGCCGCTCGCCGGCGAGCCGATGCGCCACATGATGCCGGTTCCCGACGCGGGCGCGATCAAGGTCCTGCAGGGGAAGGAGAGCGTCGCTCTCGACCTCGATCGGCCGGAAGGTCGGGAGATCGTGCACCGTCTCGCGAAGCGCGCCGATCTGGTCCTCGTCGCCTATCGTGGCGGCGTCGCGGAGAAGCTCGGCGTCGACTACCGGACCCTCTCCGGCCTGAACCCGCGGCTCGTCTACCTGAGCGCGCCCGGGTACGGGACGGACGGGCCCTTCGCGCGCAAGCCGGCGTTCGCGCCGACGATCGGCGTCGCGACCGGCGCCGGCCTCTTCCAGGCGGGACCGGCCCTGCCTTCGGGTCCGGAGCTGACACTCGCGGAGATCAAGCCGGCCTCGATCCGCCTGAACTACGCCGCCCAGGCGCCGGGGAACGCGGACGGCTGCTCGGCTCTCGGGGTCGCGACGGCACTCCTCCTCGGTCTGGTCGCACGCGAGCGCACCGGGATCGGCCAGGAGATGCTGACGTCGATGCTCTGCACGAGCGCCTACGCGGTCTCCGACGACGCCGTCGACTACCCGGGCCGTCCGCCTCGGATCGTGCCCGACGCGGATCTGTACGGGCTCGGGCCGCTCTACCGCCTCTACGCGGCGCGCGAGGGCTGGATCTTTCTCGCCGTCACGCGGGACGCCGAGTGGGCCGCGCTCGCGGCGGAGCTGGATCTCGCCTCGGAGGCGCGCTTCCACAGCTCCGCAGAGCGGGAGAGGAACGCCGACGCCCTCGCCGCGGTCTTGTCCGAGGCCTTCGCCCAGCGTACCGCCGCCGAATGGGAGCGGGATCTCGGGAAGCGCGACGTCGCCTGCGTCGAGGCGGCTCCGGGACCCATCTCGCGCGCCGTCCTCGCCGACCCGATCGGCGCCGAGTTCCTGTCCACCGTCGAGCACCCCACCTACGGCCAGCACCGGCGGCTCGCGCCGCTGGTCGAGCTCTCGCTCACGCCCGGAGAGGCTCGACCCGCTCCTCTCCTCGGTCAGGACACGGAGGCCGTGCTGCGCGAGCTCGGCTACGCGGCGGACGCCGTCGAGGCGCTCGCCGGCGCGCGAGTGATCCTGCGCGCCTCCCAGACCTGAACCGCCGGCGAGCGAGCGTCCTCTCGCCCATCGAGCCGGGAGCCGTCGCCCCGAACAGGCGTTCGAAGTTCGATGGCAGTTCCATCTTGTGCCGACCGCGAGGCTGGGCAATGGTCCCCCCGGTAGGCAGGCCCAGGGGTGCGACTCGATCGGAGAAGGCTGCTGCGCCGGCTCGGGATCTGGCTGTTTTTCCCCGCCGTGCTCATCGGTACAGGGTGGGCCACTCTCGCGTTCGTCGAAGGCTGGCTCGGCGTTGCGCTGTGGATCGCGCTCTCGCTGCCGCTCTGCCTGCTGATCGACGTCCTGTTCGCGCGCGAGTCCGCACGGCCGCGCACGGCGAAGTCGCTGCCGCGCATGCGCGTCCGCGTTCCGCTACGCGGCTCCGAGCGTGGACAGCCCGTCGCGAAGTCCGTCGAGAAACCCTTCGTGTGGCAACGCGAGCCCGTCGAGCAGCGCGGCCATCGGAGCTCCGGCCCGCGCGCTGCGCAAAACCGGCGAGCGCGCTGAGCGGCGGAGGGGCGAGGTCTCTCACTCGCATTCCGAGACGCCGCCAGTATCGCCGGCCGACCGCGACCGTCGATTCAGAAAAACTGCGCCGCTCGCGACGTAGATTCCGACGCGAGCCGCGTAGGATTGCCGAGACAGAGGCTCAGATGTCGCGGAAATCCCGCACGCCCGGCGCGGCCTCCGCCACCTTGCGCAGCGCCCGCGCGCAGTCGCGTACGTACTCGGGCGGAACCTTGGCGAACGCGGGCAGCGACACGAGCCGCGTGACGAGCTTCCTCGTGTTCGGAAGCTCCGGCGCCGGATTCTTCCGGTAGTTGTCGAGCGCGATGCCCATCGGGCCGCCGAGCCCCTTCGTCTCCATCGTCGTGAACATCGGCGAGTCCGGAAGGAGCGCCCAGCGGTTGCCGAACTGCGTGTAGCGATCGACGGAGAGAGGCACGCCCTCGGCCTTCGCCGCTTGCACGAAGGCCTCGCGCGACCAGTCGCCGCACTGCTTCGGATCGAAGTTCAAGATGAAGTTCAGAAAGCCGCCGCGCTCCGCTTCCTCGTACGTCCCGACGGGCTGGATGCCGGGACAACCGCGCAGCTCCTCCTCGAGGATCCGGTAGTTGCGGCGGCGCAGCTCGTTCAGCTCGCCCAACCGGTCGAGCCCGCCGAGCGCGAGGATCACACCGTAGACATGCGGACGGTACTTCAGACCGAAGCTCACGTTGTCGAGGCCTTCGAACGTGCCGTTCACCTGGCCGCGACCGGTACGCCCGTTGTGACCGAGAGCGAGCATGCGGTCGTAGAGGTCGGGATCGTCGGTGACGGCGACGCCGCACTCGCCTCCCGAGACCGCCTTCGCACCCTGCAGGCTGAAGCAGCCGATGTCTCCCCACGAGCCGACGGGACGACCCGCGTAGCTCGCGCCCGGCGCGTGCGAAGCGTCCTCGATCAGCGCGACACGATGGCGGCGTGCGATGTCGAGGAACGCGTCCATCTTTCCGGGATTGCCCCACACGTGCACGACGCAGATCGCGCGCGTCCGCGGCGTGATGAGGCGCTCGACGTGCGCGGGATCGGCGATCAGCGTCTTCTCGTCGACGTCGCAGAAGACCGGCGTCGCACCGACCTGCAGGATCGGAGTCGACGAAGCGAAGAACGTGTACGCGGGGACGATCACCTCGTCGCCGGGACCGCAGCCGGTCGCGAAGTACGCGCTGTGCAGCGTCGCGGTGCCGCTGTTCATGACGATCGCGTACTTGGTGCCGCACATCTCGGCGAATTTCTTCTCGAACTGCCGGAGCGGACCGCCGCCGTCGGAGACGGTGTTGACGTCGCGAAGCCCGCTGTAGAGGACCGTGCCGATCTCGCGGAGCGTGACCTTGCGCCACTTCTCCTTCGCCTTCTTCTGCACGGCCTTCTTGCCGCCGAAGATCGCGAGGCGACCGTTGCGACTCGCCTTGCCGCCCGCGCTCTCGTCGGCGCCGTTCGCCGCGCTCGCCTTCGCCCGGCCGGTCTCGTTCTCGCTCGTCTCGCTCATGCTGCTTCGCCCTGCTCCGTCTGGCTTTCTTCTCTACCTTGCCTGTCCGCCGACCGCCGAGAGACCGGGGGCCTGGCTGCCGCCACGGTCGCGATTCCGATAGTCGTCGGCGCTGATCCCGCGATAGTACGTCGCCCGGTCGTCGAGCGGAAACTCCACCGGCGTTCCGAGAAGCGCCGAGGTGTAGATGCCCGTCGCGAGCTCGACCGCGGGACGAGACTCCTCCGGCCCGATCGGCAGCGGCTGATCCAGCTCGAGCGCCTTCAGGATCGCCTCGAAGTAGCGGCGATGCGTCCCGCCGTCGCCCTTCTTCGGGACCGGCCGCCCGAGTCGCGCCTTCACCTTCTCGGACCCGCGAGCCATCGCCTTGCCGGCGAGCTCCTGATAGCGCGCGAGCCCGCTCTTCTTCTTCGCGTCCTCGTCCTCGGAGACGTAGCGGAACACCTTCTTCGTTCCGACGACGTCGAACGAGACGCCCGAGCGGCCGACGCCGGTCGACGAGCTGCACGAGACGATCGCGCCGTTCCGGAACTTGACCGAAGCGGCGAACACGTCCTCCGACTCGATGCCGAGACGGACCGTGTCCATCGTCGCGGAGACGCTCGCCGGCGGTCCGTACACGAGGCACATCAGGTCGAGCTCGTGGACGAACTGGGTCATCACCGTTCCGCCGCCCGCCATCGCCCAGCTTCCCCAGCTCTTCGCCGCCTGGACGAACGCGCCGCGCGCGGTACGATTGAACGTGCCGCCGACGAGCTGTCCGAGGGACTCGTCGTCCTTCGCACTCATCAGCTTCTCGACGACGGGCGCGTAGCGCCGCTGGAAGACGGTCGAGAGCTTTCCCGGATACTGGCGCGCGAATGCGATCAGCTCGTCCATCTGCTCGAGCGTCGGTGCGAGCGGCTTCTCGCAGACGACGAGCTTGCCCGCCGAGAGCGCGTCGCGCACGACGCGCGAGTGCACTCCCGGCGGCGTGCAGATGTCGATCAGATCGATGTCGGGACGGTCGAGCAGCCGGCGATAGTCGGTGGTCGCGACGGGGAGGAAGTGCTTCCCACCCGCCGCGCGAAGCCGGAACTCGTCGGTGTCCGCGATTCCGAGCACGCGGAAGTTCTTCGAAAGGTACTTGTAGGCCGTCAGATGCGACGGGAAGATCGCACCCGCTCCAACGACACCGACGCCGAGCTTCCTTGCCATGCTGCCTCTACTCTCCGCTCCGTCGTCGAATCGCGACGACGGCTCTCAACCGCGCATCCGCGCGCCGACGCGCTTGAGCTGGCCGCTCACGCGCTCCGCCGTCGCACGGCTGTTTCTCCAGAGGGTCTCGACGCGGCCTGGATGATGCACCGGCTCGGCCGCGAGGTTGCGCCAGATGCCGGAAGGCGACTTCCACTCGGGGAACCAGCGATCCATCGCGGCGCCGCAGATCTTCTCGAACGAGGCGCGCTGACGCGGCGTCCATCGCTCCCAGTAGCTGACCGGCTGGCGCGCGGTGTTGAGCTGCTCGACCTGGACCTTCCCGAGCTCCGGGAGCTCGAGAAACTTCTGCAGCCGTGGGAGCGAGGACGTGAGACGATCGAGACGAACCTTCGCCCACATCGACGGCTCGAGCCGAGAGAGCTGATCCTCGATGACCTGGTTGTACTTGAGCCAGCACCAGCAGCACTTCTCGAAGCGGCTCATCGCCGCCCACTGCTCGTGCGTGTAGTCGCCCGTGCGATCGCCGTGCAAGCGGCCTTTCCGCCACTCCGGTCCTTGACGCGGGTACACCTCGTCGTACCAGCCGCGGTAGTACATCGAAGCGACGGAATCGCGACCGTCGCGGATCAGCCAAATGTACTTCGCTTCGGGGAAGACGTCGCGCAGGATCGGAAAGAGGAGCGTGTGCTGTAGGTTGACCTCTCCGTAGACCTTGCCGTCGAGCGTCGACTTGCGTGTCTCGCGCAAGACCTTCTCGATCTCCGCGCGTGGCTCCGTGCCGCAGAAGAACGCAGTCGCCTCCGCCACCAGCTCCGGCTTCGGATGGTGCAGGCACACGGTGCCGGGAATCTGATTGAGAGCGGTGGCAATGGTCCGGCTGCCGGCCCGCCCCGTGCTCAAGACAAAATACATCGCCGACTGTCGAAGCGCGACGCGCTCCTCGCGCGTGGGTTAACGAATCCTTGGGTTCGCCGGGTATATCGGTATCGGTGGGCTGGTTCTCAAGCAAGTCGAACGCCCGATCCTGCAGGCCCGCGTCGGCCCCGGGCAAGTCCCTTTTTTCGGCCTGTATCCGCGGGCTTTCTTCGACTACCCACGCAGATCATGAACGGACCCGTGAACTCGCCCGCTCGGACGCGACACTCGGTCGCGGCGTCGATCGCCGTCCTCCTCTGCGGGGTAGCGTCTGCTCAGGCGCGCACCGAGCTGACCGCGCTCAGCGGCGCGACCGAAAAGCTCGTCGCCGAGGTACAACCCGGCGTCGTCCAGGTGATGGCGACGGGATACGGACCCGGCGCCCCGACGGCGCAGACCGCGGCGACGAGCAGTCTCCTGACGACGCAGCGATCGGCGGGCTCCGGCGTCATCGTCGATCCCAACGGATACGTCGTGACGAACGCGCACGTGATCGACGGTGCGGAGCGCGTCTACGTCGTTCTTCCGCCCTTGCCACCGCGCTCGCCCGAGAAGAAGTCGATCGTGCGGCCGCGTGGGCATCAGATCGAAGCGGAGATCGTCGGGATCGATCGCGAGACCGACCTCGCGGTGCTGAAGATCGACGAGAGCGACCTTCCGGCCGTTCGCTTCGGCGACTCGGACGAGCTGCGCACCGGCGAAATCGTGCTCGCCGTCGGGAACCCGATGGGGCTCGGCAGCTCCGTCTCCCTCGGCGTCGTGAGCGCCCTCGGACGCCAGCGCGGTCCGGAAGATCCGATGGTCTACATCCAGACCGATGCGCCCATCAATCCGGGCCACAGCGGCGGCGCCCTCGTCGACACGGACGGCTCGCTCGTCGGCATCAACACCTTCCTCCTGTCTCATTCGGGCGGCAGCGAAGGTCTCGGCTTTGCCGCGCCGATCAACATCGTGCGCGCGGTGTACGAGCAGCTCCGAAGAACGGGGAAGGTCCAGCGCGGCAACATCGGCGTCGTCGCGCAAACGATCACGCCGCTCCTCGCGGCCGCGCTCGCTATGCCGCGTGATCAAGGCGTCGTCCTCGGCGACGTCGAGCCCGGCGGACCCGGCGAAGCGGCGGGCCTGAAGAACGGCGACATCATCCTCGCGATGAACGGCAAGCCGATGGAGAATGGGCGCCAGCTCGAAGTGAACGTGTATCAACGCACGCCGGGCGACGTCGTCGAGCTCGAGGTGCTGCGCGGAGAGGAAAAGAGCACCGAGTTCGTCGCCGTGCGCGAGCGGCAAGGCGCCGGCGAGCCGGAGCGGATCGCGGAGATGGTTCGTCCCGATCGGAACCTCGTGCGCGGCCTCGGCATCCTCGGGATCGAGGTCAGCGACGAGGTCCAGAAGCACCTGCCGCCCTTGCGGATCCCGCACGGCGTCGTCGTCGCGGGACGCGCGGCGGACGGCCCGATCTTCGACGTGCCGCTGGTCCCGGGCGACATCATCATCGGGCTGAACGGGACGGAGATCGAGACTCTCGACGACCTCCGCGCGAAGGTCTCCGCGCTGCGGAGCGGCCATCCGGCGGTGCTGCAGATCCAGCGCGGGCCGCGACTCGCGTACGTCGCATTCGAGGCGATGTAGCCGCGCGAGACGCAGTCAGGAACGTCGCCCGCCGGTACGGGCGCGCGAAGGCAGAGCGAGGAGCGTTCCCATGCCCGTGTCGCGATAGGGCGCGCGCCGCAGCGCCGAGAGCACGGCCGCGCGCAGAAGCCGGCGCTTGATCGGCTTCGTCACCATCGTGTGGACGCCGAGCCGCGCGAGGTCTGGAACCGGTCCGCCGAGCAGCGGATTCATCAAGACGAGCGGCACGTCCGCCCCGCGGCTCGAGCCGCGGATCCAGCGCGCGGTCGTCGCGCCGTCCGGATCGGGCATCGCGAGATCGAGTACGACGAGCGCGTACGGCGAGCCTTCGCGCACGGCCTGGTTGAGACGCGTGCACGCCGAGGTTCCGTCCCGCACCGCGTCCACGTGCGCGCCGAAGCCGCGCAGCGTGTGCGCGAGGTGCCGTGCGCTCGCCTCGTTGTCGTCGACGACGAGGACGCGGAGAGCGCCGAGGCGCGGTCCCGGCTCCGCGGCGTCCGCTTCTCCACGCCGCAGATCGACGCCGAAGCGGAACGTGCTGCCGCGACCGGGCGTGCTGTCGACCTCGACTCGACCGCCCATGCGCTCGACGAGCCGCTGCACGATCGTCAAACCGAGGCCCGTGCCGCCGTACTGGCGCGTCGTCGAGCTGTCGACCTGCGTGAACGCCTCGAAGATGCGCGCGCGCTGCTCCCGCGGAATCCCGATGCCGGTGTCGCGGACAGTGCCGACGAGCCGCGTGGCGGAGCCGCTCGAGCCCGCCTCGAGGGCCAGGCGGATCAGCACCTCGCCCCGCTCCGTGAACTTGATCGCGTTTCCGCCGAGGTTGACGAGGATCTGCCGCAAGCGTCCGGGGTCGCCGACGAGAGTCGGCGGAACCGACTCGTCGACGCAGCCGATCAGCTCGAGCCCCTTCCGCTGCGCCTCGGCGGCGAGCGTGTCGAGGACGCCCTCGAGGAGCGTCTCCGGATCGAACTCGATCGACTCGAGCGGCAGCCGCCCCGCCTCGATCTTCGAGAAGTCGAGGACGTCGTTCAGAACGGTCATCAGCCCGTAGGCCGCCGCGCGTGCGCGGACGAGGAAGTCCTGGCGCTCGTGGTCGTCGCGCGTGTCGAGCGCGAGCTCGGTCATCCCGAAGATGCCGTTCAGCGGCGTACGGATCTCGTGGCTGATGGTCGCGAGGAAATCGCTCTTCGCGTGCGCCGCGGCCTCCGCGGCCTCCTTCGCTTCGCGGAGGATGCGCTCGCCTTCGACGCGCTCCGTGATGTCTCGAACGAACGCGGTGAAGGTGACGCCGAGGCAGCGCCGGATCGGCGACACCGAGAACTCGACGGGGAACTCCTGTCCGTTCCGCCGGAGCGCACGCGACTCGATGCGCGCGCCGACCCCGTGGCCGCGGCCCGTCGCCTGGAACTTCTCCGACTCCGCCACGAAGCGCTCGTGAAGATCGGGCGGGACGATCGTCTCGAGGAGAGGGGCTCCGAGGATCTCTTCTCGGCTCCAGCCGAAGATCCGTTCCGCTTGCGCGTTCCATCCGACGATGCGCGCACGGCCGTCGACCGAGACGACGGCGTCGAGCGCCGTGTCGACGATCAAGCGGTTCCGCTCCTCGCTGTCGCGGAGCGCTCTCTGGATCGACGTCTGCTCCGTCACGTCGCGAAGCGTGACGACCGTGTGCAGGTGGTGCGCGTGCTTCACCTCCTTCCGCGTCAGCTCGACCCACGCGACCTCGCCGTTCGGACGGCGCGCCGGAAGCGGCGCCGCGGTCCCGTCCCTCTCGCGGTGACAGAAGGGACAGCTCGCCTGCGGATAGCTCCGAGCTCCGTCCGGCTCCCAGTGAAGGGTCGCGTGCTCGGATCGGCGGATCAGCTCGCTCGCCGGCCGTCCGAGGATCCGCTCCGTCGCGGGATTCGCGAAGGTGACGCAGCCTGCGTGGTCGACGCCGTAGATGCCTTCGCCCGCCGCGTCGAGCAAGAGACCGTTCTCCCGATTCAGCTGCTCGAGCCGCTGGAACGTGCGCCGCCGGACGACGGTGACGATCGTCGCGATCACGGCCGTCGAGACGAGATCGACGAGCCAGTGCGGCTCGGGAGGCTCCGCCAGTCGCGGCACCAGCGCGAGCCAGCCCGTCGTGCCGACGATCGAGACGATCGCCATCAACCAGGGCTGGATGAGGACGCATCCCGCGGCGAGTAGCGTGATGAGAAGCGTCGTCGTCTGCTCGGGGTTCCGCGTGAGCGCGACGAACGCGAGCGCATACGCGACCGCGATCAACGTCACGGCGAGGATGATCGGGTGCACGGCGCGCACGGGTGCGCGCCCGACGATCCGCCACGAGAGCGCGAAGCTGAGCGCCGCGACGAGGGAGATCCCGGAGTAGACCCAGGCCGGCTCGATCGGCGGCGCCAGCGCGTACAACGCCGCGACGCCGGCGTATACGGCGGCAACCCAGAGGAATCCCGCGCGCGCGCCCGAGCGCGCACGCTCCGCGAGGTCGAGCGGCTCCACGACCGAAGTCTCGCGCCGCTTCTATCACGGCCGCTTCGTTGATGGATCGAGGAGTTTGCCAGGGCGTTCGAGCGGGCTCAGGCCCGCAGGCCTTCGCTCTCGTCGAGCCCGAGCATCAGGTTCATGCTCTGGATCGCCGCGCCGGAGGCGCCCTTCCCGAGGTTGTCGAGGAGGCCGATCAGCAGCACGTGCCCATCGGGATGCGGCAGCACGTGCAGCTCGACGCGGTTCGTGTCGTTGCAGGCTTGCGGATCGAAGCTCCGCTCGTCGGTCGCGAGCGGCTCGCGGAGCGGCGCGACGCGAACGAACCGCGTTCCGTCGTACCTCTCGCGAAGGAGCTCGTGGATGCGCTTTCCCGAAGCGCCGTTCGCGAGGACGCTCGCGTGCAGCGGCATCTCGACGCGCATGCCGCAGCGAAACGGCCCGACGGCCGGCACGAACTGCGGCGAGCTCGCGAGCCCCGTGTACTGCACCATCTCCGGGACGTGCTTGTGGCTGCGCTCGAGCGCGTACGGCGCCTCGTGCGGAAGGTGCGCGAGCCCGAGCGCCGGATCCTCCCAGCGTTCGATCAACCCTCGCCCGCCCCCCGTGTAGCCGGACAGCGCGTGCACCGTCACCGGCGCGCTCGACGGAAGGAGACCTTCCTCGACGAGCGGACGGAGACCGAGGATCACGGACGTCGGGTAGCAACCCGGGTTCGACAAGCGCTTCGCCGACGACACCGCTTCACGCTGCGCGGCGGAGATCTCCGGCAGCCCGTACACCCAGCCCGGCTCGACGCGATGAGCGGTGCTCGCATCGACGACGCGCGTTTCCTCGTTCTCGATCCAGCCGGCCGCTTCGCGCGCAGCGTCGTCCGGGAGGCAGAGCACGACGACGTCGGCGCGGTTCGCGAGATCGCGCCGCACGCCGGCGTCCTTCCGCTGCGCCTCGTCGGGCTCGAGCAGCTCGAGGTCACGGCGCGGCGCGAGCCACTCGCGGATGCGCAGGCCCGTCGTTCCGACGTGCCCGTCGACGAAGATGCGCGGTCGCGCCATGGGCGCATTCTCGCAAGCGGGCCGGGGCATTGGCTAGCCCCGCGCGGACGGTTCCACGCCCGTGTGCGCGCGAGTCGTCCTTGCCGGACCGGAGCCGTCCGGCTAGCGTGCCGCCCGTGGAGCGCTGGGGGCAGGGCCGATAGGCCGCACCGCACGCCTCGCGCTGAGCGTCGCGGTCCTCGCGATCCTCTTCTACCGCGTCGGCCTTCTCGACGTCCTCGCGATCTGCGCGGACGCGGATCCGCGCTGGCTCGCGGGCGCGTTCCTGCTGTACGGCGCCGGCCAGGTCGTGAGCGCGATTCGCTGGCGCGCGCTCGCGCGCGCGGTCGGGTTCTCCGTGCCGCTCGCCGACTACCTGCGCTTCTACTTCATCGGGATGTTCTTCGGGCTCGCCGTCCCGAGCACGATCGGCGCGGACGGCACGCGCTCTCTCTACCTCGGACGATCGCCGCCGGGGCGCGCGGCGGCGCTCTCGTCGGTCGTGTTCGACCGCTGGGTGGGCCTCGTCGCGCTCGTCGCGGTCGGCGTGCTCGCACTCCTCCTCGGTCCGAGCGGCGAGCTCCCGGCCGGGCTCGTCACGATGCTTCTCGTCGTCGGCGTGACGCTCGTGGTCGGCTGGCTTCTCGCCCCACGCTTCGCTTCGCTCCTGCCGGAGGGACGCTGGCGACGCTTGATCCGCGAGGAGCTCGCGCCGTTCTTCCGCGACGCACCGCTCCTCGCTCGCGCGGTCGTGCTCTCGCTCGCCGTGCAAGGCCTCCAGATCCTCGCGCAGAAGCTCCTCGCGGACGCGCTCGGGCTCGCGGTGCCGCTCGGCTTCATCGCGATCTATCACCCGCTCGTCGCGCTCGCGGCCGCCGCGCCGATCACGGTCGGTGGGTTCGGGTTGCGCGAGGCGACATACGCGTACCTCCTTCCGCACGTCGGCATCGCCACGGACGACGCGGTCGCGCTCGGACTTCTCTGGTGGGCGATCGGTGCCGCGGGAGGGCTCCTCGGCGGCGCGCTCTATCTCTCACGTCGCGACCGCGGCGAATAGCTCTCCGCTCACTTCGCGGCCGGAATGCGCTGCAGCGCCACGACGACGATCGCGAGCGTGCGCGCGTCGAGGCCGGGGACGCTCGCTTGCTCTTGGAGCGCGCGAAGCAGGTCGGCGCTCGGCGAGCGCAGCGGAGCCGTGCGCACGAGCTCGACGCGGAGCGCCCGGTCGATGCGGTCGATCGCGGGCCGCAGGTCGGTTCCCAGGTCGAACGAAGGCGCCGACGCCGCGCTCGGATCGGCGAGAACCGCTCGCTGCACCGCCTTCGCCGCCCCGATGTTCGCGTGGACGAGCGCTGCATAGGGCTCCGGCGCGAGCCCGACGCGGCGCGCCGTCTTCCGCGCCGAGCATTCGATCTCGATCTCCCGCTCGCGATCCTCGACCGGCAGGCTCGCGCGCCGCTTCGCCTCGGCCACGTACGGCATGAGGAGGAGCCGGCGCGCGAGGAGATCGACGACGCGCGCCTCGCCCGCGGGAAGCGTCCCGTTCTCCGGCGAGCCGAGCCAGCGCGCGCGCGAGGCCGCGAGCGTGCCGTCGCTCTCGCGCTCCGCGAGCCACGCGTCGAGGTCGCCCGCGAGGTCCTCGTCGCCGGGAGCGACCCAGTAGGCCTTTCGATCCCTCGTGAGGATCGCGACGACACGCGGCGTCTCCGGGAACGTCCGTACCTCCACCGAGTCGGTGACGACGGCGTCGATCTCGCCGGAGGCGAGAAGGCGACGCAGGCTCTCGTTGTCGTCGACCGTGCGCAGGGTCGCGCGTTGGATGTGCGCACGCGCGACCTTCTCGAGGTGCCCGCCGCGATTCACGACGACCGTCCGCCCCGCGCGATCGACGTCGTCCAGGCTCGAGAGCTTCGTCGACGCGGGAACCACGACGATCGCCTCGGCGCGCGCGACCGCGGCGGTCATCGGCGCCTGGGCGAGACGGTCGCCGCGTACCGTCACGCCGCCCATCGCGACGTCGAACTCCTTCGCGAGGAGCTTCGCCTCGAGGTCCGGCCAGCGAAACGGCACGATCTCCACTTTGCGGCCGCGATCGCCTGCGTAGGCGCGGGCGACGTCGATGTCGAAGCCGACCGGAGCTCCGTCGCGGTCGCGCGTCGAGAACGGTGCGTAGTCGCCGCTCGTGCCGACGCGCAGCGGCGCCGTCGCGCAAGCGGCGAAGCCGAGCGCGAGAAGAGCGAACGTCGCGGCCGCCGCTCGGCGGAGCGCTCGCCGGTTGTCGCCCCGGCAGGCCTCCGCTAGCGTCCGCGCATGATCGCCTGCCTCGATCTCGAAGGCGTCCTCGTTCCGGAGATCTGGATCAACGTCGCCGAGCGCACCGGCATCGAAGCGCTCCGCCGGACGACGCGCGACGAGCCCGACTACGACAAGCTCATGCGCTACCGCCTCGGCATCCTCGACGAGAAGGGCATCACCCTCGGCCAGATCCAGAGCGTCATCGAGGGAATGGGGCCGATGCCCGGAGCGGCAGGGTTCCTCGGCTGGCTGCGCGACCGCGCGCAGGTCGTCATCCTCTCCGACACGTTCTACCAGTTCGCCGCTCCCCTGATGCGCCAGCTCGGCCACCCCTGCCTGTTCTGCCACACGCTCGAGGTCGACGGCCAGGATCGCATCGTCGGCTACCGATTGCGGATCGACGACGGCAAGCGGCGCGCGGTCCGCGCGCTCCGGGACCTGAACTTCCACGTCGTCGCCGCGGGCGACTCCTACAACGACACGAGCATGCTCGGCGAAGCGAACGGCGGCATCCTGTTCCGTCCGCCCGCGAACGTCATCGCCGAGTTCCCTCAGTACCCCGTCACGACGACCTACGACGAGCTGCGCACGGCCTTCGTCCAGGCGAGCCAGGGCGAGATCCGCGGGGACTGAGCTCGCGTGCGCTTCGTCGTCGCCGGTGCCGGTGCGGTGGGCTCGGTCTTCGGCGGGCTCCTCGCGGGACGGGGCCACGACGTGCTCCTGGTCGGCCGCGAGCCGCACATGGCGGCGATCCGCGAGAGCGGCCTCGCCGTCACCGGCCTCTTCGGCGACCAGGTCACCCGGCCGCGCGTCGCCACCGACCTCGCACGCGCGGCGGAGCCGACCGACGCCGTGCTCGTCGGCGTCAAGTCGCACGCGACGGAGTCGATCGCGCGCACTCTCGCCGCATGGGCCGACAGGCCGCGGCTCGTCGTCTCCCTCCAGAACGGCCTCGGCAACGTCGAGACGCTGGCCGCGTCGCTCCCGGCGCGCGTACTCGCCGCTCGCGTGATCTTCGGCGCGATCGTCACCGCTCCCGGACGCGCACACGTCACCGTCTGCGCGAAGCCGGTCGCCGTCGGCCCACTCCGGGACGACCCGGCGAGCGAGGCCGACGCGCAGCGCCTGGCCGAGGTCTTCGCGGACGCCGGAATCCCGAGCGAGGCCGCCGGGGCGACCGAGCCGATCCTCTGGGAGAAGGCTCTGTACAACTGCGGATTGAATCCGCTCGGCGCTCTGCACGGGCTCACCTATGGAGAGGTCGCCGCTTCCGAAGCATTGCGGCCGCTCCTCGACGGCGCGATGGACGAGGCCTTCGCGGTCGCTCGCGCCTCCGGCATCGCCCTCGTCTGGAAAACCGAAGCCGAGTTCCGCGTCCATTTCCACTCGACCCTGCTGCCCCCGACCGCCGCCCACCGCTCTTCGATGCGGCAGGACCTCGAGGGCGGACGCCCGACGGAGGTCGACGCGATCGGTGGCGCCATCGTGCGCGCCGGCGAGCGGCACGGCGTGCCGACGCCGATCAACCGGCGGCTCGTCGCCGAGATCCACGAAGCGGAGCGGAAGGGCTCGCGCAGCGAACCTGCTTGACTTCCCGCCTCGTCCAAGGCGTTCTACGCTTCATGTATCGGCTGGCCAAGGAGAACTACGACGAGCTGAAGCGACACGCCATCGAGGCGTTTCCGGAGGAGTGCTGCGGCTTCGTCCTCTATGACGTCGAGAACGATCGAGAGATCGTGCGGCGCATCACCAACGTCGCGACCGAGCGTCACAAGAAGGATCCCGAAACGTACCCGCGCGACGGCCGTGACGGGTACCACATGGACGAGAAGGAGCTCCTCGCGGCGACGCGCGAGTTCGAGTCGTCGGAGTTCGAGCTCCGCTCGATCTACCACTCGCATCCGAATGGGCGCGCCTACTTCTCGAAGGAAGACGAAGCGCGCGCGAAGGATCCGTGGGACGAGCCACTCTATCCCGAAGCGGTCTACATCGTCCTCGGCGTCGACGGCCAGAACATCACGGGCTCGGCCGGATTCATCTGGAACGAAGAGCGCCTCGAGTACGAGGAGATCCGGATCGTCAAGACCTGATTTCGGTTTCGTCTCCCGCGCCGCGGCGCCCGAAGAGCGCGCTCGCGGCGAGGTAGACGATTCCGGGCAGCGTCCAGCCGATGTCGCGCACCCGCGCGACCGTTCCCGCGATCACGGCGAGCCGCGCGTCGTCGTCCGCGAGCCCGAAGACCGCCGCCTGTGCGCCCTCGAGAGCGCCGAGCGAAGCGGGAATCGGGAGCGCGTGCGCGAGGCCGACGCCGAGGAGCGCGCCGGCGAGGTCCGGCAGAGTCGGCCACACGCCGAACGCGATGAAGAGCACGCCGTACTCGGCGAGGATCATCGCGTTCAGCACGAGAGAAGCCGCCATCGCCCCGACGAGGAGGCGCCGGCGCGCGAAGAGGAGCTCACGCAGCGCAGCGTCCATGCTCTCGGTCGTCTCCGCCTTTGCACCGAGGCGCTCGAGCACGGCGCGAAGGCGTGCCGGGACGATCGAATCGCCGCGCCGGAGGCGGTGGACGAGGTAGAGCGTCGCCGCGAGGAACGCGACGCCGCTCGCCGCGACGACGACGAGGACCCGCAGGGCGCTCGTGCGATCGCGGAGCGCGAACAGAGCGCAGTACGCGACGGCGAAGACGAGGTTCGCGACGAGCTCGAGCGCACGGTCGACCGCGACGCTCGCGATCGCCGGACCGCCCGGCACACCGTCACGCGCGATCAGGTACGCACGGAGCGGCTCACCGCCGAGCTTCGCCCCCGGGGTGAGCGTCCCCATCGCGAGGCCGGCGATACGCACACCGACGAGCCGCGGCAACCGCACGTCCGCACCCAGGCCGCGAAGCAGGCTTCGCCAGCGCAGAGTCAGCCCGATGAAGATCGCCGCCTCGACGACGAGCCAGACGACGAGCCATTCGGGACGGACGCTCGTGAGAGTGTCCCGGACCTGCTCGACGCCGGCCCGCCGCACGAGCCCGACGAGCACCGCCAGGCCGAGGAGGGCGAGCAGCGCCCGCCAGAGACGGCTGCGCGCCGCGCGGGACGGCCACCTCACGTCGCCTCGCCCCGCCCGGTGTCTGGGCGTGGTTCGCGCCGAAGCCACGACGGTGACACGAGCGCCGGCAGAAGAAGGACCGTCACGAAGAAGCAGATCGTCAAGCTCATCGCCGCCATGAGGCCGAGGCTGGAAAGGGCCGGGTACCGCGACAGAGCGAGCACGCCGAAGCCCGTGATCGTCGTCGCGCTCGTGATCGTCATCACTCGACCGCCGGTCGCGACCGCCTCCGCCACGTCGCCGGTCTCGCGATAGCGCTCGACGAGGAACAGGCAACCCTCCATCCCGAGACCGATCGTCAGCGGCAGGATCGCGACCGTCACCGGGTTGAGCGGAATCCCGACGGCGCCCGAGAGGCCGAGGACGAGCACCGTCGAAGCGGCCGGAATCGCGACGAGGCCGATCGTCGGTCGAACGCGGCGCTCCCGCGCTCCGATCAGGAGGAGCGTGCCGATCAGGACCGCCGCGAGAAACCCGATCATCTCGCGCCGTGCGACGTGCGCGAGCGCGCGCTCCATCAGCGGGCGTCCCGTCACGACGACCGAAACTCCGTCGGGACGTGGCACCGCAGCGAGCCGGTCCGCGACCTCCTCCAGCGCCTCGGCGTCTCGCGGCGAGAACGAGACGAGGATCGAGAGGCCCTGGGTGTCGCGGCGGAGATGCCGATCGAGCAGGATCTCGAGCCCGGGCAGCGCCGCCTGCGTCGCATCGACCGGCGCGGGCAGGCGGCGGAGCGAGGCCGTCGCGGTCACGAAGGCTTCGAGGCGGAACCCGGCCTGCGCGAGCGCGTTCTCGAGATGCTCCGCCGCGGCCTCGCGCGGCAGCGCCGCCCAGGCCGCGAGCCGCTCCTCCTGTGTCGCACGCGAAGGCAGGAGCACCGCGGGGCTCGTCACCGACAGGGCGGTGCCCGAGACACGCTCGGCCTCGAGCCGCCGCGTCACGTCCTCGACCGTCCGCAGGACCGCTTCGACCTGCTCTTCACCGACGGGCGCCGGGGTCTCGACGAGGACCGAGCCATGCGGATCGGTGAAGCCGAACTCCCGCTGGATCTCCTCCTCGACCACGCGCGCCTGCGAAGCGCTCGGCCGGAGGTGGAACAGGTCCGTGTCGAGCGAGGTGCGCCACGCTCCGGCGAGCGCGACGACGAGGACGACCGCCGCCATCGCGAGGCTCGTCCGACGATGGCGTGCGACCACGACCGCAAGCCGCGCGAGCCACCGTGCCGGCGTCACGCCGCGATCCTGCGGCCGCACGAGAAGACCGCGCCGGTCGAACCAGAGCTGCAACGCCGACACGACGACGAATGTCGCGGGGATGTTCAGCACGAGACCGAGCGCGGTGAGGAAGCCGAGCTGTGCGACTCCCGCAAGAGCCGAGAAGCCGATCGCGACGAACGCGGTCGCCGTCGTCGCGGTGCTGAGGACCATCGGCCAGAAGAGCCCCGTCATCGTCCGCCCGAGTGCCAGCTCGAGGTCGTCCGTGTGCTCGCGCTCCTCGAGGTAGCGCGTGTACCAGTGGATCGCCGTGTCGATGCCGAGCCCGTAGAAGATCGTCGCGAACGCGAGCGCGAGAAGGTTCAAGCTGCCGGAGACGACGAGGCCGAGCGCGAGCGTGACCGCCGTGGTCAGCAGCAGGTGATAGGTGACGAACGGCAGGATGCGCAGGTTCCGGTAGCCGACGTAGAAGACCGAGAGCACGCCGACGAGCCCGAGCGCCGTGAGGAGGATCGTGTCCTGCTGCAGCAAGCCCGAATCCTCGCGCGCGTGCGCGAAGGCGCCCGTGTAGCCGACGCTGATCCCGTCCCCGCCGACGGCGGCGCGCGCTTCCGCTTCGGCCTCCGCGAGGACGGCGGCGAGCCTCTCGCCGGCGGCGAGATCGAAGCCCGCTTCGGCGGGACGGATGAGGAGGAGAAGGCGCGTACCGTCCGGCGAGGCGAGCACGTCGCTGCCGGGATCGAGCGTCCGATCGGGCCGCGCGCCCGCGAGCGCTCCTCCGAGGATTCCCGAGAGCCCGAGGGGGTCGATCGAAAGAAACGGCGAGAGCCCGACCGCCCCCGGCGCCGCGAGCGCGCGACGGATGCCGGTGACCGTCGCGTCGACCGCCTCCGGCCGGAGCCGGGCCGCGACTTCGCCTTGCACCTCGACGGGGAGCATCCGCGGCAGCGCTCCGTCGGCGAGCGCGCGGAGGAACGCGATGCGGTCGACGCCGCTTCGCACCGCGACGATCTCCGGGCGTCCCTCGAGCGCCCCGGCGAGCGCTGCGCCGAAGCGTCGCGCCGAGGCGCGATCGGGGGCGCGCACGAGAGCGACGACGACGTCCTGCGTTCCGAAGCGCTCGACGTAGCGCTGATAGTCGGAGAAGCGCGCGTTCCCCTGCGGGAGCATCGAGACGAGCCCGACGTCGAACTCGAGACGGAGCAGGGAGAGGCTCGTGACGACGGAGATCACGAGCGAGACGATCAGGATCGTGCCGGTGCGCGGCGAGAGCCACGCGATGAAGCGAGCCGCCCGCGGATCGACGCCGCTCATTTCGCCCGACCACGAGCGCGCCGAGCGAGCTTTCTCCTGCGAAGGCTCGGCGGGGAACTCTCCGCGCGCGAAGCGCGCGGCCGAGCGGAGAGCGAGCGGAGGAGTGGAGAGGTCGCGGCTTTGCCGCGGCCTGGGTGAGGGGGCGGCGCCCCCTCGCTGGTGACGAACAGGTTCTCGTCGAGCTCGAGGTTCAGCTTCTGCTCGAGGATGCGGACGCTCGCGCGCCATCCCTGCGGCGAAGCCACCATCTCGATCGACGTCGGCAACGGGAGCGCGAGCGAGCAGTCGCGCACCGCGTAGTGCACGCGGATCACCTCGGAAGCGGGCGCGCCCTCCTGCCACACGACGCGCTCCGCCTCGACGCCGGTGGCGCCGACCCGCACCTGGCGCACGGCCGCGTGCGCCGAAGCCGGATCGAGATCGAGCCAGCCGTCCGCGCCCGCGCGCGGCGTGCGTGCGCAGCGCTCGCGCCAGAGAGCCCAGAGCGCGAACGAGAGCCCCGCTTCCGGCTCCGTCGGCCGCTCTCCGGGGCGAAGCTCGAGAACGAGAGGTTCGCCGTCGAACGGCCGGCGGACGACGCCGCGCACGCTGCTTCCCTCCGCGACCCAGAGCGCGTCGTGGACGGTCATGCCGCCGATCCCGAAGAGCTTCACGCGAAGCGCTCCCGGTCGCCGCACGAGGAGCACGCCTTCGCTGCTGCGGCTCTCGTCTCCGATCGTGACGTCGGCGCGAAAGCGCGCCTGAAGCGTCTCGATCCCGCCGTCCTCGCGACAGATCCGCTCTGCCGGCGGGGCACTCTCGAAGGCCGCGCACGAGCTTCGCGAGGGCGCGGGCGGCTGCGGCGCGCGCGCCGCACAGGCGATCAGCGCCGCGCACGCCGCGAGCACGAGGACCGTCCGTACGGCGCGGCGCGCGGCCGTGCGCGGCTCAGCCCGGCGCAGGAGCGGTCGCGCCTTCGCGGCTGATCTCGATCTCGGCCCGATCGCCACCGGCCTCGTTCAGCACGACGCGGCGCGGGACACCAGTCTCCGGGTCCAGGTCGAGATCGATCGCGACGAGGATGCGGAGAAGCGCCGGATCGCGCGGGACGAGCCGGAAGCGACCCGCGCCGGACGAGGTGACGTCGAACGAGCCGGCGAGATCCTCCGGGACGCCCGTGAAGAGACCGGTGAGAGCGCCCGGCGTCCCGAACGACGCCATCTCCGAAACGTCCGCGAGCTTTCCCGGCGGTCCCGCGCGGAGCTTCGCGCCGTCCGCCTCGACGACGAACGGCTCGGGCGCCTCGACCTCCCAGCGAACGCGCTCGGGCGGCTCGAACGACATCCGCCCCGTCGAGACGAGCGGCTCGCGCAGAAGGGCGACGTGCTTCGTCTGGCGAAAGCGAGCCACGAACGGCTTCGAGCCGCGGCGCGCGAGCAGCGCGGTGAGCTCGGTCGCCGCAGAGCTCGTCTTCGCCGGAGCGCTCGGCGACGTCTCGGCGGCGACCACGGCTCGTCCGTCCGGGACGAGGGCCGCCGCGCAGCCGAGGGAGGCGATCGCCGCCGCAGCGAAGCGTCGAAGCCGGGGCCGACTCCGGCCGGCGTCCACTCGAACCCTACCCCGCTGCCGCCTGCCGCTCGGACTGGATGAAATCGGCCAAGGCGTCAATCGAAGCGAAGGCCTTCCGGGCTGCGTTCTCGTCCGGGATCGCGACCCCGAACTGCTCCTCGATCAGCACGACGAACTCGAGCGCGTCGATCGAGTCGAGCCCGAGACCTTCGCCGAAGATCGGCTCCGAGTCGACGATCTCGTCGGGCGAGATCTCGAGCCGCAGACCCTCGACGAGGAGCTCTTTGGCGCGCTTGGCGATCTGGATCCGGTCCATCGAGCGAGCAGTCTTTAGCCACGTCCCCTGGGGGTTACAACCGGCATCGGCCCATCAGGAGAGGTGCCCGATCACCGCGCGCGCGAAGCCGGCCGTGTCGAGGTCGCCGCCGATGTCGCGCGTTCGGCGGCCTTCGCCGAGTGCCGCGTCGTAGCCGGAGCGGATGCGCGCGGCCGCCTGACGGCAGGCTTCGTCGCCGCGCGTCTCGGCGAGGTGGTTCAGCATCATCACCGCGGACATCAAGAGGGCCAGCGGGTTCGCGAGCCCCTTTCCCGCAATGTCCGGTGCCGAGCCGTGCACCGCCTCGAACACCGCGCGCTCGTCGCCGAGGTTCGCGCCCGGAACGACGCCGAGACCGCCCACGAGGCCGGCGCAGAGGTCGCTCACGACGTCGCCGTAGAGGTTCTCCATGAGGAGGACGTCGAACCGGGACGGATCCTGGACGAGCCGCATGCAGCCGGCGTCGATGATCATCGTCTCGAGCTCGATCTCCGGGAACTCCTCGTGGACCTCGCCCGCCACCCGGAGGAACAGGCCATCTGTCAGCTTCATGATGTTCGCCTTGTGGAACACCGTCACGCGGCGACGGTCGCGCGCCTTGGCGTAGCGGAACGCGTAGAGCGCGATCCGCCGGCACGCGGCGTCGGTCGCGACCTTCAGACTCGTGACGACGCCGGGCGTGATCTCGTTCTCGACGCCGCTGTAGAGGCCCTCGGTGTTCTCTCGCACGACGACGAGGTCGATCCCCTGGAAACGGCTCGCCACTCCCGCGAGGTTTCGCACCGGACGGACCGCGGCGTAGAGGTCGAGAGTCTTCCGCAGCGCGACGTTGACGGACGTGAAGCCGCCGCCGACCGGCGTGGTGCACGGGCCTTTCAGGGCGACGCCGGTGCACCGGATCGCGTCGAGCGTCTCCACCGGCAAGGTGTCGCCTCCCTGCGCGAGCGCCGCAACGCCCGCCTGACGCTCGATCCAACGGAGAGGCGCGCCGGCCTTTTCGAGGATCTCGCAAACCGCCGCGGAAACCTCCGGTCCGATTCCGTCTCCGGGAATGAGGACGACTTCGTGAGACATGCCCCGAGCATAGCGCCAACCGCATGTCGAGTCCCGGTGGCTCGCCCGCGCCCTCGTCAACTACAAACGTGACCGATCGAGCTTGCCACGCGACGTCCGCGGCAGCTCGTCGCGGAGCTCGATCGAGCGCGGGATCTTGTAGGAAGGAAGGCTTGCCTCGCACCCCCGCAAGATCTCCTCGCGATCCACGCCGGGAGCGGCCGCGACGACGGCGCGGAGACCCTCCACGACGTCCGAGCGCGCCTGCGCGACGACCACGACGTCGCGCACGCCGGGCACGCGACGGATCACCGCCTCGATCTCGCCCGGATGCACGCGGTGCCCGTGGATCTTGACGAAGTCGACTGCGCGCCCGACGAGGTGGAGTCGGCCCGCCGCGTCGAGCCGGCCGAGGTCGGCCGTGAGGAGGCTCGCCTCCGAGATCTCCGGGCTCGCGACCGGAAAGGTCCCCGTGGCGACCGAAGCGCTCCGTACGCGCACGCGGCCGACGCCTTCGTTCTCGTCGACGAGATCGACGCGAACGCCGTCGAGCGGCGTGCCGACGCAACCGTCGGGAAGATCCGCTTCGCCCACGCGATCGAAGGTGATGCCGCCGCATTCGGTCGCGCCGTAGAACGTCCGCGGCCGGAGGCCGAAGCGCTTCGCGAACGCCTCGCGAACGGTGGCGGGAAGCGGTGCGCCGGCCGAGACGACGAGACGCAGGGCGCCGAGCGCCGCGGCACCGCGCGCCGACGAGCGGCTCAGCACGTCGAGCAGCAACGGAACCGCGGGCCAGACGGTGATCCCGCTGTCGGCGAGCACGGCGCGCAGACGGCGCGGAATCAGATCGCCGAGCAGCACCGCCGGCGCTCCGAGCGTCGCGAGCACGCCGATCACGTTGTCGAACGCGTATGAATGCGCGAGAGGAAGCGTGACGAGGTTCCGGTCCTCGGCGCGAAGCCCCATCGTCGAGACGATCTGCGCGACGCCGTGCGAAAGCGCGCTCTCGGAGACGGCGACCGCGCGCGGCTCGCCGGTCGAGCCCGAGGTGAGCTTCAGGACCGCGGTGTCGCGTGGAATCGCCGTCGCGGAGTTCCCTTCGCTCGGCCGCACCGTCCAGGACGTGTCGCAGACGACGCCGCGCGCGCCGAGCGAGCGGCTGATCGCCGCGACCTCCGCTTCGGAGCGCTCGCGATCGATCGGCATCGGAATGCGGCCCTCGCGCCAGCTCGCGAAGACGATCGCGAGAAGCTCGGCGGAGTTCCCGAACCATGCGGGGACGACGCCTCCGGCCGGCGCGACGTCGCGCACGACGGCGGCAGCGTGGTCGATCCGGCGAGCGAGGTCGTCGCGCGTGAGAAGCGCACCGCCGTCGATGTCGAGCACGGCGAGCGCCCCGCCGTCTCGCCGGCGAAGATCCTCGAAGCCCGCGTGGAAACCCTCACCTGCCACGCCGACTCCCGAGCCCGTACCTGTTGCTCCAAACGACGGGTTTCGCGAGGATGGGTCGGGGCGGAATGGATCTCGAGCTATCCGGCAAACGTGCCCTCGTCACCGGGGCGAGCCGTGGAATCGGCCTGGCGACGGCACGACGCCTGTCCGCCGAGGGAGTGCGCGTGGCTCTGAACTCGGGGCACTCGCGCGAGCCTCTCGAAGCAGCGGCCGCGGAGCTGCCGGGCGCGATGGCGTGCTTCGCCGACGTCCGCGATCCCGCCGCCGTCGACGCCATGTTCCGAGCGATCAAGCAGGAAATGGGTGGAATCGACATCCTGGTGAGCAATGCGGCCGTCGCGCGCGACTCCCTCGTGATGATGCTCTCACCGGACGCCTGGCGTGAGGTCCTCGACGTGAACCTCGACGGCGCTTTCCATTGCGCCCGGGCCGGACTGCGCTCGATGATCGGTAGCCGATGGGGACGAATCGTCAACGTCGTGTCGCCGGCCGCGTTCCTCGGGAAGCCCGGCGCGGCGAACTACGCCGCCGCGAAGGCCGCGCTCGTCGCGCTGACGAAGACTCTCGCCGCCGAGTCGGCGCGCTACGGAATCACCGTCAACGCGCTCTGTCCGGGCTGGGTGGACACGGAGCTGACCGCGGGGCTCGGCGAAGACGCGCGCGCTGCGGAGCGCGCACGCATTCCCGCGGGACGATTCGCCGCTCCGGAGGAGATCGCGGACGCGATCGTGTTCCTCGCTTCGGAGCGCGCACGCTACGTCACCGGAACGACTCTCGTCGTCGACGGTGGCTTGACGATGCTCTGAGCGATGCGAACGGTCGAGCAGAAGAAGCGCGTCGTCGTCACCGGCCTCGGAGCGATCACCAGCGCCGGCCCGACCGCCGATCACCTGCGGCGTGCCCTGCACGGCGAGTCGACGTGTTTGCGCGAGGTCTCGCTGTTCTCGACCGAAGGGCTGCGCGTTCACATCGGCGGCGAGGTCGAGCGGATCCCGAGCTCGGCGCTCGCGACGACAGCCGCACGGAGGCGCGGCTCGCGCTCGGACCTTCTCGCCCTCTGCGCCGTCGAGGAGGCGCTCACACGGAGCGGCCTCGATCTCGCGCAAACGTCGCGCGAGCGCATCGCGACCGCGCTCGGCAGCTCGACGGGCGGAATGCTCGAGACCGAGTCCTTCTACGCCACGCGGCTCGAGGGGCGACCCGCGGGGCGCTTCCGCCGGCAGCTCCTGTCGACGTCCGTCGGCGCGCCGACGGAGCTCGTCGCCGCATGCGTCGGCGCGCTCGGACCGCGGCTCTCGCCGTCGACCGCTTGCTCGAGCAGCGCGATCGCGATCGCGATGGGACTTCTCTGGATTCGCTCCGGAGCGGCCGACGTCGTCCTCGCCGGCGGAACCGACGCGCTCTGCCGCATGACCTTCACCGGCTTCCACGCGCTGCAGGCGCTGAGTCCGAGCCCCTGTCAGCCGTTCGATCGCGGACGCCAGGGGATCTCGCTCGGCGAGGGCGCGGGCGTTCTCGTGCTCGAGTCGGAGGAGCACGCGACCGCGCGGGGTGCCGCGATCCTCGGCGAGATCGCGGGCGCCGGCATCTCGTGCGACGCCGCGCACCCGACCGCGCCGCACGCGCAGAGCCGCGGCGCGATCCAGGCGCTCTCGACCGCTCTCGCGGACGCCGGCGTCGAGCCGCACGAGCTCGACTACGTCAACGCACACGGGACCGGAACGCCGCAGAACGACGTCTGCGAGGCGACGGCGATTCGCACCGTCCTCGGCGAAGCGGCAGGACGCGTGCCGGTCTCCTCGACAAAGGGACTGATCGGGCATCTGCTCGGCGCGGCGGGCGCCGTCGAGTGCATCGTCACGCTGCTCGCGGTCGCGGAGGGAGCAGCACCGCCGACCTTCGGTCTCGTCGACCCCGACTCCGAGTGCATGCTCGATCACGTGCTCGGTCGGGCGCGGACCGGCACGCTCGCGACGGCGGCTTCGAACTCCTACGGCTTCGGCGGCAACAACTGCACGCTGATCGTCAGGGCGGCATGAGCGAGCCGATCGTCGTCACGGGGCTCGGCTTCGTCACGCCGCTCGGCACCGGCATCGAGGAGGTCTGGAGCGCCTTCACCGAGCACCGGAGCGGCGTCCGGCTACTCGGGGAGGACGACCCGCGGACGGCGCGCGGCGTCGATCCGAACCCGCTGCCGCCGTCGGGCCGGGCCGGCCTCGTGCGCGGCTTCCAGCCGCGCGATCACGTGAAGTCGCCGCATCTCCGGCGCATGGACTGGTTCTCGCGTATGGTCGTCGCCGCGACGGCACAGGCGTTCTCGGACGCGGCCACCTCCGATCTCGACGACGAAGCGCGCTCGCGCTGTGCGATCGTGATCGGCTCGCGCTTCGGCAATCAGCGCGAAACGTCACGCTATCTCGAGCGCGTGATCCGTGCCGGTCCGTGCGCCGGACAGCCGCTTCTCTTCCCGAATCTGGTCTTGAACGCCGCGGCCGGCTACGCCGCGATCGAGCTCGGCCTCCGCGGGCCGAACCTGACGGTCTCCGAGCACGAGGCGTCGGGCGAAGCGGCCGTCGCGAACGCGATGGACCTCTTGCGAGGCGGGCTAGCGGACCTCGTCGTCGTCGGCGGCGCCGACGAGTTCGGAGAGGTCTATCTCGACGCGCTACGCGAGCGTCGGCTCCTCGATCCCGAGAGCGTGCCCCCCGGCAGCCCGCGCCGCTCGACGCGAGGCACGATGGTTCCCGGCGAAGGTGCTGCGGCGCTCGTCCTCGAGACCGCTTCGCACGCGCGAGCGCGCGGACGCGCGCCCTACGCGGCGGTCGCGTGCGCGCGAAGCGGTGCCCTCCCCGCAGCGCCGTACGGCTTCCCCGAGCCCACCGCCGCCGCGGAGCGTCTCCTCGCACTGACCGGGAACGGAAGCGGCGCGCCCCTGCAGGTCGCGGGCCTGATCGGCGGCGCTTCCGGTGCGGCGCCGCGCGATGCGATCGACGGAGCGCTTCTCGAAGCACTGCGTGCCCGTCAGGCGGAGCCGGTCACCTACGTCCGGCTCGACCGTCTCGTCGGAGAATGGGGAGGACGCGGTGCGCTCGCCGTCGCTCTCGCGAGCCTCGCGATCGCCCGCGGCAATCTGCCCGCGCTCGATCCAGGATCGCCGGAAGCAGCCGCCGCGATCGCACCCGGTAGGATTCTCGTCCCCGGCGCGGCGCGCGGCGGGGTTCTCGTGCCCGTCGTCGTGGAGAGCGCCGCGAATTGATTCTTCGGCCCTTGCCAGGTTAGATCGGCCGAGCGGTGGAGCGGGACGGCACAGCGGAGTTCCGACTCGATCCGGCGACCGTCGAAGACGTGCTGCGGTCCGGGCGGGAGCGCGCAGCTTCCACGGAGGGCAGCGCGCTGCTCGATCGCGCTCGAGACGCCACGAGCGTCTCTCTCGAGGACGTCGCGGCGCTCTGGCTCGCGGACGTCGACGGGGCGAGTCTCTACGCGGTCGCGCTCGAGCGTCGCCGGCGGCGTCCGGCCCCGCTCGAGACGTTCTCGCCGCTCTACTTGACCAACACCTGCGACGCCGAGTGCCGCATGTGCGGGATGCGGCGCGACAACGCGGCTCTCCAGCGCGAGACGGCGAGCGAGGACGAGGTCGACGAGCAGCTCCGCACGCTGCAGCGGCGCGGCATGAACGCCGTGGCGCTCCTCACGGGGGAGTATCGCCGCGAGCGCCGCTCGTGGGCGATCGCGCGCGTCAACCGTGCGCTCCGGAGCACGGAATCGCTCGGCTTCGGACACGTGCTGATCAACGTCGGCTCGCTCGACGACGACGAGATGGAGATTCTCCTCGACGGCATCCCGCGGCACGAGGACGGCTCCGTCGTCCCGAAGCTCACGAGGTGCACGTTCCAGGAGACGTACTCGCGTCCGCACTACGCGCGCTTCATGGGACGCGCCGACGAGAACCCGCGTGCGCACTACGACCGGCGCCTCGCGAACTTCGACCGCGCGCACGCGGCGGGAATCCGCGTCGCGAACCCGGGCATCCTGGTCGGCCTCAACCCCGATCTCGGCTTCGAGCTGATCGCGCTCGTGCTGCACTCGCGCCATCTGCTCGCGGCAGGGATGGAGGTCTACCTCTCCGTGCCGCGGCTCCGTCAGATCGCCGGCGGCAAGCAGCGGAGCGACGGACGCGGAGTTCGTCCGGCTCGTGTCGCTGCTGTCGATCGCGGTCCCGGAGGGAAAGATCGTGCTGACGACGCGCGAGCCGCCGGCGATCCAGCACGAGCTCGTGCCGATCGTGACGGTGCTCTCGGCGGGCTCGGCTTCGGTCGCTCCCTATACGGAGACCGGGGCCCGCTTCCCGCTCGAGACGAGCCAGTTCGAGGTGATCGATCAGCGTCCGTTCGAGGAGATCCTCGCGGAGCACCGCCCGCGCTCGGGCGAGATCGTGAACTTCCGCGCTCCCGCGGCGAGCTGACCGAAACTCGAACCCTCCGCGCGTAGCGCGCGGCCAAGCGCAGCGAGGGCGGGGAGTGAGGCTCCGGACGGCGTTGCCGTGTGGAGCGAGGGGGCGCGTGCCCCCTCGTTCGACTACGGACTACCCGCGCGCGGCGGCACTTCGCGGCCGCGTGAGCTTGCCGCGCGCCGAACGCGGCAGGGCTGCAACGATCTCGAGGCGCAGCGCGCGCAGATGGCGGTCGAGGCGCGTTCGCACGTGCGCCGCGAGGCGGCGCGAAGCCGACACGGGATCCAGCCCCTCGTCGAGCACGACGTGCGCCGCGATCCCCGAGAGGCCGTCCGGAGACTCCTCCGGAAAGACGAGGCACTCGCGCACGCCCTCGACCTCGAGCAGCGAGCGCTCGATCTCGAGCGGGTGAACGAACTGGCCGCGCACCTTGAAGCGGTCGTCGACGCGGCCGAGGAAGCGGAAGCGGTCGTCGACGCGGCCGAGGAAGCGGAAGCGGCCGTCGGCCTCGACCGCGACTTCGTCGCCGGTCTCGCACCACTCGCCGTCGACCGGCTCGATCCGTTCGCTCTCGCCGTCGACGGACATCGCGACCGCGCGGCTCTCGCCGCGCACGGCGAGCGCGCCCCGCGCGTGCGGTCGCGGCGCGACGACGCCGACGCGGACGTCGAAGCCCGGTACGACGCGTCCGAGCGAGCCCGGACGCGCTTCCTCGGCCGGAGCGGCGAGAAACGAGTTGAACATCTCCGTGCAGCCGAGGTTGTCGACGATCGGCTGGCCGAACGTGTCCCGCCAGCGGAGGAACACCGCCGGCGGCAGCGCTTCACCCGCGGACAGGACGATCCGCAGCGCGCGCAGTCCGTCGCGCCAGCGGTCGCGATCCGCGAGCCGCACCATCGCCTCGAGCGACCACGGGCCGCTCACGAGCACGGTCGCCGCGTGCTGCTGCAGCGCACCGAGAACACTCGGCAGGAGCAGGTCGGACGGAAGGATCGCCGCGCCGCGCGCGAGGAGCGGGAACAGGAAGGCGTTGCCGAGCGCGTAGACGAACGGGAGACCCGCCGTCGCGATCGTGCGATCGCCGCGGCCGAGACGCACGATGCCCCGCCCGAACGCCTCGAACGCCGCGACCGGGCCGCGATGGCCGTGCACGACGGCGCGCGGCTCGCCCGTCGTCCCCGACGTGAACGTCCAGAAGGCCGGCTCGTCGGCTCGTACCGCAGGAAGCTCGAAGCGCTCGAGCGAGCCTTCGCCGCCCTTCGTCTCGATCCACGAGCGGATCCGGTTCTCGTCGACGAGCGGGATGCCGAGCGATCCGAGAAGACGTCTCTCGCCGAGCGCGCCCGCGACGCGAAAGCGGCGCGCGATCCGCTCGAGGCCGGCTGCCGAAAGCGGGTCGACGAGAAGCGGGATCGAGCGCGAGCCGAGTGCGGCGAGAAACGCGAGCGCCGCCGTCTGCTGATCGTACGCCGCGACGAGGAGCCGACTTCCCGGCGCGACCCGCGCGTCGATCTCTCTCGCGCCACGCGCGCTCGCGCGTGCCAGGTCGGCGTAGGTCCGCGTGCGCTCGCCGCCGAGAAGAGCGGGCGCGTCCGCGTCCTCTTCCAGAGCGGAGAGGACCGTCGCCCAGAGAAGGTGAGCGTGCGAGGACGGCGGCTTTCGCCGGCCCTGGGCGCGCGGGTGCGAGTCTCGGATCACGTTCCCGACTCAGGTGAAGGAACGCAGGTCCGGGCGGCTCGGCTCAAGTCTACTCGTCGCTCGACGGCGGCGATGCCGCTCCGTTCGGAGCCGAGGCCCCCGCCTCCGACGTCCCACCCGGACCGCGGCGGCGCCGACGGCGTCCGCGCCGTGCGCGCTTCCCCTGCCTGGGCTGGTTCTGTCCATTGGGGCCGTTCGGACCCGGAGCGCCCGAGGACGCCTGCGCGGGCCGAGGGCCGCCGAACTTGTCCGGACGGCCGCGACCACGGCGGCGCTTCTTGCCGCGTCTCGGCGGAGCCGCGATCGCCTGGAAGAACGTCGCGGGCCTCTCGGGACGGCCACGGCAGATGTCGCACAGACCGCACACCTCGCCGTCGTCCTCGCCGAAGTAGCTGCGCAGATACATCGCGCGGCACTGCGTGTTCGCCGCGTAGTCCGCGATCGAATCGAGACGCCGCGAGTCCTGCGTGCGCAGGTTCTCGAACTGCCCTGCGAGGCTCGAGACGCGCTCCTCGACCTCGGCGGCGGGAATTTTCACCACGACGTTCTGGTCGTCGAACTCGATGATGCCGGCTTCCTCGATCGGCACGAGAAGCGCGTTCGTCGCGCGGTCGCCGAGCTCGGCGGAGAGCGCCAGCGCCGCCAGGTCGGGCGTACGGTTCTCCCCGGCCCACGCCGAGAGCGCCCGGCCGAGCCGGTAGAGCTGGTCCGGCCGCAGGCGGCTTCGCGAGAGGAGCGCTTCGTGCGTGGTGCGATCCTCCGGGTCGTGGAGGAGGATGCAGTTCGACTTCTGCCCGTCGCGGCCGCTTCGTCCCGCCTCCTGCACGTACTGCTCGAGCGAGGCCGGCGACTGCTGATGGACGACGTAGCGGATGTCCGGCTTGTCGATGCCGAGACCGAACGCGCTCGTCGCGACCATCACGGTGCGGCGACCGGGCCGCATGAACAGCTCCTGCTGCGCGTTCCGCTCGGTGGAGGTCATCTTGCCGTGGTAGCGGTGCGACGGGATGCCGAGCTTCATCAGCATCGCGTAGACCGTGTCCACCTCGCGCGTCGTCGTGCAGTAGATGATCCCGGGCCGACGCAGACGCTGTGCGAGACGAGCCAGCGCGCGGAGACGGGCGGTGTTCGCGCAGTGCAGGACCTCGAAGGCGAGGTTCGAGCGGTGCGGCGAGCTCGCGACGACCTTCGGCTTCCGCATGCCGAGGAAGCGCACGATGTCGGCGCGGACCTTCTCGGTCGCGGTCGCCGTCAGCGCCATCAAGGGCGGCGCGCCGAAGGCCCGCAGGCGCTCTCCCAATCGCTGGTACGCGGGACGGAAATCGTAGCCCCACTCGGAGATGCAATGTGCTTCGTCGATCGCGGCGAGCGAGATGCCGGACTTCGAGATCACCTCGGCGAAGGGCTCCGAGCCGAGCGTCTCGGGCGTCGTCATGACGAGGAGCGAGCCGCCCTTCTTGATCCGCGCGAGCGCTTCGGTGCGCGCCTTCCCGCGGACGGTGCCGTCGAGCCGGACGCACGGGATCTCGTGCTTGATCAGCTTCTCATGCTGGTCGCGGAGCAGCGCCAGAAGCGGCGAGACGAGCACCACCGGCTTCGGCAGGATCATCGACGGCACCTGGTAGATCGCCGACTTTCCGAAGCCGGTCGGCAGCACCATGAGGACGTCTTCTTCGTCCAGAGCGGCCTGCACGCCGCTCTGCTGCTCCGGGTAGAGCTTCCGGATGCCGAGACGTCGTGCGGCGCGGTCGATGTCGTCCGCCGGCTCGCCGTCCGGAGCGGCCGCCGGCGAAGCGTCGCCGACACCGGCGCTCCCGCGCGTGCTGCGCTTCGAACCACGTCCCCGGCGGCGCCGCCGACCTTGACCGGTCGCGGCTGCGGGTTCCTCGATGGCCTGGCCTACAGGTCCAGCCGTCATGCCCTCTCCCTGTGCAGAGCGGCCGCTGCCTGATCGCCCTGAACGGCCGCGAACACAATGTTCGGCAGCCAGGGATGGCGGCCCACCGCGGGAGTGCGGGCTCGGGCCGCGGGCGGAACGCCGCTCGCAGGAGGAGCGTAGCGCGGCGGGCGACGGCAAATCAAGAGGGAAGGGGTCGTTCTCTGCGACGCCCCGAGGTCGATCGAAAGGTCGGCGGCGGCCCTCCCGCGACCGTTCCGGAGGCCGAGGAGCCGGCCTCCAGACCCCCGCGCCGCGTGGGTTTGGCCCGTAAAATCTGCTTGAAGGTCGCATGCGGCGCCGCGCGCCCGCGATCCTGACGCTCGCCGCACTGTGCACGCTCGCGTTCCTGCTGCGGACCACGAACGCGGCGTCGGTGCTCGTCGGCGACGCGGTCGTCTTCGCCGAGAACGACCCGTACTACCACATGCGGCGGGTCTTCCAGATCCTCGCCGCGTTCCCGAGCGTGCCATGGTTCGATCGGGGGATCGATCCGCCGCGCGGCGCGCCGGTCGTCTTCGCGCCGCTCTTCGACTTCGCGATCGCGGCGCTCGCGAAGCTCTTCGGACTCGGCGCCTCCGATCGCCTCGCGGTCGAAACACTCGCGGCGTTCGTTCCGCCCCTTCTCGGTGCGCTCACGTGCTTGCCCGTCTTCTGGCTCGCGCGGCAGACGACGTCGAGGACGGCCGCGTTCCTCGCTGCGACGCTGACGGCGCTCGTTCCCGCGCACATCTGGTACTCGCGCTTCGGCTTCGTCGACCACCACGTCGCGGTGACGCTCCTCTGGGTGACGACGTGCGCCCTCGTGCTGCGAGCGCTCGGCGTCGGGCGAAGCGAAGCTCTCGGCGCCGAGGCTCCGGCGCGCTCGGCACTCTTCGCCGCACTCGCGACGCTCGCGCTCGCGGCGGGCCTGCTCGCTTGGAACGGCTTCCTGCTGCTCGCGGCGATCCTCGACGTCTCTCTCGTCGCCGCGTTCCTGACTGCGCCCCCCGAGGGACGACCACGCATCGCGCGGCTCGCTTCGGTTCTCCACCTCGGTGCGGCTCTCCTGATCCTCCCCGTCGTCGTCGACGCCGTCGCTTCCGGGTTGCCGGCGGTGAGCGTCGTGACGCTGTCGTACCTTCACGTCGTCCTCCTCGCGGCGTTCGCCCTCTTCGCCGCGACCGTCGCACGCGCGAGCGCCCACGGCGGCTCCCTGCGCCGGCTCGCGATCCCGGTCCTGGCGATCGCGGCGGCGGCTCTCGCGGCGCTTCTCCTCGAGTGGAATCGGGTCGCCGGAGCGCTGCGCTGGGTCCTCGCTTCGGACCCGTTCATGAGCGCGGTGCAGGAGTCGGTCTCGATCGTGCTCACCTCGGACGGGCGGCTCGATCTCGGCGAACCGGGAGTCTGGATGACACGGTTCTTCTTCGTCGTCCCCGTCCTCCTCGGGCTTCTCGCGGTGCAGCTCGCGCGCAACGGCTTTCGCGACGCCGGTCGCACCTTCGTCCTCGTCTGGGCGACCGCTCTCTTCGGGCTGGCGCTCCGGCAGCGGCGTTTCGGGGAGACGTTCGCCCCCGCGATGGCCGTCCTCGTCGCGAACTTTCTCGTCGCCCTCACAAAGGGGATCGAGCGGAAGCTCGCGACGCGTGCGATCTCGGCGAGCGCCGCGCGGAGCGCCTCGATCGCCGTGGTCGCAGTCGTCGTCTTCTTCGCCGTGGCGCCGTACTACTCGGGCCTTCTCGCGGCGCCCGAGCGGTTGACCACGCTGCTGCGAGCACCGATCGCCTCTCTGTCCGTTCCGGATCGCTTCTCCGCGGCGGATCGGGCGGAGCAGGAGGCATCGGAGGAGGCGCGCCTCGACCGGGCCCTGAGACGCTTCGGCGAGCTCGCGGCCGGTCCGGACGGCGCGCCCGTCATGAACCCGTGGCCGCTCGGCCACAAGCTCCTCTACGTCGCATCCGTTCCGGTCACCGCCACGCCGTTCGGCTCGTACGTCGGGGGCTCGGCGTTCGAGGACTCGACCGACTTCTACCTCGCGAGCGACGAGGCGCGCGCGCTCGAGATCCTCGACCGCCGCGGTTCCCGCTGGGTCGTCGTCGACAACGACCTCGGGACGATCGGCGCCGCCATCGTCGGACGCGGCGAGAACCCGCGCGACTACTACGGGAAGACCTCCGGCCCGGAGGGGACGACGTACCAGCTCCTCCCGCCGCTGATTCGGACTCTCTATCTGCGCTTGACCAAGCTCGGCGGCACGGAGGTGCGGATCGCCACCGCGGACGGAGCCTCGGAGACGGTTCCCGCGCTCGACCATTTCCGTCTCGTCCTCGACTCGCCCGAAGACGACGCGCCGGGACACCCGAAGGCGTACGAGGTCGTCCGGGGTGCGCGGCTTCTCGTGCGGACGGAGCCCGGTGCCCCGGTGACGCTCCGCTACGCGTACACGAGCGGCGCGGGCCGTCCGCGCGTCCTTGAGAAGACCGCCGTCGCCGACGCGGGAGGAGAAGCTCGAGCCGTCCTGCCGTACTCCTCGGAGCGGCCCGATCTCGGGCAGACGGCGGCCTGGACGGTGGAAAGTGCAGGGCGCTCCCGCGAGGTGGGAGTCGGGGAAACGGACGTCCGGGAAGGGCGTGAGCTCGTCGTGGTCCTCGATCGAGGAGGCCTCGCATCCGCCGCGGCGTTTGCACGCTCGTCGCGAGACGCGCGTTGCCGTTCATGAAACCGAGGCGTTCTCCCGATACAATCCTGCGAACCGCCATGCGCAGGATCCTGGTCTTCCAGCACGTCGCTCACGAGATCCTGGGGACGCTCAACCCGCTCCTCAAGATCGCGGGCTTCCGCATTCGATACGTCAACTTCGGACGCCATCCCGACGCGCAGCCGAGCCTCGACGGCTACCACGGCGTCGTCGCGCTCGGCGGTCCGATGAACGTCGACGACGCCGAGAACCATCCGCACCTGAAGACGGAGGTCGCCCTGCTCCGCGAAGCGCTCGATCGCGGCATGCCGATCCTCGGCATCTGCCTCGGTGCACAGCTCCTCGCGCGTGCTCTCGGCGCGCCGGTCGGACCCGCGATCCAGAAGGAGATCGGCTGGTACGACCTCTCGGTGTCGGAGCCCGGGCGCAGCGATCCGCTCCTCGCGGGCTTCGGCCGCACCGAGCGCATCTTCCAGTGGCACGGCGACACGTTCGAGATCCCGGCGGGCGCGGTACACCTCGCCTCCTCCGACCTCTGTCCGAACCAGGCCTTCCGCTACGGAGAGAACGCGTACGGCTTCCAGTTCCACCTCGAGGTCGACGAGCCGCTGATCGACCGCTGGCTCAACGTGCCGATGCACCGCGCCGAGATCGAGGCGCTTTCCGGGCTCGTCGATCCCGAGGAGATCCGGCGCGAGACGCGCGCTCGCATCGTGCGCGCACGCCACCTCAGCGATCAGACGTTCGGCGAGTGGGTCCGCTTGTTCGGTCCGGAGAGACGCGGCCGCATCCTCGCGTCCCGGTAGGCAGGACGTTGCGGATCCTCCTGATCGAAGACGATCGCGAAGCGGCCCGCTACCTGATCAAGGGCCTCGGGGAGAGCGGCTACGTCGTCGATCACGCCGAGGACGGCCCACGCGGTCTCCTCCTCGCGACGAGCGAATCGTACGACGCGCTCGTCGTCGACCGCATGCTTCCCGGCGTCGACGGCCTCTCGGTGATCGAGGCGCTCCGCAAGAACGGCAAGGCGATGCCCGTCCTGATCCTGAGCGCGAAGGGAAGCGTCGACGATCGCGTCAGCGGGCTTCGCGCCGGAGGCGACGACTATCTCGTCAAGCCGTTCGCGTTCGCCGAGCTGCTCGCGCGGCTCGAAGCGCTCATGCGCCGCACGCAGCCGGGAGCGGCGCCGCAGGTGCAGCTGCGCATCGGGGATCTCGAGATGGATCTCCTCTCGCGCACGGTGACGCGCGGGGGGCGCGGGATCGAGCTGAAGCCGCGCGAGTTCAAGATCCTCGAGGTGCTGCTGCGCCACGCCGGACACGTCGTCACGCGCACGATGCTGCTCGAGAGCGTGTGGGACTACCACTTCGATCCGCAGACGAACGTCGTCGACGTACACATCAGCCGGCTTCGCCAGAAGATCGACGCCGGGTTCGACCGGCCTCTGCTTCATACCGTGCGCGGCGCGGGCTACCGCTTGGCCGAGAATGCGTCGCCGTAGCCTGATCTTCCGCTACACGCTGCTGCACGGGACGCTCTTCGTCCTGGTGTTGAGCGGCGCGCTCGCGTTCCTCTACGGGTCGACGCTCAGCGCGCACCAGGACGCGCTCGACGAGGAGATCGCGAACGACGCCCGGGACCTCCAGGGCCGGCTCGTCGGGCTCTCGGTGCGCGAGATGGCCGCGGTCGTCACGCGCACGACGTCGGAGTCGCACGGACGCGATACGGTCTACATGCTCGCGACCGAGACGCGGAAGTACGTCGCGGGGAACATCCGCGAGTGGCCGAACGGAGTGCTTTCCGAGGGAAGCGAGAAGCTGCTCGAGTTCCCGCTCCCCGATGCTCCCGCCGCGCGCGCCCGCGCCCGCGAGCTCACGCTGCCCGCCGGACAGAAGCTGCTCGTCGGCCGGAGCATGGAGGAGCGAGAGCGCTTCCGCACGTTGATCGGCCGGGCCTTCCTCGCGGCCCTGCTCACGACCTTCGGTCTCGCGATCGGCGGCGGCTACGTGATCAGCCGCCGCGTCGCGCGACGTCTCGACGAGATCAACCGCAACAGCGAGGCGATCCTGCGCGGCGAGCTCGGCCTCCGCATGCCGGTCCGCGGTAAGGGCGACGAGTTCGACGAGCTCGCCGGCAACCTGAATCGCATGCTCGACCGGATCTCCAACCTGATGGTCGCGATGCGCGAGGTGACGGACGACATCGCACACGACCTTCGCGGACCGATCTCGCGCCTCCGGAGCCGGATCGAGGTGGCGCTCCTCGGCTCGCACGACGAGGCGACGTACCGGGAGACGCTCGAGAAGACGATCCAGGACGCGGACGCGATCCTGAAGGTGTTCAACTCGCTCCTGACGATCGCGCACGCCGAGTCGGGCGAGCCCAGGGCGCGCTTCGCGCCGGTCGACCTCGCGCGCATCGCGGGGGACGCGGTCGAGATCTACGAGCCGGTCGCCGAGGAAGCCGGCGTCGCGCTCGAGCTCGAGGCGTCGAGCGAGCCCGTGACGATCGCGGGCGACCCGAGCCTCCTCGGACAGGCGATCGCGAACCTTCTCGACAATGCCGTCAAGTACGTGCCCCGTGGCGGACGCGTGACCGTTCGCGTCGCGGCGGCGGACGGACGGGCCCGCGTCTCCGTCGCGGACGACGGACCGGGGATCCCCGAAGCCTTCCGCGACAAGGCCTTCGACCGCTTCAGCCGGCTCGACGAAAGCCGCGGATCGCCCGGGAGCGGCCTCGGATTGAGCCTCGTCCGTGCCGTCGCGCGTCTGCACGAGGGCGAGGTCTCGCTCGGCGGCGCGAAGCCGGGCCTCGTCGTGACCCTGGAGCTGCCGAGCGGCTGATCGATCCGAGAGGGGCGGCGCCTCTCGCCATCTATGATACGCCTGCGGGATGCTCTTCCTGCACGAGACGCACGAGGTCCGGGGCGCGCGCGAGAGCGACTTCGACGCGGCGTACCGGGAGGTCTGGATGTCGACGCTCGCCCGCGGCGACGAAGCGCGGCTCCTCTACTTCCTACGTCACGCGCACGGCACCGGCCCGTCGTATCGCATCGTCACGATCACCGCGGTGCGCGACGGAGCCGCCTGGGAGAAGCTCGCGCGACGCATCGAATCGGGCGACCTCACCGAGTGGGCGGCTTCCGTCGACGAGCTCCGGCACGAGGTCGAGGCGAAGATCCTCATCCCGCTCCCGTGGTCGCCGCTGCAATCGATCGACTTGGCAGCGGTGCCGACCGACGCGCGCACCCACGACCTCTCCCTCTTCATGGAGGACACGGTCTGGCCGTACGAGGGCAAGCTCGGCGAGTACATCGAGCGCTCGGGCTCGCACTACGCGGAGGAGATGAAGCACGCGACGGAGGTCGGTCCCCGCATCCTCACCGTCGACGCGAGCTACCGCACGGCGTTCGGAACCGGCCGCCGCCGGGAGATCGTCCTGTGGCAGAAGGTCGTACAGACGGCCGCTCTCGAGCGTCTCCTCTGCCGCGAGGTCCCGGAAGCGTACCTCCGTCCTGGGACGTGGATGCACGACGCTCTCGCGCTGCGCGATCAGTGGCGAAGCCGCCTCCTGCGCACGGTGAGCTGGTCTCCCCTGCACTGACCGAGCCCGGAGCGTGTCCGAGAAGAACAGCCCGTTCACGCGGACGGACGTTTGGATTGCGCTGGGTGTCGCGGTCGCCGCGATCGTGTTCCAGTGGCCGATCCACGACCGCTGGCTCGCGCTCCTGGACGAGGGCTACGTGCTCTCGATCGCGGACTACATCAACCGCGGCCTCGTCCCGTATCGAGACGTCACGATCGACGCGCCCTTCCCCGCGGCGTTCTACCTCCTTGCGTGGTGGTTCCGGCTGACCGGGACCTCGGTCGAGAGCTCGCGCCTCCTCGTCCTCGGGGCATTCGCGCTCTACGCCGTCGCGTTCTACCGCATCGCCCGCGCGCTGCTGCCGCGCACGTGGTCCCTCGCTCTCGTCGTCCTGCTCTTCTGCTACCGCTTGTGGGCGTTCCCGCACTGGCAGTTCTACAGCTACTCGCTCGTCGCGGCGACGCTCGCGACGGTCGCCACGGCGCTCGTCTTCGTCGCGGTGCGCGCGGGAACGACGCTCCCGCTCCTCGCGGCGGGTGCGGTCGCGGGTCTCGCGACGCTCTCCAAGCAGGACTACGGCGGCTCCGTCTCGCTCGCGCTCGCCGCGGCGCTGCTGGTGATCGCGTGGCTCCAGGAGCGGCGCGGCTGGCTCCGCTCGGTCGCTCCCGCTTTCTTCTTCGGGCTCGGCGCGGCGGCGGTCGTCGTGCCCGCGTTTCTCCATCTCATCGCGAACGGGGCTCTCGACGCGATGATCCAGCAGACGATCGTCTTCCCCTTCGAGGTGATGGGGAAGGCGTCGTACCCGCGGCTCCCCGCGCTCTGGCCGCCGTGGGGACGGGACGAAGCGCTGCGTGCCGGGATCGGAAACTACTTCCCGTCCATCCTCGCGACGCTCTGGTGGAACGAGTGCCCGGGCTGCTGGGCGAGCGATCTCGGCCAGAGCTGGGCCTATCGCAGCACATGGATCTGGGACGTGACGCTGAAGCTCGCGTTCTGGGCACCGCTCCTGCTGACGCTTCTCGCGCTCGTCCTGTGGATCCGGCGGCTCGTCGCGGCCGCGCGCAACGGCTCGCCCGATCCGCAAGCGGCGCCGCGCATCCTGACGCTCGCGTTCGCGATCGGATTCCTGCTCTCGTTCAACCCGCCGCGCGACTGGGTGCACCTGATGATGGTCTATCCGCCGACGGCGCTCCTCCTCGGCGCCGTGCTCGCGCGGGACGCGAGCGTCGCCGTCGGTCGCCTTCCCGCGTTCGGGCTCCGCGCGGTGCTCGGCGCGGCGGCTCTGGCGGCGCTCGTCGTCACGATTGCGCTGATGTCGGACCTCCGCGACCGCGTCGATCACTGGATCGGCGATCCCCGCGGGCGCGTCTACGCGGACCGCTCGAACGGCCCTCTCCTCGACGACGTGATCGCGTGGTCGAACCGCTCCGTCCCGCCGGCCGTGCCGATGCCCGTCTATCCGATGCAGCCGATGATCGGCTTCCTCGCGGGACGCTCGACCGTCGCCGGCTATCACGTGATCTGGCCCCATCAGACCGCGGAGCGGGATCGCCGCATCGTCGAGGCCCTCGACGCCCAGGACGTCCGATACCTCGTCTTCAGCCTCTCGCAGTGGGGCCACCTGCAGCCGTTCCAGGCGAACGCCGCGCACCTGTTCGACGCGCTCGTCGAGGGCTGGGAGATCGACCAGGTGTTCTCGCGCGAGTGGAACGGTCCTATCGTCGTCTCGCTGAAACGCCGGCCCGCCGGGAGTCGGCACACGACGTCGCTCCAATCGGTTGCAGTCGCCCGGGACGCCGCGTGGACGCGCTGGCCGTTCGACGAGGTGCTGACGCATGCGGTCGGAACGACGGACGAGTCGGCGGCGCGCATCGAGCTGACCGTTCCGGAGGATCGCCCGTTCGTCGACACCGCGTTCGGGATGAACCCCGATCGCTGGTACGGGCCGCCGACCGGCCCGATCACCTTCGAAGCTTTCGTCGAGGCGCCGCCCGGCGGCGAGCGGCGAAGCCTCGTTCGGCAGACGATCGATCCCCGGTCGGTGGTGGCGGATCGCCACTGGTTTCCGGTGACGTTCGACCTCTCCGCCGAAGCGGGACGGCCCGTGACGCTCGTGCTCACGGCAAGCGTCGAAACGATCCCGCCGGAGAGCGCAGATCTCGTCGGCTGGCGAGACCCCGAGCTTCGCGGAACGCGGCAGCGCCGATCGCGCGGACGCAGTCCGAGCGGCGAGGATCCGCAGGCCGTCGAGCTCAACCGTGGTGCCGCGGGAGCGGCCAACGCCTTGCGTGCGATCGCGCCCGGCTCGAAGACTAGGCCGCCACCAGCCGCTCGCTGATCTCCCACAGCCGCGCCGCGTCGCTCCGGCTCTGTCCCGCCTTCGACGGCGTCGCCGGCCGGCAGGTGGCGAAGTACTTGCCGCTGACGCCGCGCACCGAGGGATCGCTCGCGAGGAAGATCGACGTACGCGCACCGCCCTCGGGGGAGGTCATGAAGGGCCTTCCGATCGCGAGGATCGTCTTCCAGAGCCCGGTGCTCTCGCGGCCGAAGCCGGTCGCGACGACGCCCGGATGGAGCGAGTTCGCCGTGACTCCCGTCCCCTCGAGACGCCTCGCGAGCTCGAGGTTGAAGAGCACGTTGCAGAGCTTCGAGCGGCAGTAGACGGTCCAGCCGTCGAAGGAGCGCTCGCTCTGCAGGTCGTCGAAGTCGAGCTGCGCGCGCTTGTGCGCCCGCGATGCGACGTTGACGATGCGCGCTTCGCCGCTCTTCCGGAGATGCTCGCGGAGGAGCTCCGTCAGGAGGAAGGGAGCGAGATGATTGACGCCGAACGTGTACTCGAAGCCCTCGCGCGTCGTGCGGCGCTCCGTCAGCATGAGCCCCGCGTTGTTGACGAGCACGTGAAGCGGCCGGCCGATCCCCTGCACCTCGGCGGCGAGACGGCGCACGTCGTCGAGCGAAGCGAAATCCGCGTAGAGGATCGCCGCCACGTCGCGGCCCGTTGCCTGGCGGATCCCGGCGCGCGCGGCGTCGCCCTTCCGCTCGTCGCGGCAGGAGAGGATCACGTCCGCACCCAACCGTACGAGCTCGCGCGCGGTCACGAGGCCGATCCCGGAGTTCGCTCCGGTGACGAGACAGACCTTTCCGGACATGTCGACGTGGTTCACGGTTCCTCCGTCGTCAGCTCAGGTTCAGCCGCTTTTCGAAGATCAGACGCAGCATTTTGAGGCCCGTCCGCACGCTGTGCCAGCGACTCGACGAGTGCTTCGAGGCACCGCCCCGGCGGCGGTAGTAGCTCACGGGGATCTCGATCACGCGCCCCTGCGCCCGGAGCATCTCGATCATGAACTCCGGCGAGAACGATGCGTCCTCGCGCGTCACGTGCGGCCGGATCCGCTCCCAGGCGTCCCGCCAGATCGCACGATAGGTGCAGCCGACGTCGGTGAAGCGCGGCTCGACCTTCCACCAGAGCGCCTCGATGATCTTCCCGACGACGACGTTCCCCCAGCGGAGCAGGCCGTCCATGTTGGCGCCCTGCTCGATCATTTGGCGCGTCGTGCGCGTGCCGATGACCATGTCCGCATCCTTCAGGTACTCGAGGAACTTGCCGAGGTCGCGCGCGGTGAAGGTGCCGTCCGCCTCGACGAGGACGAGGATGTCTCCGGTCGCCGCGTCGAGTCCCTTGCGGAGCGCGTCCCCGTAGCCGCGAAGCCGCATCGAGTGCACCGTCGCGCCGAGCTCGCGCGCGATCTGTCCGGTGCCGTCGGGCGACTCGTTGTCCATGACGACGATCTCATGGACGTGGTCGCGGAAGTCGCGGATCACCGCGCCGATCGACGTCGCCTCGTTGTACGCCGGGATCACGACGCTGATGCGCTTCGTCGCGAAGGTGCTCGCGCGGCAGAGGTAGTTCCCGACGTTCAAGTCCTCGACCGTGTTGACGTTCAGGTAGCGGCCGCGGAGCTCGAAGGCGCGCACCTGGCCGGTCTCGCGAGCGGCTCGGTCGATGATGTCGGTGAGCTCGAGGCGTCCGGTGCGCTCCGACGGCGGCGTCTCGCGCGCGAAACGGAAGATCTCCGGCGTGAAGACGTAGGTCCCGCAGCCGACGTACGGGGTCGGTGCGATCTCGGGCTTCTCGCGCAGTCCGACGATCGAGGCCTGCTCGAGCTCGATGGAGTAGTTTCGCCGGATCACCTCGAGGTCGTCGGTCGGATGGATCGCGCAGATCGCGACGTACGGCTCGCTCGTCGCCGTGAGCTCGGCGTGATTGCTCTCGAGGTAGAGCTCGTCGCCGAGCAGGAGGACGAACGGCTCGCGCACGTGCGGCTCGAGAACGCGCAGCGCCGTTCCGAGTCCCGCGTCCGGCTCCGGGTTCTCGACGTAATGGAGATGCACGCCGAGGGAGCTTCCGTCGCCATAGGCGCTCCGGATGTCGTTCGCCCGGTGTCCGACGATGAGGTAGATGTCCGTGATGCCGAGCGCGTCGCGCAGGATCCCGATCTGCCGGGTGAGAAGCGGCGTGCCCCCGACCGGAAGCATCACCTTCGGGACGTGCACGCTCTTCGGATGGAGGCGCGTGCCTCGACCACCTGCGGCGATCGCGCCGATGCGACAGACGTTCATCGTGTATTCGAACGGTGGAAGGTCGTGAGGACCACGGTGGAGCAGGCTGTTCTTAGAACACGCTTCTCGAACCCCGCAAGGGAGCTGAACTGACGCACGGCCGGCTCACCGCGCTCGCGATCCTCGTCGGCACGATCGCGTACGTCCTCCTTCACCTGCTCGAGCCGCGGCTCGCGATGACGTGGGCGCATGCGCATCTCTGGCGGCATCCCGCTCTCGCCATCCTCGGCGTTGCGTTGCTTCTCGTCCTGCCGCCTCTCGCGGTTCGCGCGGGCACACGGGCGTGGGCGTCCCTCCCCCTACCCGTCCCCTCGCGCCGCGTCGCCGTGACCGCGGCGGTGGCGGCCGGGGCACTGTTCCTCGCCCTCGGGTTGCTCTTCCCGTCGCACGCGATCTGCTTCGACTCGGTCGAGTTCTCGATCGAGGTGTGGAAGGGACAGCTCCGGAACCTGCGGTGGTACTTGACACTTGCGAGCTACCACGGTGCCCTGCGCGCCGTCGCGGCCATCGCCCCGATGCCGATCCCCGCGCGCACGTTCGTGCCGGTGGTGAACGCGTTCGCGACGGGCGTCGCCTACGTCGCTCTCGCCGGAGCGGCACGGCGCCTCGGGCGTACGCGCTTCGAGGTCGGAGTCATCACGCTCCTCGCGTGGACCGCGTTCGGGAACCTGCAGCTCGGCCTCTTCTACGTCGACGTCTATCCGGTCGCGCAGCTCGCGATGGCGCTCTTCGCGTGGACGGCGCTCCGCGCTCTCGACGGCGACGGGCATCCGGTCTGGCCGATCCTGATCGCGGCGGTCGGGCCTCTCTTCTACATCGGGCTCGTGCTCGTCGCGCCGGCGGCTCTCGTCGTCGTCGCGGCGGAGCTGCGCCGGCGAGGCGGGCTCGCGCGCGTCGGCGTTTCGATCCTCGCCGCGGTCGTCGCGACCGGAGGCGCGACGATGCCGGCCTTCGGGCGGCCGTTCGCGTTCCGCGATCTCCTCGAGCGGCTCGTCGCTTCGAGCGGCGCGGCCCGCGGTCTTTCGCCGGACAGCAGCCTGCTGCCGGCAGACTACCTCTTCAGCGCGCCGCACGCGCTCGAGATCGTGCAGGGATGGATCCTCGTCGACGGCGTCGGAGTCCTGCTCTCGCTCACCGCGGGCATGGTCCTCCTGGCGAAGGCGCTGCGCGGGCCGCTCGATCTTCGCACGCTCCTCCTCGCCGGACTCGTCGGGCCGGTGCTGCTCTACGCGGCGCTCATGGATCCGCTCTGGGGCCCGTATCTCGACTGGGACCTCTTCAGCTACGGCGCCGTCGCCACCAGCCTGTTCGGCGCCTACGCCCTGGTCGTTTGCGGGCGTGGCTGGCCCCGCGAGCGCGCTTTCCTCGCAGGGCTTCTCGTCGCCGCCTCGATCCTGCATCTCTGCGCGCGCCTGAACGCGCTCGAGGTCGACTACCGCGCCCACCTGGCGGAGTCGCCCGCGCACATGAGCGACGTCGACGAGGCGCTCGCTCCGCCCGAGCGCTAGCCTGCATTTCTCACCAGATCACGTCGCGAGGCGGTCGAGAGTGCCGAAGATTCGCGAGCCTCGGACCGGAGGGCGACGCAGACGTACTTGAACAGTACGTCGAGGAGCCCGGAGGGAGAAGCTCGCGAAGATTCGGTGCTATCGGCCGCCGCAGTAGGGATCTGTGAGAAATGCAGGCTAGCACCGACGGGCGACACCGTGAGCTCCGCTCGACCGCCGACTCGACGGTCTCTAGATCTAGATCGCGCAATTGCGACGGACGAACCTCGCCGGCGCTCCGCCTAGCTTGGCTGGAGGCGCTCCGGGACGGGGCTATCTCGACTGGAAGAGGCGGCGATGCAGGTCCGTCTCGAGCAGACCTTCGGGGTCGAGCTGGCGCTTGAACGCGAGGACGCGCTGCACGTCTTCCTCCCCGAGGTACGGCGCCCAGCTCTCGCGCGACAGGGTCGCGTCCTTCGCGAGATAGAAGCGGCCTCCGGAGCCGATCACGAGCTGGTCGAAGTCGCGCGCGAGCGCCCAGAGATCGGCGCGCCTCTCGGCGTGCACCGGAAACTCGAGCGCGAGCGAGTATCCCTCGACGCCGTGCGTGATGCAGAAGCGATCCGTGCGATGTCGCTTCAGCACGCCGAGGAACGGCGTCAGCTTCCGATCCTGCGCAAGTCGGATCTGCTGGCGAAAGACCGCCGCCGCGCTCTCGGCCGGAACGAAGCTCTGGTACTGGATCATCCCTCCGCGACCGTAGGCGCGCTGCCACCCGGGAAAGAAGTCCAGCAGGAACGCGAACTGCGCGTGCGGCTCGCGATAGCGAGAGCCCATCTCGCGCCGGCCGAGCAGGTACTTGGCGAAATTCACCGCGCGCATGCCCGGCCTGTGGAACAGAGCGCGCATGAACAGCCACGCCTGCGATTTCGGCAAGAGGCCGAAGAGCGTGTCCGGCAGCTCCTGCGCCGAGCGGCGTAAGGTCCGGTGCGGCTCGTGGTCCTCGCCGGGCTGCAGATAGCGCGCCTGGTGCACGAGACCGCGGCCCAGGGAGCCTCCCTGCGCGAAGCAGTCGACCCAGCCGACGAGGTAGTCTGCGACGTCGAGCCGCCCGAGGAACACGTCGAGCATCTCGTCCAGGTTCCGCGCGGACAGCGCCTCGACGTCGAGCAGGCCCGAGTGGACCTTCGTCAAGCGCAGAGTCACGCTGAGGACGATCCCGAGGAGACCGAAGCTGCCGATCATGGCTCGGAACAGGTCCGGGTCTCCGAGCGGGTCGATGCGCCGCACGATGCCGTTCGGGAACAGCACCTCGATCTCCTCGATGTGCTCGCCGATCGGCCCCTTCTTCCACGCATTCTTGCCGTGGATGTTCGCGGAAGCACAGCCGCCGAGGGACGCGGAGCGAGGAGCCCGATCGCCCGTCGGCCACCAGCCGTCCTCGATCACGTACTGCCAGAGCTCGCGGATCGTGACGCCGGGCTCGACGCGAATGCGGCCGCCCTCGGGATCCCAGTCGAGCACCCGGCGCAGGCGCGAGACATCGAGGCACAAGTTTCCCGTGCTGAGCGCCGCGTCGCCGTAGCTCTGCCCCGCGCCGCGCACGCCGAGCCGGAGGCCGTGACGGCGCGCCAGCGCGATCGCCTCGTACACGCCCTCGCGCACGCTCGGCCGCGCGACGTGAGCCGTGCCGCCGAGAGCGCGTCCCCAGCCGAAAAGCTGCTCGCGCGGGGGCAGCTCGCTCGGACCGCCGAGAGTCGCGGGAAGTCCGCTCGCCGACGAAGCCGCGTACGTGGTCTCTGCGGAAGACGCAGGCTGCGACACGACTTCTGCCTAGCGGATGTCCGGAAGCGGTGGTAGCGTCGACGCAATCGCCGTGGAAACGGATTCGCTGAACGCGCGCCCGACCGACGCGATTGCGACGCCCGACTCCGCGAGCAACGGCACCCCCCGGACGCTTTTCCCCGGCAGCCCCGCGCTCGACGGCCTTCGCACCGCAGACGGCTCGAGCTGGCCCGAGCTGCGCCGTCGCTTGCCGGCACGCTGGGGACGGCTGTGGCTCGACATCGGGCTCCGCTACCTGATGCTCGCGCTGGGTCTCGCTCTGGCGTGTGCGGTGGCGGCGCGCTTTGGAAACGGCTTCGGTCTCGTCGCGGCACCGTTCGTCGCAGTGTGGATGGGCTTCTGGTTCGCCTCGATCGTCCTCTTCATCCACGAAGCGGCCCACTACAACCTGCATCCCGACAAGGACAAAAACGACCGGCTCGCCGGGAACGTGATCTGCGTCCTGATCGGGAACGACATCAAGCACTACCGCGCGCATCACTGGAAGCATCACCTCTACCTCGGCGACACGGCGGACACGGAGATCTCGTATCACTGGGCGCCGACGCTCCGGTTCGCCATCGAGACGATGGTCGGCGTCCACGCCTGGCGGGTCTTCCGGGCACACCGGAACGCGGGGCTCGACGCCTTCCCGAAGGCGAGCGCGCGCTCGCGCAACACGCTCGCGCTCGCGCGCGGGATCGTGTTCCATGGAGCGATCCTGCTGCCGATCGTACTCGCCGGGTGGTGGAGCGCCGCCGTTGCGTGGGCTCTCGCGGTGCTCGTCGTGTTCCCGTACCTCTCGGCGCTGCGCCAGCAGCTCGAGCATCGGTCGCCCGACGCCGCGAGTGACGTCGACTACACGAAGGTGCCGCACGGCGCCGTGAACCGCATGTTCGGCGGCGATCCGTTCGCTCGCGCGTTCGGCTGCGCCGGCTTCCGGCGCCACCTCCTGCACCACTGGGATCCGTCGACCTCGTACACGCGCTTCGACGAGCTCGAAGGCTTCCTGATGCAGACCGAGGTCGCTCCGCTGATCGACGGCGCGCGCACGACGTACTTCGCCGCCTGGCGCGTCCTCGCGCGCGGGTAGTTCCACGAGGGGGCACGCGCCCCCTCGCTCCACGCGGCAAAGCCTAAGCTGCGCCTCACTCCCCGCGCTCGCTTCGCTCGGCCGCGCGCTACGCGCGCGGATGTGCTCGAGTCTTGCGTCGAACTCCTCGCTACCGCGGCCGCGCGACGAGCTGCTGGTTCGAGGTCCACCAGAATCGCTGGTGGAGGATCTCGAGCAGGGTCACCGGAGCGAGTAGCAGCGGATTGAACGGGCTCACGACGCGCTCGGCGAAGCGCTCGGCGCCGCGTTCCTTCAGCCAGTTCTGCACCGAGATGATCCAGAACTGCGGGCACACGAGCGGCTTCTGCGCGACCTGCACGAGGCCGGCGCTCTCGACGAGTCGATGCAGCCCGCGCGTATCGAAGAGGTGGAAGTGCCGCGGCAGGTGGTAGCCGCCCCAGTAGCGGCGCCGGAAGAGACGCGCGTCGAGCGAGTCGATGTTCGGGGTCTCGATGAAGAGATGGCCCTTCGGCTTGAGCGAAGCGCCGATCCGCTCGAGCACGTCGCGCGGATCGCGCACGTGCTCGATGAGCTGGTTCAGGATGACGAGATCGAACGCGCGCGCCGGAAGCTCGACCTCCTCGATCCGCCCGCAGTGCACGCGATAGCCGGCCGCCTCGGTCGCGGCGATGCCGTGATCGGAGAACTCGACGCCTTCGAGCGCGAGCGGATGCGGATAGGCCTCGCCGATCTGCCGCAGCAGGTGGCCGTCGCCCGAGCCGATGTCGAGCACGCGCGCACCCGGAGAGAGATAGGGCTCGTACGCGCGCGCCTTCGCCCGCTCCGTGAACGCCTTGAAGCGCATCACGAGTGGCCCGAGCTTGTTCGCGAAGTCGTACGAGTAGTAGTTGCTCGGGTAGATGCGCGCGAGCGCTGCCGGTGCCGGACGCGGATCGAGGAAGACGCCGCCGCAGGCGCAGCGGCGGAACGTGAGCTCGTCGTGCGTCGTGCCGTACTCGAAGTCCCAGCCGCGTGCGAAGGGGCTGCCCTCGCGGCTGCCGCAGAGCGCGCACGCTCCCGGCTCGGTGGGGAGGGCCTCTTCGACGGTTTGCGGAGCGAGGGACACGCGGCTTCGAAGGGAGTCTACTGCGCGCTGCCGCTCGCGGCATCCGGCTTCACGCGGACGGTCCAGCCGGCGAGATCGCGGGGTTGTTTCGGACGCTCCGTCGCCGCGACGCGGAGCACGACCTCGACCGGCTCGCGGGCGAACGGCGCGAGATCGACCTCCGCCGCGCGCCAGGCGCGTGCGGAGACGTCGCCCGCAGGATCGATCGTCTCGCGGAGCACCTCGTGCGGTACTCCGCCGGACAGAGGCACGACCTCGGCCGTGAACGTGAAGGGTCCGTCCTGCAGGTCCATCCAGCGATCCGGGTTCAGTCCGTAGGAAAGGGCAAGAAGCGGCCGATCCGGGTCGACGCGAAGCCGGAGACGCGCCGAGCGCGGCTCGAGCGGCGTCCCGACCTCGACCTCGAGAACGTCCGCGAACGGCCAGCGCGCGGGCTCGGCCCCGTCGAGCGCGCGCTCACCGTCGTACGGAAGCGACGTCGCGTCACGCAGCTCGTCCGGCCGGCGTGCGAGCCCGACGAGGAGAGGCCCGAGGCGCTCGCGCGAGAACACGCGATCGATCTCGTAGTGGTCGACGAGGTAGTCGAAGAGCTGCGGCGCGTTGTCCTGGAAGCGGCCGAGGTGCTGGTACTGCGAGAGGCTGTAGACGACCCGCGCCGGCCGGCGCCGCTCGAGATCGTCGATGATGCGCACGTCGCGCGACGGATCCTGCACCGGCCAGATCACGTGGAAGCCGCCCGCGATCTCGCGCCCGGCGAGGAACGGCAGCATGGGCTGCAGCGGGTACACGGGCAACGGCTCTCCACTCGGCGACTCTTCGCGCGCCCAGGCGAGGACGTCGTCGAGGATCGGCCCGTTCTGCACGTCGGCGTAGACGCCGGCTCGGGGCGAGTCGATCGGCCAGCTCATCTGTCTTCGCAGCTCGATCGCCATCGCGAAGCCCGAGAGGAAGAGCGCCGCGACGACGATCGCGGCACCGACCCGGAGAACGCGACGCAGGGTGCCTCCGAGCCTTCGATCGAGATCGAAGAGCAGCACCGCCCCGACCGCCGCCTGCGGCGGATAGATCATCATCAGGTGCGTCCAGTCGCGCGGCGGCGGAAACGCGATGAGGAAACCGCCCGCGAACCCGAGCAGCAGGACCCGCGCCGGCGACACGAAGAGCGAAGCGGGCCGTCCGCGCGCCGCATCGGCCGCGCCGCGTCCGAGCCACAGGGCCGCGGCGAGCGCGTAGGCCAGGATCGGCAGCCAGAAGACGACCTTCAGCGTCACGTCCCAGAAGGCCGTGTCGCGCCAGAGCGAGCCGACCGAGAGGCTCGACCACCAGAGCGTCACGAGGATCGACGGGAAGTAGTGCCCGACCTGCTCACGGAGGTGCGCGTCCTGACCCCAGAGCGGCCACGGATCCGGAAGCCGCGGGTAGGCGCCGAACCCGACCGCACCGCGCAGCGGTTGCACGACCGCCTGCTGGACGAACTCGTCGAGTGCGCCCCGGGACGCGAGCCAGAGCACCATGAAGCCGAGGACCACTGCGACGCCGGCGCCGAACGTCGCGGGTCGCGCGATCCAGTCCGTCCAGCCTTTCGCTTCGCGTCGCAGGAGCGGCAAGAGAAGGAGCGCCAGCCCGAGGCCGCCCGTCACGGCGAAGCCGTAGTCCTGCTTGCAGACGGCGGAGAGACCGGCGACGAGCCCCGCCGCCGCGATCCACGCGAAGGAGCCGTGCTGGACCGCGGAGACGAGCAGCGCCGCGGCAGCCGTGATCAGCGTCGCCGACGCGAGCGAGTAGCTGTAGACCTGCCAGTGCGGGAACGCCCACACGCGGTACGCGAACAGGAACACGATGAACCCGAGCGCCCACGCGCGCGGGACGCTCGCGCGGACGATGCGATAGAACGACGCCGCGTAGACCGCGAAGCCGACCAAGGCGAGGACGCGCGAGCTCAGGACCGACGTCCCGAAGAGCCGGAACCAGAGCGCGAGCAGGTGGAAGGACCCGGGGAACGGGTTGTCGATGTAGACGTCCCGGTAGAGCACCGCGCCGCGGTTCACGTCGTCCGCGATCGCGTGGATGTAGCCCTCGTCGAGGAGACCGATCCAGCGGTCGAAGAAGAAGAGCGGATAGAGGAGCGCGGCGACGCCGATCAGCGCGGTGATCGCGGCGTCGGTGCGGTCGAACGGGCGCGGCTCCACGGAGGCTCGACTTTATCGGTTCCCGGGGCGCGCCGCCGCCGCGTCTTCTCGGCCGGGCGGGCGCATCGAGCCGTCACCGGACGCCAAACGCAGCTCGGCCCGCCGAGCGGTAGCTCGAGCGGGCCGAGTCGAGACGAAGATCGTTCGTTTGCCGGTTCAGCGGGAGAGGGCGCCGCCATCGATCGGTTGGAAGACCCCGCCGCCGCCCGGGTTCCCCACGACCAGAGCCTTCGTGCAGGTGCAGTGCGTGGTGAGCCAGCCGTTGATGCAGGTGATCACGCCGTCGACCGTGGCGTCGGTGCAGACGGCCGTCATGTCCTCGCAGTCGTTCTCGATCGACTTGTCGCAGGTGCACTCCCCGTTGGTGCAGCTGAAGCCGAGGCCGCCGCTCGGGCCACCGCCGTTGTTGACGAGAGCCGTCCAGGTCATGACGTTCTCGACCGAGCTGTAGCCGTCGGTGCTCCCCTGCGAGCTGACCGTGTCCTCGCCCGAAGCTCCGACCACGATGGCCGCAACCGCCGGATCGGCGTGGATCGCGGCGAAGTCGTCACCCGCTCCGAGGTTGACGTTCAGCATGCGGACGCCGAGCGCACCGCCGGAGGCGAGCTGTACGGACAGGGAGTCGCTCCCCCCGCCGAGACGGATCTTCACCGTCTGCACCGGAGCGGCAGCGAAGCTCCCGACGGGAACACCGCCGGCGGAGACCTCGATCGCGCTGCCGTCGAGCAGCACCGCGATCTCGTTCGCCTCGCCGTCGCCAACGATCGTCAGCGTGCGGCCGCTTCCGGCGGCCATCGCCTTCACGCCGGCGTGCGCCTGCGTCGGAACGATCGCAACGGCGAGCGCCACGGCGATCCAGGTGATCCGGTTGAGTCCTGCGATTGCGGTCTTGATCGAGCGGTTCATCTTTCATTCCCCCTGCCCCTTCGGGGCGCCGAGCCGTTGTTGGCAGGGGGCATCGCAAGGTGGGTGCCACGCGTGCAGAAGCGAATTCCTCAGCATCCACGGGCGTGGAATCGGGTTCGGCGCCGGCCCAGATCAATCCGCCATATCCCGCGGAGCCGTCGACCTCCTCGACGCGACCGGGCGCGCACCGGTAGCTGCGGTCGCATTGGGTTGCAGATGGACGCACACGATCCTTGCAGTTGGACGCAGCGGTGCCTGACACTTGGACGGTGGCCCTCAAGTGTGAACGCCTGCTTCCTACAGCGCATGAAGAGCACTACCCGTTCTGGCGTGACGCGCGTACGGAGCTCAACGAGCTACCGCTGGCGGACTTCGGGCGAAACGATCGACTCACACCTCGTGCCAGCGCTCGGACTCGTGATCGAACCAGCGGTCCATCCGCGACCCGCTCCAATGGTAGGTGAGGTGCGGCCCCTGGACCGGAAGCCCGACCGCTCGCGGGCGGAAGGCGCCGAGACACCGACCGCCGGGGCTCCGCACGCTGTCGTAGGCGACGCCGTTCGAGCCGGCGGCGCGGAGGCGACTTCCCAGAGCCTGCGCCGGAGCGTAGTCGTCCGGATCGTGCAGACGCCGCCAGCGCGGCGCACCGCCGCGCACGTCGTGGAACGCGCCGTCGATCCGCCCGACGAGGACGCGCATGTTCACGTCGAGCGGAGGCTCGCGCGTCGCCGCGTAGAACCGTCCCATGTGGAAGAGCGTCTCGTGCGTCGCCGTCCGCTGCTCGCGGGCGCAGTAGTAGACACCGTAGCGCCCGTCCGAGAAGCGCGACGGTCGCCCGAGGTGCGTGAACGGCGCCATCACGAAGCTCGCGCCGGAGCCGGACACGCGATCGGTCGGAGGCACGATCGAGATGTCGCCGATCTCCTGACGGACCCGGTCGTTCGTCAGCGTCTCGATCTCGGCGAGCGTCTCCCAGTCCGCCGGATCGGCGACTCTCTCGAAGAGCTGGATCGGCGGATGCCGCGAAACGATGATGCGGAAAGCGCGCGACCAGCGGACCCGCCGTACCGGCGGATCCGTCGCGCTCGTCAAGCTCCGCCTCCACGTGCGGCGTCGAGCAGCGCTCGAACCGCGGCGAGATCGGTGACGTCTCCCGCGCACATGCGCGCGAGCGCCGTCTGCCCGCCGAGGAGGTCGTTCTCCTTCTTCACCCAGGCGTCGGCCTGGGCCGGGCTCGGGAAGAGGAGCTGCAGCGCCTTGTAGATCCCGAGGACGTAGCTGATCCGCTGCAGCGTATCGTGCGGCGCGCCGCGCACCTGCCCCTTCTTCCAGAGGAAGAACGTCGCACGGCTCGGACGGCCGAGGAGGATGCGCGCGGCGTCGTTGTCGACGCCCCAGGCGTCCATGATGCGGAAGAAGGCGCGCATCCCGGTCGCGAGGCGATCCGGGCTCCGCTCGCGAGCGGGGCGAGCGGCTCGTTTCGTGGCGGTCGGCGCCATGGTCCAGATCTGGACTTATGGAACCGATCCGTCGAGATCAAGACTCGGCTTCGGCGAGGCTCAGGTATAGGCGGGGCTCGCTCCCGGAGCGTGCTTCCGCACCCACGCGACACTCTCCGCGTCCATTCCGTCCGGGTACTCGTCGACGAGCTCGACGATCGCGCCGTCCCGGTAGCGCGCCGTCGAACGCCCGCGCAGCACGAACGGCGGCGCGCCGACGGGGGCGTACGTCGCGGTCCACCCGACCGTGATCGTGTCGCCGGTCTCGGTCGGACCGTCCGTCACGCCGAGCTCGCGCTTGGGCATGCGGCGATCGAAGCCGTCGAGCGACTTCTTCATCCCGCGGAGGATCGCCGGCACACCCTCGAGCTTGCACGCGAACGCGACGTTCTTCACCTCGTAGGTCGCGTCCGGCGCGAAGAACCGCTCGAGGCGCGACCAGTCGTCGTCGTCGTACGTCTTCTCGAACTCTTGCGCGTACTCGAAGAAGCTCTGCATCGGGTTCATATTCGATCGAGAGAGGCGCCGCCCCTCTCCTCCACGCGGCAAAGCCTAAGCTGCGCCTCCTCTCCCCGCTCGTCTCGCTCGGCCGCGCGCTGCGCCCGCGGAGGGACGAGTCTGGCGGCTTCGTTCACCGCGCTCAGCTCCAACATCGTCAGCTCGCGCCGACCCAGTTCCCGTGGAACCCGTAGGGCACGCGGTGCGGCAGTCGTACCCGGGCGACCGGCTCGCCGGTGAAGTCGCGCGCGTCGACGACGAGGAAGTCGCTCGCGTTCCGCTCGTGGTCGTAGGCGAGGTAGAGCACCCAGCCGTCGTCCTCCGCCGAATCGTCGCGACGCGGCACGAAGACCGGCTCGCCGCAGCCGTTCCCCTTCCCGTGCGGACGGACCTCGGTGCGGCTGCCGCGCTCGAGGTCGATCTTCACGACGGAGGTGAACTCGGGCAGGAGCGAATCGTTGCCCTCCGGCCCCGTCGCCGCGAAGTAGCCGAAGCGATGCCGACGGCCGACGAGGCGCTCGTCGACGCGCGGGAACTCGCCGCCGTGGTCGTCGAGCGGCTCGGAGCGGACGCTGCCCTTCGCCGGATCGAGGCGCCAGCGGTGCAGGTGCGCGATCTGCTTGTCGTGCGACGAGGGATCGCGCGCGGCATTCGGGTTCATGAAGAGGAGCTCTTCGTAGCGGTGCACGTCGAGGACGACATCGTCGCCGTCGTCATACGCGTTCATCGGATGGAAGACGTAGCAGGGATCGGTCTCGAGCCAGCGCACGTCGGCGCTCCGCCCGCGCCGCGGCATGATCCCGATGCGCGTGCCGCGCTCCGGCTCCCAGGAGAAGATCGAGCCCTTGGAGAGCGCCTTCTCCAAGTCGAAGACGATCGGGCAGAGGAGGAAGACGACGTGCTTCTCCGTCACCGCGAAGTCGTGGATCATCGACGGCCACGCGAGATCGATCGGCTCCGCGTGCACGATCGCTCCGCTGCGATCGACGACGTAGTACTGCAGGTACGGCGGGAACGGCGAGTAGCCGAAGAACAGCATCTCCCCATTCTGCGCATCGAGCTTCGGGTGCGCGGTCATCGACCCGGCGAGCTTGCCCGCGAAGTCGTAGAGGCCGCGCGTCTCGAGCGTCCTGTGGTCGAGCTCGGTCGGCAGCGAGCTCTCGACGAGCGCCAGAAGCCGCTTCGCGTGCGACACGATGTTCGTGTTGCCCGTCACCTTGAAGCGCGGCGCCTCGGTCGCCTCGAACTCGAGGAGGCCCGGATAGAGTGCGTGTCCCGCGGCGCGCTCCTCTTGCAGGCCTTCGCTCGCGACCCATCGGTTCCGGTAGTGCGCGCGGCCGTCCTCGACGTGGATCGCGTGCACCATCCCGTCGCCGTCGAACCAGTGGTAGCGGCCGATCGGCTCGAAGGCCTGGTTCGGTCCGTTTCGATAGTACGTGCCGCGCAGCTCCCGCGGCAGCTGGCCTTCCACCTCGAGATCGGGAGCTTCGCCCTCCATGCGCCAGGGTGCGAAGTTGCCGCGCAGGAACGGGTTCACCTCGGACTCACGTGCCGCCATGACGTTCTCCCTTCGTCTTTCGCTGCATTGGCTTCTGCTGCTTGACCTTCTTCGACTTCGCGCTGGGCCGCGTGAGCTGTGAGAGGATCGCGTCGCGCGCGAGCGCGATCGCCGGCGCCTCGCGCGTCCAGAACCCGGAGATCAGGAGCGAGGTGACGCCGTGCACGGACGACCAGAACGCGGCCGTCGCGTCCTCGACCGGCGCGAGGAGCCGACCGGCGTCGTCGATCGCGCGCACCATGCGGCGCAAGCGATCGTAGGATGCGAGACCCGCGGGCGTCGGCCGCCCGTGCGGGCGCTGGAACATCAACCGGTAGTGGACCGCGTGCGTGGCGCCGTACTCGACGTACCGGTCGAAGCCGAAGCGCAGGCGCTCGACCGGATCGACGGGCGGCGTGCGACCCTCGAAGGCGCGGTCGAACGCGGCGAAGCAGTCGTCGACGACGCGGTCGACGAGCGCCGCCTTGTCGCCGAAGTGGTGGTAGATCGTCGGCGGCGTCACGCCGGCGAGGACGCAGATCTCGCGGATCGAGAGCCCGTCTTCGCCGCGGCTCGCGAGCAGCTCCTCGGCGGCGTCGAGGATCGCTCGACGCGTCGCCTCGGAGCCTGCGGCGCGTGGACCGGGTGTCGGCGACGGGGCTCCCATGGCCGGTCTATATCGCCGATATAGAACCTATGTCAACTGCCAGCCGGAGCCCTGCCATTACTGCATGTTTGGGTATAACGTCGCTATTCCTTCGATCGGGTCAGCGGGTCGGGTAGAGGTCCGGCAGCACCGGCGGCGCCATCCCGGCCGACTCGCCTTCCGCAGCGCGTGCGGCGGAGCGGAGCTCGCGCCAGAACGAGTCGCCGTCGAAGCCCGACGATTGCGGCGCGTAGAGGCAGCGCTCGAGCGCGGTCGCCTGCGCAGCGAAGCCTGCATGTCCGAGCCGGCGCGCGATCGCCGCCGGGCTCGCGGGAGCCGTCGCACCGAAGCTCGCGCGCGCCCAGCGCAGCAACGCATCACGTACGGCCGCCGCGTCGTTCGTCTTGCAGGCACGCTGCACGTCGTCGAGGAGATCACGGCTTCGGGCCGGAGCGCTCCCTCCGACGGAGCCGCTCGCCGAGGGCATCGCGCGGCGGCGCAGGACGAGCCAGACCGTCCCGCTCGCAAGGCCGGCGCTCGCGAGCACCACGACGGCGAGCCACCAAAGCGGGACTTGATCCGCATCCGGAGCGGGAGGCGTGGCCGGAGCGACTTCGGAAGCCTGCGCCGTCTTCGCGTGCGGCTCCGCGGCCGGAGCCTGCACCGCGGGAGCCTGGTGCTTCGCCGAAGCCGACCCAGAAGCAGGAGCCGGAGCGGGCGCCGCCTGCTGCACGGTCGAGCCCGGCACGCCCTTCACCTCGATCGTGCGCGCGGGAAGCGTCGCCTTCCGCGCCGTCTTCGCCTCGACGTCCCACCAGGTCACTTCGATCGCGGGGAGGACGAAGCTTCCCGCGCGCTCCGGCACGAGCGCCACGGTCTTCTGCTTGACGGAGACGACGCCGTCGTCGGTCGGAACGCTGTCCTGCTTCGCGCCCTCGTCGTACTGCCGGATGCCGTCGACCTGCGGGAGCGCGACGTCGGGAAGCTGCTCCGCGGAAGCGCCTAGCGCGCGCAGCTCGACCGTGCGACGCACGGCCTCGCCCACCTCGAACGTCGGGTTCGACGGCTCGAGCGTTTCGAGCAGCGCCACGTGCTTCGCGGGAAGGAACCAGCTCTCGGCGGCACCGTCCGGGCGCGCCTGCACGTCGAGGGAGATCGGGTTCGAGCGGACGCGCACCTCGCGGCCGCGGTTGATCATCCGGTCGAAGATCCCTGAGGGGAACCCCTGTCCGAAGCCGGCGAACGGGTCGCCGCCGAAGAACGGATCGTCGGCGAAGAAGTCGTCGAACGGCGAGCGTCCGGCGCGTCCGCGCCGCCCCGCGTCCGGATCCGCGACGCGCGCCTCGAGCACGACGGGCGGGATCACGATCGCACCGCTCGTCTGCGGCGCGATCGCGTACTCGCGCTCGTGCACCCGGTACGGCCGGCCGTGGACCACTTCCTCGTACGTGCGGCCTTCGCCGATCGGCGTGACGCGCGCGTTCTCGGCCTGCGGCTCGGTGAGCGCACCTTCGCGGATGCCGACGCCGTCGTAGACCTTGACGGTGTAGCGCACCTCGCCCTGCACGTACGGCGCGTTCTGGTCGACCGAGCTCTCGACGAAGAGATCGGGCGCATCGCTCCGGCTCGGCGGCGGACCCGCTTCGGCGACCTTCAGCGTGAGCGGCTCGCTCGAAGAGGAGCCTGCCGCGATCGCGGGAACGACGATCTCGCCGGTGCGCTTGGGAAGAAGCGTCACGATCCAGTCGAGGCTCGCCTCGCGGCGCCCGTTCACGATCGAGACCTGCTGGCTCTGCTGCGTGCCGAGGATCTCGAAGTCCTTCTGCAGAGGCGAGAGATCGGGCGTCTCGAGATTTCCATCGAGCTGCGAGCGCAGCACGAGCTGCACCGGCTCGCCCTCGCGCACGACGGTGTGGCCGAGACGCGCTTCGAGCGAAGCGGAAGCGCGCGCGGGCACGACGGAAGCCCCCAGTGTGAGTGCGAGTGCCGCGGCGACGGCGAAGAAGCGGTTCCGGTTCACCACCATGGGTCCATTCCTCCTTGCGAGAGCCGGGCGCCGTAGCGCTTCTCGGCGTACTTCCGGTGGATCTTGGCGCGGAGCAGGCCCGCGGGGTCGTCGGGGACCTGCCGCAGGCGCTGCTCGTGCGCCTGCTCTTCCTCGGTCATCGGGCGCTGGTCGGCGCTCGCGAGCGCAGTGCCGTGCGGCTTCTCCTCGCTCGGCTCCTTCGCGGGCTCTTGCAGCGCTTGCTCGACCTGCTGCTGCAGATCGTCCTCGGGCTTCGTCTCGGGGCTCTGCCGAGCCTGCGCGGCCTTCGCCGGATCGGGCTCCTCGGCGCCGTTCTTCTTCTCGTTCGGGTCGCCGGTCGTGTCGGCCGCCGCCTTCTGATCCTGCTTCGGCTCGTCGTTCTTCGGCTCGTTGCCAGCGCTCACGGACTGCTGCTGCTCTTCCGGCTGCGCGGATTGCGGCTCCGCGCCGGCGTTCTGCGGCTGCTTCTCGTCCTGGTCGCTTTCGTTCTTCTCGTTCGGCTCTGCGCTCTGCGAATCCTGCGCGCTCGCCTGCTGCGAGTCTTCGCCGTCCGACTTCTGCTCCTGGCCCTGCGAGCCCTGGCTCTGCTGCTGCTGTTGCTGCTGGTCCTGCCCGCCGCCCTGGTCCTGCTGATTCTGATTCTGCTGCCGTTGCTGGTTCTGCTGCTGCTTCTGCTGCTCGAGGAGCTTCGCCACGAGGTCGCGATTGAAGCGCGCGTCCTCGTCGTTCGGCGCTTTCGCGAGCGTCTCGTCGTACGCTTTCAGAGCGTCCTCGTAGCGGCCGGCTCGCGCGAGCGAGTTGCCGAGGTTGTAGGTGTTCTCCGTCCCTTCGAGCGCGCCGTACGCCTCGATCGCCTGCTCGTACTGCCCGCCCTCGTAGTGCGCGGCCGCGCGCCAGTCGGGCTTCTCGAAGAGCTCGGCCGCGGCAGTCGCGTCGCCGGCCTGGAGCGCTTCCGCGCCCTGCTGGTCGCGCGTCCTCCAGAGGTCGTCCCACGTCGAGGCGTCGGAGTCGCGCGGCGTCGCCGCGAGCACCGCAAACGTCAGCACCAGGAGCCAGCCGCGACGGAACGCGAACGGGGCGAGGAGAAGGGGAAGGAAGAGCAGGTAGACACCCGCGTCCTTCCAGATCTCGACGTCCGCCCCGTCGACGCTCGCAGTTCCGCTCGCGTCGCTCTCGCTGCCGAGTGAGATCGGCTCCGCGAGGAGCGCGTCGATGTCGGCGCCGTCCGCGCGAACGAGCGCGAAGCGTCCCTGTCCGGCCGTCGCGACCGCTTCGAGCTCGGCGCGCGGAAGCGTCGCCGTGATCGTCTTGCCGCTCGCGTCACGGGCGAGCCCGCCGCGCGGATCGCGCATCGGCGCGCCCGCTTCGGTTCCGACGCCGAGCACGGACACGCGGCGACCTGCCGCAACGGCGGCCGAAGCGGCGGCACGCGCCGCTTCCGGGTCTTCGCCCGCGGAGTCCGCGAGGACGAGGATCCGTCCACCCGGAACGCCTGCTTGCTCGAGCAGCGCCGCCGACTGCTCGATCGCACGATCGAGGCGGCTGCCGCGGCCCGGCATCAGGTCGCTCGTGAGCGTCGGAAGGATCTCCGAGAGGACGCGTCCGTCGTCCGTCAACGGCGCCGCGACGAAGGGCTCGTCCGTGTAGACGACGAGGCCGATCTGCCCGCCCGCGTTCCGCGCGAGCACGTCCTGGATCTCGTAGCGTGCGCGTGCGAGCCGCGAGGGCGTCACGTCGTCGACGTCCATCGAGAGGGACATGTCGAGCGCGACCACGGTCGGCTCGATCGTCTTCGTCGTCGGCTGCGGGACGCGCTCCCAGCTCGGACCCGCCATCGCGAGCGTCGCGGCGACGAGTCCGGTCGCGAGAAGCGCGTGCGGCCAGCGCTGCGCGCCGCTCTCTCCCGGGATCATCAGGTGGCGAAGAAGGTGCGCGTCGACCGCGCGCCGCCAACCGCTCGCGAGCGTGCCGGAGCGGAACGCGCTCCACACGAGGATCGCGACCGGCACGAGTGCCAAGAGCCACGCCGGCCGTTCGAAGTGGAAGTCGTTCGGGATCATCCCACCACCTCCGTGATCTCGGCGCCGGATCGCGCGCTCGCGAGAGCGCTCCAGGGACGCGCCTCCGCGAAGCCGAGCCCGAGGCTCAGCGCGAGGGCCATGCCGAGGGGCCACTGGAAGAGCTCCTTCGTCGGCCGCACGTAGAGCGGCTCGGCGATGCTGGGCTCGAGCTCGTCGATCTCGCGGTAGACGTTCGCGAGGCCTTCGACGTTCTTCGCGCGGAAGTACTCGCCGCCCGTGAGGTCGGCGATCCCGGCGAGGGTGCGCTCGTCGAGGTCCGCGGACGGATTGACGATGCGGCTTCCGAAGAGCCCCGGCACGGCGATCTGATCCGCGCCGACGCCGATCGTGTAGATGCGGATGCCTTCCGCCGCGGCGAGCTTTGCGGCCTCCATCGGATCGAGCGCACCGGCGTTGCTCGCGCCGTCCGTCAAGAGGACGAGCACGCGGCTCTCCGCCGGACGATCGCGAAGTCGCTTCGTCGCGATGCCGATCGCGTCGCCGATCGCGGTCTCCTCGCCGGCGAGGCCGATCTCGGCGTCGTCGAGGAACGTGCGCACGGTCGGTCGATCGAAGGTCAGCGGCGACTGCAGATACGCGCGCGTGCCGAACAGCACGAGGCCGACGCGGTCGCCCTCGCGACGTCCGATGAAGTCGTTCGCGACCGCCTTGACGACGGTGAGCCGATCCGCGGCCTGTCCGCCGACGGTGAAGTCCTCGCGCGCCATGCTGCCGGAGATGTCGACCGCGAGCATCAGGTCGCGGCCTTCCGCGGGAAGTGCGACCGGCTCGCCGACCCACGTCGGACGTGCCGCCGCCACGACCAGGGCCAACCAAGCGACGGTCATGGCGGCGAGCACGCCCGTCCGCCCGCGCGCGGCGGTGGTATGTGCACCGCGCAGCGAGGCGACGGAGTCGAAGAAGGGGATGCGGAGAGCACCCGCGCGGCGCTCGGGCGCCGCCGGTGCGAGCCGGCGGACGATCCACGGAAGCGGAGCGAGTGCGAAAGCCCAGGGCCAAGCGACCTCGATCATGAATTCCACCGGATCCAGTCGCGCGCGGCCGCGACGACGCCGTTTCGCTCGACGGTCTTCCCGCCGAGAGCGAAGGCCGCCGAGCCCGGCGGCGTGTAGGGAGCGAGCGCCAAGAGGCGGCCCGTTTCGTCGCCGAACGCGGCACGCCGGCGGCGAAGACGAATGCGCGAGCCGCTCGGGCTCGAGGGGCCGTTCTCGCAGAGGAAGCGCTGCCAGTCCGCGCCGTGCAGGCTCGCGACGCGCGTCTGCCCGAACCGGCGTAGCGCGACACGGCGGAGAAGAGCGGACGTCGCGACGGCGAGACCCTGCAGGTCCGTCGACTCGCGCGACAGCCGATCGAGCTCGCGCAGCGCGTGGTGCGCGAGGCTCGCGCGACGTGCGCGTCGCCAGACGAGTGCGACGACGATCGTCGCGAGCACGAGAGCGCCGGCGCCCCACCAACCCGGTGCCGGCGGCCAAGCGCCGACCGCGTCGGGAAGGTGCAGGCCGCGGAGCTGCGCGAGCGGGTCCGGGGCGGTCGCTCCGGTCGCAGCGAGCGAGTTCGCCGATGGTGCATTTGCGGGAGCCGCAAGCGCGTTCGCGGCAGGCGCGGGAGCGGGCGCCGCGCGTGTCGTCGGCAGCACGTTCGAGTCGGGCGTGCTCATGCGCGACCTCCGCCGTTGCGGGCGCCGCGGAACGCGCGCGCGAAGCGATCCGCGCGCAGCACCTCCTGGCACTCCTGCCCGGTCTGCAGCGGGAGGAGCGCGATCCCGCGCCGCGCGCAGAGCCCTTCGAGACGTGCGCGGCGCTCCGCGAAGCGCGCCGCATACTCGCGGCGCCAGGCCGCGTGCTCGGTCGGAAGGCGCATCACGCGCTCCCCGTCGCTCACGCGATAGTCGCCGCCGCTCGGTGCTTCGGCCTCGAGCGCGTCGTGGATCAACAAGCAGCCGACGTCGCAGCGCATCGCGAGCCGGCCGATCTCGCGCTCGGCGGCTTCGTCGAGGTCGTCGAAGTCGCTCAGCAGGAAGACGAGCGTGCCGGGCCGCGCCACGCGCGCGAGCCGTGCGACGCCTTCGTGTAGGGGGGTGGCGGCGCCGGTGGTGACTTGGGGGGGCCCACCGGCGCCGCCAGTGGCGGTCGCGTCGCTCACCCGGCGGAGGAGCGTGAGCAGACGACCGCGACTGCGATGCGGGGCGAGCTCGATGTGGCCGGAGCTCGCGAGGACGATTCCACCGACGCGATCTCCCGCGTCGCGCGCGGCCCAGGCGAGGGTCGCGGCGGCGCGAGCGGCGAGCACGGACTTGAAGCAGTCACGCGTGCCGAAGCGCATCGGCGGACGAAGATCGATCAGGAGAAGGACCGGCCGCTCGCGCTCCTCGTGGAAGAGCTTCGAGTGCACGCGGCCCGTGCGCGCGGTGACGCGCCAGTCGATCGTGCGGACGTCGTCGCCGGGCTGGTACGCGCGCGACTCCGCGAACTCCATCCCGCGGCCCTGGAAGACCGAGTCGTAGGAGCCGGAGTGCAGCGTGCGCACGCGGCCGGTCGGCGCCATTCCGGCGCCGAGGGGCGAGCGCTGCCGGACGAGCTCGTCCAGGCTCGCGACGATGCCGTAGTCGGCGCTGCGCGCGTCGTCTGCAGACCCGTGGCGTGGATTCGACATGGTTCCCGACCTCCGCTGCTCTCGCTCAGACCAGCGGGACGCGAGCGATCATCTCGTCGAGGAACGCGTCCGGCGTCATGCCGTCCGCCTCGGCCTCGAAGGTGAGGAGCACGCGGTGACGGAGCACGTCCTTCGCGATCGCCTGCACGTCCTCCGGGGCGACGAACTCGGCGCCGCGGAGCCACGCGTGCGCGCGCGAGCAGCGGTCGAGAGCGATCGTGCCGCGCGGCGAAGCGCCGCAGCGCACCTTGTTCGCGAGATCCGCGCCGTACGCGCCCGGCTGCCGCGTCGCGAGGACGAGCTGGATCATGTACTCCTCGAGCGCCGGCGCGAGGTACAGGTCGAGCACCTGGTTCCGCGCCGCGAAGACCGTCGACTGCGAGACGTGCGCTACCTTTGGACGCTCGGTGCCGCGCGCTTCGCCGCGCACGAGCTCGAGGATCTTCCGCTCCGAGTCGCCGCCCGGGTAGCCGATGCGGATGTGCATCAGGAAGCGGTCGAGCTGCGCCTCGGGCAGCGGGTACGTGCCCTCCTGCTCGATCGGGTTCTGCGTCGCCATGACGAGGAAGAGCTTCGGCAGGTCGTACGTGTGGCGTCCGACCGTGACTTGACGCTCGGCCATCGCCTCGAGGAGCGCCGACTGCACCTTCGCGGGCGCGCGGTTGATCTCGTCCGCGAGGACGAGGTTGTGGAACACGGGGCCCTGCTCGAAGCGGAAGCTGCCGTCCTCGGGGCGGTAGACGTCGGTGCCCGTCAGGTCGGCGGGGAGAAGGTCCGGCGTGAACTGGATGCGATGATGGTCCGCCTCGACGGCGGCCGAGAGCTCGCGAATCGCCTTCGTCTTGGCGAGGCCCGGAGCGCCTTCGACGAGCAGGTGCCCGTCGGCGAGGAGTGCGACCAGGAGCCGGTCGATCAGCACCTCCTGACCGAGGATGCAGCGGTTCAGGTGCTCGCGGAGCCGCTCGAAGTGGCCGTGCGGCCGGGTCGACTCGGTCGGAAAGGATGCAACGTGCTCGTTCATGGGCTGTGTTTCCTCCATCGCCGTGCGGCGGTCGTTCGAGATCGCCGTGTTCGCCTTGTTCGACGTGGAGCGTAGCCCCGAGTGCTTTTCCGGAGGCTTTCCGGAACATGAACTCTGGTTCATGTCCGGGGCCGTGCGGGGGCGCTGCTTCCCGCGAAGGCTTGGTGCTAGAAGCCCAGCCATGCTGTTCGAGCTCCGCCTCCTCGCCTATCGCCTGGCGAAGCCGCTCCAGTGGCCCGTGTCGCGCGTCGTCGCGATCCCGCGGCCGACGGCCCTCGTCGGGCCTGGGTCCGCGCAGCGGCTGTGTGCGATGATCGGCGAGTTCGGCGTCCGCCGCGTGATGATCGTGACGGACGCCGTCCTCGTGAAGCTCGGCATGGTCGAGCCGCTGCGCGGTGCTCTCGCCGGGCACGGCATCGACGTCGCCGTGCACGACGCGATCACGCCCGATCCGACCTATCCCGTGCTGCAGGCGGGGCTCGCGGCGGTCCGCGCGCATCGCAGCGACGCGATCCTCGCCATCGGTGGCGGCTCGGTGATCGACGCGGCGAAGGTGATCGACGCGATGGCCGTCAGCGGAAAGTCGCCGCAGAAGCTCGTCGGCGTCCTCAAGATCGGGAAGCCGATGCTGCCGCTCTTCGCGATCCCGACGACGGCGGGAACGGGATCCGAGGTGACGGTCGCCGCGGTCGTGACCGATCCGGTGAAGCACGCGAAGGCGGCGGTGATCGATCCGCGCCTCGTTCCGCTCGCGACCGCGCTCGATCCCACGCTGATGACGGGAATGCCGAAGCCGATCACTGCGGCGACGGGCATGGACGCGCTCACGCACGCGGTCGAGGCGTACGTCAATCGCTGGCCGCACGGGGAGACGGCCTTTCACTGCATCGCGGCGACGCGCATGATCTTCGCGAACCTGCCGCGCGCGTACGAGCACGGCGACGATCTCGAGGCGCGCGAGGCGATGGCGGTCGCGGCGTTCTACGCGGGGCTCGCGTTCACGAAGGCCTACGTCGGCTACGTACACGCGTTCTCCCACAAGATCGGCGGGATGTACGGCGTGCCGCACGGGCTCGGGAACGCGGTGACGCTGCCGTACGTCCTCGACTTCCTGAAGGACGCGCCGCGTGCGGAGGAGCGGCTCGCCGAGCTCGCGGTCGCGATCGGCGCGGGAACCGAGTCGGAGCCGAAGCCCGTCCTCGCGCAGCGCTTCGTCGACCGCGTGCGCGAGCTGAACCGGGCGGTCGGGATTCCCGAGGAGATCGAAGCGCTCGAGCGGTCCGACGTGGGAGAGATCGCGCGCGCCGCGATGATCGAGGCGCACCGCGACTACCCGGTGCCGAAGACGATGTCCCTTCCCGAAGCGGAGTCGCTGCTACGACGAATGCTTCGAACGGCCCATTGAGACGTTCCTCGAAGGAACGCCGGGAGATCCCATGCCGACCGAAACGGAACGCGAAGCCCGCGAAGCCTACGAGCGCCTCGTCGCCCTGCGCGACGAGATCGACGTCGGGAGGAAGCCGTGGTCCGCCCTCGCGGACTTCTTCACCGAGGACGCGGCCTACATCGATCCCGCGTGGGGACGCATCGAGGGCCGCGAGAGCATTCGCGAGTTCTTCGAGAAGTCGATGGCCGGGCTCACGGGCCACGGCTGGTCAACGCCGGAGAACTGGATCATGGTCGACGGGCCGCGCGTCGTCAGCCAGTGGGACCAGATCCTCGGCGAGAGCGCCGAAGGCAAGAAGTGGATGGTACCCGGGCTGTCAATCCTATACTACGCCGGCAACGGGCTCTTCTGCTACAGCCACGACATGCTGAACATGACCCACGTCGGTCAGACGATGAAGGCGATGGCGTGGAAGCCGCCGGCGGGAATGCTCAACATGCCGCCGCGCGAGCCGAACCGCGACGTCTCGCTGCCGAAGGCGTGGCAGCACCTCGAGCCGAACCGGCCGTAGCGGGCAGGCTACGACGACGGGGCGGCAACGGGCTCGCCGAGCGGCGAGCAGCGCTCGAGCGTGAAGAAGCTCGGCGTCGGGATGTTCGCGAAGCCGAGATCGAGGGGAAGCGCATCCGGTCCTCGCGAGTCCTCACGTACCGGCGCGGCACGGTCGCGGCAAGAAGCGAGATCCGCCGCCGCTTCAGTCCCTCGCGTCGAGGAACGCGAGCACCTCGCGGTTGAAGACCTCCGGGGTCTCGAAGTTGAAGCCGTGGCTGCCACCCGGAACCTTGACGAGCTTCGCGTCCGGGATCTCCCGGGCGAGGATGTCGGAGTTGGCGGGCGGAATCAGTCGATCGGCGTCGCCGGTGATCACCAGGGTCGGTACGCGGATCTGGTGCAGGCGATCTGTCGCACGGTGGCCCATCACTGCGGCGACCTGGCCGAGGATCGCCTCCATGCTGAATCCGTACTGCAGCGCCCCCGAAAAGACCTGCATCAGCTTCGGGAGCTCGCTCTCGATGAACGCCTGGTTGAACACCGTCGGCAGCATCTGCTGGAGAAAGGCGAAGGGATCGAGCGACTTGACGTCGATCTCGATCCCGCCCCCGGAGGTCACCTTCCCGCCGAGCTGCGAGACCGAGAACTCACGTTGCTGCTCGATCGCAGCGTCGGGCTCGGGATAGGTGCAGGCCAGCACCAGGCGGCGCACCCGCCCCGGGTGACGCAGCACCAGCTCCTGCGCGATCATCCCGCCCATCGAAACGCCGACGACGTGCGCGCTCGCGATGCCGAGGTGGTCGAGCAGCTGCGCGGCCTCGTCCGCCATCTGGTGGATCGAGTAGGGTCCCGCCGGCTTCGAGCTGCGGCCCACGCCACGGTTGTCGAAGGCGATGGTGCGATGGCGCCCGGCGAAGGCCGGCATCTGGAAGACCCAGGCCTGGCTGTCCGCGGCGAGCCCCATGATCAGGAGGAGTGGCTCACCGCTGCCCTGCTCCTCGTAGTATAGCTCGATGTCTCCGATTCGTGCGGTAGCCATCCGAACCTCCCGGGAAGAGCCCCGACGCGAGGCCTTCCTTTGGGACCCGTACCGTTCGCGCGCGGCTCAGTCTCGTCGCGCGCCCAGGACCTCGAGGGCGCGGTCGATGAAGACTCGCTGGTCCGGATGGAGCCGAGCGCGGGCCTCGTCCGCTGGCAGGAACTCCGCTTGGTCGATCTCCCAGTCCATTTCCGCGAGCACCGTCACGGCCGGCGGCTCGAGCGGCTCGGCGAGGTAGGCGACGATCTCCTTGCGGCTCTTGACGTAGCGGGACTCGCCGAGCGCGTGCGTGATGCGGCACGCGAGCCCCGTCTCCTCTCGCGTCTCGCGCACGGCCGCAGCGGCTTCGTCCTCGCCCTTCTCGAGCATGCCCTTCGGGATCGACCACGGCTTGCCGCGGTTGTACCAGCCGCTCGGGTGGACGATGAGGAAGCGAAGCTCTCCCTCGAATCGCGCGACCACGAGGCACCCTGCCGTCCTCTTGCCCGGCTTCGTCCCTTTTCCCACGGTGAGGACGCATACGCCATCCGCAAGAGCCGCGCGACGGCTTGAACCGGCCCCGGTGCTGGCCGAAGATGGCCGCGATGGTGGCCGCATGAAGACGTCGCTCGTCCTCACCTGCATCGGTCCGGATCGCCACGGGCTCGTCGAGGCGCTCGCACGCGCCGTCGCAGAGCACGACGGCAACTGGGTCGAGAGCCGGATGGCCCGCCTCGCCGGGAAGTTCGCGGGCGTGCTGCGCGTCGATCTCCCCGAGGAGCGCGCCGCGGATCTCACGAAGGCGCTCGAAGGCCTCTCCGGCGCCGGGCTTCGCGTCACCGTCGAGCCGAGCCGCGAGGAAGAGTCGCGTGCACCCTCGCGCCTCGTGCAGCTCGCTCTCGTCGGTCGAGACCGGCCCGGCATCGTGCGCGACGTGTCGCGCGTCCTGGCCGCGCGCGGCGTCAACGTCGAGGAGCTCGAGACCGAGTGCACGAGCGCGCCCGAGTCCGGCGAGCCGCTCTTCCAGGCGAACGCGACGCTCCACGTCCCCGAAGCGCTTTCCACCGACGACCTCCGCACGGCTCTCGAGGAGATCGCAAACGACCTGATGGTCGACGTCGTGCTGGAGGATGCAGCGAAAGGCCGCTGAGCCGCCCGCCGATCGCGCGCCGCCGGGAACGCCCGTCACGGGAGGCGATCTCGAGAGCGCGCTCGAGCGGCTACGCAGCGAGGTGGACGACCCCGTCGCCGGCCTCTTCGGGCCGGGCTCGAAGGTCTGGGAGGTGAACCGCGAGGGCGTCCTCTTCCTCGGCGGCGGACGTGCGGTCCTCCTGCAGCTCGCGCATCCCTTCGTCGCGCACGCGATCGAGCAGCACTCGACGACGCGCCGCGATCCGGTGGCGCGGTTCCAGCGTACGTTCGAGCACGTCTTCGCGATGGTCTACGGCGACCTCGACTCCGCGATCGACTCCGCGCGCCGCGTTCACGCCCTTCACCGGCGCATCAACGGGGCGATCGACGAGGACGTCGGCTCGTTCCGCCGCGGCGATCCCTACGCCGCGAACGTCGCCGAAGCGCTCCTGTGGGTGCACGCGACGCTGTGGGACACGTCCGTGCAGGTGTACGAGCTCGTCGTGCGGAAGCTCTCCGCCGAGGAGAAGGATCGCTACTGGTCGGAGACGAAGCGCTTCGCTCTGCTCTTCGGGATCCCCGAGGCGATCCTTCCGGTCGACTGGAGCGGCTTTCAGGAGTACTGCCGCTCGATGTTCGCTTCGTCGACTCTCGCGGTCGGTGCTCCGGCCGCGGAGATGGCGCGCTTCATCCTGGCTGCGCCGGGGTGGCCGCTGTCGTCCTGGTTCGCGCCGGTGACGATGGCTCTCCTGCCCGAGCGGATCCGCCATCAGTATCGCGAGCCGCTCGGGCTCGCGGAGCAGGCGCTGACGAACGTGTCGCTCCAGGCGCTGCGCGCCGCCTGGTGGGCGATGCCCGGGTGGCTTCGTCACCTGCCCGCGTACCGCGCGGCACAGAGACGGATCGCGCAGGCGCCGGCATCGCGAGTGCGCGTCGCGACGGAACGATGAAGCGCTGGCTCCGGAATTCACTCGTCGCCCTCGGCGTCCTCGTCGCGCTCGCAGCCGGCGCCTGGTTCTACTCGACGGCGCGCGAAGCGGTCCCCGAGACGTCGACCTTCGAGCTCGATCTCGGCGAGGCGCGGCGGCTCGCGCGCGCTCGCGCCGATCACATCGTCTTCACGCACGAGCACGGCGATCACATCGACGGGGCCGCGCGCCACGAGCCGCCGGAGGAGATCGCCTCGCGAGTCCGGTTCAACCGCGCCCAGCTCGAGAACGCCCCGCGGCTCGACGAGGTCGCGATGCCCGAGGTTCTGCGCCGCACGACGCCGATCGACTACGACGGGTTGCACGCGCTCTCCCCGGGCGTCGTCCTCATCGCGGCGCCGGGTCACACGCCCGGCAACCAGCTCGTCTTCGTAGTGCTGGAAGATGGGCGCGAGCTCCTCTTCATCGGCGACGTCGCCTGGCACATGGACGCGCTGCGGAACCTGCACTACCGGCCACGGCTCGTCACCGACTGGTTCCTCGGCGAGGATCGCGCGGCGGTGCTCGCGCAGTTCCGGACGCTACACGACCTGCTCGAGACGGATCCGAAGGTGCAGGTCGTCGTCTCGCACGACCCGGATCAGCGAGCGGAGCTGCTCCGCACGGGCGCGCTCGTCGACGGCTTCTCTCTCGCTTCGCCGTGAGCTCGCCGCTCGAGCATCGACTCTACCCGCTCGCGTCGAAGTAGGATCCGGCGTGGGTGCTCGCGAACCAGATGGGGCCGAACGCCCTCTGGCTTCTCGAGTGGCTCTGCGGCGACATGAAGCTCGCGCGCGGGATGCGCGTCCTCGACATGGTCTGCGGGAAAGCACTGACGAGCGTCTTCCTCGCGCGCGAGCACGGCGTGCAGGTGTGGGCGAACGATCTCTGGATCGAGCCGACGGAGAACTGGCAGCGGATCCGCGAGGCCGGTCTCGAGGAGCGCGCGGCCTCGTCTCGATCGAGGTCGCGGACGCGCTCGCGGACGGCTGGCTCGACTGGGTGCGCTTCCTGGAGATAGTCCTCGCGAGCGGGACGCTCGATTCCGAGTGGACCTCCAGCACCGAGCGCGAGCTCGCGAAGATCCGCGAGGACGCCGGAAGGACGATGGGGTTCGTGCGCGTGATCGCGCGCCGCGTGCGGTGAGCGTCGCAGGTCGAGGCGCGCCGCGCGTGCCTGGCGAAGCGCCCTGCGGCGCGATAGGACGGCCCCATGTTGCTCGATCGCTTCAGGCTCGATGGCAAGGTGGCACTCGTCACGGGCGCCGGGCGCGGGATCGGTGCCGGATGCGCGCGCGCGTTCGCGGAGCAGGGCGCCGACGTCGTGTGCGCGGCGCGCTCGCTCGATCAGGTCGAGGCCGTCGCGAAGGACCTGCGCGGCCTCGGTCGGAGGGCGACCGCGGTCGCGTGCGACGTCATGCAGCGCGAGCAGCTCGAGCGGCTCGTGCAGCAGACGATGGACGAGTACGGGCGGATCGACATCCTCGTCAACAACGCCGGCGGCTTCCCGCCGGTGCCGTTCCTCCGCACGAGCGAACGCGCCTTCGAGGAGGCGTTCCGCTTCAACGTGACGACGGCGTTCCTGATGAGCCGCTTCGTGATCCCGAAGATGCTCGAGAAGGACGGCGGCTCGATCGTCAACATCTCGTCCGCGGCGGGGCGGCTCCCGATGTCCGGCTTCGTCGCCTACGGTACCGCGAAGGCCGCGCTTTCGTTCATGACGCGCGAGCTCGCGATCGAGTTCGCACCGCGGGTGCGCGTCAACGCGATCGCGGTCGGCTCGGTCGAGACGTCGGCCCTCGCACCCTTCCTCGACGCGGACGCGCGCTCGAAGATGGAAGCGCTGACGCCGATGGGTCGCCTGGGACAGGTCGAGGACATCGCGCTCGGCGCGCTCTATCTCGCCTCACCGGCGGGAAGCTTCCTCACGGGCAAAGTCGTCGAGATCGACGGCGGCCTCACCTCCGGCAACTGGCCGTTCTAACGGGGTCCGGTTCGTTACGGCACATCTGCACCCAGGCTCCCTCAGGCTCCCTCGCCGAGCCTGGGTGCAGATACGCCCTATCGAACCGGACCCCCCTTCGAGCGATCGGAGCGACAGGCCGCCCGCGACCGCCAGCACGGCGGAGAGCCCCAGCGCGATGCTCTTGCCAGGCACTCGAGACGAACCCTACTACGGCGCTCTCGCAGCGTCAGCCCCTGACGCTCCGCTCGAGCTGACGATTCAGGACAGGAGCCGCGTCCGCTCGACGAGCCAGGCGAGGCCGGCGACGCCGACCGCAAGCGACACGCCCTTCGCGGCGATCGTCCCGTACCTCGTCCGACCCAGGAGCGCGAAGACCGGATAGCACGCGAGGACGAGCGCGATTTGACCGAGCTCGACCCCGACGTTGAACCCGGCAAGAGAGCGCATGAGACCGGAGCTCGAGAGATCGAGCTCGCGCAGAACGCCGGCGAATCCGAAGCCGTGCACGAGGCCGAACGCGAAGGTCAGCCGCCAGCGCGCCGCGTGGCCGCTCCGCCAGAGATTCTCCACGGCGATCCACACGATCGTCAGCGCGATCGCGACCTCGATCCAACGCGACGGGAGCTGCACGAGACCGAGCCCCGCGACGGCGAGCGTGATCGAGTGCGCGACCGTGAAGGAGGAGACGATTCCGATGAGCTCGCGCAGGCGGCTGACGACGAGGAGGCCGATCAGGAAGAGCACGTGGTCGAGGCCGCCGTAGATGTGCTGCACGCCGAGGATCACGAACTGCCCGAACTGCCGCAGCCGCGACGGCGGCGCCTCCGTGAAGTAATCGAAGTCCGGCTCCGCTTCGGTGAAGACGATCTCGAGCTCCTCGCGGCCTTCCTCGCGAACGTGCGTCAGGTTCGTGTGGCTCGGACCGAGCTCGGGCCAGACCGCGAGCGAGACCGTGAGAAGCTCCGGATACGCCGCGAGCGGCCTGCGGAACGGGAATGCGACGAGCGTCTGCGGGAAGGAGCGCTCGCGCACCGATTCGATCTTCGGCGGCCAGACCGGTGCGAGCGGCTCACCGAGAGACGGTGCGCCGCCGTCGAGCGAGAGCTCGATCCGCTTCGCCAGGTAGCTCTGCACTGCGCGCCCCGCGTGCTCGCGCTCGCCGGCGTCGATCCGATGATCGCCGTCCGCGTCGAGGTCGACGATGCGGCGCAGGACGTGCAGATCGAGGACGACCTTCGCGTCGATCGCCTCGGAGCCGACGGCGACGTCGAGATAGCTCGTGTCCGCCTGGTGGGCAGCGGCCGGCGCCGCGCATGCGAGGACGAGCGCGGGGAGCGCGAAGGCGATGCGGAGCGCGGCGCTGCCGTACCTCATTCGTTCTCCGTCCACGTGACCCAGACCGGCGACGTCCACACGAGCTCGTCGTTGTCCTGATGGCCGCGCACGTAGTAGACGCTCGCCTGGTCCGGCTTCGGATCCGGATCGGTCCACGACTCCTCGACGACCGCCTTCCCGGGAGCGAAGCGCTTCACGACGGCGCCGTCCTTGACGATCGCGACCTCGTCGAACGGCGCGGTCCCTTCGAAGCGCAAGCGCAGAGCGGGAGCTTCGTCGGTCGAGAATTCTTCTCCCATGAAGTGCGCTTCGTCCTCGGGGCCGGCCCAGAGCTCGGCGATGATGTCGTCCGTCGCGGCGTACACGCGGCGCGCGCGCATCGCTTCGAGGAGAGAGGCTCGCGTGGGCTCCTTCGCCCAGACCATCGCGTAGCTGATGTGCGTCGAATGGTGATCGCTGCTCGCGATGAACCCGAGCCGATATCCCTTGGCGAGCGCGTTCGAGACGAAACCCTCCTTCCGTAGACCATTCAGGAAGACTCCCGCCGGCTCGCGCGGTGCGCCCGGCATCTCGTAGCTGTTGCGGGAGCCCTGGTAGATCTCGACGAACGGCTCGACGGCGGGATCGTTGTTGCGCCAGTCCGTCCCCATGCGCGTCGCGCTCGTGTGTGGAGCGCTGATGCCGCCGAACTCGTGCAGATAGCGGTAGAGCAGCAGCGTATCCGGCGCGGGGGCGGGATTCTTCTCGTCCGAGAGCGGCAGCCGCGGCAAGGGGCGCACGCCGCGCTCCGCGAAGATCACGTTCCGGTGGCCTTCCGGGTAGGGAAGGCTCCGCTCGTACGAGAAGACCGTCGTGAACGTGCCGGGGATGTGGAACGCGTCCGTGGTCTTCTGGATCATCCACCAGGGATATTCGCGGTTGTGCCCGTTGTCGTGATCACCGTTTCCGACCCAGTCGAGCGCCGCGACGTCGATGGCGTAGCGCCACATGTCCTCAAGCGGTCCATCCGCGCCGCCGTCGCTCGAGAGCTCGGTGTGGCGATGAAACTCGCCGCGGAGAAGCTGCATCGTCTCGCCGCGAAGACGGATCCGCGCGGCGCGCGAGCGCACGATCGCGGCGCGCTCCGCGAGCGTCGCCGCGCTCGGCGCGACGGATTCTGCCGGCGGAGAGGAGGCCGGACGGAGCCGCGGCGCTTCCGGCTGTCCCGCCGCGGAGAGATGCCCGACGTAGAGATCGTTGTCCCACGGATCGGTCAGCGCGAGAGCGACGTCGAGCCCGAGCGGCGCTTCCGCCGCCTTCCTCGAGATGCGCCGCTGCCGGTTGTCGCTCGCCCAGACGAGACCGATCCCTCCGTCCGGCGGCGAAACGACGGCGGGCACGCTGTAGAGCAGGTTGTCGCTGTTCGGCACGAGGATCGGACCCGTCCAGTGCCCGCCCTCGTAGTACGCGGCCCATTCGAGCCACGTCGTACCGACGGTCGAGGACACGTCGACGGCACGGCTCCGAAACAGCAGCCACGGGCGTCCTGCGCGGTCGACCGCGAGACGCGAGACGTTGTGGAAAGGCTGGCGCAGAAGCGGCCGCGCCGCTTCCATCGCCTCGGAGATCGGCTCGTCGGTCGACGGCAACGGCAGCGGGGCGTTCTTGCGGCCGCGCGGCATCACCTTCTCGACGCTTTCCTCGGGCTCGAGCCACGTCCCGTCGGGAGCGAGGACGATCAATCCGATGCGCCGATCCTTGAGGAGCGGAATTCCGTCCGCGTAGTCGAGGGTGCCGTAGTCCTTTCCCCACGTCGGCCCGCTCCACTCCCAGGAGATCCACAACCGGCCCTCGTGGTCGTACGCGGCGGTGGCGCGCGCTTCGTACTCGGGGCCGTTCGCGACCGCCTTCGGCGCGCTCGGTCGTCCTTCGAGGTCGAGCTCGCGCAACCACACGTCGTAGTCGCCCTTGTCGTAGCCGTCCCAGACGATCGCGACGCGCCCCGGATCGGCTTCGGTGCGCCGGCTCGCCGCGATCGCGGGAGCCCAGCTGCTTCGATCGCTCGTGCTGACGACGGTCTCCTCGCCGAAGTCGCCGTCCCGGAGCTGACGTCGCGCGAGGATGCGGAACACGCCCTCGCGTACACCCTGCCACGCGACCCAGACGCGCCCCGCCGCGTCGGTCGTCGCGACCGGAGAGACGTCGTTGCCCGGGGCCTGCGAGATCCGCACCGGATCCGACGCCTTGCCGTCCACGACCGGACGAGCCCAGACGTCGAACTGGCCTTCGTTCCGCTCCGACCAGAAGACCCAGACGCGATCCTGCGCGTCGACGGCGACCGCGACCTTGTACACGTCCCGCCCCGGCTCCGTGATCGGGATCGGTGACTTCGGCGTACCCCCTCCCGTCGGGATCGTGCGGAGCCGCACCTGATCGCCGCCGGGCGGAGCCGTCAAGAACGAAAGATCGTCCGGGGCGGTACGGAAGTTCATCGGACGCGCCTCTCCGGGCCGCGCCGGAACGAAGCGGATCCACGCTATGTGCTCGTTTCCCTTCGAATCGAGCGCTGCCGCGGGAAAGTCGTCGTCGAGCGGCGTCTTGATGAGCGGCTCGAACGCAGCGGTCCGCTCGACCTCGACCGCCCCGCCGAGCATCTTGCGCTTCGTTCAGAAGGGAACGTCCGAGAGAGCGAAGGAGAAATCGCCGCGGCTCGTCGTGACGTCGACGCGGCTCGAGTCGTCCACGCTGGCGAGCGAGACGAGCACGCCATTGTCGAGCATCTTCCCGCCGCCGCCCTTCGCTCCCGGGCGATTGCTCCGCCGCGCCACGCGATCGGTCATCGCGACCCACTCCGAGCCGGAAGCGCGATCCCGACCGGCGAAGCGCCAGCCGTCGATGCCGACGACGCGGCCCGGGCTCACCTCGATCTTGCCGGACCAGTCGTTCGGCTGGCGATCGTGCAGACCGAAGCGGATGCGGAGACCGACGTCCTCGGCTCGCGACGGCGCGGCGAAGCCGAAGAGAGCGAGGATGAAGAGGGCCATCCGCCGAACGCGGTGCCGCAGGAACGAGGCCCGCGCAGCGAGGAGCATCGGCGCGGGATCGTATCCGAGGGTGCGAAAGCGCGCGAGAGACGCTTCGCGCCGTGCGGCGAATGCCATGGCGTCCGACGACGCTCGCGCCTTCTCGGGCGCTCGGCTTCAGGCGTTCGGGGTCGACTCCACGGACGGACGGAGCAAGCGCCAGAGCTGGCCCTTGATCTTGCGCCGCCGGAGCTTCTGCAGGATCTCGACGTTCGTGCGGATGCTCTTCCCCGGCACGATCCAGTTCGCGTGCGAGCGCGCGTGCGCTTCGATGCGCGAGATCAGGTCGCCCTGCAGCGTCGGCGCGATGTAGAACCGCGGGTAGACGAGGTCGTCGTCGGGGTCGATCTGGCCGTCGCGGAGCGCGATGTCGACCATGCCCGTACCGGGAAGGATGCGGATCCCGGTCATCGCGATCACCGCCGTCGGCTGCAGCTCGTCCATCAGGTCGATCGTCTCCTCGACCGTCGCCTCGGTCTCGCCGGGACCACCGAAGATCAGGCTGTGGCAGAACTTGAGACCGTGCTCGTGGCAGAGCCGCGACGTGCGGCGCAGGTCCTCGGCGTCGAACTCCTTCTTCAGGTTCTCGATCATCGTCGCCGAGCCGGCGTCGGTGCCGAACTCGATCGCCTTGCAACCCGAGCGCGCCATCAACGCACAGAGCTCGTCGTCGATGAACTTCGGATTGAGATAGCCGGACCATTCGACATCGAGCTCGCGGCGGACGATCTCCTCGCAGATCGCCTTCGCGTGGCGCATCGGCAGGTTGAAGATGTTGTCGACGAAGAACCAGTGGCGGATGCCGTGCTCCTCGCGGATCGCCTGGATCTCGTCGACGACGGACTCGGCGGTGCGCATGCGGACCTTCGACCCCTCGATCAACGGATAGCTGCAGAAGACACACTCGAACATGCAGCCGCGCTTCGTCTGGATGTTCAGGGCGCCGCCGCGCTCGTAATAGACCTCCATGTCGAATCGCTGACGCATCGGGATGCCGGTGACGTCGAGGTGCTTGATGCGCGTCGCCGCCGAGACGAGGACGCCGTCGCCCGCGCGCGTGCAGCCGAACTCGGGCGTGCTCTCGAGCGGCAGCCCCGCCGCGAAGCGCTCGAGGATCCACGGGAACGCTTGCTCGCCCTCGCCCGCGACGCCCGCCTCGGCACCGAGGAGCCGCAGGATGTTCTCGGGCATCACGGTTAAGCCAGCGCCGCCGAGAACGAGCTTCGCGTCGCTGCGGCTTCGGATCGCGTCGACGAGGGCCCGGTAGTCGTCGATGTACGACGTGTTGTCCGGGTAGGAGGTGGAGTCGAGGTTCCGGAGCGAGATCCCGACGACGTCGGGCGCAAACATTCGGAGCTTCTCCTCGACGGCAGCTTCTGCCTGCTCGAGGAAGCAGAGGTCCAGCGTCTCCACCTCGTGACCGGCGCGCTCCGCGACCGCCGCCATGTACGCGGCGCCGATCGGGAAGACGGGGTCCGGGAGCTTCTCGGTGTTGGCCGAGATCAGGAGAACGCGCAGCGTCCTGCTCGCCATGCCTTTGAAAGCGATACCACGGGGTCTTGCGAGTCGAAACCGCTACCGACCGCGTGCGTCCTCGCGTGTCAAGCGACGTCGCCGTGCCGCGTTCTTGACCTGGCGGCGCGCGAGGTGGAACAGCGTCTTGCCGTCGAAGCGCGGCCACTCGAGCAGCGCCTCCATGATCGTGATCGTCTTGCGGCCCGAGCCGCGCCAGTCGCTGATCACGGACGGCTTGTAGATCGTGGGCGTGCGGAAGAGCGCGCTCCGGTCGAGGACCTCGTTCGGTCCGAGGCGCTCGATCGTGATCGGCATCCCGAGTCGCTCGCGGAGGCGGCGCTCGGCGTCCTCGGGATGCGGGCGCGATGGGTCGGCGACCTCCATCAGCAGATGCAGCTCGCGCGGGCGGATCAGGATGAAGAAGATGCGCGTCCCGAGCCGGTCTGCGAACTCGTAGGCCGCATCGAGGATGTCGTAGTGCATCGCGCGAGCGTCGCCGATCTCGACCGTCTCCTCGAGCCGCCCGAGGACCTCCGCGGTCGGACCGCCGCGCCCGCACGGACACGGATCGGCGTCGAGACGCACGAGATCGCCGGTGACGTAGCGCACGAGCGGCATCACCTCGTGCACGAGGCTCGTGACCGTGACGATGCCGCGGCCGCCCGGTGCGATCGGCTTCCACGTCTCGGGATCGAGGATCTCGAGCTCGAGGAGATCCGTGCAGAGGTGCAGGCGGCCGGAGGTACAGCCGACGCCCATCAGCATCGTCTCGTTCGAGCCGTAGATCTCGACGACACGGGCACCCCAGTCGCTCTCGATCGCACGCCGCAGCGCCGGCGGCAGGACGGCGCCGCCGCAGAAGATCACCTTCAGCGAGCCGAGGTCACGGCGCGGATCGATCCCCTGCTCGCGCGCGAGCTCGAGCAGGAGCACGGGCTCGAGCGGCAAGCTCGCGAGCGCCGTCACCTTCAGCTTCTGCAGGAAGTCGAGAGCGCGCGTGAACGGGACGTCCCAGCTCACGTTCCCGGCGGCGATGTGGCAGGCCTTCGCCTCGCGGAGCGCCTCCTCGAACACGAACGAGACGGGCGCGAAGAGCGGGAACCGGTTCAGGAGGACCGTCTCCTCGTCGAGCTCCGGAACCATTCGGTGCACGTACGACGCCATCTCGCGGAGCTCTTCGAGGCCGCACCACGTCGAGATCGGCTCGCCCGTCGTGCCGCTCGACTCGTGGTAGTGCCAGGCGCGCGCGGCGGGCACCGCGAGCATCCCGTACGGGCTCGCGTCGCGCAGGTTGCTCCTTTCGCGTGAACGGCAAGCTCTCGAGATCGGCGCGCGAGTGGAGCGTGTGACCTTCGAGGTGATGCGCGTAGAAGGGACTTCTCCGCGCGCGCTCGATCGCCGCACGCAGGACGGCGTCGCGATCGGTCGTACTCGCGGGGGCGGCTCCGAAGCTCTCTGGCATCGCCGGCTATCCCAGCACGGGCAAAACAGGGCCGCCACACGGCCGTACCCTCAGCGCCATCGCGTGACGAGAAGGGGTACGACGGTGAAGATGATTCGGACGGTGTCGATCCACGGGTCGTAATGGCTCACGAGCTCGCCGGGCGGCGGATCCCAGACGCGCACCGGGACGGAGCGGACGTCGATTCCCTGACGCGAAGCGAGGATCAGAACCTCGCTCTCGAACTCGTAGCGGTCGGCGCGCACGCCGAGGCGAAGCGTCGCATCCACGGGATAGATGCGGAAGCCCGACTGCGTGTCCGGGAACGTCTGCCACGCGGCGAGCGAGACCCACCAGTTCGCGAACTCGTTCCCGAAGCGGCGATGTCCCGCGACCTCGCCGTCGCGGATGCGCGCGCCGATCACGATTGCACCGGGATGCGCCGCCGACTCGCGCAGCAACGCCGGCATCTCCGCCGCGAGGTGCTGGCCGTCGCCGTCGAGGGAGAACGCGTGCGTGAACCCCTCGCTCCGTAGCCACTCGAGGCCCGTGCGGAGAGCGGCGCCCTTCCCGCGCGTGGCCGCGTGCCGCAGCACGGTCGCGCCCGCGGCTTCCGCCAGGCGCGCGGTCTCGTCGGTGGACCCGTCGTCCACGACGACGACGCTCTCGACGTGCGCGAGCGCGCCGCGCACCACACCGTCCACCGTTGCCGCGACGTCGAGACAGGGAACGAGCGCCGCGATCCGTGTCGCGCTCACTCCGCCGCTACGCCTCGCGGGCGCGCGCGAGCCGCGCGGCGATGCGGGAGCGCACGTCGTCGCGGAGCGCGTCGCGATCGTCGATCGTCATCGAGGTCGTGTCGATCGGCGGGAGCACCTCGATCACGACCGTGCCCGGACGGATCGAGAGATACCTGCCGCGCGGCATGACGCCCGACGTCCCGTGGATCGCGACCGGCACGACCGGCCGCTTCATCTGGATCGCGAGCGAGAAGGCGCCCTTCTTGAACGGCTGCAGCCCGCCCTCCGCCGAGCGCGTCCCCTCGGGGAACATGATCAGCGAGAACGCCCCGTGTCCGTGCGCCTCGAGACGGTTCAGGCGCTCGATCGACTCGCGCGGGTCCTCGCGGTCGATCGACACCATCCCGAGCGTCTTCATCACCATGCCGAGGACCGGCTCCTTGAAGAGCTCGCGCTTCGCGGCGAAGCGGTTGTTCCCGGGGAGGTACCCGAGGAGAGCCGCGATGTCGTAGTGGCTCGCGTGGTTCGGCGTGATGATGCTCGGCTCGCTCGGGAGGTGCTTCGTCCCGAAGAGCTTCACCGTCACGCCCGCCGCAACGCCGAGAGCACGCGCGGACGTCTTCGCCCAGCGCCAGGCGATCTCCTGGTTCACCTGGTGGAGACCGACCGCGACGCTGCCGCAGCTGAACAGCATGCCGCGGAAGATCATGCGGTTCAGGAAGATCCGGAGGTCCGACGCGTCGGCGGCGCCGATCGGCGTGACGAGCTCGTCGGCCCACTCTTGCGGCGGAATGCGAAGCTCCTGCATGGCTTTCAGGTACCCCAGACGCGGTGAAACTGGAACCACTGGTGCGGATGGGCCCGAACGTGCCCCTCGAAGCTCCGCACCACGTCGCGCATGACCGCGAAGAGCTCCTCGTCGCTCGCCCCGCGCGGAATGCGCCGTGTCGGCTCCGGAAGGAAGTCGAACACCCTGCGCCCGAGCCGCGCGACGAAGACCGGCCAGAGCGGGACGTCCGCCGCGCGCGCGAGCGCGAACGGGCCGACCTGGAACTCCGCCGGCTTCCCGAAGAACTCGACCGCCCGCGTCACCTGCCCCGGTCCGGCGCGATCGAGCTGGATCGCCACGATCTCGCCGCGGCGGAGCGCGCGGATCATCTCGACCGAGGCGAAGAGGGAGGAGTCGGAGTGGATCACGCGGAGCCCGTGCCGCTCCCGCTTCGACGTGTTGAAGCGTTCCACCGTGCGGTTCGCCTCGGTCGCCATCACGAGGTTCACGGGCCGGTCGAGCTTCTGCATCACCCGCGCGCCGATCTCCCAGGACCCGAAGTGCGAGGTGAGGACGACGAGCCCGCGGTCGCCCTCGAACAGCGCGTTCGGGTCGAACCCGGGCGGCACGCGGATGTCGAGGTCGAGCTTCTCGTCGAGCTCGGCGCCGTGGACGTCGTGTCCCTCCGCCTCGAGCGTCTCCTCGAAGACGTAGGCGAACTCGACGAAGGTGCGGAGCGCTTCGCGGTGATCGCGGACGAAGCCGCGCGAGCCGTGGACCTGCCGGAGGTTCTCGATCACGGCGCGACGGTTCCGCCCGATCAACGCGAAGAGGAGCGCCGCGATCACCGGCGGCGAGCCGCGCCGCCACCACTCCGGCCCGTACACCGAGCCGAGGTACGCGAGCCGCCTCCAGAAGAGCCCGTCGTACCGGAGCGCGCCCGCGAAGCCGGACCTCCCCTCCGCATCCACAGCGAGGGTCTTACGGGTGCGCTCCCGCGGCGTCTACGCTCGGGCGAGTTTCGGGTTCTTCCCGGGGACGGCGTACCTCGAGGTCGCGACGCGGCTGGATCAAGACCAAGACCGGGTGCAGGTCCTCTTCGGGACCCGCCAGCCGTCCTAGGCGAAGCTACTCGTCGTCGTCCTGGGGCGGAGGAGGTGCAGCGGGGTCCGGGTCCGGCATGTCGGAGGCGCCCATCAGCGTGTCGACGATCTGCTGCTTCGTCATGCCCGCGGCCTGCGCGCGCAGGATCGCCTGGCGACACTCCGGATCCTCGATCGAATCCGCGAGAGCGGTCGACGTGCCCGAATTCTTCAGCCGGTCGAGGTGCGGCGCGCAGAGTGCCAAGTCGAGCTTGATGTCCTCGCGGCCCGCGGCACCCTCGACGCGCTCGCTCTGCGTGTCGTTGAAGATCGACTGCGCCAGAGCCGGCGTGGCACCGAGCGCGCTCACGACAAACGCCGCCGTTGCGGCACGAAGCTGCTTCGCTCGTCTCGAATCCATCCTGCCTCCCCCTATCGCGCGAGCAGCGTGTGCCCCGAAGCGCTCTCCACACGCACGCGCACGAGATCGCCCGGAAGCGCGCCGTCGTCCGGAAAGACCGTCGTCTTGAAGTTGCGCGACTTCCCGACGAGATGCCCCGTCGGCCGGCGCGCGGGTCCCTCGACCATCACCTCGACCTCGCGGCCCACCTGATCCTGGTTCTTCTCGAGGCTCACCTGCTCCTGGCGCTCGATCAGCTCCTTCAGCCGGCGCCCCTTCTCTTCCTCGGTCACGGTCTCGGTCATCTTGAACGCGCGCGTTCCGGGACGAGCCGAGTACTTGAAGAGATACGCGAAGTCGTAGCGCGCCTCGGCGAGGAAGTCGGCCGTCGCCGCGTAGTCGCTCTCGTCCTCGCCCGGAAATCCCACGATGAGATCCGTCGAGACGGCGAGGTCGGGAATCGCTTCGCGCAGCCTCGCGAGAAGAGCGCGGTAGTCGGCGACCGTGTAGTCGCGCGCCATCTCGTGCAGGATCCGATCCGAAGCGGACTGCAGCGGCATGTGGATGTACGGCATCACCTTCCGCTCGTCGACCATCGCTGCGATCAGCGAATCGGAGACCTCGGCGGGATGCGGCGACGTGAAACGGATGCGCTCGAGACCGTCGACCTGCGCCGCGAGCCGCAGGAGCCCGCCGAAGTCGACGTCGTTCGAGCGATACGCGTTCACCGTCTGGCCGAGGAACACGATCTCGCGCTTTCCGCCGGCGACCGCGGCCTCGACCTGCGCGACGACCGCGTCGGGCGGCAGGCTCCGCTCGCGCCCGCGCGTCAGCGGAACGACGCAGAACGTGCAAAACTTGTCGCAACCGCGCATCACGCTGAGCCAGGCGCGCGGGCCCGCGGCGTGATCCGGAGCGAGGTCCGCGTACGTCTCGCCGCGATCGAGCCGCACGTCGATGCGCGGATCGACGGCGTCGTCGAGCAGCGCGGGAAGATCGCGATAGCCGTCCGGGCCGACGATCACGTCGAGGTACGGAGCTCGATCGAGGAGACGCTCGCGCAGGTGCGAGGCCATGCAGCCGAGAACGCCGAGCTGCACCGCCGGCCGCTCGATCTTGAAGCGGAGGAGCTCGCTCAGGCGGCCGAGAACGCGCTCCTCCGCGCGCTCGCGGATCGCGCACGTGTTGAGAAGGAGCACGTCCGCTTGCGCGGGGTCCTCGGTGCGGAGGTAGCCGTGACGTCGCAGCACGCCGCCGACGAGCTCGGCGTCGGCGACGTTCATCTGGCAGCCGTACGTCTCGAGGAAGACCCGACGCGGCGCCGGCTCGGGAAACTCCGCCATCGACGCGGTGTATAGGGGTCCCGTCCTTCGGGGGCAAAAACGCGAGCGTCTTGTCGCAGCGGCGAAGCCGGGGGTAAGCTTCGAGCGATGGTTCCGCGCCGGCAGTTCGACTCTCTCGAGGTCTCCCTGCTGCTCTGCCCGCGGTGCCGCGTCGCGCAGCCGGTACGGAAGCGGCTCCTCCTCTGTCTCCCCGAGGGCGACAAGTACGAGTACCTCTGCACGCAGTGCGGGAGCACGTGCGGCGACAAGATCGAGGAGCCGCCGCGCGCCGCGGGCTCGGTGCTGCGTTGACGCCGCGCCGGATCGTCTCGCTCCTCCCCAGCGCGACCGAGATCGTGTGCGCGCTCGGGTTGCGCGACCGGCTCGTCGGCGTGTCGCACGAGTGCGATCACCCCGCTGACGTCGTCGGCTTGCCGATCCTGACGGCACCGAAGCTCGACGTGCACGGGTCGAGCCGCGAGATCCACGAGAGCGTCGGGCGCCTCGTCGGAGCGGGTCTCTCCGTCTACCGGATCGACACCGAGCGTCTCGCGGAGCTCGCGCCGGACCTGATCGTCACGCAGGATCAGTGCGACGTCTGCGCGGTCTCGTACGACGAGGTCGTCGAAGCCACGCGCGCGCTCGCGGGGTCGCAGGCGGAGGTCGTCTCGTTGAAGCCGCGTCGCCTGCAAGACGTGTGGAACGACGTCCGCGCCGTCGCCGACGCAGCCGGCGTCGCGGAGCGCGGCGAGACGCTCGCGCGGGAGCTCGAGGAGCGCGTTGCAGGGCTCGCGGAGAGAACGCGTCGTCTCGAGCGCTCGCGCGTCGCGTGCATCGAGTGGCTCGATCCGCTGATGGCCGCGGGCAACTGGGTGCCCGAGCTCGCCGAAGCCGCGGGCGGTACGGGCGAGCTCGTCGCCGCCGGCGCGCACAGCCCTTGGCTCGACTTCGCGGAGCTCGAGCGCGAAGCGCCGGAGGTGATCTGCGCGATGCCGTGCGGGTTCGACCTCGCGCGGACGGAAGGCGAGCTGCGCGGCGTTCTCGACGATCCGCGCTGGTCCAGGCTCCCCGCCGTGCGCCTGGACCGCGTCTTCGCCGTCGACGGGAACGCGTACTTCAATCGTCCGGGGCCGCGTCTCGTCGCGTCGGCGGAGATCCTCGCGGGTCTCCTCCACCCCGAGGAATGCGGCGAGCTGGTCCCGCGCGGTGCAGCGGCGCGCGTCTCCGCGGCCGGCGCCGCGAGGTCGAGAGCATGAGCCACGATCCGGTCCAGAAGCACCGCGCGGAAGGCAAGCGCGCCGCACGCTGCCTCGTCGTCACGGTCAGCGACACGCGCACGCTCGCCGACGACACGAGCGGGCAGACGGCGTGCGATCTCCTCGTCGCTGCGGGACACGAGGTGCGCGAGCGCGAGATCGTCCCCGACGACCGGAAGCGCATCGTCGCGTTGATCCGCGCGGGTGTCGCGAATCCCGGGATCGACGCGGTGGTCCTGACCGGCGGTACGGGCGTCGCACCCCGCGACGTCACGTACGAGGCCGTGCAGGAGGTGCTCGAGAAGCCGCTCGACGGATTCGGCGAGCTCTTTCGCTCGCTCTCCTACGCGGAGATCGGCTCCGCGGCGATGCTGTCTCGCGCGATCGGCGGCGTCGTCGGGCACACCGTCGTCTTCGCGCTGCCCGGCTCGACGAAGGCCGTGCGCCTCGGCATCGAGAAGCTCGTCGGCCGCGAGCTCGGTCACATCCTCGGGCTGATCGCGCCGTGACGATCCGGATCCTCCTCTTCGCGTCGCTGCGCGAGCGCACCGGCGAGCGCGCGCTGACCCGCGAGGTCGCGGAGGGAACGACGGCGGCCGATCTCCTCGCCGAGCTCCGCCGCGACCTGCCGGCACTGCGGGCCTCGGGCCGGATCTCGCTCGCCGTCAACGAGGAGTACTGCGAGCCCGAGCGACTCCTGCGCGACGGCGACGAGGTCGCCTTGATCCCTCCCGTCAGCGGCGGACGGGGTTGCCTGCAGCGCGAGCGCTCAGAATAATCGAGCCATGCTCCGTCTCACGCGCGAGCCGATCCGGATCGACGACCTCCTCTCCGCGGTGGGCGATCCGGCCGCCGGCGCCGTCGTCCTCTTCGTCGGGACGACGCGCGACCACAACGACGGCCGTCGCGTCGAGCGCCTCGAGTACGAGGCCTATCCCGGCATGGCGGAGAAGGAGATCGAGCGCATCGCGGAGGAGGCGACCGCGCGCTGGCCGATCGCGCGGATCGCGGTCGTCCACCGGACGGGTGTCGTGCCGATCGGCGATGCGAGCGTCGCAATCGCCGCTTCCTCGGCGCATCGCGCGGACGCGTTCGCGGCCGCGCGCTTCACGATCGATCGCCTGAAGGAACTCGTGCCGATCTGGAAGAAGGAGTTCTTCGACGGCGGCGCGGTGTGGATCGGCGATCAGACGGGCCGCGACGGCTCGTGGCAGGAGCCTGCCGTCGTCAAGGGCTCGCCGAGCTGACGGGCGCTTCCGCCTCGCACGGCAATGCGCGCGAAGGATCTCGAGACGCTCGAGCTCGACCGGCTCCTGGACGAGCTCGCGCGGCACGCTTCGTCGACGGCGGGACAGGAAGCCTGCCGCGCGCTGCGACCGCGGACGGAGCTCACCGCCGTGCGCGACGAGCTCCAGCGCGTCGCCGATCTGCTCGCGATCAGCGGGGACGAGCCCGTCCCGATCGGCGGCTTCCCCGACATCCGCCCGCATCTCGCGATGTCGCACACGATCGGTGCGCGGCTCTCCGGCACCGAGCTCCTCGAGGTCGCGAGCACGCTCGGAGCGGTGCGCCGCCTGCGCGGCTACCTCCGCTCGCACGCGAGCGAGCGACCGCTCCTCCTCGCATCCCTCGCGTCGCTGCACCCGCTTCCGGATCTCGATCGCCGTCTCGCCGACACGCTCGACGACGAAGGCGGTCTTCGAGAAGACGCGAGCCCGGCGCTCCGCGCCGTGCGGCGTGAGCTGCGCGGTCTTCGCTCCGAGATCGAGGCGCGGCTGACGCGGCTCTTTCGCGGCTCCTCCGGCGAGCGGCTCTTCGCCGAGCCGTACGTCACGCTGCGCAACGGACGCTTCGTCGTGCCCGTGCGCGCGCAGGCGTCCGCCGAGCTTCCGGGGATCGTGCAGGACCGCTCGAGCTCCGGTGAAACGCTGTTCGTCGAGCCGCTGTTCGCCGTCGAACCGAACAACCGGCTCCTGATCGCAGCGCGGGAGGAAGCGGAGGAGGAAGCACGCATCCTCGCGGACCTGACGGGCCTCGTCGGCGAGAATGCGGACGCGCTCGGTGAAGCCTTCGAGGCGCTCGTCGACCTGGATACGCTCGCGGCACGCGCGACGTTCGCGCGCCGTCACGGCGCGATCTGCCCGCGGATCGACGACGCCGGCGACGCTTCCGCGGCGATCCGGCTTCGAAAGGCCCGTCACCCGCTTCTCGTCCTCACGGGACGCCCCGTGACGCCGATCGACGTCGAGCTCGAAGCGGGTCTCCGGCTCCTCGTGATCACCGGCCCGAACACCGGTGGCAAGAGCGTCGCGCTGAAGACGCTCGGGCTCGCCGCGGCGATGGCGCAGTCCGGCATCCCGATCCTCGCGACGGACGATTCGGCGCTGCCGCTCGTAGGCGGGCTCTGGACGGACATCGGCGATCGGCAGGACGTCGCCGACGACCTCTCGACGTTCTCCGGTCACGTGCACAACCTCGCCGAGATCCTCACCGCGAGCGAGCCGGGCTCGCTCGTCCTCCTCGACGAGCCCGGCACCGGCACCGATCCCGACGACGGCGCGGCGCTCGCGCGCGTCCTCCTGCAGGACCTCGTCGACCGCGGCGCTTGGGTGCTCGCGACGACGCACTTCCAGACCGTCAAGGTGTTCGCCCTCGGTGCGGAGCGTGCGACCGTTGCCGCGGTCGACTTCGAGCCCGAGACGTTCGCGCCGCGCTACCGCTTGATCTACGGCAGCGTCGGGCCGAGCCTCGGCCTCGACATGGCGCGGCGGCTCGGGCTGCCTTCGAGTCTCCTCGCAGCCGCGGAGCGCGAGCGCGACGTCGCTTCGCGAAGCTTCGGAGCCGCGGTCGAGCGCCTCGAGGCCGAGCGGCGTCGCTACGAAGCCACTGCGGGCGAGCTCGAGGTCGAGCGCGATCGGCTCCGCGAAGCGCAGGTCGAGCACAAGGCGCTCGCGGACGAGCTTCGCGAGAAGCGCCGTCGCAAGTGGGCCGACGAGCTCGGCGAGGCGAAGCGCTTCGCGGACGAGCTCCGGAGCGAGGGACGTCGCCTCCTCGCCGAGACGAAACGCGATCCGCGCTCGCAGGGCCTCCTCCTGAAGCAGGCCGGGCAGGAGCAGCGTGCCCGCATCGACAGCCGCGAGCGCGAGATTGCCGGTGACGCACCGGCGCCCACACCGACGGACGCGGCTTCGATCCGGCCCGGCGATCAGGTCGAGGTGCTGGGGAGCGGCGTCCGCGGCACGCTCGTGAAGATCGAGGGTCAGCGCGCACAGATCTCGCGCGGCGCGCTCCGCTTCGACGCGCCGGTGGGGAAGCTCCGCCGGATCTCCGGCGCGGCCGCGCCGAAGCGCCCGGCCGTGCCGATGCATCGCCTCGTTCGCGAGACGGATCCCGAGTCGGAGCTGGAGCGGCCTCGGTCGGCCGCTGCCGTTCCCTCCGCCGAGCTGAACCTCGTCGGCGCGCGCGTCGCGCCGGCTCTCGCCCGTCTCGAGACGTTCCTCGATCGCGCGGCGCTCGACGACCGCACGAGCGTTCGCATCGTGCACGGACACGGCACCGGCGCGTTGCGCGACGCCGTGCGCGAGTACCTCGCGGGCTCGCCGTACGTCGACCGCTTCGAGGAAGCGGACCCGCACGGCGGCGGCTCCGGCGCGACGATCGCCCACCTCCGTTGAGCGGAGCAACCGCCGTCGAGGTCGCCTACGTCTCTGAAGACCGAGTCGGGAACGGCGCGACGTAGAGGTTGCTGCGAAGCCCGTTCGCGTCGATCAGCGTGAGCTGGATCTCGCGCGCCTGTGCGGGGATGTCGCGCAGCGAGAACGACACGGTGCCACGCCGGCTCCCGAACGCGCCGCGCACGAGGTCGATGCGCGCCGGTGGAAGATCCGAGCTGACGTCGGTCGTCAGCTCGAGCTCCCGCAGATCGCCCTGCACGTCGAGGAAGTCGAGATGCGCCGAGAGCCCGCCCCGCAGGTCCGGCTCGAAGCCGACGCCGAGGATGAAGGGCTCGCGCGGAAGGCTCGCCGGCCGCGGGAAGACGCTGCGCCGCCCGGAGCGCGGCAGCCACGTGCGGACGCGAGCCCGATTGTCCGTCGCCCGGCGGAAGAAGGGTCCGAAGGTGCGCCGGATCCGCTCGAGCTTGGCGACGTCGGCGCTCGAAGCGCCGTTGCCGTTCGAGACGAGGAGGACGAAACCCATCCGGAAGACGTGCGGAGCCTCCGCCGACGAGGGCTCGCGTGCGCCGTACTGGCTGATCACGTCGTCGACGGTGAGATCGCGCCGGCGGCCGCGAAAGGTGACGCCGCCGGCGGGTGCACCGGTCGCGTTCATCTCCTCGGAAGGTTCCTCGACGATGAAGAAGGGCTTCACCTCCTCCGGCGGCCGCACGCCCATGAAATACTGGTCGAGCGCGCCGAAGCGGGTCAGCACCTCGCCGGTCGTGAACGTACCGTCGGCGTTGTCGGCGAGACGGCTTCCGCCCATGAAGGAGCCGTCGCTCTGCAGCGCGGAGCTCCAGTGCCCGTCGTGTCCCGCCGGGACGAGCGGC
>Ga0194128_10000087_pt1 | contig 151763 bp, 124 predicted proteins | sample TA2KigCa65mmetaG_FD_148650 | JGI IMG/M metagenome (GOLD analysis project Ga0194128, IMG submission 148650) | Freshwater microbial communities from Lake Tanganyika, Tanzania - TA2015037 Kigoma Deep Cast 65m | ecosystem: Environmental > Aquatic > Freshwater > Lake | place: Tanzania: Lake...
TCGCCGCCCACTCAGCCCCCCGCGTGAAGGTCACCCGGAACGCCGCCGTCTGCACGCTGGAAACACCGTGCCCCAGAGCCGTCACAAACACCCTGCCTTCTCCGAACTTCGTTGTCCACAGCATCGGATGGTCCAGGCCCTCCCCCGGAATCGGCTGCCGCGCCTTGCCTCCATATCTTTTGTGGTCGTCCCACGCCGTAGCCAGCACATGATAGCCCTCCGGCGGCTGCCACTTCAGATTCGCGTAAAGTTCATCGTTGGTCTGAAGAAACTTCCCTTGCAGCCCGCGCGTCACCGGATGCTCCCGGTCCTTGATCGTCACTTCGAAATCGTGCAGCGGCGAGTGATGCCCGTTGTTCGGCCGCCAGTTTCCACCCGACATCTGCTCATACTCCTTCCATCCCTCAAACGCGGCCAGGCTGAAATGGTATAGGACCACTCCCTTCCCGGATCGTGAGAAATCCATCAATGCCTGCTGTGCACGCTCACCCCACCACAGCTCCTTCCGCTTCATCTCGTAATAATTCACCACCACCAGGTCATACGGCGCCAAACTCTCCGCGCCGGCCCCACGGAACTCCTCCGTCACACGCACGTCAAAACGCCCGGTCTGCTCCAGCGCCTCCCGCAGCAACGGCGTCACACGCCTCCAGTCATGCCCACCCACATTCTGCCCCGTGATGATCAAGGTCTGGATCTTCGGCTCCTGCGCCAGCGCCGCGGGGAGAGCGAAGCAAAGTATAATAAGAGAATTTCGCATTCTATTATGCTCCTTCGCCCATTCTACCTCCCTTACCCCTGATACACCTTCAACAAAGCCGCCCGCATACACGTGCTCCCAACTGAGGCATTGCTTCCCCTCCCGCATACAGGTGTGTGATAAAGAGCGCCCGGAATCCCAACTCCCGCGATGCTGTAACAACAATCTCCCATTTCTATCTTACCTATGGTAAGACATAATTATGGAGCAAGTTAAGGTCTCCTCAAAAGGTCAGATCGTCATACCGAAACCGGTCCGAGATGCCTTGAACCTAACCGAGGGTGCCAAGCTCACCATCGAACTCCGTGGCCAGGAAATCGTACTCTCCAAGGATCCCGCCTGGAGGAAACTTCAATCCGCCGCCGGCCCGGAGCTGATGAACGCCTTCGCTGACTTCAAGAAACTCGAGCGCGACCGTGAAGACTCGCGTCCTTGACTCCTGGGCCGTACTCGAGTGGATGAGCGGACGCCAGCCTGCCGCCGGTCTGGTGGCCACTCTGCTGAACAACGCCGAAGAAGGCCACACGTGCCTCTACATCAGCGCGGTCAACGTGGGTGAAGTCTACTACTTCCTCCGCCAGAATCACTCAGCCCCTCTCGCCGAATCCTGGCGCGATTCCTCAGCCACCCTGCCCGTGATCATCGACATTCCCGCCATCGACGACATCTGGAGCGCCGCAATCCTCAAGAGCCGCTTCCCGATTGCCTATGTTGACGCATTCGCTGCTGCCCTTGCGCAAAAGCATCGCTGTCCTCTTGTCACGGGCGACCCCGAATTCCGTCGTGTGGACGGACTGGAACTGGATTGGATCAGCGCTCCCTAAAACGGAAACAACTTCCTCAGCTCCTCCTTGCCCGGCTGCCGCCCGTACTCGCACACCTCAAACGCCTGCGCATAACGAACCTGCTTCGCGCGCTGCTCTCCATAAAACTCCGTTAGCGCCGCGCGATAAGTGTTCGCCTGCCCCGCATACCGCGCCGCCAGATTCTTCCTCACCTGCTCCCGACGCTGGCTCCGCCCCGGCTCGCTCGCCGGATAGATCCCCTCATGTCCGCCCGCGCCCCCCTCATGAATCTGCGACTCCATCTCGAGTAGCGCGTCCAGCGTCTTATCCATCACCTCATCGATCGCCACCGCCACATCCGCCCGGAACGGATTCGGCCGCTGGAAACGGTCCGGCGAATACAGAAACACCGGATTCCTCGACAGCGGCTTCACGTCCGGCGTGAAAAACGGCACCGTCACCATGAACGCCGAATCCTGCACAAGGATCGACGTGTACCGGTGGTCGGGATGATAATCGTTAGGCCGGTTCGTGATCACCACGTCCGCGTTCCACTCCCGGATCAGCCGCGTGATCGTCCGCCGGTTCTCCAGCGTCGGCATGATCTCGCCATCGTGGATGTCCAGCACCTCCACCGTCACGCCCATCTTCCGCGCCACCTCTTGCACTTCCTTTGTACGCCGCATCGCCAGCGGCCCTCCCGCCTGGCCCCAATGCCCGATGTCTCCGTTCGTCGTCGATACGAACTTCACGTGATGACCCGCCGCCGCCCACTTGACTGCCACACCGGCACCGCGATACTCCGCATCATCCGGATGTGCGCCAAAAAAAATGATCCGCAGCTTGCCATCCGCCGCGGGCGGTTTCGCAGCCTGCGCGGCCGGCGCCGCCGCCGCGGAAATCGTGGGAAGTCTCCGGCTCGCCAGCGTCCCGGCGGAAAACGCCGCCAGAGCCACCGCAGCTATGACAATAGGTGAAAAGCTCGCTTTCTTTCGCATAGTGCCTACATCATACCTATGCCGGGCAGTTTCATTGAGTCCGCTGGCTGCGGGGGCCGTAGAGTGGGAGAGGCTGGCCGGCTTCATAGGCGCCCAGGTCAGGCGCATTTCCGGAATACTGGTCGTTCACGTTGGGAATCCGCACAGCTGCGTCGATTGCTTTGCCGCCGGGAGCGAGGCGGAAGTCCAAGTCTTGGGCGTGGTAGATGGCGTGAGGCTTGGAGGGATCGGGCGGGCGCAGGTTGAGGAAGACGTCGTAGTCAAGCTCGAGGCCGTGTGTTTCCTGGCCCGTAGCCGACCGCAGTTCGGCCAGGGAGCGGAACCGCTGCGCGTTGGAGCGGTTGAGATCATAGTCGCGCAGCACGCCCGGTTTGGGAGCGAGCCACTGGAACTGGCTCTGCGATTTCGGATTCAGGCGGTAGCCGTTGTAATCGAAGGTGGAGTACGAAGTTGCGTTCGAGAAGAGAAACACGGCTCGGTTCGGCGCATCGATGCCGAGGAAGAGGTTGTTTCGGGAGTGAGTGTTGGAGTAGATATCGCCGGGCAGCGCTTCGGTGATCATCGTGTTGTGATAAAGGACCATGCCGGTTGGCTTGACGTTGAACTTCAGGCCGCAGCCGGTGGGCACGTGATAGACAACGTTGCGGATGAAATAGGCTGGGCCGCCGTAGAGGGGCTGCGCGCTGAGTCCGCATTGGGCGGCGTTGACGCCGCGGTTTCGCATGACGCGGATATTGTGGACACCGCCGTCGGTCTCGATGAAGTCGTCGGCCATCAGGTGAATGTCGTTGTTGTAGAAATCGATCGATGAGGCGCGGTGGTCTTCCTCCCGGTCCGGCATGCCGTGCGTACAGACGGAGATGCCGTCGTGAAAATAGGCGATGTAGTTGTGGCTCACCACATGGCCGCCGCCGTAGAGTTTCACGGCGTGGTAGCTCTTGAGCCGGTTGCCGCCATAGATTCCGGGGTTGTACCAGCCCAGCAGACGGTAGCGGTCGTCGCGGCCAATCATGACGTTGTCGGTGATGAGGAAATCGTGTGATCCGGCGAATTGCGCATTCACGGCCACGCCCACATCTTCCATGCGGCAGCCGCGTACGGTGAGTCCCTTGGCGCCGGCGACATCCTTAATGCCCGCTTGGAAGGCGATGTCGGCGTTGCGGATGGTGAGCCCCTCGAAGATGTGATGGTCGGCGGCCATGACGTTGAATAGCGTGTGCGCGCCGTCGCCGTCGAAGATCACCTCGCCGTCGCCGGCCGCGCGGATCACGATGGGGCGTTGGGGCGTGCCCTTAGCCGTCAAGTGGTAGGTGCCGTCGAAGTCGAGGCCGGCCGGATCCGAGTACCGCATGCGCTCGCCTTTGTATAAGCCCGCGTGGACAACGATGATGTCGCCGGAGCGGACGCGGCGCTCGCTCAATACGGACCAGTCACCGTTGCCCGAGCCGAAGTATGCCTTCTTGAGTCCGATGAAGGAAGGCTCCTCCTTGGGGCCGGTCCAGGTTGGTGGGTAGACGTGAAGAACACGTCCGTTGGTTGCAGCCCGTGGCTCGGCGCGAGTGCGGACCTTCACCGTCCTGTCCGCTTCGCCTTTCACGCCGTCTGGATCACGCATGGTTAAACGGACCTCGTATTCAGTGTCCGGGTCGAGGTCGAGAATACTGCCGGCGAACATCTCCGGGACCGTGTAGTCGACGCCAAGCTCCTTGCGCAACACTTTTTCCCCGCCCATCCGCAGCAGAGGCATTCCCTGCTTCCACGCCGTCTCGCCGGTTTTGCGATAGTTCACATCCACCGACGAGTTCCGGTTGTCGTCGCCTGAGACAGGCCACTCGAAGCCGAGGCAGATCAGCGTGGGACGCTCGACAACCAGTTTTCCCGGACTCACCGCGTTATAGGCTTCCATCTTCACGGGCGGCCGGTTGAGAAAGCGCACATACCCGAACGAATCCGGTTGATGGAAGTTCGGGCGATCCGTCTTCACGGGCGACCATGTACTGTACTGCGCGTTTGTCTTGCCGCCCGCGCGGTTGAGGTTGAGCCGCCAGGTGTCCCCTTCGCGCGGGGGTGTGTGCGGGGCGTCTTTGACGAAGTTGGCGAGCGGGATGGCCAGTTCGAGAATCCAATGATCGTCGTCGGGGGAATCCTGCTTGACGCGCACGCCTTGAAACGAGGTGCGGAAGCGGACGCCGTCCGGCTCCCAATGAAAGTGGCCCTTGTACCAGTCGGCCCGCAGGAAGGTGAGTATGGTCCCGATCGCGTTCATTTCGAAGCCGTAGTAGTTGTGAACCTTTTCCGGATTGGGGCTCACGAAGATCTCCACCGCGTCGTCGCGAGAAACGGGACCGTGCCGTTCCCAAACTTCGGCGGCGATGTGTTTGTCGTGGCAGTAGTAGCTGACGTAGAGGTTTTCGTCGTCCCAAAGAAGCTTGGCGACGGTCTGCTCCTTTTCGCCCGTTTGCCACCAGTTGAAATGGAAGCCGCCGGCGGCGGCGGCCTGCTGCCAGGCGGGCTCATCGAGCCTGCCGTCGATGATGATCCGGCCGGCCGCGCGATAGATGTCGTAGCGGGGAAGCGTTTGCGGCAGCGCGGCGATGGCGAAAGTTAAGAGGAGGGTTGGGCGGGGGATCATGCTGTCATGATAATGCGCTGCCTGGCCGCAGATAGAGGCGGTTGCGGGACTGAGGAAAGGCTCGTTCCGGGGATTGGGCGAATGTCGGTGCAAGCGACAAGGAAATCTCGCCGGCACTGAAGAAGCGGATGCAAGGCAAGACATGCTTCAATTTCAAGGCGGTCCCGGATGTGGAACTGCTTGCAGACCTCAAAACGCTGACGGCAGCCTGCGCGGCAGCGTGGGATAAGCAGTTCGGCCTTTCCTCTACAAGCAGTTAGAGACCGGCGCGGGAAAGTCTCGCCTAAATGCCGGTCCGGCATTGTCTTGCCGTCGATAATATTAGAGTGGCTAATGTTGTGACCATATCAATTTCCGTTTGACTTATGATCGAGTCGTAGCTATACTCTTTTCAATGCGCCGTACCCTCAATCCCATGGCGCAGGGGAGAACCACCGTGAGCGGCAACGATTCGAAATCTGATCCTTACCAGCACCCTTTTCAGGTGCAGGGCTTGCCCCGTCCGCAAGGCCTTTACAATCCAGCGTTGGAGCGTGACGCCTGCGGGATCGGTTTCATTGTCAACATCAAAGGGATTGCTTCGCACGACATTATCACCAAGGGCATTCAGATCCTCATCAACCTGACGCATCGGGGGGCGTGCGGGTGCGACCCGGATACAGGCGATGGGGCGGGTGTGACGATTCAGATCCCGCACCGGTTCTTTGTCCGCGAGTGCGCGGATCTGGGATTCCGGCTTCCGGAGCCGGGCCAATACGGCGTGGGGATGATTTTCTTTCCCGTGGATAAGCAGCCGCGGCTGTTGATAGAGGGGATTTTCGAGCGGATCGCGCAGGAAGAAGGTCTGGAAGTCCTGGGCTGGCGCGATACGCCGGTGAATGCGGATGCGATTGGGCGGCTGGCCCGCGCATCGCAACCATATATCCAGCAGATTTTCGTGGCGGCGAAGGGCAAGCTGTCCCAGGACGAGCTGGACCGGAAGCTCTATGTGCTGCGCAAGCGGGCCGAGAGCGAGGTGGCGGCGTCGGATCTGAAGGACAAGGATTTCTTCTACGTGCCGTCGCTGAGCACGCGGACCATCGTGTACAAAGGACTGTTGCTGGCCCCGCAGATCGCCGAGTTTTACGGCGAGCTGAGCGATGAAGATGTGGTGAGCGCGCTGTGCATGGTGCACCAGCGCTTTTCCACCAACACATTCCCGACTTGGCAGTTGGCGCATCCGTTCCGTTACATCTGCCACAACGGCGAGATCAACACCCTGCGCGGCAACGCGAACTGGATGCATGCCCGCGAGTCGGTCTTGTCGAGCGCGTTGTTTGGCGAGGATTTGAAGAAGCTGTTTCCGGTCATCGCACCGGGCGGCTCTGATTCGGCAACGTTCGACAATGCGGCCGAACTGCTCTATCAAGGCGGACGCGAGCTGCCGCACTCCATGGCCATGCTGATTCCGGAAGCCTGGAGCCAGGACACGACGATGCATCCGGACAAGAAGGCGTTTTATGAATATCACGCCTCGTTGATGGAGCCGTGGGACGGTCCGGCGGCGATTGCGTTCACCGACGGGCGCGTGATCGGGGCCACGCTCGACAGAAACGGCCTGCGTCCGGCACGGTACATGATCACCCATGACGATCTGCTGATCATGTCATCGGAAACCGGCGTGCTCCCGGTGAAGCCGGAGGATGCCAAGTTCAAAGGCCGCCTCCAGCCAGGCAAGATGCTGTTGTGCGATTTGGAGCAGCAGCGCATCATTCCGGATGAGGAGATCAAGCGGAAGCTGTATTCGCGGCAGCCTTACGCGGAGTGGATCAAGCACCAGCAGGTGACGCTGGATCAGCTGCCCGTGCCGGCGCGGTGGCATCCCACCGACCTCGATACGATTCTGCAGCGTCAGCGGACCTTCGGCTACACCGATGAGGATCTGCGCATGATCATGGCTCCGATGGCCAGCAAGGGTGAGGAGCCGGTGGGCTCGATGGGTACCGACACGCCACTGGCCTGCCTGTCGGACAAGCCGCAGCCGCTTTTCCACTACTTCAAGCAGCTGTTCGCACAGGTGACCAATCCGGCGATCGATCCGATCCGGGAGGAACTGGTGATGAGCCTGACCTCCTACATCGGAACAGAGCGCAACATTCTTGCCGAGACCGAACAGCACTGCCACACGCTCAAGCTGGAGCAGCCGATCCTGACCAACTACGATCTGGAGAAGCTGCGCCGCGTGGCGCAGGGCGACTTTCTGGCCACCACGCTCAACATGCTGTTTCTGGCCGAGGGCGGCGAGAAAGAGATGGAGCGCGCGATCGATACGCTGTGCCGGAGAGCTTCGTGGGCGATCAAGAGCGGCTACACGCTGATCGTGCTCTCGGACCGCAACGTCGACAGCGATTATGCGCCCATTCCGTCGCTACTGGCGCTGTCGGCCGTGCATCATCACCTCATCCGCGAAGGGACGCGCACGCAGGTGGCGCTGATCGTCGAATCGGGCGAGCCGAGAGAGGTGCAGCATTTCTGCCTGCTGATCGGCTATGGCGCAAGCGCCGTGAATCCGTATCTGGCAATCGAGACGCTGGAAGACATGCACCGTCACGGACTGTTCTCCGATGGGGTCAGCTTTGATGAGGTCCTCAAGAAGTTCAAAAAGTCGGTGAACAAGGGCCTGCTGAAGGTCTTCTCGAAGATGGGCATCTCGACGCTGCAAAGCTATCGCGGCGCGCAGGTGTTTGAAGCGATCGGGCTCAACAAGAGCCTGGTGGACAAGTATTTCACCGGAACGGCTTCACGCATCGAGGGAGTCGGGCTGGAGGTGCTCGCGCAGGAAGCGGTGATGAAGCACCAGCTTGGCTACCAGACCGTCACCGAGGCCGATACGGAGCTGCCCGTGGGCGGCAACTATCAATACCGCATCCGCGGCGAGTACCACTTGTTGAATCCGCAGACGATCGCGAAGCTGCAGCATTCGGTGCGGCAGAACAAGTACGAGACGTTCCAGGAATTTTCCGACCTCGTCAACAATCAGAACAAGCAGCTATGCACGCTGCGCGGACTGATTGAGTTCAAGTATCCCAAGCAGGGCGTTCCGATGGAGGAAGTGGAGCCGGCAAGCGAAATCGTGAAGCGGTTCAAGACGGGCGCGATGAGCTTCGGCTCGATTTCCAAAGAAGCGCACGAGACGCTGGCGATTGCGATGAACCGGATCGGCGGCAAGTCGAATACGGGCGAGGGCGGCGAAGACCACGCGCGGTTTCACAAGGACTCAAACGGCGACTGGCGGCGCTCGGCGATCAAGCAGGTAGCCAGCGGGCGATTCGGCGTCACCACCACCTATCTGGTAAACGCCGATGAGCTGCAGATCAAGATCGCGCAGGGCGCCAAGCCCGGCGAGGGCGGGCAGCTCCCCGGGCACAAAGTGGACGAGGTCATCGCGCGCGTGCGGCATTCCACGCCTGGCGTGGGGCTGATTTCCCCGCCCCCGCACCACGACATCTACTCGATCGAGGATCTCGCCCAGCTCATCTACGATTTGAAGAACTCGAATCCGGCGGCGAGGATTTCCGTGAAACTGGTGTCGGAAGTTGGCGTGGGAATTGTCGCCGCGGGCGTGGCCAAAGCCCATGCCGACGTCGTTCTGATCTCCGGCGATACCGGGGGAACAGGCGCCAGTCCGCTCACCTCGATCAAGCATGCCGGCGTGCCGTGGGAGCTTGGTTTGGCCGAAACCCAACAGGTGCTCGTCATGAACGACCTGCGCTCACGCATCCGCGTGGAAACCGACGGGAAGCTCTGCACGGGACGCGATGTGGCGATCGCGGCGCTGCTCGGTGCCGAGGAATACGGCTTCGCCACGATTCCGCTGGTGGCGATGGGCTGCATCATGATGCGCAAGTGCCACCTCAACACCTGTCCGGTGGGCGTCGCCACACAGGATCCGGAGCTGCGCGCGAAGTTCGAAGGCCAACCGGAGCACGTCATCAACTTCTTCTTCTTTGTAGCCGAGGAGCTGCGCCAGATCATGGCCAAACTCGGCTTCCGCAAGGTGGATGACATGATCGGCCGCGTCGATTTGCTGGAGGCGCGCGCGGCGGTGGATCACTGGAAGGCCAAGGGGCTGGATTTTTCGCAGGTCTTCTACAACCCCGTCGTGCCCAAGCGCGTAGGACGCCGCTGCTCGATCCCGCAGGATCACGGGTTGCACCAGGCGATCGACTACAAGCTGATCGAACTAGCCAAGGAGGCAATCGAGCGCCGCAGGCCGGTCGAGATCAATCTTCCGATCCGCAATATCCACCGCACGGTGGGTACGATGATGAGCGGTGAGATCGCCAAGCGCTACGGTCCGGAAGGGCTGGCCGAAGACACAATTCAGATTCAGTTCACCGGTTCGGCCGGGCAGAGCTTCGGCGCGTTCCTGGCCAAGGGCGTGACGCTGCGGCTGGAAGGCGACGCCAACGACTATACGGGCAAGGGGCTCTCCGGCGGCAAGCTGATCATCTATCCGCCGCGGAATTCGACCTTTGTGCCGGAGGACAACATCATCGTCGGCAACGTGGTGCTGTATGGCGCCACGGGCGGCGAGGCGTACTTCAACGGCATGGGAGGCGAGCGGTTCGCCGTGCGCAACTCGGGCGCGGTGGCGGTGGTGGAGTCTGTCGGCGACCATGGCTGCGAATACATGACCAAAGGCATCGCGGTGATTCTCGGTCCGACCGGACGCAATTTCGCCGCCGGCATGAGCGGGGGCATCGCCTTCGTGTTGGATGAGACCGGCGATTTCGGAACGATCCGTTGCAACCGCTCGATTGTGGATCTGGAGTCAGTCGATTCGCAGCTCGACATCCAGGTGCTGCATAACCTGATCACGCGGCATCAACGCTACACGGGCTCGCGGCGGGCGAAGCTGATTCTCGATAACTGGGGCCATTACCTGCCGAAGTTCGTGAAGGTCTTCCCGCAGGAGTACAGGAAGGTGCTCGAGCAGGCAAGCAAACTCCCTACCGAGATCACGCACTTGGCCGAACAACTGCAGGCTGCCGCGGAGGTCACGCATGGGTAAGGACACCGGCTTCAAGGAGTTCACGCGGGAGGTTCCTTCACGGCGCCCCGTCGCCGAGCGCATCAACGACTACTTCGAGGTTTACCAGGACTTCCCCGAGGAGCGCGTACAGACGCAAGGGGCGCGGTGCATGGACTGCGGCGTGCCCTTCTGCCACAATGGCTGCCCGCTGAACAACATCATCCCCGACTGGAACGATCTGGTTTACCGTGACCGTTGGCGCGACGCGATCCGCGTGCTCCATTCGACCAACAATTTCCCCGAGTTTACCGGCCGCATTTGCCCTGCCCCGTGTGAGGCGGCCTGCGTGCTGGGGATCAACGAGCCGCCCGTAACCATCAAGGTGATCGAGCGGACAATTATCGATCATGCCTGGAAGGAAGGCTGGATCAAGCCGGAGCCGGCAGCGGCGAAAACGGGTAAGCGCGTGGCCGTGATCGGTTCCGGTCCGGCAGGCCTGGCTGCGGCGCAGCAGCTGGCGCGCGCCGGACACACGGTAACGGTATTTGAGAAGAACGACCGCGTCGGCGGGCTACTGCGCTACGGGATTCCCGACTTCAAGATGGAGAAGCACCACATCGACCGGCGCACGGAACAGATGTCGGCTGAAGGGGTGGAGTTCCGGATGAACGCGCACGTGGGCGGCAACGTCGCTGTAGATGATCTGCGGCTGGATTATGACGCCCTGCTGCTGGCCGGCGGCGCGGAAGCTCCGCGGGATCTCCCTGTGCCGGGGCGCGATCTGAAAGGCATCCACTACGCGATGGATTTCCTCCCGCAGCAGAACAAGCGCAACGCGGGAGACCGGCTGGATGCGCGGTTCGACATCCTGGCGGCGGGCAAGCATGTCATCATCGTCGGCGGTGGCGATACGGGCGCGGACTGCTTCGGGACCTCCATCCGGCAGAAAGCGGCGAGCGTGACGCAGTTTGAGATCATGCCGAAGCCGCCGGATGAGCGAGCCGCCTCGACGCCGTGGCCGATGTGGCCGATGATGCTGCGGGTGGAAAGCTCGCATGAAGAAGGCGGCCAGCGCGTGTGGGCCATCGCGACCGAGAAGTTCGAAGCCGACGGCGCCGGCAACGTCGCCGCGTTGCACACGATCCAGGTTGGACCGCCGCCGAAGTTCGACAAGATCCCAGGGACGGAGAAGGTCTATCCGGCGGGCCTGGTTCTGCTGGCGATGGGCTTCACCGGTCCCGTGCGCAACGGCATGATCGAGCAACTCGGCGTTGAACTGGACGGGCGCGGCAACGTGAAAACCGGAGAAGATTACCAGTCAAGCATGCCCGGCGTCTTCGCCGCCGGCGATATGCGGCGTGGGCAGTCGCTGGTTGTGTGGGCGATCACGGAAGGGCGCAAGGCGGCGCGCGCGATCGATGCGTGGCTGATGGGCGAGTCGAAGCTGGCGTAATCTGGAGGATACTGTATCCTCAGCGATTGCAGCTTTGAACATGGAAGCTTCCCGCGCCAAGCGACTCGCACTTCTGTTTCTGATTGTGGCTGTGGGAGCCGCGTTGCGGCTTTTTCGTATCGACGCGCAAAGCGCCTGGTACGACGAGCTGCTCTCAGTGTCGCAATCGGCTCGATCGCTGACGGATCTGCTTCGATCGCTGACGACGGCCGATATTCATCCGCCGCTTCATCACCTGATACTGGGGGCATGGTACAAGGTCGCCGGGTTTGGGGCGATGGAGGCCAGGCTTGTTTCGGTGATTTTCGGCACATTCTCGATCCCCCTGCTGTATCTGCTGGCCCGCCGGTTTACCGATTCAGCAACCAGCCTGTGCGCGGCTTTTCTGCTGGCGGTCTCGCAGATCGCCGTGTACTTTTCCCAGGAAGCGCGTCCGTATATTCTGGTGCAGTTTCTTTCGCTGGCGGCAGCACTTGCGTTTCTGGACTTCATCAGGAATCCGAACCTTCGAGATTCCACGCTGTTCGCCTTGGCCGGGGCCGGTTTGCTTTATACGCACTACTACAGCGTCTGGGTATTGCTGGCGCTGGGTCTGTACTGGCTGGTTGTGCGCCGGCGCGCGGCGGTGGCCGGCTTTGGCCGGATGTGCATGGTGGCGGTGGTGATTGGAGTGATCTACAGTCCCTGGCTGCTGCTGCTCAACCAGTCCGGCGGGCTGAACCCGCAACGGGGAGTACTCAGGAGTATCCATCCGAGCCAGATGGCCCGTGCATCGTCGCCGCTGGCGGCCTTGAACCGGTTCAACAGCGCGAAGTTCGGGTCGATCGAGCATAGGACTTCGGCGCCGGCGGCGCTGGTGGGATTCGCGCTATTCACCGCCCCGGCGGCGGCTGCATTATGGCAGGCGATGAGAACGGGATCGGGCGGCGCCATTCTGGGATGGCTATTGGCGGGCGTGCCGGTTTTGGCGGCCGTAGTTGTGGGCTTTTTCGGGGTAGTGTTCAACTACCGCCACTACTCGTTTGCCTCGGCTGGCTACTACCTGGCCGTTGCGATCGGCTGGCGGCTCTGTTTTCCGAATCGGGCGATGCGGCTTCTTTGGCTGGCGGCCGTACTGGTGGTGTCGGGATTGGCGCTGAAGGGAATCTACACTGCTCCCACCAAGCCCGACTATCGCGAGGGGTTTCTTCCGCTGGCCAACCATTATCAACCGGGCGATTGCGTGACGGGGCAGCCGCGGATCTGGCAGAAGCTGGTTCATTATGCCTGGGAAGTCTATTATGGCGAGCGAGGGACGTTGCGGCTGGTCCCGTTGGATCAGCTTCCATCGGTACCCGCCGAATGCGGCCGCCTGTGGCTGGTCTGGGATCGAACTTGGTGGATGAATCGCACCAGTAACGGTGAGCAAAGGGTGAAGGATACGATCGCGCGGATGGCCGGTGAGTATTGGGTGGCGCAGCGGCACGACCACCCGGCGATTCAGCTGCATCTCCTTGAGCGCAAGCCGTAGAGCGGCGGTTCTGGTGAGGAAGATGATCCAAGTCTCCTTTTGATTGCATAACTCCTCTGGCAAACGGGCCCTGAGGATGCAATAGCTCTCAGGACCTTTTCCATCTTTTTGACATGTTGGCTCGACACGATGTCGATAGTCCCAGACAAGTCGTCGGGGTATCCTCTCTCCCGATGAGGAATATCGGTATTACGAATCAACCACTTAGATAGGTCCTTGTTTGGCATGGGGCTTGCAATCCTCGGTTGGGAACCGGAAACAAGAACCGGCGGAGAGCAAGACAATGAAACGACCTATTCAACAACTTCTCGGAATCGGGCTTCTGGCAGCGGCTTCGCTGTTTGCACAGCCCAGCAAACTATCCAAAGATCTGGAGAACCTGAAACCCAGCGATAAGGTGAAGGTTATTCTCCAGTTCAAGAATCAACCGAACAACGGCTGGACCACCCGCCTGAACGCTCTGGGCGGCGCCAGTCAGAGAACCCTGCCACTGGTGAAAGGCATTACTCTTACGCTGCCTGTGGCCGCCTTAAAGGCGCTGGCCTCGGATAACGATGTTTTCTACATCACAATGGACCGTAAGCTGAAAGGCTCGACGGTGGACCACTCGCCGGCAACGGTGGGCGCCAATATCGCCCGCGACTACGGTTATACGGGAACGGGCATCGGCGTGGCGGTGATCGACAGCGGCGTGAAATCGGCGCCCGATCTGGAGCAGGCCGGCAACACGCAATCGCGCATCGTGTACAAGGAAAATTTTGTTGAAGGGCAGACGACCACCGAAGACACCTACGGCCACGGCACGCATGTGGCCGGCATCGTGGGCAGCAACGGCAAGTCGTCCTCGGGCCCACTGGCGCTTTACACCTTCCGCGGGATTGCCCCGACGGTGAATATTGTCAGCCTCAGGGTGCTGAACGAGCAGGGCGCCGGAACCGACGCGGGCGTGATCGCGGCGATCAATCGCGCCATCGCGTTGAAGACCCAATACAACATCCGTGTGATCAACCTCTCGCTCGGCCGCCCGGTCTATGAAAGCTACGCGCTGGATCCGCTGTGCCAAGCGGTGAAGGCGGCCTGGGATGCCGGCATCGTAGTGGTGGTGGCGGCCGGCAACCGCGGCCGTGACAACAGCTTCGGAACCAGCGGATACGGTATGATCGGTTCGCCGGGCAACAGCCCCTACGTGATCACCGTGGGCGCTATGAACACGCGCTCCAGCCCGTCGAAAGCCAACGATCAGATCGCCACTTATAGCTCCAAGGGCCCCACTCCGATCGACCACATCGTGAAGCCTGACCTGGTTGCTCCGGGCAACCGCGTCATCAGCGATCTCAGCGCGGGCTCCACACTGATCGGCCAATTCTCTAACAACGCGGTGAACAAGCTGCTCTATGATCCGCTAGCTAGCTCGTCGGCCTACATGAGGCTGAGCGGTACTTCCATGGCGGCCCCGATGGTGTCGGGCTCCGCGGCACTGCTCCTGCAGAAATTCCCCAACTTGACGCCTGACCAAGTGAAGGCCCGGCTGATGCGGACGGCATCGAAGTCGTTCCCGCGTTCCTCCTCGATCAAGGACAAGGTGACCGGAATCACTTATGTTGTTTACTACGATCTGTTCACCGTAGGCGCGGGGTACCTGGACGTTTGGGCCGCGCTAAACGACACGACGGTGGCCACCGGCAGCGCGGCCTCTCCGACAGCCATCTTCAATGCGTCGACGAACACGGTATCGCTGGTTCTAGGCAACAACGTGATCTGGGGCGATACGACGAACTGGCCGACGAACGTGATCTGGGGAGATGCGGTAGTCACGGGCACGAACGTGATCTGGGGGGACAACGTGATCTGGGGCCTTGCTGGTACGGCAGGCTTCAACGTACTGTGGGGCGACAACGTTCTGTGGGGCGATAACGTCCTGTGGGGCGAGACCGCGGCCATGGTCACTCAGGCACTTAGCATCATAAGCGAAGGTGATCCGGACGAAGAGATCTACTAGGGAGCGTTCCGCTCCGCCGGAAGCCGGACGATGAAGGGTCTCCGCCTTATTGCGAAGTTGTACATCCTGGCCATGTGGGCCCTGGGGCTTGTGGTATGCCTCAGGGCCCCTGGCCTTTGGAACCAGCAGCAATTCTCTCAGTTCTGCCTTTACCTGGTTCTGGCGATCCTCACCTCGCGGCTGAAGATCAAGTTGCCGGGCATCACCGGCACAATGAGTTTGAACTACGTGTTCATCCTGGTCAGCGTCCCGGAGCTGAGCCTGCTTCAAACCACCACGATCGGCTGGGGGGGGGACACTGGCCCAGGCCTATTACCGAACCGGAGCCAGGCCGACGCCGATCCAGGTAGTGTTCAATCTGAGCCAGAGCACGGTCTGTTCGGCGGCCGCCTGGTTGACCTTCCAAGGGATTTATCTGTTGAGCGGCAGCAGCTCCCTGCCGATTGCGCTGACCGTCTCCTCAGGAGTCTATTTCCTGTTCAACACTTTTTCCATCTCCACGATCATCGCCCTCACCGAATCGAGCACCGTTTTCTCGGTCTGGAGGAACAACTTCTACTGGACAGCGCCGCATTACCTCATCGGGGCCGGCGTGGCGGCGTTCATTCATCTTTGCAACCGGCAATTCGGCTGGCTTTACGCGGTCCTGATCCTGCCGGTGATCTACCTCGTCTACACCTCCTATCAGCTTTACTTGACGCGGCTGGCCGATGAAAAGCGCCACGTGACGCAAATGGCCGACTTGCATTTGCGGACGATCGAGGCGCTGGCGCTGGCCATCGAAGCCAAGGACGATACCACTCACGGGCATCTCCGCCGGGTGCAGATATACGCCGAGGAGATCGGCAAGGAGCTCGCCTTATCGAAAGAGGAGTTGCAGGCGCTGGAGGCGGCTGCACTCCTGCACGACATCGGCAAGCTCGCGGTGCCGGAGTACATCATCTCGAAACCGGGGCGGCTGACGACCGACGAGTTTGAGAAGATCAAGATCCATCCGATCGTGGGGGCGGAGATTCTCGAGTGCGTGAACTTTCCGTATCCGGTGGTGCCGATCGTGCGGTCGCACCATGAAAAATGGGATGGCTCGGGCTACCCGGACGGGTTGAAGGCGGAACAGATTCCGATTGGGGCGCGCATCATCTCCGCGGTGGATTGTCTGGATGCGCTGGCATCGGACCGGCAGTATCGCCCGGCACTGCCGCTGGACGATGCGATGGCGCACGTAGTAAGGGAGTCTGGCAAGAGCTTCGATCCCAGGGTCGTGGATGTGCTGAAGCGGCGCTACCGCGTGTTGGAACAGATGGTGAAACAGACCGGCGATTCCACTTCGAGGTTATCTACCAGGGCTCGTGTGGAGCGCGGGGCGGCGCCGGCGGCGGGGCTGGAGCAGTTGAGGAACGCCGTGGTGGCGCCGCCGGATCCGGAATCGAGCTTCATTTCGGCGATTGCGGCGGCTAGGCAGGAGTTCCAGCTGCTGCATGAGGTGACACGGGACCTGGGTAATTCCTTGAGCATGGAGGAGACGCTGGCGATGCTCTCCCAGCGGCTGCGGCCGCTCATCCCCTTTGACGCCATCGCCATTTACCAATTGCATGAGCAGACGCTGGTGCCACAGTACGTTTTCGGAGAGGATCAGAAGAAACTGGCGAACCTGCGGATCCCGTTTGGGCAGGGTTTATCGGGCTGGGTAGCGGAGAACAAACGCCCGATCGTGAACGGGAATCCCGCTGTGGAATCGGGATATCTCCAGGACGCCGCGACCAGCCCCAACCTGCGCTCGGCGCTATCGGTCCCGTTGGAGGCGCTTTCCGGCGTAATCGGGGCGCTGACTCTGTACCGCAATGAGCCGAGTTCCTTCACGCGGGATCATCTGCGGCTGCTTCTGGCAATCTCCTCGAAAGCCGCGCTGACGATTGAAAATTCCTGGAAATATGCCGAAGTGCGGACGAAGGTGGGAACGGATCAGTTAACGGGATTGCTCAACACGCAATCGCTGTTTCTGGAGTTGGACAAGGAGCTGGAAAAGTGCAAGCAGAACGGAACGGTCCTCGCGGTGATGGTGCTGGACATGAACGGTTTCAAGCAGGTCAATGACACGCTGGGCCACATGATCGGTAACCAGCTCTTACTGCAATCGGCCAACGGGCTGCGCACACATTGCCGGCAGACCGATCACGCCGCCAGGATGGGGGGCGATGAATTCGCGGTGGTGCTGCCGGGCATTACCCCGCATGCAGCGGCGGAGAAGGCGCATGCTTTCTGCCAGGCGATCATCGAAGCGGGCCAGACAGTCACCGGGCACGACCTTGTTTCCGCCAGTATCGGCACGGCCTTCTTCCCGGCCGACGGCGCCGACGCCGAGCAACTGCTGGCCGAGGCGGACCGCAAGATGTATGTGGCCAAGAAAGAGCATCACGAGAAGACGCGGCGCGCGGCGTGCGGTCCGGCCGTTCCTCACCACCCGCCGGTCACCGTGCACTAAGAAGATCAGGCGAGTGCGTTCTTGCAGTAGTCCAGGCAGCGGCGGACTTCCGTCAACGTGTCTTCTCCGCGGTACTCGTATTCGATGTTAGCGGGGATTTTCCACCGGTTCTTCTTGAGCAGCTGTAACACTTCCCTGATGGGCGTGTCGCCCTCCCCGAAGGAGACGTTGGCGCCCTGATTCTTCTTGCGGTCCTTGATATGCAGCGTGATGATCTGGGCGTGGTGTTTGGCCAGGAAGGCGACCGGATCAAAGCCCGCCGCGACGAAGTGCCCGATGTCGAGATTGATGACGATGTTGGCCCCGGCCTTGGATGCCTCTTCGAAATCTTCCGGCCGGGCGAATTCGTTCGGCTTGATATTGGAGTGGTTGTGCATACCCACTTTGATGGCGTGTTTGCCGGCGAAGGGCGCCACACGCACGGCCGTGGAGACGTTGGAGGAAGCAGTAATGTACTTCACTCCCATGGCCTTCACCATCTCAAAGCCCCGCTCGATTTCGGCGTCGGTGAAATCGTCGCGGAAGCTGTAGTTATAGGCGTAAAGATCGATGCCGGCCTCGTCGAGTTTCTTGCGCACCTGCTGAAAGTGAGAAAGCGGCGTGGAGAGCCGCCAGTTGCGGAGCTCCTCGCGGGTCGGTCTGGGCTGCATCGGCTCCACGTGCCCGCTCCAGAGCTCGACCGAGCCGAGGCCGATTTCCTTTATCGCGGCGATGGCCTGATCCAGTGGGCGGTCTCGAAAACTGTAGCTCTGCACGCCGAGTGTGACGCCGTTGACGGTGGAGTTGATTTTGGCGGCAAAGGCGGGTGCGGCCAGACCGGCTAAGGCGGATTGCGCAAATCGTCTACGGGAAACTGCCATGAAGACCTCCTGTGAATCGAACATCATACCATCGGGGCCCTCACCGATAAGCGCCTCATGCGAATTCTTGCAGCCCTGGCCGTGGTGTGTTGCGTCTATGCCGGTGCGCCGATGAGAAGCGGCGCCAACTTGGTGAAGTGGAAGGAAGGCAGGCTTTCGATTCAGGTGAGCCGTACCGTGCACATGGCCGAGAGCGAAACGGGAGTCGACCGCCGGGAATCGGCGGCGAGTGTGCACACCGCCGTCATGGAAGCCGTGCACGCCTGGAGCCACACGGCCAAGGCCGGTGTGAGCATCGAGGTGCAGTTCACAGACGACGCCAAGCTCGAGCCGGGCCGGAGCCTGATCACCTTCACCGACACCGCGCCGTTTGACGACGGGCTATGCGACAAGAACACGTTTCTCGCCTGCACGATTCTGCGGTTCGCGGAGGATACCGGGGAGCTGGATTCGGTGGGGATTGCGTTCAACCCGTATCTGCGCCATTCCTCGATCGGGCTGAAGGGGACGCACGATCTGGGCCTGGTGATACTGCATGAGATCGGGCATGCGCTGGGGCTGGATCACAGTCCGCTGCAGGATGCGGTAATGTCGGCGTACGTGGAACTGGCGACGGTGGAACCGGGTGGGGATTTCGGAGTGCGGGAATTGTCAAGCGACGACATGATGAGCCTGGCTATGCTGTATCCGCCGGCGCCGTCGGAGGAGGCGCAACCGGGCCGGATCCGCGGGACGGTGAGAAGGAATGGAGAGGCGCTGGCCGGAGCCCATGTGTTCGCGATCAACCGGCACGGCCATCCGGTGCATTCAGCGGTGACGATGGACGAGGGCGTTTTCGAGCTGCTGGTGCCGGCGGGGGAATACCACATCCTCGCCGAGCCTTTGGACGGTCCGGCGCTGGTGGCGCAGATGGCATCGCCGCCGCCTCGCGCCCCGAAGTTTCCGACGCTGATGTGGAACACGGCGGGCGGCCACGCGACCGACGGGATGACCGTAGCGGTGGAGGCCGGGCAGAGCCGCGAGGCGATCGATTTCACCGTGCCGGATACGCGGCTCGTGAACGTGGACACGATCGGGATGGTGGAAAGCGGCCGTTACCTGGGCGGACCACGCGTGTTCATGGGACGGGGACGCCAGTACATGCTCGGGCTGACACGGACACCCGCGGAAGGACCACCTTCGGTTCGAATTCCAAGCTCCCCGGTCGAAAACGATGGGCAGGCCAATTCACCGTCCAGCGCCCCGCAACTGGTCCGTCAGCGGGTAAAAGTGAATGCGGATGGCCGGCTGGGAGCCTATGTGGTGAAGTATCTCGCTGAGCAGAGCGTGTCGGTGATGGCCGGTTCGCTGCGCGTGGTTCCGAGCCCCGCGGTGGAGGGAGTTCGTGATTCTTCCACAGGCGCCGAAGCGTCCGCCTATAAGGCGAACCAGCTCATTTCCATTTCCGGCGCCGATCTTGCGGCGCGCACGTCGGCATCAACGCCGTGGCAGGAGACCGCCGCCCGCCCGACGCAGCTCGGAGGAGCCTCGGTCCGCATCGGAGACCGCTGGGCGCCTCTGTTCGCGGTGACCCCGCACGAGATTGTCGCTGCGGTGCCGGAAGGGCTCGAAGGAGCCACGGTAACTTTGCGCGTGGTGACCGGCGCTGGCGTGGAGAGCCAACCGCTGGCTTTGAGGCTTGTACAATGAGGACTTGCTCCCGGTTGCCGCTGTACTTCTTGGCGGGATTCTGCCCATCGCCTGTGCCTGGTGCGCCGGCCGCCGGCTGATTCCACCCTCGTTCCCTCACACCATCGCCCTGGCGGCAGGAGCCGTCCTCCTCGCCCAAGCGATCTTCCTTCTCCTGCTGGCCGGTTGGCTAAGCCTTTGGAGTCTTGCCGCGCTTGGCTTGGCCTGCCTTGCCTGCTTTCAAAGGACCCCGTTCGAGCGGCCGCGCAAGGCCTGGCTGCTGTTCCTCCCCTTCTTCCTTTTCTATCTCGTGCATGCCATGGCTCCGGAGACGCAGCCCGACGGCTATACCTACCATCTGGGACTGGTGGCGGAGTGGCTGCGGATTGGAGGGCTGGCGGACCGCGTCGGCTTCTACGAGATGCTCCCACAGGGAGTGGAAGCGTTGTTCACGATGGCGTTCGCCATCGGCGGACACCCGGCGGCAAAGCTCGTGCATTTCGCATTCACGCTGGCGGCGGCGCCGTTGATCGTCGCGACGGCGCGCAAGCTGGGTTTTGACGGCATGCCGGCGGCGGGCTTGTTCCTGCTCTCTCCGGTGGTGGGTGTGTGCGGAACTTCTGCCTACAACGACGTGGCGCTGGCATTCTTCACACTGGCGGCGTTCTATGTGTTGGTGGATGGCCGCTCCGCTGCGTTGGCGGGATTGCTTGCCGGATTCTGTTACGCGGTAAAGCTGCCGGGCATTCTGATCGCGCCGGCTCTTGTGGCATGGCTGCTGGTAGCCTGCAAGTGGCGTGCGGCGCTCACCGCGGCGGCGGCGGCTGCCGCGGTGATGGCGCCCTGGTTGGCCCGGACTTGGTGGATGTCCGGCAATCCAGTGGCGCCGCTGTTCAACCGCTGGTTCCCGAACTCGCACTTCCACCTTTCCTCCCATGAGTTTCTGACCGGCTGGCTGCGCACCTACGATGTGCCATGGCAGGAGCAGTGGTGGGAGGTGACGCTGTCGGGAGCGAGAACCGGCGGGGCGCTTGGCTTGGCCTTCCTGCTGGCGCCGGTAGCCCTGCTCGCCCTGCGGCGGCGGGAAGGCCGGTGGCTGTGGCTTGCCACAGCGGTTGCCGCATTGCCATGGATGTTCAACGCGGGCACGCGGTTTCTGATTCCGGCGGCTGTGTTTGCGGCACTGGCGCTGGCGATGACGCTGCCGCGGCCGCTGGCATGGACTCTTGTGGCGGTGCAGGCCATCGCTGGCCTGCCGCCTGTGCAGGATTACTTTGGCTCCCCTGGATGGCGTTTGCACGGTGTTCCTTGGCGGGCGGCGCTGCGATGGGAACATGAGCAGGACTATCTGCGGCGGACCCTGCCTGAGTACCGGCGGGCGGAAATGCTAAACCGCCACGTGAAGCCGGGCGAACGCGTTCTGGAGTTGGTGGCCGCGCCGTGGGCTTACACGCACGCCACACTGATCACTCCCTGGCAGAACAGCTACGCCGAACTCGTGTTGGACACCCTCATGGGGGCTTCGGAAACCTATGCCGAGCCGCTTTATGTCCAGGAGTCGAAGTGGGAGCCGGTGCCCCTGCAAAGTGTACGCATCCGCAACGCGCTGACCGCACCGCCCGACTGGAGCATACAGGAAGTGGAGTTGCCCGGCGGGGTCAAACCTGCGGGGGCCGTTTCGACGCCGAACCCCTGGGAGATCCGGCTTGCCTTGGACGGAAATGCGGCAACACGATGGAGAACCTGGCAACCACGGCAGGAAGGCATGGCAGTCACCATGGAGCTCAGCCAACCGGCCGTGCTGAGCGGGATACGCTTCCTTTGCCGGCAACCAGGACCGATGCGCATAGACATCCTTCCGGCCGGAGGCCAGTGGCGCGAGATCGGCGAGCCCGAGCAACGCGCCGATGAACCACGGAACCTGAGGCCGCTGGCGTTACGTTTTCTCCGCGAACAGGGATTCCGCTATGTGCTCACCGATACCAACGGCGAGGGTTACGGTTCCCTGGGCCAGGAGCTGCGCAGGCACGCTCCCGAATGGGGGCTGGAGGAACTGGCCAATGTCGGCAGTGTTTGTCTGCTGCGTGTTCGGGATCCGTAGTTACTGCTTCCTCTGCTTCGCGAAGGCCTCCGCGATTCTCACCGCAAGCGAATTGGTCTCCGCGTAGGAGATGTTCGACATCACCGACACCGCCAGTCCGTGACCGGGAAACGTCACCAGGGACACCGCCATCCCCCCCAATAGATCGCCGTCGTGGCCGGCCGCCACCGTCTGTTCGCCCGCCACAGTGACCGTCTCCCTTTCCCAGCCAAGGCCGTACCCCGTCTGTTGACCGGAAGACAGCCGTTGCGGTGTTTGCAGCAATTCCACCGTGTGTCCCATCACATGGCGTAATGTTACCGGCCACTCTTTTTGAGGGAATTCAGGGACGTACTTCCTGATCTCCTCATCCAGCTTGAGCCGCCCTTCCTCCACCAGCAGCCCCACCGCTGCCGACGTGAGTACCGTGGAAGCGGTTCCGATCCCGAACCGGTGATTCGGCGTTACAGGGACACGGTCCTTGAGATCCGCGTACCCGAAGCCTTCCGCCCACAAAACCCCGCCATCCATGCCGACAGCCACCGAAACTCCCGGCAGGTTCTTCTCGCTAAGATGCGCCCGCACGATCCCCCGCGCCCAATCGACCGAGCCCGCCAACTCTGGCGCCGGCGCCGAATCCGTCACCGATGGCGCCGCTTGCGGGTGCGGGTGCAGCACCGGTGCGGTGGCCATCATATAGACCCACAAGCCCGGAATCGCCACTACGATCAGCCCAGCCAGCCCGAAGACCAACGCGATCCGCCCGGGCAACCGCCCCTTAGCCATGCCCACTACTTTACGCTACAAAGTACCCTGTGTCAATCCGCGCTTGGCAGCCTGCTCATGAAAAAAGGCCGCGGGGTACCCCGCGGCCTTTTTTCGGTTGAGGAACGCCCTGACTAGGACGCGCCGCCCTGGGCAGCAGCCGACGAGAGAGCTTCAGAGATCTTGCTGAAGATCGTGCTGATGCTGCCGGCAACGCCGGGCATGATGGCGCCGGCGGCGACGGCAACGAAGCCGGCCATCAAGGCATATTCGATGAGGTCCTGACCGCGGGTATCCTTCCAGATCCGCAGCTTCCAAACCAGACTGGTGAGTTTGTTCATTCTATCTAATCTCCTCTTCCCTGCAATAAGGGGTGTATTGTTTGCTAGGCCCAAGTTATCATTGGCGCGTTTTCGGAAGAATCAGGCAAAGACCCTAACCGGGCCGCGGAAAGAATCTCAGGTTCCAGGGGCTGCATCAGCTTATCCAAGTCGTAGGTGGGAAAACTGGTCAATCAATTGAAAACGTTGATGAACCGCGTCGATTCGTTCACCCCGTTGAGGGATTTGAGATTCATCCAGATTGCCCAAGTCCGAGGCTTGGCCAAGGTAGTTCACCTTGGTTGGGTCGATGCCCATGATACGGCAGCAAGTGGCGTCGACGGCCACCAGATCAGCACCCATCACGATGACATTACTGGACTTGGGTGTTCCCTGAATCGGGCCGTTGCCCTCCATGCCGATGATGCCATCGACAATGGCAAAGTTACGGCGGAAGATGCGGCTCAGCCCGACGATGGAGCGGTCAATGCCGGCATAATGCAGCGGATTCTTCGGCCAGCCGTAGACGGCGCCGGGCACCAAGCCGAAATAGTTCTTCATTGAGAGCGTCGCCCCGGCCCAATGATGGGTCTTCATTTTGGGTAAGGAGACAATGAGGTCGGCCTGCAGGGCGGTATTGGGCAGATAAATGGAGTCGTCATGAAGAAACCCTGGGCGGCGGGAAACATCGTCCCGGTTGAGGTCGACAAACAGAGACTCAAAGCGCGGGACCGCTTCCATATATCCGGCCTCCTCGGCAAGGAACAATGTGTCCCGGCGGTGGCCAGGGCCTTCGCCGATGCGAACGTCGGCGGCACCCAGCGAGCGGAACAATTCCACGGTGGCGGCAAGCACGGCCGGATGGGTGTTGATGCAGGTCTTGTGGTCGAACTCAACGAGGTTCGGTTTGAGTAGCACGCGCTTGCCGCGTGCATCCAGACCGCACTCCTGTGCGCCGCGGCGCAAGAGCGGCAACAGGTCGGTGGCGTAGCCTTGGGCTTTGAGAACGGCGATCGGAGAGGGCTGTCGCGGCGGCTCCGGAGCGCGCGCGCAGGAGGCCAGGGCTCCCGCCGCGGCGGGAAGCAAAACGCGCCTGGTGAGTTGGGTTTTCATGCGGATCCAACCTTCAGGAGACGGAAGTTGGGGCCGGCGGCCAATTCCCGCAGCGCCAGAAGAAGGTTGTCGCGCGTGGAGATCGCACGCAGAGGGGGAACCGGCCGTCCGTGAATGCGGAGAGCCAGGTGGAGCCAGGCCTCCGCGAGCGGGGAGGGCCTGGATTCGAGCCAGGCAGTGGCCTTGTCGAGCGAACGGTCGAATTCCCGCAAGCGCGCTTGTTGAAGCCCGATCAGCGCCAGCGCCGTGGTCTCTGGATAAGAAGGTAGCTCGACCTCGAGCGAGTACGGAGCGCCGTAGTTCCAGCCGCCGTCATTGCAGCGGCGCGCAAGCAGCATCTCCTGGGCCAGCGCAAGCCTTGCCCGGAGTCGGTCTTGCAGCGAAGCGTCCAGGCCCGGATTCAGCCGCAGTGCCAGTTGCAGCGCAACCATCGCGTGCACCGTCGGCTCGATCCAGGAATGAGTGCCGGGAAACCAGTTCCAGCCGTACAGGTTAGGACGGTAATTCTTTTCGATGGACCAGAGCCGGTTGGCCGCGCGCCGCAGCAATGAGCTTTCCGCCCCTCGGGCTTCCAGCAGCCAATTCAGGCCGGCATGAAAAGGCGGACCCGACTGCTGGCGAAGACAATGGAGGGTTACGAACAGAGCAGTAGTCCAGTTCGGCTCTTTCACGGTGTTGTTCGGCCGGCAGCCTCCCTCTGGAAGCTGCCAGCTTCGAATCAGATTCCAGGATTGCGTGGAGATGCCATCCGGATGAAGGGCCAGCTTCGCATAATAGGTCGGTTCAAGCCAGGAAGAGCGCCCCGGGAAATAGCCCCAGCCGCCATCGGCATTGCGGGCAGCGGCAAGTTGTTCCAGCGGCGTGGCGGGTGCAGAGACGGGCATCCACGCCGCTATCGGCAGAATCGGCGAATTCCTTTAGGCTGCACGGAGTTAGCCGGGCCGGTAGGGGTTTCGCGCCGGGTTGTACCACCCCACCAGACGCTCATGCATCTGGCGGCGGATGGCCCTAAAAGCGGGATCATCGGCGCGGTTGTGGAATTCGCCAGGGTCGCGCTCGTAGATGCCGGCATATTCGGCGAGCGCCCGGCTTACCTTTCCCTGCGGGACGCGGCCTGGATAGCTGACGATCAGCGGCACGGCCACCGAGGGTTCAAACAGGCAGAGCTTTTGCATCAGGCCGTGATCGCCATCCATGTCGCCATGGTCGGAGGTGTAGATGACGATGGTGTTCTCCGCAAGGCTCCATGTACGTTGATGGCTGAGTCAGCGCGGTGCGGTCTGCTTTCGAAATCAGATCGGTCTGCAATCTGCGTGCTACGCTCAGAAATAGGATGCCTTTTTCTGATTCGTTTTTTGCGCGGAAGTTCAATCTGACAGTGCGCGACCTGGAAAGTTGCCTTGCCGAGGCGCTGTCCCGCGGCGGCGACTACGCCGATCTGTATTTCGAGTACCTGGAGACGACCTCGATCTCGCTGGATGAATCGATCGTCAAGACGGCCACGCAAGGGGTGAGCGTCGGCGTCGGCGTTCGGGTGATCAGCGGAGAACGGACCGGGTACGCCTACTGCGACAACCTGTCGCCGGAGCGGATACGCGATGCGGCGCGCGTGGCGGCTTGCATTGCCGATGGGCCGTCAACGCTGGTGAAGACCGGGTTTCAAGAATCCGCGGCGCATGATCTTTACCCCGTGGTATCACCCTCCTCCGACGCGCCGCTGCTCGAGCGGGTCCGCTTGGTGCAGCGCGCCGATGAAGCGGCGAGGAGTTACGACAAGCGGGTGTTCCAAGTCCAGGCCTCTTATCTGGATTCCCTCAAGCAGGTGATGGTGGCGACAAGCGATGGCACACTGAGCTTTGACCGGCAGCCAATGGCGCGCCTGAACGTGGCGGCGCTGGCGCGGGAGGAGGAAGGCACCCCACAGCGCGGGTTTTCCGGAGGCGGAGGCCGCGTCGGGCTGGATTTCTTCCAAGCGGATAAGAGTCCGGAGGCGTTTGCGCGCGAAGCCGCGCGGCAGGCGATTGTGCAGCTGGGCGCGGTGGACGCGCCGAGCGGCGAGCAGACCGTGGTGCTCGGGCCGGGCTGGCCGGGCGTGCTTCTGCATGAAGCGGTGGGCCATGGGTTGGAGGCGGATTTCAACCGCAAGAAGCTCTCGGCATATTCGGACCGCATCGGGCAGCAGGTGGCTTCGCCGCTGGTGACGGTGATCGACGACGGTACCATCCAGGACCGCCGCGGGTCCCTGAACGTGGACGATGAAGGCGCCCCGACGCGGCGCAATGTTCTCATCGAGAAGGGCATTTTGCGCGGCTACTTACAGGACCGGTTGTCGAGCAGGATTCTGGGCGCGGAAGGAACAGGGAGCGGGCGGCGGGAAAGCTACCAGCACATCCCGATGCCGCGGATGACCAACACGTTCATGCTGGCCGGGGAGGGCGATCCGGAAGAGATCATACGGTCTGTGGAGAAGGGTGTTTATTGCGTGAACTTCGGCGGCGGGCAGGTGGATATCACGAGCGGGAAGTTCGTCTTTTCGGCAACCGAAAGCTACCTTATCGAAGGCGGGCGGATCACACGGCCCATCCGCGGAGCGACGCTGATCGGCAACGGTCCGGACGCCATGCGCAAGGTAAGCATGGTGGGCAACGATCTAAAGCTGGACGAGGGGATCGGTAGCTGCGGCAAGGACGGGCAAATGGTTCCGGTGGGCGTGGGGATTCCGACCATCCGCATCGACAGGATGACGGTCGGAGGCACGGCCTGATGATTGTTGAGCTGGCGCGGCAGGCGGTGAAGATGGCGATGGTGCAGGGAGCGGCCGCGGCCGAGTGCACGGCCGTCGAGGGCGATGAATTCTCCGTTACGGTGCGCATGGGCGAGGTGGAGAGCATCAAGGAGTCCGGCGCGCGCGGCACCGGGATTCGCGTGCTGGTGAACAAGAACGCCGGATCTTCCTACACCTCCGATTTGAGCGAGCAAGGAATTCATGCAATGGTTACGCGCGCGCTGGAGCTGGCGCGCGTGACAACCGCGGATCCCCACGCCGGCATGCCGGAGCCGGATGAGCTTGGGAAGCTGAACGGGAGCCTGGATCTGTATCACGCCGACATCGCCACGCTGAAAGCGGAGGAGAAAGTGGACCTGGCGCGGCGCGCGGAGAAGGCGGCCCTCGATGCCGATCCGCGGATCACCAATTCCGACGGCGGTTCTTTTGGCTCCCATACCAGCCTGCATGCATTCGCCAATTCGCTGGGCTTTGAGGGAGAGTACCGCACCTCGTCGTGCTCGCTGAGCGCGGTGCCCGTGGCGCGGGAAGGTGAATCGATGGAGCGTGACTATTGGTATACCGCGGCGCGGTCGTTTGCGCGGCTGGAATCGCCGGAGCAGATCGGGCGCATCGCGGCGGAGCGGGTGCTGCGGCGATTGAATCCCCGCAAAGTGCCGACCTGCAAGGTGCCCGTAGTGTTTGAGCATCGCGCTGCACGTTCCCTGGTCGGCCACGTGTACGAAGCGGTGCACGGGGAATCGGTCTACCGCAAGGCGTCGTTCCTGGCGGGCAAGCTGGGCCAGCAAGTTGCCTCCGAAAATGTGACCATCGTCGACGACAGCACGATTCCCGGGCTGTTTGGAACTTCCCCATTCGACGATGAAGGCGTTCCCTCGCGCCGGACGGTGGTGGTGGAGCGCGGCGTCTTGCGCAGCTACCTTCTGAACACCTACACGGGACGCAAGCTCGGGATGAAGACGACGGGTAACGCCAGCCGCGGGCTTTCGGGGAACATCGGCATCGGCCACGGCAACCTGTATCTGGAAAATGGCCATGCAACCAACGCCGATCTGTTCGCGGCCGCCGGCTCGGGCTTGTACGTCACCGAGCTGATCGGTCACGGCTTCAACGCCGTCACCGGTGATTATTCGATTGGCGCGACGGGCTTGTGGATTGAGAATGGAGCGTTGGCCTATCCGGTCTCGGAGGTAACCATCGCCGCCAATCTTCGCGATATGCTGATGGGGATTCAACTGGTGGCGGGCGATCTGGAGTTTCGCGGCTCGGTGGCCTCGCCTTCGATCCTCATACGGGAGATGACGGTCAGTGGTCAATAAAGCAAAAGAAAAGAGGCCCTTGATTCCCCTGCCGGTGCTGATTCTGGCAGTGCTCGGGGCAATCGGTGGCGGCGGCTTCTGGCTGTTCTTGAAGTACTTGAATGTCCAGCCCCCGAAGCCGGTTCTCACTGCGGAAGCAAAGGCCTATGTGCGCAATCTTCAACTGGCCGATGTCGAGATGAAGGCGGCGGAAAGCTACATTGGCCAGGAGATTGTGGAGATCACGGGCAAGATCACCAATGCGGGCGAGCGGGAATTGAAGCAGGTGGATTTGAACTGCATATTCTACGATCCATATGGTCAGGTGGTTCTGCGGCGGCTCGTGTCGATTGTGCGCAGCGATTCCGGCGGACTTTCTCCGGGCAAAACGGCCGATTTCCGGCTGCCCTTTGACGATTTGCCGCAGAGCTGGAACAAGACGATGCCGCAACTGGTGATCGCGCAGATCATTTTCTGAGGCCTGAGGTGGCGAACATCCTGCTCGTAGATGACGATGACGATCAGCTGGAGCTGCGCAGCCTGATTCTCAAAGAGGCGGGCCACAAGGTCCGCACGGCGACCTCGCCGGAGGATGCGCGCCGGAGTTTCGACACCGAAGCTCCCGATACGGTAGTGATGGATCTGCGTCTGCCTGCTGCCGAAGATGGTTTGTCGCTGATTCGGCACATGCGGGGCGGCGCAGGGAATCCGAGGATCTATGTGGTCTCCGGATGGCCGGCCGATCTGAACAACCGGCCCGAGTCGGCGATGGTGGACCGCGTCCTGGAAAAGCCCGTGAAATCAGAAGTGCTCCTAGGACTGCTGAAGCTTGTGCTTTGCTGCGTACTGGCGCCGCCGCTGCTGGCGGCAACGCATGGGTTCAGCCTGGAGCATCCGGCGGAAGTGGTTGCCGAGATTCAGTTCCGCGAATCTGGTCTGGCGGCCCTTCTGGTGGACGCCAAGCCGGCGGGACATGTGCAGGTCCTCGATGTCCGGCAGCGCTACGGGGTGATGCTGGGGGAACTCTCCGCCGGCGCGCATGAGTTACGGACTCCGGGTGAGGCCGCGGTTACGATCCGCAGTTTTGCGAAGGATGATCCGCACTACGAGGTCATCGCCAACGCCCCGTACCTCTACGCACGGCCCAATACCGTGGGCACGCTGTCGGACGTGCCGCTATTGGTCTATTGCGAACGGCTTGGCGAGCAATTGCAGTACACCGCTATTTTTTCCAACGAGGATGGCGGGACATCCACCCGCGCGCTGATGGCGCGCTGGGGGCGGACCACCGATATCGAGCACGTCTATCGCTACTGGCCAGCCAGCGGCCGGGCGGAGATTCAAACCAAGGGACACGCCGATGTGTTGTTCCAAGGGCGGCGCGAGGGTAGACATCCACTGCTTTATGTTTCGACCGACAACAATATGGTGGCCGGCCAGGGCGAGTCTCCGGTGCGCTACCAACTGGCTCCGATCCTGGTGGATCTAAGCGGATCGTCGAGGGAGAAAGTGATGGACGATCATCCTTTCACCTACCGGTTGGCTGCCGAGGAACTCGCGCGGGAAGGCAAGCTGCGGCCGTTCCGCACGGTGGACGGCCAAAAGATATCCGATCCGCGGAATTATCTGTATCTGGAGGCGCACGTGGGGAGCAGCGGCGCCCGCATCGCCGCTCGGGTCAGACTCCAGCGCGAAGGCCGCTGGCGGACCTCGCACCTGGGCCGCGTCGACTACGCGATCGAACGCGGCGGATGGGTGCGGACCACGGTGGAGCTGCCGCCCGGAACCCGGCCCACCGAGATCGCCGAAATCGGATTCGACTGTCTGGTGGAGCCGGCCGGCCGCGACAAGCCTGCCCCCATCGCCGGCGCCTGCGTGGTGAAAGAGGTGAGCCGGCTATTTATGCTGGAAGCGGACCATGTCCCGGGCGGAAACTTCTGGCGGCTCGCCGCCAGTGGCAACGGCTGGGCAATCCCCACCGGGGAAACTCTTACCTGGTCTCTCGCGCCAGGAGCTTCTTCTTCGCCGCCGCAAAATCCTCGCTAAGCTGGCGGGTGATTTTATCGGCGACGTCGGCGCTGGCTCCTTTGAACTTGGCGCCAAGACTCTCCTTGGTTGTGGACCAAAGCACGTCGCCGTCCTTGTTGACGAGCCGCACGGAAGCTACGGCTTCATGTTTGCGCTCGGCGATCCGCATCGATTCATTCTCTCCGACGCCGACGCTGCCGAAACCGGTCCGGCGGCCGTTGCCGGAGCGGCTGTTTACCGAGCCGGTGCCAAAACTGGCCGCCGCGCGCGCGTTGACACCCTCACTAGACTGGAAGGTATCGGTAAAGACAAGATCCTCGGCCGACCCCTTCAAGAACGCGTCGGCGCGGTCGGGATTCTCCGTAATCACGAACAGTCCCGTACGCTGCAGGCTCGCGATGACCATGTCGCGAATGTGGTTGGCTGTTTCCCCGCCTGCCATGCGATCGACGTGGATCCGGCGCACCGCCACAAGGTGCCTCTCCAGATCCTCGTTGATTTCGATCGCCGGCTGCGCCATGGCCAAACAGCAGGCCAGCGCCGCCCGCCTCACCCTTTCCCCGCCTTCCGGGACTCTTCGTCCTGATAGGTGATCTTGATGCCCGTCCGGGCTTCCAGACCGGCGAGCACGCTGCGGACGTCATCCTTGTCTACTCGGAATACCAGGGCCTGTTGCTGACCCTCCGGGTCGGTATAGCCGATGGTGAGGTAGTGCTTGCGTGATTTGCTAAGCACGAACAACGGGGAAACAACCACCGCCATGCCGATTCTTCGGCTGACCCGCTGACCATACTCAAGCAGATTGATCTGGTCGTAGCGGACCTCGATGGTGCGCCCCTTGGCAGCGAACAACATGCTGCCGGGAGTCATGGTTTGGATACTGCCTTCGGTTCCATTCTTGAGGTGTGCGAGGGTACCGCCGACGTATTCCGCGCGGCTACCCAATCCTGCGGCACTGGCAAGGGCAAGGGCAAGTACGACGAACATATAACGATATGAATGCATAAGCAGTGATTCTCCAACCCATAGTTGAGGCGCTTTGGAGGAATTCTCAAGCTCGATCTTTTGGCTTTTCAACGCGCGCGATGGTAGATTTCCTATCGCGAATCCGGCGATGAGAATCAGTGCAGAGGAATCTGAGAAGGGATATATCCAGGCCGGTATCGGAGGCCGTGGAATGGACGGCGAAGACGGCTCCGGCCGGGCCCCAAGTCATGCTCGAGCAGCAACGTGTAAACTCATCGGAATGATCTCGAAGCTGATTCGGCGTACGCACATGTACCTGGCGCTATTCTTGAGCCCGTGGATCGTCATGTACGCACTGTCGACGATGGCAATGAACCACCGCAAGGGGCTGGAGGAGATTTTCGGCAATGGACCGCCGAAGTTTGAACGGCTGAAGGTAGTGGACGTGCCCGCGGGCGTTGTGAAGGCGGATTCCCCGCGGCCCGAGAATGCGAAGAGGCTACTTGATGCGCTCAAAATGGACGGCATGCACAACGTGCCCAAGGCGCGCGCCGATGGAACGCTGGTTGTCGTGCGGCATCCGGCCTCGGCTCCGGTCCGCATCACCTACCGGCCCGACACGGGCAAGGCGCTGATCGAAAAACAACAGGGCCGGTTCAGCTTTCTGCTGGAGCGGATGCACCGGCGGCGCGGGTATCAGCATCCCTACGGTGTCGACAAGGCGTGGGCATTCTCCGTTGACCTGGTAATCGTGGTGATCGTGTTCTGGGTGCTGAGCGGCTTGTGGATGTGGTGGGAACTGAAATCGGCGCGCCGGCTGGGGGCCTTGTCGATGGCGGGCGGTTTGGCGCTGTTCGCGTTTCTGGTGGCGGTGCTATGACATTCAACCATTTCAACCGGCGGCTTCATCTTTACCTCGGTCTCGCGCTGCTGCCCTGGTTTTTCATGTACGGCATCAGCAGCTACGTCTTCAATCATCCGCAGACGTTTGAGCAGCGCTTCAAGGCGAGCGGAGTTCCGCTTTGGAAGAAGCGGTTCGAGCGTCACTATGACGTGCCCGTACCGGCGGATGGGGATCTGAAGGAACTCGGCGCGCGAATCATGCGTGACGCGGGACTCAATGGCAGCTTCGGAACGTATCGCCAGAACGAGAACCAGATTACCGTCTACGCGCACACGTTCTGGTGGTCGACACAGGCGAAGTATTTTGTGAATGAAAAACGCCTGCTCGCCGAAGACCGCGCCTTCCGCTGGGATCATTTCCTCACCGGCATGCATGCACGCGGCGGCTTCGATCAGGACAGCTTTCTCTCCGATGCCTGGGCAGTAGTCATCGATATCGTCTGCCTGGGCATGCTTTTGTGGGTGGCCTCCGGAATTTACATGTGGTGGAAAATCTCCATCGTCCGCGGATGGGGCTGGGTTGCGCTGCTCGGCGGAGTGGCCAGTTTCCTGTTCTTCTTGTGGAAGATGTAGCCTTCGCAACACTGGCCTCGGCGTCGGGTTCAACTCAAGTGATGTGATGGAACCTGCCGGATGACAGGCGCGTCTGTCGCATTGTTGAACATTATGCGCAAACTACTCTTGTTTTCTTTCATCGCCGGTATTCCTCTTGCCGCTGCTTCTCCCGATTATTTTCCGCTTCATGTAGGCAACCAATGGGTCTACAGGCAGGGCGGCGCTTTTCCTGGCGAGCCGGTTGTGGTGGACATTCCGCGAAGTGAAGTATTTGAGGGCAGGTCCTATTCGCTGGTGCGCGGCTTCGGAGAAAGCAACGCATGGCTGAGGATGGACGAAAACGGCACACTCCACGCTTATGATCCGGACCGGCGTCAGGAGCTGGTCTGGGCCGCATTCGCCACGCCCGCCGGCGGAACCTATCGAACGGCCATCAACCAGTGCAACAATATGGCCACCGTGGAATCCCGCGACGCCAAGGCCAGCGTGCCGGCGGGTGAATTCGGGAACGCGCTCGAGATCCGCTACCCTGCGGCCAATTGCGCCGACGCCGGGTTGACATCGGAAAAGTATCTGCCGTGGATCGGTCTGGTGGAGCGGACTTCGCTGACTATCGCCGGGCCTCGAACTTGGAAGCTATCCTATGCACGCGTCGGAGGCGTGACCGTGCTGAGCGAGCCGGAGCATTCCTTTTCCTTGACGCTGGATCGCGCCGAGTACAGCGATCCATCGCCTGTGCTGACCGGGCGCATGACACTCCGCTCGACGCAGCCGGATACGCCGCGGGAGCTGATGTTCCCGAGCGGACAGCGGTTTGACCTGGAGATTCGCAACGAGGCGGGCGATCTAGTGTTCCTCTGGTCGGAGGGCAAGTTTTTCACCCTGGCATTAGGGAGCGAACGGATCACCGGAGAGAAGAACTGGGTCGCGGAGGTTCCGCTGGTTCGTGACCGGGTGCGGCTCCCTGCGGGCAACTACTCCGCCGAGGGTTGGCTCACGACAATGGAAGGGAAACGATATGCGGCTCGCGTGGGTTTTGCCGTTCGTCCTGTGCGCTAACGCGGCGGCACAGCAGCCGGATTACTTCCCGCTGCACGTAGGCAACCAATGGGTCTACCGCGTCGGCGGAACGCGGCCGGCCGAACCGCTGGTGCTTTCGATCACTCGCGGGGAACTATTCGACGGCCGTCATTATGTATTGCTCGAGGGCTGGACTCGCGGCAATTTCTGGCTGCGGCAGGATGAGAAAGGGGATCTTTACCGCTTCAACACGGAGACCCGTCAGGATGAGCTGTGGTACTCCTTCTTCGCCGAGCCTGGCCGAGTCTATCGCAACCAGCTGCCCTGGTGCTGCGGCCAGGGACGCGTTGCCTCGCGAGACGCAGAGTTCCGCGGCCCCATTGGCTCAGGCCGCGGCGCGCTGGAGGTGGGCGATCCCACTGTGTTCCAGATCGGCTTGGTCAAGGAACTGTTTCTTCCCTACGTTGGGCTGGTGAGCCGGTTCGAAAATGTGGGTGGACCGGCGGTGGCCACCTATGACCTGATCTACGCGCGGACCGGTGGCGTGACGGTGGTGGAGGAGCCGCAGGTAAGCTTCCGCCTCACCCTGGACGGATCGCTCTACTACTCCGATCAAATGCCGCCACTCGACCCACGGCGCGCCGTGCCTCAGCTGACCGCACGGATCACATTACGCAACACGCAGCCGCAACCGCTGCGGCTCACCTTCCCCAGCGGCCAGCTCTTCGAGCTGGTGATCCGGAACGATAAAGGAGAGACCGTGCATACCTGGTCCGCCAACAAGCTGTTTCCACAGGTCGTACAGAGCCTTGAATTCGGCCACGGCGAGCATAGCTACATCGCGGTTGCTCGGTTGGGCGCCGGCGACCGGCCTCTCCCTGAGGGCCGCTACACCGCCGAAGCGTGGCTAACTACTCAAGGTCGAATTGTTTATTCCGCCACAGCCGGCTTTGAGATCATGCACGTTTTCTAACTGCCTCGGCGCAATGTTACTCTGATTCGAGCCATGGAAAAAGCCGCGTTCAAGGAAGCCGCCCGGGCTCAAACCAGTTTTCTGGCTCCGCTGGAGAAAAAAAAACTGCTGTGGCTGGCGGCGCGAATGCCGGCATCGGTGAACTCTGACCATCTGACCGGGCTTGGGCTGCTTTCCACCATCGGCGCCGGGCTCGGCTACTGGTATGCAAGCCGTGATCCCGTGATTGGCCTGCTATTTGTCTGCGCGATGCTGGTGGCCAACTGGTTCGGCGACAGTCTGGACGGCACGCTGGCGCGGTACCGCAACCGCCAGCGCCCCCGCTACGGCTTCTATGTAGACCATATCGTCGACGCCTTTGGGACAACCTTCCTGATGGGCGGCCTCGCACTAAGCGGTTTCATGAGCCCTTCCATCGCCATGCCGCTGCTGGTTGTCTACCTGATCCTCTCCATCGAGAGCTATCTCACCACCTACACCATCGGCAAATTCCAGATCTCCTACTGGAAGTTCAGCCCCACCGAGCTGCGCATCCTCCTCTGTATCGGCAACCTGGTCCTGCTGTGGCGTCCCTATGCGGAACTGTTGGGGCGCAATTTCCTCATCTTCGACATCGGCGGTGTCGTCGGCCTCATCGGGATGGTGGCGATGCTGATTTCGGCCGTGGCACGGCACACCGCGCAACTTTACAGGGAAGAGCGGCTGCCATGAACCTGCTTGCACGCTCCCTGAGGTTCTATGCCGTGGGCGGGGTTGGGATCGCGGTGCAGTTAGTTGCTTTGGGGGTGTTGAAGAGAGGGTTCGGGATGAACTACCTGTTGGCTACGGCCCTGGCCGTGGAGATCGCGATTCTGCACAACTTCCTCTGGCACCAGTTGTGGACCTGGCGGGACCGCGGCTCGGGGTGGGCAGAGGCGGGTAAGAGGCTGGTCCGGTTCAACCTGACAAGCGGCGGCCTCTCGATAGCCGCCAACGTCGTGTTGATGAGGCTATTGGCCGGGACTCTGGGCATCCATTATCTCTTGGCCAACCTGATCGCCATCGGCGCCACCGCGGCGGCCAATTTTCTGGCGAGCGAATGGTTCGTGTTTCGGCCGGAAAAGATGGCGAAACGCCCGTCGACTCAATGAAATGTGTAATTTGCCGCCCTCTTGTCCGGGGAGTATGCCCCTCTACGCCTCACCCCCTGCCCCGAATTGACCCTTGACACCGCCCGCGCTGATTGGTATGGTAGAAAGCTGTAAACACAGAAGTAGCAGGCTCACCGGTCTGCCGTCACTTGCAGGCTCAAAAGACCAAGCTTGGGCCGCCGCAGTTCAAGCAATCGCATAATGAAGCAAGACTACTTCATCGTAGTATTAGCGCACTCATTTCACGGCCGTCTCCGCCGGCTGCACATTCCCCACAAGGCCCTCTATATCCTGCTTGCGCTCGCCGTCATTGGGGGCTTCTCCGTCATGGGAATGGTCTCCAGTTATGCGCGGATGGCATGGAAGGTCTCCAACTACAACTCCCTGCAGCAGCAGTTTGAAACATTGCGGGAGCGCTACGCACGGCTGCAGAAGTCCGCTCACCAGACCAACGAACAGTTGGCGACGCTTCAGGTCTTCGCCACCGAGGTTTCCTTGGCCTATGGAGTGAAGCGGCAGCTCGAAGGGCCGCCGGACATCTCTGGGGAAGCGCCGCTGCTGCCAAGCTACCGGGACACACTGGAACAGTACAACTTCCTGAAGAGCGCCTCCATCTCGCGCGGCTTCCGGAAATACCCACGTTTATGGCAGGCCAACGTAAGGCCGAGTCTTTGGCCGATTCATGGAAGGCTGATGAGCAGCTTCGGGCTCCGCACAGATCCCTTTTCCGGTGAGGGAGCGTTCCACCCGGGTGTGGATCTTTCCGCGGAAGTGGGAACGCCCATCAAGGCCACCGCCGATGGAGTGGTTGTTCACGCCGAGTACGCTGGCAACTACGGGCGGCTGATCATCGTCGATCACGGCGGGATTCAAACCTACTATGCGCACCTTTCCCGTATCGACGTCATCGCGGGACAGGAAGTCCGGCGGGCCCAGGCGATCGGCGCCTCTGGGGCCAGCGGCCGCGTGACGGCGCCTCACCTGCATTACGAGGTTCGCCAGGGCGGTAATCCGATCAACCCCTACATCTTCCTCGCGCGCTCGGCTGGCGGCGAAGCGCCCGCGGGCAAGGATCTGCCGTTCTAGTTTCGCCGCGGTCCGCCTCGCTTCATTTCCTTCATATTCCCATTAAATTCATTTGAATTATTTCTTAATTCATGCTACAATTCCACCCAAGGACCGCTCTATGTCCGCTGCCACGCATCCCTCCGCGAACCTATCGGCTGCCCAGCTACAGGTTATCGCCGCCCTTGCTTCGGGCTCCTCAGTCTCCGCCGCCGCCGCGCAGGCCGGCGTCCACCGCTCCACCATCCATAACTGGTTGAAATCACCATCATTTTCGACAGAATTCGACAAATCTCGACAGGATTATCTCGATACCCTCGGCGACCAGCTCCGCGACCTCAGCGCCAAGGCACTCGACACAATTCGACAGGTTCTCGACAACCCTGACGCTCCGCCCGCCGTACGCCTCCGCGCCGCGCTCGCCGTCCTCAACCGCCCCCACTTCCCCAATAAGGACTGGCATCTGCCGGAAAAACTCCACACCCCCGCCGAGCAGCACCATCACGCGGAAATGGATGCAATGGAGGCAGATTACCGTCTCCTGTGCCTGGAAGATCGCGTGCAAGCCGCCGCGAAACGCTCCCCTAATCCCAACGCCGCCACCGTGCCCCGCTCCGCTCCTTGCCCCTGCGGCAGCGGGCTCAAGTTCAAACGTTGTTGCGGCGTCTCAGCCCCGCCCCTACTCGGCGCCGCCTAGCGCTGGAACACAACTTCGCCGCCAACGATCGTGTAGAGGCACTCGACATCCTTCTTAATAGACGCCGCCGGGATCTTCAGCGGATTCGCGGACAGGACAACCATGTCCGCCAGCTTGCCCACTGTGATCGATCCCTTCAGAGCCTCTTCGTACGACGAGTAGGCTCCGTTGACCGTATAGGCAGCCAGCGCATCCTCTATACGCGCCGTCATCTTGCCCTGCGCGCGCAGAATGCGGTAAATCTCCTTCCCCCTCCGTGGAAACATCCAGCAGGTTCAACCCGTACAGCAGCCTCCCGGTCGCCTCAAAATGCACATGCGTATCGGTGAAGCCCGGAACCACGAACCGCCCCTCGAGATCGATCACCCGCGTCGAAGGCCCGATCAGTGGCGCGGCGCCCGCATCGTCGCCTACATAAACTATGTTGGCTCCCCGCGCCGCCACCGCCTGCGCCGCAGGTTTTCGCGCGTCCCCGGTCCAGATGTCGCCATTCCGCACTACCAGCGTGGCAGGCGCTTGAGCGCCCGCCGAAGCCATCAGAGCAAGGAGCAGGAATACAAGCATGCCGTGGCATGATACAACAGTGTGGAGTATGGGAATCAACACAGATCGCAGGAAGTTCCTCACCACGGCCGGAGCCGCCACCGTCTATAAAATGACCGCCGCCGGCCCCCAACGGAAAGCCGCATCGGTCAATGGCGAAATCGGGCTCGGCTTCATCGGCAGCGGCATCCGCGGCACGGGACTCATTGACGATTTCAAGCGCGTCACCGGCGTACGCATGATCGGCGTCTGCGACGTCTACAACGGCTGCCTGGAGCGCGCCAAGGAACAAATCGACCCAGGCATCTTCACCACCAAGGACTACGAGCAGATCATCGCCCGCAAGGATGTCGACGCCGTCGTCATTGCGACGCCGGACCACCTCCACAAGAAGATGGTCCTCGACGCGCTCGAAGCCGGCAAGCACGTTTACATCGAAAAGCCCATGACGTGGAACCTCGACGAAGGCCCCAAGATCATCGCCGCCGAAAAGGCCTCCGGCAAACTCGTGATGGTCGGCAGCCAGCACAAGACCACCGCCCTCACCGCCAAGGCGCGCGAACTCGTCAAGTCCGGCGCCCTTGGCAAGGTCAACATGATCCGCATGTCCAACCACCGCAACAACGCGCAGGGCGCCTGGAAGTACCCCGTTCCCCCCGATGCCTCCCCGAACACCATCGACTGGGAACGCTTCCTTGGCGAACGCCCCAAGCGCGCCTTCGACGCCCGAGTCTTCTTTCAATGGCGCTGCTGGTGGGAGTTCTCCGGCGGCGTCGCCACGGACCTCTTCGTTCACCTGCTCACTTGGCTCCACGAGGTCATGGACGTCAAGGCGCCGGTGTCGGCGGCAAGCTTCGGCGGCATCGTCCGCTGGAACGACGGCCGGAATGTTCCCGACATGATGGAATCCCTGTTTGAATACAAGGAAGGCTTCACCGCGAACTTATACGTGAATCTGGCCAACTCGGCGCCTCCGCGCGGCAACACCATCATGGGTGACGCCGGCACGCTCGTCGATGAGATGCGCCGCCTGGTTGTCTACCCCGAACCCGTCGACCACGACGTCCAAAGTTACGGCACCTATCAGTGGCCCAAGGCCTTGCGCGCCGCCTATTACGAATCCCGCGGATGGCGCGCCGACGGCCGTCCCAAGGAGCCGCTCCCGCCGCCGGAAAAGCCCAAGGAGATTACCGTCGAGCGCGGCCCCTCACACGCCGAGCATTTCATCATCTCCATCCGCGACGGCAAGCCGAGCCGAGAAAACGGGGAGGAAGGCCACTACGCCGCCGGAGCCGCCCACGTCGCCAATCTCGCTTACCGCAAAGGCAAGCGCATGAAGTGGGACTGCCGCACCAACAAAGTCAACGAAAGCTGAGCGCTACCGGATTGGCCGCTCCGGCAACGGCACTTCAAAGTAGAACAGCTCCTTCTTCGTCGAGGCATCACGCAGACCGGTGATGTAGAGCATCGCTCCGGCGCGGTGGTCCGATTGGAAGTAGAAGAAGCCATGCGCCGACTCGCCCTGCGGCAGCATCTTTGCCACGAAGGCCCGGCTCTCAATCTCAAACGCCGCCAGCGGATTCTTCTTCTTGCCGAATTTCGGGATCCCGCTCACGTTTGGCTTGGGCCGCTCCGGCGCATTCAGGTACTGCACCTCCGCCGCCGGCGTGCTGTCGATGTTCCGGCGGTTGGCGTCGACATAGACAACCGAAATCTGCGTCAGATCGATGGTCTTATCGGAGCCGTTCTGTATCAGCACCAGCACCGGCAGTACGCCGTAATCGTTCGGGTTTAGCTTGTCGAATGCCGGCTTTAGCTGATCGGAAGCGACGTAAGGATCGGCCGCGATCACCACGCCCGCCTGCTTCTGCCTGTTGGGGAAAGTGTCGGCCGCCGGCGGACGGAAGGCGTCCGATTTCTTGTCGGCGGCACTCAGGCTGGCTATACTGATCGAGGCGAGGAGAACAGTCGCGCACTTGCGTCGAAGCATAATCTATACCCTTTACCGCGCGGCTCTCGCCATCGCGTTCCCTTTCATCGTACTGTATCTTCTTTGGCGTGGCTTGTGCGACGGCCGTTACATGGAATCGTGGCCCCAGCGCTTCGGATTCGTGCCGCCTTCCGTCCACCAGCTATCCCCTGGGGCAATCTGGATCCACGCCATCTCGGTCGGCGAGATCCTGGCCGCCGCCGTTCTGGTCAAGCGCCTGCGCGAGCAGATGCCTGCCGCGCGCATCCTGGTCACCGCGGGAACCATTGCCGGCCGCGCGGTGGCCGAGGAAAAGCTGAAGGGCTTGGCTGACGGCGTCTTCTACGCTCCCATGGACATGGTCTTTGCCGTCCGCGCCGTGCTGCGCAGGATTCAGCCGGCTCTGGTCATCGTGCTCGAAACCGAAATCTGGCCCAACTTATGGAGAGAAAGCCGCCGCTTCGGCGCCTCTCTGATGGTGGTCAACGGCCGCATCTCCGACAAAGCCATGCCGCGCTACCGGCGCATGCGCTGGTTTTTCCGCACCGTGCTGGACCAGCCCAATGCGATCATGGCGCAGAGCCGGGTCGCCTATGACCGGTTCCGCGAACTCGGCGCTGGAGAGGGACGCCTGTCGCTGGCCGGTAACTTAAAGTACGATTTCGAGCCCGCCTCGGCGCCGCTGATTGTCCTGGAACTCGTCGCCCGCGCCCAACCATCCCACGTCTGGATAGCCGCCAGCACCATGCCGCCCTCCTACCCCGGAGACTGCGATGAAGACGACGCCGTGCTCATCGCCTTCGACAAGCTGCGTGAGCGATATCCTCGCCTCCTTCTCATCCTGGCGCCACGCAAGCCCGAACGTTTCGACGCCGTCGCCGCAAAGCTCGCCGCGAGGAACATCTTCCACCTGCGCCGCTCCCAGCTTGGTCAGCACAGCAAGTTGCCCCTTCCCGGAGTGCTGCTGGTTGACACCATCGGGGAGCTGGCATCGCTGTTCCGCTTGGCCGATGCCGTATTCATGGGAGGGACGCTGGCCGACCGTGGTGGCCACAATCTGCTGGAGCCGGCCTACTTCGCCAAACCCGTGATCACTGGTCCGCACCTGGAAAACTTCCCCGAGATGGCCGAAGACTTCCGCCGCGAGCAAGCCCTGTGCGAGATTCCCAATCCCGAAGCGCTTCCCGATGGAGTGCGGTGCCTGCTCGAGAATGCCGAAATGCGTCACAGTCTTGGCGAGAAAGCCCATCGGCTGAGCCGCCAGGGAGCAGGCGCCACGCAGAAGGCGGTGGAAACCGCCGCAGATCTGATCGATCTGGCGCTGCCCCGTAAGGTGCTGCGCCCTCCCGCCAAAGCGCTCCTCACGCCGCTCAGTTGGTTGTGGCGCGCCGGAGCCGCATGGAAGCGGTGGCGCCTGTTGTCCAACCCGCACAAGCTGCCCGTGCCTGTGATCAGTGTCGGCGGCATCAGCATGGGCGGCGCCGGCAAGACACCCTGCGCGCTCTATCTTGCGCGCCAGCTGGAGGCGGCAGGCTGGCGGCCGGGCTTCCTCACCCGCGGTTACCGCCGGCGTACACCGACCAAGTACACGCTGGTGCCGCGCGGCGGCGCCGCTGCCGTGGAGATCACCGGTGATGAAGCGCAGATCATCGTCCGCAGCGGATTGGGCCCGGTCGGCATCGGCGCCCAACGCTATGAAACCGGACTCGAGATGCACAAGCAGTTTCAGTCCAACGTCTTCATCCTCGACGACGCCTTCCAGCACTGGCGGCTGGCTCGTGATGTGAACCTTGTGCTGCTGGACGCGCTTCAGCCATTCGGTGAACTTTTCCCGGCGGGCCGTCTCCGTGAGCCGCTGTCAGCGCTGCGGCGCGCTTCGGCTGTCATCATCACCCGCTCGGAGCCAGGCCGCGAGTATCGCGGCATTGTGCAGCGCGTGCGCGCCCATAACTCCGATGCCCCGATCTTCTATTCGCGCCTCGTTCCACGATCGTGGGTCGATTTCCAAACCGCGCAGGAGTATCCAGTCGAATCGATGATCGGGCGGCAGTCGATGGCCTTCTGCGGACTGGGCAACCCCGCCTCCTTCTGGACCAGTCTTCGCGCGATGGGGTGCAAGCCGTGCCTGAGTATCCGCTTTCCCGATCACCACCGCTACCGTCCGCGCGAGATCAACCGCGTGGCCAGCCAGGCCAAGGCAGCGAAAGCCGAGGTAGCGTTGACCACGGAAAAAGACGCCATCAACCTGCCGCCGGCAACCTGGGAGCTGCTCAGCCCAATTCGCGTCTACTGGCTCCGCATCGGCGTCGAGATGGATGAGCAGGACCGGTTTCTGGATTGGCTGAACGGCAAACTGGCCGAGGCAGGCTAGAATGAGGATGGAATGCAGCGTATCGGGCGGTACGAGATTCTGGGCGAAATCGGCCGCGGAGCCATGGGTGTGGTATACCGCGCGCAGGACCCGGTCATCGGGCGAACCGTCGCCATCAAGACGATCCGGCTGAAGGAGATTGCCGATCCGGACGAGATACAGCGTCTCCGCGAACGGCTGATGCGCGAGGCCCGCTCGGCGGGCATTCTCTCGCACCCCAACATCGTCACCATTTACGACATCGGCGAGGAAGGCGACGTCGCCTACATCGCCATGGAGTTTGTCGAAGGCAGCACGCTGGAGGCGCTGATGAAGTCAAAAGAGGCGCCCGCGGCGGCGGCGGTCCTGCGCACGCTCCGCGAGATGGCGGCGGGTCTCGATTACGCGCACACCAAAGGCATCGTGCATCGCGACGTCAAGCCGGCCAACATCATGTTCAACGAGAGCGGCGCGGCCAAGATCACCGACTTCGGCGTTGCCAAGATCCTCTCGCAGCAGATCACGCAGGCCGATACCGTGCTGGGGACGCCCAGTTACATGTCGCCGGAGCAGATCGAGGCCAAGGGCATTGATGGCCGCTCGGATCAGTTCGCGCTGGGAGTGATCAGCTATCAGCTACTCACAGGCGAGAAGCCCTTTGTCGGCGAGACGCTGCCGTCGCTGCTGTTCAAGATCGTCAAGCAGGACCCGCAGCCCTCGCATCAGCTCAACGCCAGCCTCGGGCCGGAAGTGGACTCCGTGCTGCGCAAGGCGATGTCCAAGTCGAGCGCGGAGCGGTTCCCGACCTGTTCCGAGTTCATCGAACAACTCGTCAAAGGACTGCATACGCGGCCGGACTGGCGGCCTCAGGCCCGCGGTGCGGTCTCCTGCATGCCGACCGCCTCGCCCGTTCCCAACCAGGCTATGGAGCCTACTGTGACCGTCGTGCGCGCCTCAACGGAAATGACCGCGCCGGGGCTTCCCCCTACGCCAACCCCATCCGAAGAGTTGGAACCAACCGTAGTGGCACCAGCACCGGAAGAAGTCCTCACTCCGCGCCGCCGCCAATTGGAAGAAGAACGAAGTTCCAGGCTCGGTCCCATTGCGGCGGTCGTGGCTGTTGCGGCTCTCGGCGCCGCCGGTTACTACGGCTATGAGAATTACTGGAAGCCCACACAGCCGGCCGAGCCGGCTCCGGCAACACAGCCGGTAGTCGAGACTCCGCCACCTGCGCAACCGGAACCTGCGCCTGTTGCCGCCGCTCCAGAACCGCCGCCTGCGCCGCCTGTCGTCGAGACGCCAAAGCCGAACCCCGTTTCCACGCCGAAACCTGCGGAAGTCGTCTCCGCATCCGTGCAACTGGAAACCACTCCGCCAGGCGCGCGCGTCAGCACCGGTCAAGGCGCCGATAGCTGCCAGACCCCGTGTGCGATGGAACTGCCAGCCGGCCGCCACGTGCTGAACTTCCAATTGGCCGGTTACCGCTCGGCAGTGAGGATCCTCAACGTTCCGCAGGATCAATCCGCCAGCGTGCGCCTGGAACAGCAATCCGGCACGTTGATGGTGAAGACGACGCCAGGCGGTGCCGCCATCATCCTTAATGGTCAGACGCAGACACAGCAGACGCCCGCAGTGATCAAGCTCCCCATCGGCAACTACAAACTCATCCTGCGCAAAGAGGGGTTGCGCGACTACGAAGAGGACATCCAGGTCAAGGACGGCGTCATCTCCAACATCACCGTCAACTGGGATCAGTAAGTGTTAGTGCTCGTGGGTGCACGCGGGGAACCGGTCAAGCACCGTGTTGCCCAGGTAACCAAGCTCTTCGACCAGCCCTGCACGCGATGTGTAGTAGCCGTCGGCGGTCAAGTTCTTCATGGCGCGGAAAAAATCGACGCCGTCGCCGGGCTGGCCGCTGTCGGCGCGACTGCACAGCGGTTCAAGCAATGCGACCTGCTGCTCCGGCGTCAAAGCGACAAAGCGCGCCGGTGATTGACGGTCCAGCCAAGCTAGTCCTTCCCGCATCAGCTTGCCAAGGCCTTCGTTCTTCCCCACCACCATGTCGATGTAGGCGGGCACGCCGGCGGCGGCCGCCCCTGGGATGATCACCTCGGCCAGCCGTGTGACGCTTTCCATCTCTTCCTTAGTGAAGAACGACGGCTTCGGCAGTGCCGCATCGGGTCCGGCAGAATGTGCGTGCTGCGCATACAGCTCATCGGCAGAGAAGGGAAACGCGCAGGTGGCGCCGATCGCGCCGATGATCTTCAACGCCTCCCGGCGGTCGTCGCTCATGCCAGTTCTCCCCTCTTGAGCCCCTCGGCGATGTAGGCGGCGGTGCGCACCGCCAGCGCCATCATCGTGTGCGTCGGGTTCTTCTCCGAGGCCGACGGAAAAACACTGCCGTCCACCACGAACAGGTTCTTCACGTCGTGGGACTGGCACCAGCCGTTCACCACGGACGTCTTGGGATCGGTTCCCATGCGGCATCCTCCAAGCTCATGGTTGGTGCGCGGCTCCTGGCTCACCGAATGAATCTCGGCGCCGGCCGATTCCAGGATTCTCACTGACCAGTCCGTCATGCTACGGAAGATCCTCCAGTCGTTCTCCGCCCATGCCACATGACGGCGCGCAACGGGAAGTCCGTGCGAGTCCTTCTTCTCCCAATCCAGATCAATGTAGCTGCCCGGATTCGGCAGCATCTCGCCGTAAGGAGAGAAAGTGAGGAAGGCCGGATAGCGATCCTTCACCGCCTTCTTGTATGACTCGCCGAAGCCGGGAACTGAGCGCGCCCAGCCGACCGAGCGGCGGTTCTGGTAGTTGAACTGAATGCCGAAGCTGCGGGCGTAACCGCGCTCGCGGTCATGCATGAAGGAGGGTATATAGGCATGATCGAGGTAGCCCTCCTCGTTGGTGACAGGTACGCCAATGAACTCCTTAAGGAAGCACTGCACTCCGCCGGTGAAATGAGGAATGAAGTGTTTGCCGAGCTGGCCGCTGGAGTTGGCGAGCCCAACGGGATAGAGACGGGAGCGCGACATCAGCAGCAGCCCGACGCTCTGCACGCAGGCGCAGGAGACAACCACTACGCGGCCCTTCACTTCACCTTCGGCCTTGGTCTGACGGTTGAGAAAGCGTACTCCCGATACGCGGTTTTCCGGCGTCACCACCACTTCCCGCACGATGGAATCGGAAAAGAGCCGCAGCCGGCCGCCCTTCATCGCTGGCGCCAGGTGAACGTCAGCCGAATTGTACTTGGCAACTACGTCGCACCCGGCCATGCAATTGCCGCAGAAGTGGCAAGCCGGGCGGCCGAAGGCGGCGCGCGATAGCGTAGCCTTGCGCACGTGGATCACCTTGACGCCCAGCTTTGCCGCGCCCTTCATCACGGCCACGTCGGTGCACTTCATCGCCACGGGCGGTTGAAAGACGCCGTCCGGCAAATCCGGTAATCCGTCGCGATTGCCGCAGACGCCGACCTCGCGCTCAATGGCGTCGTAGTAAGGGGCAAGATCGCTATAGGCGATGGGCCAGTCTTCTCCCGCGCCCTCCCGCGTCCGTCCCTTGAAGTCACGCGGACTGAAGCGCAGCGCCACGGCGTTCCAGGTGAGCGACTTTCCGCCCACGCCACGCGCCCTTTCGCTTTCAAATCCCGGCTTACCGGGCTTCATGGTGGGGATGTGGCGGTTGGGGAACTGGTGCGGAAGCGCGTGGGTGTTGAAGTCGGTACGGGTATTGATGCGCGGACCGCCCTCGACGACGGCGACGCTGACACCCGCTTGGGCCAGGTGGCCGGCAAGCGTGCCGCCGGAAGCGCCCGATCCGACGACCACCACGTCGAAGATGGTATCCTGCATCGCTCTAGACAGGATACTTCCAGGGCGCGCGATAGGGGCGGCTCAGCAGCTTGTTCGCCGCCGCGTCGTTGAGGATCGTCTCCTTGTCTCCGTCCCAGTTCACGGCGCGGCTCACCTTCGCGCTGAGCATGCCGAGCAGGCTCATCACCGTGGAGCGATGGCCGATCTCGATGTCGCAGACGGGGCGGTTGCCGCTCTTGATGCAGGCCAGGAAATCGGCGAACAGTTCCTTGATGTTCTGGTTGTCGGGCGGGTTCAGTTTCGGCTCGGCGTGGATGGGTTCCTTCTTGCGATCGGCGGGATAGAAGGTCCAGCCGTCGAGCCAGCCCATGTGAAAGGTGCCTTCGGTGCCGTAGAAATAGCAACCAACGCCCGCTTTCTCGGCGTTGTTGGCGGCGTACTGCCGATGCTCCCAGGTGGCGGTGAAGGATTCAAACTCGAAGGTTGCCACCTGCGTATCGGGCGCGGTGGTGGAATCCTGTTTGATATGCCGTGAGGCGGTGGAGAAGACGCGGCGCGGCCATTTCTCCTCGGTCCACCAGAGAATCTGATCGAACCAGTGAATGCCCCAGTCGCCCATCGTTCCATTGGCGTAATCCAGGTGCTGGCGGAAGCCGCGCGGGTGGATGCTTTTGTTGAAAGGATGCTTCGGCGCGGGGCCGCACCAGACGTCCCAGTCAAGGCCCGCGGGAGGATCGGAGTCCGGCGTCTTTTGGCCCGGGCCGCCCGCGTTGTGTACAAAGGAACGCACCATACCGATCTTGCCTGCCTTGCCGGAGCGCAGGAACTCCATGCCTGAGATGTTGTGCGGTGAGACGCGGCGGTGCGTGCCCACTTGCACGACGCGGTTGGCGGCGCGGGCGGCGTTCACCATCGCCCGCCCTTCGCGGATGGTGTGGCTGATCGGCTTTTCGACGTAGACGTGAGCGCCGGCAGCGACGGCGGCGATGGTCACGAGGGGATGCCAGTGGTCCGGAGTACCGACGATCACGATCTCCGGCTTCTCCTTGGACAGCATCTCGCGGTAATCGGCGTACAGTTTGGGTTGGTCGGAGGTGAGCTTGCCGGCTTCCGCCGCGGCAGGTGTGAGCTGGTTACGGTCGACATCGCACAGCGCGACGATCTGGCATTCGCCGCTGGCGATGGCTTCGCGCGTGATGTTCATGCCCCACCAGCCGGAGCCGACAGTGGCGGTGCGGTAGCGGCGGCGTGGCTGTGCGCCGACGATGTTCACGGCGAATTGCGCCGCCGCGGCGCCAATCAGGGACCTGCGTGGGAGTGTCATTTCGACACGATCATACCGCAACCGCACGGGGCCGCCCGCCGACCCAGGTGCACTCAAGAAATCGGAACTCGTTGCACGGCGGGCGGGCTCCGTTGTGCGGGTTGGTTTCCGAAAAAGATCAGGGATCGAAAGGCTCTGGCGGCTCCACAATGGGGAGTTCTTCCGGAGGCTCCTCGGAGAAGACCAGTTCCCAGTGCGAGACGCCGTGAATATAGAGGCGGGGAGTGCTGGATGCCACCGAATCGGTCTGAAACAGACGCGTCCCGATCACCTGAGGATAATATCCGGGCCCAAAGCCGATGTCATCGATGATTTTCCTGGGCGCCGACCACCCATTCGGGTCGGACAAGTCCGGGTTGAAGGCGATGTAGATCCCCTCCTGAGGCCAACGCGGCTCGCAGCAGGCGCGGTTGAGCAGCATGACCCAGGAGTTCACTCGGATGTTCCAATGCAAGGAGGGGCCCCAGAACGAGTTGGCGTCGCTACGCTGCCAAACGGTGGTGGCTGGCAAAATGGCGGTCACCATGCCGCCTTCGCCGGGCTCATCCCAGTGCCCCTGATAGTATTTCCAGACCGCGCCTTTCGGATGGAAGCGGTCCTCGAATGCCATGCGCGCGGCCACTACGCCTTGCGAGGCCGCCGGACCGGAGTAATTCGTGAAGTAGAAGTAGAAGTATTCGCGGTTGCTGTCGAGCACAACGGAGAAGTCACCATGGCCGCCGGCGAAGAAGCCGTTGCGCGAGGAGCAGTCGATGGGATTGCCCGTACTGAGGACGGTCCCCATGTCATGGAAGCTTCTGCCGCCATCACGGGAAATCAGTGCGCCGATACGAGGGACCATCAGTTCGCTGCCCGGGCACTGCCCGGCGACTTCGTGATGGTACCAGGCGAACAGCGTGCCGTCCTTGTCCTGCCATGCGGCTTCAATCCACAGAGGGATGTTCACGTAACTGTCGATGCGCACGATTTCGGTTTCGTCGGCGAGGAACTGATTCGCGCCGCTGGTCAGCAGCGGCATGTTGGCCGAGTTCAGGATGTGGAACTGCCCCTCATGCCAGAAGACGGGGCTGTTGGAATCGACCGGCCCTGGCATGTAAGCGGGGGCCGCCGGACGGACCTCCACCCACTGGCCAAAGGCGGTTGCCGCAAGAAGAACCGGAGCGAGAGCGCGGACCATAGCTTTAGAACACAAACCCGTTGCAGCCGTCCCGCAAGAAGGCGGGAATCAGTGAGCAAACGTTACCGGATGAATAAGTGCTCATGTGAATGGCCGCCCTGAAATCTCAAGTGCTGCGATTTGACCATCTCACGACCCGCCAGATCAGCAAGCTGGATCGTGTCAGGACTGTGCTGATTCTGCCGGGAGCTATCCTGGAACAGCATGGCCCCTACCTTCCCTCCGGTTCCGATGGAATCTTCAGCCGGCGGTTGGCGGCGGACCTGGCCTCATCCATCGCCGCTAAGCCCGGTTGGACAGCCGTGATGCTGCCAACCATTCCGCTGGGAGCCGGCGCGGCAAACGAGATTGGGCGAAAGTGCTCCTTTGCCGGCAGCGTCACCATCCGGCCGTCAACGCTACGAACGGTTTTCACTGGAGCGTATCGCCGCGGTCGCGGCAATGAGAGGATGCTGCGTTAAGATGGGGTAGGCATGCGCACCAAAGCGATTGAGAGTTCCGACTGGCAAGGGGTGTTTCCCGTGCCGCCGCTGGCCCGTAACGCCAGCGGAGCAATTGATTTCCAGGAAAGTGAGAAGATTGTCCGCCACATTGCCGCCGGCGGCATCCGCAATTTCCTCTACGGAGGCAACGCCTTCCTTTATCACCTGACGCTGAAGGAGTACGAGGCCCTGCTGGAGTGGCTGAGCGGGTTGGACAAGGAGTTTTTCTGCATCCCGAGCGCCGGTCCGAGTTATGGGAGGGCCATGGACCAGGCGCCCCTGCTGGCCAAGTACGGATTCCCGTGCGTGATGCTGCTGCCTTGCGGCGACCCGCGTGACGCGGCGGGGCTGGAACGGGGCTACCGTACCTTCGCCGAGGCGGCCAAGACGCCACTGATCGTCTACTTGAAGGAGGAATCGAATTTTGGCAATGACCGGCCGGCCGGGCTAGACGCCGTGGGACGCCTGGTGAAGGACGGAATTTGCGTGGGGATCAAGTATGCCGTAGTGCGGGAGAATCCAAGCGAGGACGCCTACCTGGAAAGGTTGCTCCACCGCGTGGAGCGGGCGAAGGTGATCAGCGGGATCGGTGAGCGGCCGGCCATCGCGCACATGCGCGACTTCCGCCTGCCTGGTTTCACAACCGGCAGCGGCTGCGTGGCGCCGAACCTGTCGCGCATGCTGTTTGAGCTGAACAAAGCGGGACAATGGGAAGCGGCCGGCGCGGTTCGCCAGCAATTCCTCGGGCTGGAAGATCTGCGGGACGGCTGGGGTCCGGCACGCGTTCTCCATGCGGCTACCGAACTGGCTGGCATCGCAGCCACGGGTCCGATTGCTCCCTACGTCTCGCCGATCCGCAAGGAGCAAAGCGAAAAGCTAGCCGATGTTTCCAAGGAGCTGGCCGAGGCGGATCGCAAAGCAGCTGCAGTCAGCGTTTGACCCATATCGGACTGGCCCACGCGCACAAGAACCGTGCGGCCCCCACGCGAAGCGATAGAGCCAAAACATTTTCGCCCGCGAACAGCATAACTCAACCCTGCCTGATTTACACTTGAACAAGCGGGCCTAATGCCGATCGACATCGCACAGATCTGGAAGACGGGGAGTTGGAGTCGCGAAACCATCGGCTGATCTCGGAACTGCGCGGCGCCGCCGAGGATCTGCAGGCAATCCTGGACGAGCAAAGGGAAAAACTGAGGGCGAAAACTGGGAAGAGCTCGAGCAGGCTGTACCATGCCTCGTTGCGGAAGGTGGGGCTGGAAGCGCCGCCGGTTGCGGGGCAAACGAGTGTCGAGACTCGCGACTATTTGAGTCTGGTGCTGAACCTGCAAACGCGCGTCCGCTTCTTCATCAAGTGGTTTCAGCCGGTGCTGCGAATTTCGATGTGGTTCGTCGCCGCGTTCTTTGTTTTCGACCTGCTGGCGCCGTCGCGCGACGCGTTCCTGGCTACGGTGGCTTCCGTCGGCATTGCGCTCGGCTTGGGCGCGCAGGATCTGGTGAAGAACATCATCGGAGGGCTCGTGGTGCTGACCGACCGGCCCTTCCAGCTGGGAGACCGCGTCAAGATGGGCGAGGCGTATGGCGAGATCGACCATATCGGGCTGCGCAGCACGAAGCTGACAACGCCCGACGACACGCGTGTCACCATTCCCAATTCCGACATCCTCAGCAACCAGGTTTACAACGCCAACTCCGGCGTGCCGGATTGCCAGGTGGTGACCGACCTGTTTCTGCCCCCGGACACAGATCCTGAAATGGCTCGCCGAGTGGGGTGGGAAGCGGCGCTGTGCTGCCCGTATCTGCTCTCGCGCAAGCCGATTGTGACCCTGGTGGGCCATGGCTTTGACCGCCGGCCTTACTTGCGCCTGCGCATCAAGTGCTACGTGCATGACCACCGCTTTGAGCCGCCCATGATCAGCGACATCACCGCGCGTGCCGCGGGCGAGTTGAACCGGCTGGGAGTGCTGGTGCGGTGGACGGAATTCGCCGAGACCTGACGGCATGAAGATTCCGTACCTGCGGTGGTGGGTCGCGGCGCTGCTGTTCACCTGGCTGACAGGTCACATCGTGGAGCGGTTCTCCTATCAGGCGATCTTCATTCTGATGGGATTCCTGCACCCGCTGGCCTACCTGATCTTTGTGCGGATGGTGCGCAAGCCGGTGGTAAGCTCATAACGATGAGAATCTGCGCAGCGCTGCTACTTCTGGCCGCGGTCCCTTGCGCCGCACTCGATAAGAGCGCGCGGAGCAAGCATGGCATGGTGGCGGCGAGCACGCCCCATGCGGCTGCCGCAGGCGTGAAGATCCTCGAGCAAGGCGGCAACGCCGTGGACGCCGCCGCGGCCGTATGCTTCGCACTGATGGTCACCGACCCGCCGATGACCAGCCTCGGCGGACGAAGCCAGACGGTGATCGCGCTGAAGGATGGCCGCCTCATAGGGATCGACGGGGCGACGGAGGCGCCTGCGGGAGTCACACCGCTCGAGCAGGGCGCCAAGCCTCGCGCCGGTTATCAGGTGGCGCCGATTCCGGGCAACCCTGCCGCTCTGGCTCTTGCTGTTGGGCGGCATGGCCGGCTGCCACTTGCGAAAGTTCTTGAGCCGGCTATCGCGCTGGCCGAGGAAGGCTTCGCTGTGACGCCACGCATCGCCGAGATCTGGCAGAGCGAGCGCGCCAAACTGGCAGCCAATCCAGGCGCGGCTCTTAACTACTTGAAGCCCGACGGCAGCGCTTATCAAGCAGGCGAAAAGTTCCGCCATCCGCGGTTGGCGAAGCTGCTCCGAAACCTGGCATCGGCAGGCCCTGCATCCTTCTATCAAGGAGAGACAGCAAAGAGCATTGCCGGCGATATGGCCGCTCATCAAGGCTTCCTGACGGCGGCCGACCTTGCGGGATACAAGGCCGAAGAGGGGACGTTGGTTCGCGTCCGCTACCGCGACTACGACGTAATCTCGATGGGCCGCCACGGTTGGGGCAACACGCTGGGGCAGATGCTGAATATCCTGGCGCAGTTTTCTCTTCCGGGAGCGGCGGCGACGCCGGAGCAGGTGGAGCTCATCGGGCGCACCGTGCGCCAAGCGCTGGAGGATCGCCCGCAGCATATCGGCACGTTGCGGCCCAAAGCGGAGGGGCTGCCATTAGAGCTGATCTCCTCGCTCGAGTTTGGCCGCGAGCGTGCCGCGCTGATCCGCAGCCAGTTGGGGAAACCCGTCACCGCGGCCGGCGCGTTACCGAGAGCAGATCATGACACGACGCACCTGTCTGTAATGGACGCGGAAGGCAACGCGGTGGCCATGACCACTTCCATCGGACCGCGATTCGGCTCGCTTGCCGCCACGCCGGAACTCGGATTCATCTATGCGCACAGCTACAACATGCGCTCCGCGCCGACGCCCGGGGCTCGCGACTTGACCGAGATGACACCGACAATCATGCTGCGCAACGGCCGTCCGGTGCTTGCCGTCGGCGCCGCCGGGAGCGAACGGATTCCCGGCGCGATTCTTCAGGTGATCAGTTACGTGGTCGACCGGGGCAACACTCTCGAACGCGCTGTGAGCGCGCCGCGCATCTTTTCCGTCGGCAACAAGGCGCGCATCAGTGAAAACTTTCCGCCGGAAGTTGCAGCGCGGCTAAAGGGGCTCGGTTTTGAAATTGAACTGCGCGACCCGAGTATTCATCAGCACCTCGGCATCGTGCAGGCGGTACAGTACAACCCCTCTGCCAGGGAGTTCTTTGGAACAGCCGATCCCGTCTACGATGGCGCCGCCGCAGGACCCGCACGGATCGCTAGCCGCTAAGCGAGCCACTCGCAGAGCCGGTTCACGCCGGCCACTGTGCGGGCGCAATGGTTGCGCAGGAAAGCCTCATCCACGGACTCGCCACGCGCCACCGCGGCCAGGCATTCGGCGCCGTCGAAGTCGACGTAGCAAAGGCGCGCGGTGAGTTCCTCCTCAGGACGGCCGAATTCGACTCCGGGCAGCAGTGCCACGCCGGTCTCCTCCAGGATTTGGCGGCAGAACGGTTCCGCGGATATGGCTTTTGCGGAAAACTGCGGAAAGAGATAGAAACCGCCATCGGGATCATCCACCTCCGCACCTGCCTTGCGCAGTTCCGCCGCCACCCATTTACCAAGCGAGGAGAGCACGGCTCGCGATGCCTTGAGATAGGCTTCGATCGCTTTCCCGCCCTGAAAGGCCGTAACAGCGGCGCATTGCACGGGTGCGCTTGCAGTGGTGTAGGTTTCACTCGCGCAGACGGCCACGGCATCCAGCAGCCAGCGCAGTTCTCCCGGAAAAGTCATCGTGCCCAGGCGCCAGCCACCGGCCCCGCACCACTTGCTCAAGCCCGACGTGATGACGGCGCCTTCCGGATAATAACGCGCGATCGAGACGTGACCCCCGGCGTGATGGAGTTGTCCGTAAATCTCATCCGCCAGAACAACGATGCGGTAGCGTCGAGCAACTTCAGCCAGCGCTTCCAGCTGGGATGGAGTAAAGCTGAGTCCGGAAGGATTGTTGGGATAGTTCAGCACCAGTATGCGGCGCCGGTCAGGATTCCGGGCACAAGCCTGCTCCAGCGTTTCCGGCAACAGCCGCCAGCCGTTGCCACGCGAAGTCTCCATCCACCCAATGCGGCGGCCGAGCATCTGCGCTTGCGGCGCATAGGAGACCCAGCTTGGAGAAGGCAGCAGCAGATCGGCGTCATAGGCCAGCTGCAGGAGGAACATCAGCTCCTTCGATCCCGGCCCGATCAGCACATCCTGACCCGTTGCCTCGATTCCCTCCAGCCTCTGATGAAAGGAGGCGACAGCATCGCGGAGTTCCGGCAGTCCCCGCACCGGCAAATACTCCTTGCGGTGCGCTTGCCGCTGCAATTCCTGGACAACCGGTGCGGGCACCGGGAACGGCGATTGACCGAATCCTAGCTTGAAGACATCGCGCCCCTGGCTGCGGAGCCGGGTGGAATGTTCATTGATAACGAGCGTTGCGGACGGACGCAAGCCGTGCAGGTTGCTGTTCAGCTGCTTGGGTATCGATGCTTTGGAGACTGTGCTCATGCGGATTCGTGAGTAGGCGGCGGCCCGAACTCCGACAATACCAGTTCCAGCGCCTGTTGTTTGGACTCGATGCGGGATTCGAGTTGCGCCGTCTCGACTGATTCCAGCATGAGGCTGAATACCGGCCCGGGTGTGTATCCTTCCTCAATGAGATCATCGCCGGTCAGCAGCCGTGGTGGCTTCAACTGCTCCGGAGGCGTCTGTTCCAACTTCTCCTTGACGAACTCGTAGTTGCCAAGCAGGCCGTGGCTGGAGATGCAGTCCAGCCGGTGCAGCTCCAGATGCTCCTCAAAGCCATCCTGGCGCAGGAAGCGCTTGAGCGTGCTCTCCCTCATCTGGCGGACATCCTTGAATCGCAGGTGATCGGCCACCAGCGCCTCCACACGCCGGATCTCTTCGGCGGAAAAACGCAGCCGCGTCAGAATGCGAACCGCCATTTCAGCGCCGACCGGAGCATGATTGTCGAACCGGATCCGGTCAGCGATGCGGAAGGTGGGCGGCTTACCCACGTCGTGCAGCAGGACGGCAAGCGCGAGCGTAGGGGTGGGTTCGCGCATCATCTCCAGCATCAGCCGAGTGTGAATCCAGACATCGCCTTCCGGGTGAAACACGGGCGGCTGCGCCACTCCTTTCATCGCGGCGACCTCCGGCAAGAGCCCATCTAGCAAGCCGGTCTCGTCGAGCAGTTCCATGCCTCGCCGTGCACCGCCTTCGGTGAGAATGCGCACCAGCTCATCGCGGATGCGCTCGGCCGACACGAGTGGAATCTTGTCCCGCAGTTGGCGGATCGCCGCCAGCGTACCAGGCTCGACCCCGAAGCCGAACCGGGCGGCGAAGCGGACGGCTCGCAGCATGCGCAGGTGATCCTCGGTGAATCGCTGCACCGGATCGCCGACGGCGCGAATGAGTTTCATTGCCAGATCGGCTTGGCCGCCAATGAAATCCAGCACGCGGTTGCATTCCGGGTCAAGGAAAAGCGCGTTGATGGTAAAGTCACGGCGCAGGGCGTCCTGGCGGGGATCGGAGACGAACTCCACTTTCTCCGGATGGCGGCCGTCCTGGTAGGAGTGATCGGTGCGGAATGTGGCCACTTCCACCGCGCAGCCGGTTGCCTTCACCAGCACGACGCCGAAGTGCGCGCCTACCTTGTCGGACTTGGGGAACAGCGCGAGTATCTCGTCCGGCCGCGCGCTGGTTGCGACATCGTAGTCATCCGGCCGGCGGCCCATCAGCAGATCGCGCACGCAGCCGCCGACAAGATACGCCTCGAAACCAGCACCCCGCAGACGCTCGATGATGAAGAGAGCTAAATCCCGGCTATTACCTGCTTCCACTGTCTTGATCGTAGAATAGGTCAACAGGGGATGCAGGTCCCCTGTATGAGCGACTCAGAGCCTCCATCAACCAAGCCTTTTTCTTCCTCCGCAAAAGTAGTCATCGCTACCACCGTTGCGTTGAGCTTCATTTCCTTCTGGCGCGGCGCCGCCATTGTCCTGAGCGATCTGGCCTCGACGATGTTCTACGTCGGCGGCATCGCCGAGCGCGCCATCGGGAAACCGGCGCCATGGATGGTGCTGGCGGTGATGATTTTCAGCTTCGCGGTCCGCAGCATCTACATGGAAAGCTGCGGCATGTTCGTCCGCGGTGGTGTGTATGTTGTGGTGCGCGACAGCATGGGCCCCGGCATGGCGAAGATTTCCGTGTCGGCGCTGGTGGTGGACTATCTGCTCACCGGTCCGATCAGCTCAGTGAGCGCGGGTCAGTACCTGGGGCACCTGCTGAACGAGATGAGCGAGCTGGCGCACGCGGAGTTTCACGTCGACCCGAACTCTTTCGCGATGGTGTTCGGGCTGGCTGTAACCGGCTACTTCTGGTGGATGAACGTGAAAGGCATCCACGAATCCAGCGGCAAGGCGCTGCGCATCATGCAGGTGACCACGGTGATGGTAGTGGCGCTGCTCATCTGGTGCCCGCTGACACTGCTGATTCGTGGCGGGGCGCAGCTTCCACCGGCGCCGACTCAGGAGAATCTCCGCTTCACGCATGAATCACTCGGCTGGTTGGACGGCACCATCTGGCCACAGATGGCGGGGATAGGGCTGTTGATCGCATTCGGCCACTCGCTGCTGGCGATGAGTGGGTTTGAAACACTGGCCCAGGTCTACCGCGAAATCGGCTACCCGAAGCTGAAGAACTTGAAGATCACCGCCAACGCGGTCTGCACCTACGCGCTGCTGAGCACGGGAATGATCAGCCTGTTCGCGGTAATGATCATTCCCGACGCGGTGCGGTCGAAGTACTATGACAACCTCATCGGCGGACTTTCGATGAGCCTGGCCGGGCCGTACCTTCTGCGGCTGGGATTTCACGTCTTTGTTGTGATCGTGGGCACGATGATTCTTTCCGGGGCCGTGAACACATCGATGATCGGAGCCAATGGAATTCTGAACCGCGTGGCCGAAGACGGCGTGCTGGTCGGCTGGTTCCGCAAGCCGCACCCCAGGTTCGGTACGACGTATCGTATCGTCACGCTGATCGCGCTACTGCAGGCGGCAACCATCATCGGAAGCCGGGGCGATGTTTACCTGCTGGGTGAGGCTTACGCTTTCGGCGTGGTATGGAGCTTCTTCATGAAGTCGCTTGGCGTGCTGGTGCTACGGTTCCAGCGCAGCGACCAGGAGTACAAGACACCGCTGAACCTGCGGATCGGAGGACGCGAGATCCCGTTGGGCCTGATTGCCACAACGCTGGCACTGTTGTTCGTGGCCATCGCGAATCTGCTCACCAAGAAGATCGCCACCATTTACGGAATCTCGTTCACGCTGGTGTTTTTGGTTCTTTTCATCGTCTCCGAACGCATCCATTTGCGGCTGCACAAGCGCGAAGAGAAACCGCTGGAAGAGTTCAATCTCGATTATCACGGCGAAGTGGACGCGGGGGGAATTCATGCGCGGCCTGGCGCCGTGTTGGTGGCCGTGCGCGACTACACGCGGATGGACCATCTGAAGAAGGTTCTCGAGAAGACCAACCTCCGCCGCCATGACATCGTGGTGATGACGGTCCGGCGGCTCACCGCCGGCACCGGCGAGCATGACCTTAAGGAAGGTCAGCTGTTCTCCCACTATGAAAAGGAACTATTCAGCCACGTGGTGGAACTGGCCGAGTGGGAAGGCAAGCCGGTGGAGCTGCTGGTTGTGCCGGCCGTGGATCCGTTCGACGCCATGGTTCAGGCGGCCAATCGGCTTCAGGTTTCGCGCTTGGTGACCGGCGTTTCCCCGCGGATGGAATCCAACGAACTGGCGCGGCGGATCGGGCTGGCGTGGGAGAAGTTGCCGCAGCCGCGGCATCCGTTCTCGCTCGAGATCATCGCCGCGGATCGTCCGTCGGTCTTCGTGAATCTCGGTCCGCATCCGCCGCGGCTCTGGCCCGAGGATGTGGAGCGGCTGCATGATCTGTGGCTGCGGCTGAGCGCGGATGACCGCGTTGGTTCCAGGCTCCATCACCGCGATGTGGTACGCGTAGCGCTGATGCGGTTGGAAAAGGACTTACAGGGTGGGGAGCCGGAAGTGGTTTATGAGGAATTGATCCGGGAATTGCGCCGCCACTAAGGGGAGCTTTCCTTCTGGCCCAGCACCTGGTCGAAAAGAGCCTGCTTTTTCAGGTCCTTTTTCGACGGTGGCGCTTCTCCATTGCGGAAATCGTGTTCGTTATAGCAAGAACGGCAGCGCACCTTGGCCGGCCCTTCGTTGAGAATCGAGACGATCAGGTGGTTGGTCAGCCTCCTGCATTTGACGCAAAAGTCGTCAATATCGTCGCCTAGGCGATGTTCCCTCATTTGCGCATCCCGATCATTACCAATGGGAGCAGTATATCAAAGCAGGTGAAATGCAGCGAAGGAAAGCAGGCCGAATGTGGCCGAGCCAACGATCACCCAAGCAGTGTCCGTCTTCGTGAACGCGAGGATCAGAAAGGACACTAACGCCAATCCAGCCGACTGAAGGTTGTTGACGGCATCGCGTGCCAGCGGAATGGTGGACGCGATCAAAAGGCCCGCAGCTGCCAGGATGACCGAGTGGATGATGCGCTGCACGGCAGGTTGATCGGCGCGGCGGCCCAAATAGCGCGAAAGCGGAATCACAAGAAACGCCGGCGTGATCATCGCCAGGCAGCCGGCGATGGCGCCGGGAATTCCGGCAACGTAGTAGCCTACGCAGACCAGGTAGAGGCCAAGTGGTCCGGGGCCCATGCGTGCAACGCCAACCGCCGTATTGAGCTCGCGCTCGGTGAGAAGTTGCCGTTGGACAACGAGATCGTTGTGAATGATCGGTAGTGACGCCAGGCCGCTGAAGCTAACAAGGGTTGCTTTCAGCAGCAGAAAGTAGAGGAGGATTGCGTTCATTGCCGCGCCGGTTCCTTCCACATCGATCCGGCGACAGCAGCGATCAACAGAATGAGCAAGGGAGACATGTGGGCCTGGAAATGCAGGGTGGCTGCGGCGGCGGCGAGAAGCAGACAGCGCGCGAGGCCGCTGGATTGAAGTCGTGGTTGCACGAGGAGCCAGGCGCTAGCGGCCATCATGCCAACGACTGCCGCCAGAATCGCCGCGGCGGCGGCCTGCACCCACGGATTGGATTGTGCGTGCTGATAGGCGATGAGCAACCACAGAGCGAGCATCGCGGAGGGAAGGCTGACGCTGAACACGGCAGCCACGGCTCCCAGAATGCCGCGGACAAACCAGCCGGCAGCGGCAGAAAAAGCCAGCACATTGGTACCGGGGGTGAGGCGTGCCAGGCTGTAGCCGAGGGCGAATTGCTGGTCCGTGATCCACTTCCGGCTGTGCAGCAGTTCGCGTTGCATCGCCGCGATCATCGGGTCGCCGCCGCCGAAGGTAGTGTTGCCGGCGCGCAGGAATATCGAGGTGAGCTGGCCTAAGCCGGGCCTGGACATTCCGTTACTGTATCATCGGGGTGTGATCCGCCGGTTCTCCGACAAGTGGTTTCTGCTGTCGGCCTCCGCAGCGCTCCTGGTCATCGCCGGAGGCGGCGTTTACTTGTGGAAACGTTCCACGGCTCCGCCGCCGCCGAAGCCGGTTGCCGCCGAGCCGGCGATCCCCGCCGGCGCCGAGCTAAGTTTCTCGGGCATCGTGCGGGCGCGGCACGTGGTGCTGGTGCCGGCGCCGACCGACGGGACGCTGGAGAGCATGGAAGTGGGGGTCGGCATGGAAGTGTTCGAAGCGCAGTTGCTGGGCCGGATCAAGAATACGCTGCTGGAATCCTCGCGCGATGCGGCGCGTGAGGAGATGGAAAGCGCGCAGTCGAGAGTGAATCATCTGGAGAGCGGGCTGATCGCGGCGCGGCTGGAGGCTTCCCGGACCGCCGCCGAAGCGAGCCGAGCGCGCATGGAGTTTGAGAAGGCCGAAAAGCTCTACCTGCGCCAGCAGATGCTGCTGCGCGAGGGCGCGACGGCGAAATTGGTTCATGACAAGGCAGAGAGAGGCTACCGGCTGGCGAAGGCCGACGACGAAGCGCAGAGCCAGACGGCAAGGCAGGCTCAGGACAGGGTGGAAACCATATCGCGGGATCTGGAGGCGGCCAAGCGGGCGCTCGAGGAGAAGAAGGGTGAGATGGAGCGGGCGACAGGCGACCTGTCAGGAGCGGAGTTGCTTTCCCCGGTGGATGGCGTGCTGATCGGCGCGCGTTATAAGGTAGGCGAGGAGATTCCGCCCGGGCTGGAGGATCTGTTCCAGATCGGCGTGGATCTCAATGAGCTGGAAGTGGGGATCGAGCCTGATCCTCGCGTTCGCACGAGGCTTCGTGACGGGCTACCCGCGCTCGTGCAGATCCTAGAGATTTCCGGTGACGCCATCCATGCAGAGCTGCGGTTGGATGAAGACGGCAAGGCGCGAGTGGAGTTCCAAACCGCCGATGTGACGATCAAGCCTGGACTGAATGCGATTGTGAAGATCAAGCTACCATAGGATCAGAGCCATGGAATTCCTGCATAACAGCCTGGTGGAACTCATCGGGCAAACTTCGTTTCACCTGCCGGCGGACGTGCGTGAGGCCATGGGCATCACGATCGAACGCGAGACGCCGAACACGCAATCGGCGCAGGCGCTGCAAGTGATCGCCACCAATGTGGATATGGCGCAGGATGAGGAGAGCCCGATCTGCCAGGACACCGGCATGCCGACCTTCTTCGTGCACACGCCGGTGGGCGTGAACCAGATCAAGATTGCGAAAGTGATCCGGGAAGCGGTGGCGGAGGCAACGCGGCGCGGCAAGCTGCGGCCGAACTCGGTGGATTCGATTACAGGCAAAAATACCGGAGATAACCTCGGGACCGAGACTCCCGTGCTTCACTTCGAACAATGGGAAGAAGACGACATCGAGGTAAAGCTGATCCTGAAGGGCGGCGGATGTGAGAACAAGAACATACAGTATTCCCTGCCCTGCCCGCTGGATCATCTGGGCCGCGCCGACCGCGACCTGGAAGGTGTGCGCAAATGCATCCTGCACGCAGTGTGGCAGGCCCAGGGTCAGGGCTGCGCGCCGGGCGCCGTCGGCGTCTGCATCGGCAGCGACCGGGCGCATGGCTACGCGCTGGCTAAACAAGAACTGTTGCGCACTCTGGATGACGTGAATCCAAACCCGGTGCTGGCGAAGCTGGAAGCCGAGATCATGGATCAGGCCAACCAGATCGGTGTCGGCGCGATGGGCTTTGGCGGCAAGTCGAGCCTGATCGGCTGCAAGATTACGGCGGCCAACCGGCTGCCTGCAAGCTTCTTCGTGTCGGTGGCGTATGACTGCTGGGCGTTCCGGAGGTTAGGCGTGCGGCTGGATGCATCGAGCGGCGCCATTAAGCAGTGGCTTTACCGCGACCCGTCGCGGCCGGTGGAGAAGATGGCGAAGGCGTCGGGGTTCCAGCTCTCCGGGCGTGAAGTGATTCTGCGGCCTCCGCTGAGCGAAGCCGACGTCCGCGCGCTGAAGGTGGGGGACGTGGTGCTGATTCACGGCGAGATGTTCACGGGCCGCGACATGGTGCATCACCACCTGATGTCGCACGAGCCGCCGGTGGATCTGCGCGGCGGGGTGCTCTACCACTGCGGGCCGGTGATGCTGAAGGTAGGCAATGAGTGGGTGATGAAGGCCGGAGGCCCCACCACCAGCGCACGTGAAGAGCCATACCAGGCGCACGTGATCGGCGAATACGGCGTACGCGCGGTGATAGGCAAGGGCGGCATGGGCGCCAAGACGCTGGCTGCGCTGCAGGAGCACGGAGCGGTCTACCTGCACGGAATCGGCGGCGCCGCCCAGTTCTACGCGCGCACTGTGGAGAAGGTGCTGGGCGTGCACTGGCTGGAGGAATACGGCATTCCAGAAGCGATGTGGCACTTGCGCGTGAACGGTTTCATGGCGATTGTCACCATGGACTCGCACGGCAACAGCCTGCACAGGGAAGTGGAGCAGCAGACGGGTGGGTTGCTCAAGCAGTTGCAGGAAGCCTGATCAGTTTTTCTTCGAGGTCAGTTCCTTGGTGAGCCGGTCGATTTCCTTTTCCACGGCTTCGCGCCGGCGCGGTTCCTTGATCTCCGGAAGCAGCTTCTCGAGCGCCGCCTTGCAGGCCATCTCCAATGCGATTTCCTTGGCGACCTTGATGTCCGGTTCGACGCCCGTTCCTTCCCAGTTGGTTTTCGAAATCGGGTTGATGGCGCGGGCGAAGGGGACGCCAATCATGAAATGGTCGTGGATGCGTTGGCCCATTACCGGATGGGCTCCGCCGCCGGTGACTTCGCCGATGATGGTGGCCCGTTTGAGGTTCTTCAGGTTGAAGGAGAACTCCTCCGCGCCGGATACACGGCATCGACAAATGAGACGCCGGGTGCGGCGCCCTGCGTCAGCGTGCGTCCCCCAAAGCGGCCTTTTTGCAGCTGCATCATGCGCTCCGGCGGGAGGAAGATCAACTCATGGTGAGCCGGAGAGGCTCTTACGCAGATTGGCTACTTCGCTGCGCAGTGTTCCGGCGTAGACGGCGACATCGCCGCGCCAACTGAGCACATTGAATCCCATCTTTCGCCACTGATCGGCCTGCTCCATGTTGCCGGGCTGCATGCCGGCAAGCTTGTGGTGCTTGCGGGCGGCGTCGACCACTTTCTTCTGTGCCTCGAGGAATCGCGGATTCTGGAACTGGCCGGGGATGCCCATGGCCTGGCTGAGATCGAAGTGGCCGATCCAAAGCACGTCGACACCGGGCGTGGCGATAATCGCTTCGACGTTTTCCAGGCCGGCGGGTGATTCGATCATGCAGATCACGGTGGAGTTATCGTTCGCCTTTTGGAAATAGGCGACGGGGTCGGGATTCAGATAATCGGTGTGGGCCGCGCCGAGGCCAACACCGCGCTTGCCGAGCGGGGCGTATTTGGCGGCATCGACGATCTGGCGGGCTTGTTCGGCCGATTCCACGTTCGCCACCATGACTCCGAGCGCGCCGGCGTCCATGACACGGGCGATGAAGTGGTAGAGACCCTGCGGCACCCGAACGAAAGGCGCGATGTCGGTGGCCTTAAGCCAGGCAATCAGATCGGCGATGCGCTCGGTGTCAAACTCGGAGTGCTCCATATCGAGCAGTACGAAATCGAGGTTGGCCGATTCCAGGATCTTGGCGATGCCACGCGTGCCGAACTCCCAGATCATATGGCCGACGGGAATGCCGCCTGTGGCGACCACTTTGCGGAAACGGTTTTCTTTCATGAGGGGTTAGTGGGCGTGTTCGAGTTCGCTTTCAGCGGCGAGCATCTCGCTGAGCTGGCCGTCCTCCTGGAACGGGAAATCGAAGGGGCCTTCAAGGATTTCCAGCGCGGGATTAGCCTTGAATTCGTCGAACAGGTTTTCGCTGATGGCGGCACGGGAGAGCTCCATGGTGTTGCGGATCCAGCCGATGCTGACGCGGCGCATGTCGAATTTGCCAACGGTGGGCATGATGCGCTCCAGGCATTCGCGGTCAGTGGAGAAATGGATGGGAGTCCGGATGGCGCTGGGGGTGGATGCGGTGAGCGAGTTGATCCAGGTGGGCGTCCAGTCGATCTTTTCCAGCAGGCGGTCATGCACCACGTCGGCCATGCCGAGGCCAACGCCGTTACCGTAGGAGTTGGGATGAAGGTCGCGGACGTAGATGCGCTCGAACTTCGGGGTATCGGGCCAGGGATTGTAGGCCCCGTTCACGGAGCGGTTGGCGACCTTGGTGTCCATGCCGGCGCCGGAAATGGGTTTGCCGATTTGATCGAGGATGAGTATGTCGAGGTGTTTCGCGGGGACGTGTCCCATCCAGGACTTGACGAGAGCGAGCAGCTCCTCTTCCTTCTGCTCCATGCCGTCAACCGGGACGGCGGTGAGCTGGCCCGTGTTGTGGTTGGCGTCTTCGAGAATGGCGAGGCCGCCGAGGATCTTACCGGACTTGAGCACCTGGCGGCCGACGCTACGGATGACCTTTTCCAGGCCCATGGTGTAGGCGTAGGTGTGATAGGTCTGCGCGCCGGCGAACTTGCCGAGTCCAATGGCCATCATCTTGAACAGACCGCTTTCAATCTTGCCGGCGAAATCGGTGTGCCACTTGACGCGTCCAACCAGCATGACACCGTGGCTGTCAAAGGCGTTTTTATCGAGAAAGGCTTCCAGACCCTCGGCCGTTCTGCCGAGCGGAACCACTTCGAGCGAACTGAGAATGGGGCAGCCCATCGTGGCTTCGTGAATGCCATAGTGGGCGAGGACGTCGGCCTGGCCTTCCGCCGTGGCGGCGCCGTGCGAGCCCATCGCCGGGAAGATGAAGGGCTTCATGCCTTCCGATTTCCAGAAGTCGACTACGGCGCGGACGATCATCGCGATGTTGGTGATGCCGCGGCTGCCGACGCCGATGGCGACTTTCGCGCCCGGCTTGAGTTTTGACGCCAGGCCCGATTGTTTCAGTTCCTTTTGCACCGTGCCGGGGATGTCTTTGACACTGCGATCAGGAAAATTCTGTTGCACCAGATAGAGGCGGGGAAACTCCATGTATGCGAGTATACCAGCCCGGTTCAGGCCTGCTTTAGATACGCTTGGCGCGCATCGAGAATCACCTTGCGCGCTTCAATCGGCCCGCGCCAGCCCTTCGATGCGGGTCTGCTTGCCTTCCAGCTTCTGGTCGGCCTCTTCGTTGTCGACCAGGTCGAGCACGCCGACGGGGCGCACGTCGATCCTTCAGCCGGGGAAGCTGGGCTCCTGCACGAGAACCAGCACATCGAGCGGGTCGCCACCATGGAAGGGTAACAGATCGATGCGCGGGTATGGGAGGATGGCAGTCATGTTGGTGTTGCTTCTGATGGCCGCCCTGGCGGCGGCGCAGGTTCCGCAGAATCCGTCGCCGATGGTGGATACCACGCGCGCGCACGAGCGGCTGAGCGAGCAGACGCCGCCGGGTGAGAGGCACAAGCTCTCGGTAGGGACGCTTTATTTGCCGCCGAGACTGAAGAGGGCCACTGCACCGCTGCTGATTCACTTTCACGGGCCGGGCTGGATTGCGGAAGCGGCGGGATCACGGATGCGCGGGACGGCGGTGATCTCGATCGAACTGGGGCAGGGTTCGGCCGCCTACGCGAAACCGTTCCGGGAGACGGGATTGTTCGAGAAGCTGGTGGAGGAAGCGGAGGCGAAGGCGGAGACGAAGTTCACGCCGATCACGCTGTCGAGTTGGAGCGCCGGATATGGCGCAGTGCGGGAGATCCTGCGCGTGCCGGGCTACTACGAGCGGGTAAACCGCTATATCGCGCTGGATTCGATTCACGCCGGCTACGTGTCGGGCAAAGCCGACCCGGCCAACGTGGATGTATTTCTGCAGTTCGCCCGGGATGCGGTGGAGGGGAAGAAGGAGATGCTGTTGACGCATTCGGAGGTGTTTCCGGGAACCTACGCCAGCACGACGGAGGTGGTGGACTGCCTGCTGGAGCAGCTGAAGCTGAAACGCAAAGCAGTTTTGAAATGGGGGCCGCTGGGGATGCAGCAGTTGAGCGAAGTGAAGGCCGGGAAACTGGAGGTAATGGGCTTTGCGGGCAACTCGGCCCCGGATCACGTGGACCACATGCACGCGTTCCCTGAATTGGGGAGCCGCTGACGGGCCATGATATTCTATGAGGGTAACCTCTTCCCGGGATTCATCCACTTTGAAAATAGGTTTTGTCAGTCTCGGGTGTCCCAAAAACCTGGTGGACACCGAAGTCATGATGGGGCAGCTTGCGAGCCGAGGGCACGAGTTGACGCCCGATCCGCAGGACGCCGAAGTGATCGTCGTCAACACGTGCAGCTTCATTGATCCGGCCAAGCAGGAATCGGTAGACACAATTCTGGAAATGGCGGAGTTCAAAAAGAGAGGCCGCGCGAAGCGGCTGGTGGTGGCCGGGTGTTTGGTGGAGCGGTACGGCAAGGAGATCGCGGCGAAGATGCCGGAGGTGGACGCGATCCTCGGCACCAACCAAGTGGAACAGATCGTGGCAGCGTGCGAGGGCGGGGATCCGAAGGTGGCGCCGGAACCCTATCTCTATCACGATGGGACGCCGCGGGTGCGCGCGACGCCGAAGCATTTCGCCTATGTGAAGATCGCGGAGGGGTGTGACCACCCTTGCACTTTCTGCGTGATTCCGCAGTATCGCGGGGCGTTTCGAAGCCGGCGGTTTGAGTCGGTGGTGATGGAGGTTTCGCGGCTTTTTCAGGAGGGTGTGCGCGAAGTGAACCTGATCGGGCAGGATACAACCTGCTACGGAGAGGATCTCGGTATCCGCGACGGGCTGGCGCACCTGCTTGAGCGGCTGTCGCGGATCGAGACGCCGCATCCGAAGTGGGTGCGTTTTCTCTACGCCTATCCGAACAAAGTTTCACAGAAACTGCTGGATACGATCGCGGCGCAGGATTCGCTGGTGAAGTATATCGACATGCCGCTGCAGCACGCATCCGGAGAAGTGCTGAGGCGGATGAAGCGCGGCTCGAACGGAGATCAGTTCCTGAAGCTGCTGGAGCGAGTCCGGCGGACGATACCGGGAGTCGCGATCCGGTCGAGCTTCATCGTGGGATTCCCGGGAGAGTCGCAACAGGATTTCGACGAGTTGTGCCAGTTTGCGGAAGCGGCGCGGTTTGACCGGCTGGGCGTGTTCACCTATTCCGATGAGGATACGAGCGGGAGCTTCCATCTGGACGGGAAAGTGGGCGGGCGCGACCGTTACAACCGCAAGCGGCGTTTGATGGCGATTCAGCGCCGGATTTCGGCGAAGATGAACCGCGGGCTAGTCGGCCGCGAATTTCCCGTGTTGGTGGAGGGGCCATCGCGCGAGACGGATCTGCTGTGGGAGGCGCGCCTGGCAACGCAGGCTCCGGAGATCGACGGGATCTGCTACATCAATGACGACAACGGGCATCCGCTGCGGCCGGGCGAGATGCGGCGGCTGCGCATCGTGGAGGCGCACGATTACGATCTGGTGGGCGAAGTAGTGGATCTGCCCGAGGCTTCCTTCCAGCCGATGCCGCCGGCGCTGTTTCCGATTCTGACCGGCCCCGGCTCCCTGCCGATTTCGCGCGGACAATGAAGCAGCTGGTGTGCCCGATCTGCCGCAAGCCGGTGACAATGGGCGATCCGGAGATGCCGTTCTGCGGTGAGCGCTGCCGGTTGCTGGATCTGGGCAACTGGGCATCAGAACGTTACGTCATCTCGACTCCGATGGAGGAATCGGTGGAGGATCTGGAGGAGCCGGATGAGTAGGGTTGGTTATGCGCCGGCGTGGGTGATTGCCACATTCTTCGGGTTTGGGCTTTCGCCGGTGGCGCCGGGGACGGTGGGTTCGGCGGGCGCCATTGCGGTTGCATGGTGGCTGCACAGCGCCTACGGATGGTCGGCGTTGGACTTTGTGATTCTGAGTCTGCTGCTGACGGGGCCGGGGATTTGGGCCGCGGGAGCGGTGGCCAAGGCGGCTGCGAATAACGACCCGTCGAAGGTGGTGATCGATGAGGTGCTGGGAGTGTGGCTGGCGCTCGGCGGAGCGCACGAGTTGAACGGAAAGACGTGGGTGGCGGCGTTCGCGCTGTTCCGGCTGTTTGATATCTGGAAACCGTTTCCGGTACGGCAATTGGAGGGGCTGCATGGGGGAAAGGGAATCGTGGCCGATGATTTGGGGGCGGGGTTGTATGCGGCGCTTGTGTTGTTTGCCGCCGGATGGTTCAATCTAATTTAACGATGCCAGAAGCGAAAGCAGCGGCGCAGCCGCGAATCTCAAGCGTTAGTCCGCAGGCCGCCATACCGGGCGGCGAATTCACGATCAAAGGGGAGAACCTGGCCGGCGCGGCCGTACCGCGTGTGTTGATCGGCGACGTGCCGGCATCGGTGCTGGTGGGGTCGGACTCCTTCATCATCGCCCGGGTTCCGGAAGGCGTTTCCGACAGCAAGATGGTGGTTCGCGCGACGCAGAAGGAAAGCAAGCCTTGGGTCTGCCACGTGGGGATCCCGCTGGCCGATTCGCTGCATCCGGTAGCGAACCCTTCGATTGACCGCACCGGGAACGTGTTCACGACATTCAGCGGGTCGCGCGGGCAGAAGACACCGGTTTCGGTGTACAAAGTGGACGGCCACGGCAACGTGAAGGCGTTTCTCTCCGATTTGATGAACGCGACATCGGTGGCCTTTGACAGCGAAGGACTGCTGTATGTCAGCTCGCGGTACGACGGTATCGTCTACCAGGTGACGCCGGCAGGCGAGATGTCGGTTTATGCCGAGGGCATGGGCGTGGCCACGGGGATCGCTTTTGACGGGGAAGACAATCTGTTTGTGGGCGACCGGACAGGGACGATTTTCAAGATCAGCCGGAGCCGGCAGATTTACGTGTTCGCGACGCTGGAGCCGTCGATTGCGGCCTACCACCTGGCATTCGGGCCGAAGCGCGATCTCTACGTGACGGGCCCAACGACCTCGAGTTTTGACGGCGTCTATCGGATCTCGCCGAACGGGCAAGTGTCGGTTTGCTACCGCGGACTGGGCCGTCCGCAGGGTTTGGCATTCGATATCGAGGGCCGGCTGTATGTGGCGGCGTCGCTCGGCGGGCGGCGCGGAGTGGTTCGTTTCCCTGGCGAGGGCGAGGAGCCGGAACTGTTCCTGTCGGGTCCCAACATTGTCGGGCTTGCCTTCATGGCGCCGTCGTACCTGGTTGTCACCACATCGAGTGCGCTCTACCGGGTGGAGGCGGGCGTCGCGGGACTTCCCTTCCCCAACCTGTAGTCCGGCAGCGCCCATGAACGCAGAGATCATCGCAGTCGGCTCCGAGATGCTGACACCGGCGCGGACCGATACCAACTCACTATGGCTGACCGATCAGTTGAACCAGCTGGGTATTGAAGTGGTGGCGAAGATGATTGTCGGCGACGACCGGCTGAGGCTGGCGACGCTGTTCGGGGCGGCGCTGTTGCGCGCCGATCTGGTGATTCTCACGGGAGGATTGGGACCAACCGAGGACGACGTCACGCGCGAGGCGGTGGCCCAGGCGATGGGGCGGCAGCTACTTTACAAGCAGGAACTCGAGGATGCCATCGCGGCGCGGTTCCGCAGTATCAACCGTCCAATGGCGGAGATCAACAGGCGGCAGGCGTTTCTGATCGACGGATTCGAGGCGCTGTCGAATCCGCGCGGCACCGCACCGGGGCAGTGGGGCGAGATGGAGAACGCCAAGATGATTGCACTATTGCCGGGTCCACCGAACGAACTGAAGGGCATGTATACGGATCACTGCCTGGAGCGGCTGCGGAAACGCGTGCCGCCGCAACGCATCGCGACGCTGGTATTTCGTGTGGCGGGCATGGGCGAGTCGGATCTGGATCAGCTGATCGCGCCGGTTTATACGCGGTACACAAATCCCGTCACGACAGTGCTGGCCAAGCCTGGCGATGTGCAGATCCATCTGCGTGCGCGCTGTTGGAGGCAGGATGAGGCGGATGCCTTGTTGGCGGAGGTCGGGCCGCAGATCGAGAGCTTGCTGGGGGACCGCATTTATTCGCGGAATGGCGACGATTTGGAAACGGCAACAGGGAAGCTGCTGCTGGAGGGGAACGCGAGCGTGAGTGTGGCGGAGAGTTGCACGGGAGGGCTGCTGGCTTCGCGGATCACGTCGGTGCCGGGCTCGTCCGGATATTTTCGCGGAGGCTTTCTTGTTTATACGAACGCGATGAAGCAGGCGCTGCTCGGCATTGAGGAGAAGCTGATCGCCGAGCATACGGAGGTGAGCGAGGAGGTGGCTCGAGCAATGGCGGAGGCAGCGCGAGCCAGAACAGGGGCGACTCACGGAGTATCGGTGACGGGATACGCGGGGCCGGATGGCGGTACGGAAGCCAACCCGGTGGGCACGGTCTTTCTAGGTTTGGCCACGCCAGCCGGGACGAAGGTGCGCCGCGTGCAGTTGTTCGGCGACCGGCACCGGATACGGTCCGTTGCGGCAACGAGCGCGCTCGATCTTTTGCGGCGAAGCTTGCTGCGCTAAGGACCTGGTGGCGGTTCCGTGATGATGACGCCCCAGGGGCGGTCGCCGACGGGGATTTTCTTAGCTTCTTTCTTCGAGTCGACGTCAACGAGGCTGATGTCATTGGAGGGGCCGTTGGCCGTGTAGATGCGCCTGCCGTCTTTCGTGATGGCGATGCCCCAAGGGCGGCGGCCAACCTGAATAGAACCTGCGGGCTGGTCCGTAGCGGCATCGATCAGCATGATGTGGCCGAAGGAGCCGGCGGTGACGTAAACGGTCTTGTTGTCGGGGGAGATCACGACGCCCATGGGACGGACCTTCTCATCACCGAGCTTGACGGTCTTGAGAAGCTTGTGGGATTGGGCGTCGACGACAGCCACCGCGGCGTCGTTTTCGAGCGTAACGTAGCCTTTGGAGCCGTCGCCAAGAAAAGCGATGGAGCGGGGGCGGTGGCCGACCTTGATGACGGCAATCTTTTCGTGCTTGACGGTGTCGATGGCGTAGACGGTGCCTTCGTCTTCGCAGGTGACGTAGACGACCTTGCCGTCGGGACGGAGCGTGACGCCTTCGGGCTCTTCACCGATCTTGACGGACTGGATGATTTTGCCGGATTCCAGGTCCACGACATTGGACATGGCGGCGTCTTCATTAGCCACGAAGAGGTAACGGTCGTCGGCGCTGACGGCGATTTGTTCCGGGTCAGGACCGACGTCAAGGACACGAAGGACTTTGAAAGTGGCGGCGTCGATGACAGCGACGCCGTCGGCGGAGCGGTCCGGCGGCGGGAGCTTGCTCTCGTCGGTGCCAGGAGGTGAAAAAGGAGAGCCGCTGAGGGCGACGTAGAGAAGCTTGCCGTCCGAGGATGCCTGGATGCCGCGGGGACGCTTGCCCAAGGGAACGGTGGCGAGAATGGTGAGCGTGGATTCCTCGATCACACTCAGCGTTCCGGCGGCCTCATTGGTGACGAAGATGCGCGCGGAGGGGGGGTTGGCGGGTTCCGTGGGCGTGGGTTTGGAGCAGGCGGAGAGCCAGAGAGCGGCGGCGCTGAATAGGAATCGTTTCATTGGTTTCTCCAGTGCATGCCGGCAAAGTCCATGAAGCGCTCCCAGTCATAGAGAGTGACGTCGTGTTTGCCTTCGCGAATATGATAACCGATGGTTTGCATAAGGGGCTTGTGGATGACGGGCATTTCGGTGGCGCCGAGATCGCGCAGGCCGAGCAGGCGGTAGACGGGGCCTGCGGCAACGCCGGAGAGGAATTCGCCTTTGGGGTCGGCCCAGAGATCCTCGGCGGCGCTGGCGATGTAAACCGGGCGCGGGGCCATGAGGGCGATGAGCATGTGCTGATCGATGGGGAGCGCGGATTCGTCGCCGTTGTACTGGCGGAAGGTTTGGGAGAACCAGTGAGGAAAGGAAGTGTTGATGCGCTTGACGGTCTCTCCGAATGCGCGGCGGCTGAGAGCAGCGCCGCCGCAGCCGGAGTTGTTGGAGATGACGATGGAGAAGCGCGGATCTTCGGCGCCGGCCCAAAGCGCGGCCTTGCCGAGGCGGGAGTGGCCGAGGACGGCGACTTTCTTGGAGTCTATGTCCTTGTCGGTTTCCAGATGATCGAGGGCACGGCTGAGCCCCCAGGCCCAGCCGGCGATGGCGCCCCAGGATTCGGGCGTACGTTCACCGCCCATGAGCGCGTGGACGCCGTTGGCGAAGCCGTCATCGAAGTCAGGATCGAAGTCGCCGTAGTAGAGGGTGGCGACGCCGTAGCCACGCTCGATGATTTTTTCAATGGGCCAGCGGGAGGCGGTTGCTCCGCGTGCGGCAACGGCGCCGCCGCGCATCCATTGTTTGGAGACAGGAACGGCGGGGTCGAGAGTGACGGCGTGATTGCCGCTGAAATTGAGGCCGAGGAAGACGGGGACAGGGCCTTTGGCCTGCGCGGGGAGATAGATGAGGAGTTCGGCTGCAAGCTTGCGGTTTTGATGTTCGAGGTGCAGGTTGAGAATTTTACGGACAGCTTTTCCGGAGAGGGCCTGCGTGTCGAGATTGATGAGCTCCGCGGTCTGGCGCTGAGGCTTGGCGGGACTGCGGCCGAACATGTGAGCGCGGAAGAGTTCCAGGATTTCGGCGCGGCGGCGGGGCCAGTCCTTGGCGTTGCGGACGCCGTGAAGAGGGTCGGGGAGGGTGTAGGCAGGAACGCGCGTTTCGTCGTAGTGTGTGCCCTCCGGTTGCGCGGCAAGAGGGAGGGTAACCAGCAGGAGGGGGAGGGCCGTCTGTAGGATGCGCATCATTTGATAATCTATCAGCATTCGCTGTGAGGACACCCATGAAACGCTTCCTGTATTTAATGATGACGATGGCTGTGGTTTGCGCGTTTGCGCAGCAACAGCGGCAGGTGGACCGCAAGAGCCGAACTTCTCCGCTTGGCTACGACGATACGCCGGTGCTGCCCGGGCAGAAGTGGAAGGTGCACGATATTGCCAGGCCGCGTCCCGCCATGGTGACGCCGGGCGCCAAGCCGGGCGATCCGCCATCGGATGCGGTTGTGCTCTTCGACGGGAAAGATCTTTCGCAATGGCTGGAGGGAGGGCGCGGTGGGGCGCGCGAGGCGCGGTGGAAGGTGGAGAACGGGTACTTCGAATGCGCGTCTGGTACGGGCAGTGTTTTCACCAAGGAGAAGTTCGGGGATGTGCAGTTGCATATCGAGTGGGCGGCGCCACCGGAAATTGAGGGATCGGGCCAGTGGCGGGGGAATTCAGGCGTGCTGCTGATGAACCGCTATGAGATCCAAGTGCTGGATAGCTGGGAGAATCCGACCTATGCGGACGGGCAGGCGGGGTCGATCTACGGACAGTACCCGCCGCTGAAGAACGCGAGCCGGAAACCGGGCGAGTGGCAGAGCTACGACATTATCTTCGAGGCGCCGAAGTGGGAGGGGGAAAAGCTGGTAAAGCCAGCCTTTGCGACGGTGTTTCATAACGGGGTGCTGATGCACCACCGGAAAGAGATTATCGGGCGGATGGCGCACAAGGTGGTGGGCACGTATGCGCCGCATGGGCCCGAAGAGCCGTTGGGGCTGCAGAATCACGATACCTTTGTGCGGTACAGAAATATCTGGGTGAGGAGGCTGGGGACGTACGATCAGGAGTGAGGAGCGTACTTGCCTTAGAGGAGCGTGATGTCGAGATTCTCGGAGGAGGGGATGGGGGGTTCGGGTTCGGCGCCAGCAAGGTATGCGCGGAGGGCATCGTGGGAGCCGCCAAAGTGGGTGGCGACAAGTTCCTCCAGCGCGAGGGTGCGTGCCTCGTCACGGGTGAGCACAGGGCGATAGAGAAAGGCCCGGCCGGAGCGGATCCGGGAAGCAGCGCCGCGTCGGGCTAGGCGATCCAGCAGCGTCATCACGGTGGTATAGGCGAGTTCGCGGCCGCCAGCGGCTATGTCGTCACGCACGTCGTGGACGCTGGCTTGCTCGAGACGCCAGAGAGATTTCAGGCATTCCAACTCGAGTGGTGGCGGAAGCTCTGGCAAGGTTTCAGTCCCCTTTGAGAGCCTGGCGGAGTTTTTCCGTCATGGCGGTGGCGGGTTCGGGAGAGCGCGTCGGGGTAGGAGCCGTTGCGGCGGGTGGAGGGCCATCGAGGTAGCGTGACTTTTTGAGCAGCGTACGGTCGAGCGAAGAGACGAAGCCGGTCCATACGCCTTCAAGGCAGCGGTCCTTCTCAATGGCTCCGCGGACGGATTCCATTTTCGAGTCGAGATTGTCGAGGTGATGCAGCAGGAGCGCCTCGGCGAACATGGGGACTTTGGGTGAGCCGAATTCGAGTTCGCCGTGGTGGGAGAGGATCATGTGCTTGACGAGGACGGCGAGACGAGGCGGGAACTCAGGGAGCCCGCGGAGTTTTTCCTCAACCATCGCCAGGCCTTGCACAAGGTGGCCGAGGAGCTGGCCTTCGGGGCTGTAGCCGAAGCCGCGGTCATAAATAAGCTCGTCGATTTTGCCGATGTCGTGAAGGATGACGCCAGTGAGCAGGAGGTCGAGATCGATGTGGGGATACTGAGGCGCGACGGCCCGTGCAAGAGTGCAAAGCGACAGCACGTGCTCAATGAGGCCGCCAAGCCAGGCGTGATGGATGGTTTTCGCGGCTGGAGCGCGCTTGAACTTGGCGGCGATGACAGGATCGACGAAGAGGGCTTCGAGAAGGGCGCGCAGGTGGGGGTTGGATAGCGATGCGATGACGCCGTTGAGCTCGGCGAACATTTCCTCAGGATCGCGAGCGGAGGCGGGAAAGTAGTCGGCGAAGTCGACTTCGGAGTCGGAAACGCGGACCAGAGTGTGAATGGTGAGCTGAATGCGGTTTTGGAACACCTGTGGCATGGCCTTGACGCGGACGAAATCGTCGCGGGAAAAGGTTTCCATGACTTTGTCAACGTTGTCCCACATCTTGGCATCGACGTCGCCGGTGCGGTCAGCTAGGGTGAGCGAAAGAAAGGGCTCACCGAATTTTTTCTGGCGGACATCCTTGTTCTGAACGAGGAAGACGCCGTTGGCCAACTGGTTGGCCTCGAGTTCACTGACGTAAGGAGATTTCATAGAGGAGGACGCGGAGCCCTCCCTTAACGCGAACTGCTGACGGGATGGGTCTCGGTGCCGGGCATCGGGATCATCCACAGCATACGCTTGCGGCGCGGATTGGCGGCGACTTCTTCCTTCTTAACCGTTTCCGGCCTCAACTCGGCGGGATCGGTCCAGGCTGTGTTCTTTCCGGGAGCGGCGGAGGAATCGACGTATCCTTCCTTGATCTCGAGAAAGGCGTCCTGGCGGAGTTGTGTGAGGTACTCGCGGATCTTGGGCTGGAAGCGTGGCATGTAGAGCTTCTCCATGATCTCGTTTTCGACCTCGTCCAGCTCGGCGATGCCGGCCTTGTGCTGCTCCTCAACCCGAAGGATCAGGAAGCCGTTGGGCATCTTAATGGGATCCGTAACATGCCCGCGCCCTTTGTCCCAGACGAGTGCAAGCAGGTCGGCGCGGAGATCATCTTTCTTCGCACCTGGCAGGGCGCCCATATCCTGCGCGGTGGCAGCGTCTGAGTTATCGCGGGCGAGATCGGCGAACCGTTCGCCTTTTTTGGCTCGGGCGGCCAGATCATTGGCCTTCTTCTCGGCGGCCGCCGCGGCGGCAGCGTCCATGCCTTCGGTGGAGATCAAGATCTCGCGGAGGAAGATGCGTTCTTCGCGCTGGAATTCGCTCTTGTGCTCTTCGTAGTATTTGGCTACTTCCTGGCGCGGGATGTTGATGCGTCCGCCGACTTCCTGGCGGACGACGCGCTGGGTGAGCATGGAGTTGCGAATCTCGTTGCGGTAGTCCTCATAAGGCATGCCGGTGTTTTGCTTCACATACTGCTGGAACTTTTCCGGGTCGGCGAGCGTGGGGTCCTGCTTGGCGACTTCCTTTTGGATGTCGGCCAGCTGGCGGCTGACATCGGGATCCACGTTGATGTTGATTTCCTTGCCCTTTTGCGTGAGCAGGAGCTGATCAATGCGGTCGCGGAGAATGTCCTTGGAGCGCTCGTCGTAGAGCTTGACGAGTTCGCCTTCCTTGGCGCCGCGAGCCTGAAGTTCGGCTTTCAACTGACGCTGGGAACGCTCCAACTCCGAGCGTGTTACGATGTCGCCGTTGACTTTGGCGACAATCTCCTCCATGACAACGACATCGGCGGCCAGAAGGCAGCCAACAAGAAAAGGCAAAACGCACAGGGTACGCCGCATACTTCTATTATCCTCGTCTAGGCGGTTAGATGCATCATGCGTTGCTCGATGTTTTCGATGAGGCGGGCGGGATCGTCCTGGCCGTCGAGGGGCAGGGTAAGAACACCGGCGGGGGTGAACTGGGCGTTGGGGATGGACTGAACCAGGTTCATCAGGCGGGAAGGGTCGGCCTGGGATTCCGGATGGAACTTGATGTTGATCTTGCCGTGGCGGCGTTCAATCGATTCAATACCGAGCCGTTCGGCGGCGCTTTTCAGCACGGCGAAGCGGAGCAGAAGCTTCACGGCATCCGGCGCCGAGCCGTAGCGGTCTTCCAGGCTTTCCAGAACCTGACGGGCTTTATCCGGATCGGTAACGTCGGCGATGCGCTTATAGGCGCGTAGGCGCTGGTGCTCGTCTTCGATGTAGGAGGGCGGAATGCGAAGGTCGAGCCCGAGTTGGATGGTGGCGTGAAGTTCGGGCGCGATGGTTTCCCCGCGTAGTTCCTTGACGGTCTGCTCGAGCAGCGCCATATAGGTGTCATATCCCACCGAGAGGAACTGGCCGTGCTGCTCGCCGCCGAGCATGTTGCCCGCGCCGCGGAGTTCCAGATCAAGCGCGGCGATTTTGAATCCGGCGCCAAGGTCGGAGAATTCACGCAGTGCGGCGAGACGCTTGCGCGCGACTTCTGAGAGTTCGGCATCTTCCGGTACAAGCAGGTATGCGTACGCGCGGCGGTTGGAGCGGCCGACGCGGCCACGGAGCTGGTAAAGCTCGGAGAGGCCGTGCCGTTCGGCGTGCTCAATGATGATGGTGTTGGCGAGAGGGATGTCGAGGCCATTCTCGACGATGGTGGTTGCGACCAGCACGTCGAACTCATGGCGCATGAAGCCAAGCATGACTTTTTCCAGCGCCTGCTCGCCCATTTGACCATGGCCTACGCCGATGCGGGCGTCCGGAACCAGCTGTTGAATCTCGGCGGCGCGGGCGAAGATGCTATCAACGCGATTGTGGAGATAGTAGACCTGGCCGCCGCGCGCCACCTCCTGCTCAATGGCGGTCTTGATGAGATCGGGCTGAAAGCGGGCGACGACGGTGTGAATGGCGAGGCGGTCCTTGGGCGGGGTCTCGATGACGGAGAGGTCGCGGAGGCCGAGCAGGGACATGTGGAGCGTGCGCGGGATAGGGGTAGCGGACATGGACAGTACGTCGAGGTTCTTGCGCAGCTGTTTGAGCCGCTCCTTGTGGCGCACCCCGAAGCGTTGTTCTTCGTCGATAACGAGGAGGCCGAGGTCGGCGAACTGAATGTCGGCGCTGAGAAGGCGGTGGGTTCCGATGGCGATGTCGATCTTGCCCGCCGTGAGGTCCTCGGCGAGGGCTTTCAGCTCCTTGGCGGTACGAAAGCGGGAGAACATCTCCACGCGTACGGGGAAGGCGGCGAAGCGCCGCTTGAAGGATTCATAGTGCTGGAAGCAGAGCACTGTTGTGGGTGCGAGCAGTGCCACCTGCTTACCGTCGCCGAGCGCCTTGAAGGCCGCGCGCATGGCGACTTCGGTTTTCCCGAAGCCGACGTCACCGCACAGCAAACGGTCCATCGGCTGGGGGGACTCCATGTCGCGCTTGATGTCGGCGACGGCCGATTCCTGGTCCTTGGTTTCGGTGAACTCGAAGGCGTCCTCGAATTCGCGCTGCCAGTTGGCGTCGGTGGAGAAAGAGAAGCCCTCGGTCATGCGGCGCTGCGCGTAGAGCTTGAGCAGCTCTTCCGCCATGTCGCGCATCCTGGCCTTGACTCGCGACTTGGTTTTTGACCAGGAGACGCCGCCAAGCTTGTCAAGCGCGGGCTCGGCTTCGCCGCCTGCCCGGTATTTTTGGATGAGGTCAAGGCGCGTGAGGGGAACGTAGAGCTTGGCTTCGCCGGCGTACTCAAGCAGCATGAAATCGCCTTTGAGTTCGCCCTGGCCCACTTCGCGGATACCGAGGAAGCGGCCGATGCCGTGCGTGGAGTGGACCACGAGATCGCCGTCGCGCAGGTCGCCGATGTCGGCGGCGAAGGCACCCATTGGGGAGGCGCGGACGGCCGGTTGGGCGGCAAGCTCGGAGGCATCGAAAAGGTCTTCGGAGCCGAAGATGGCGAGGCGGCTATCCGGAAGCACGGCTCCGCGCCGGACACGGCCACGGGCGATGAGGATGGAGGTGAGCGAGCCGCCGAGATAGGCGCGTTCGGCGAGATATGGCGCGGCGGCTTCGGAAGGATCGAGGGCGAGCTGGAACGGGACGGAGTATTCGCGAAAGATGTCGGCAAGCCGTTCCATTTCGCCGATGGTGGAGGCGAAGAAAACAACGCGGAAGCCCTGTTCGGCGAGCGTGCGGGCTTCGGCGACACACATCTGCATGTTGCCGTGAAAGGCGATGGAGGGCTGTGAGGCGATGTGCGCGCCGGAGTCTTCCATCTGAAGTTGGCGTAGATGGAGCGTGGGGAGATTGCCGGCGCGCTGGAAGAGTTCCTCGACGGCGAAGTAATTGAGTTCAGGTGGGCAGGGATGTTCGCGGCCGGGCTCGAGGAGACGCTTCCAGAGACGATCGCCGGCGGCGCGGATCTGTTCGGGCTCGTCGAGGACGAGCAGTGCATCGGGGCACTGTTCGAGGATGGAGCTGGTTTTGGGACGCAGCGCCGGGACGAGGAATTCCCAACCGGGAAATGGAACGCCGTCATCGGAGCCGAGCTGGCGGAGCAGATCGAGAGACCGTGGGCATTCGATCAAGGGAAGCAGGGCGGCGTCGGAGATCTTGAGCACGGACCGCTGCGACTGGACGTCGAAGGTGCGCATGGACTCGATGAGGTCGCCGAAGAATTCGATGCGAACGGGGCGCTCGGCCTCGGCGGGGAAGACGTCGAGGATGCCGCCGCGGAGCGAGTATTCGCCGACCATTTCGACGGGTTCACGGCGCGTATAGCCGATCGACTCCAGGTGAGTGAGCAGATCAGTGAGAGGAACCTCCTCTCCGGCGCGGAGGCGGACGGCGAGTTGGCGGTGAAACTCCGGGGTTTCCGTGCGCAACAAGGCCGCGCCGATGGAGACGATGGAGATGGAGGCGGAGCGGCGGGCAAGCCGGTAAAGGCCGATGGCGCGCAACTCGGCTATTTCCGAGTGCGGGGAGAGGTTCTGGAAGGGAAGGATATCGAGCGCGGGGATGGTCTGCGGTGGCGGCGTGGACTTGTTAGTGACCAGCAGATCAAAGAACGTGCGGAGAAGTTCACCGAGCGATTCGGCCTGGCGGCTTCCGTCGACCATCACGATAAGCGGCCTCTCGGTGGCATGCCAAAGCAAGGCGAGATGCAGAGCCTTGACCGTGAGAGAGGGGCCGGAGAGAGAGAAGGTGCCTTGTTCGGCGGAGGGCGCCCAGCGGAGCAGTTCCTGAAATGCGGGCTGACGCTCAAGCGACAGCAGCAGGTCGCGGATTGCGGGGTGTGTCACGGGGTGCGCTTGAGCAGCTCGTCGACGATGTTCGTGGAGGAGTAGCCGGGCTCAAGCGGAAGAGCCAGCACCTGACCGCCGGCGGCTTCCACTTCCTCGCGGCCGGCGATGAAGTGGGACCAATCGGCTCCCTTGACGAGAACGTCGGGGAGGATTTCGGCTATGAGCTCACGAGGGGTGTCTTCGTCGAAGAATGTGACGGCGTCGACGGCTTCGAGCGATGAGGCCAGCGTGGCTCGCTCCTGCTGGCAGATGAGCGGGCGCGAGGGACCTTTGAGCCGGGCGACGCTGGAATCGGTATTGAGGGCGAGGATAAGGATGTCGCCGAGCGAGCGAGCGCTTTCGAGCAGCCGGACATGGCCCGGATGCAGCAAATCGTAACAACCGTTGGTGAAGACGACGCGCCTGCCCTGCTGTTTCCATAGCGCGCGCGCCCGGGCGAGTTCGGCGCGCGAGAGAATCTTGCTCATCTCTACTGATGGTACAGTAACGGCCGGGAGGTGATCGTGATCAAGTTAGTGATCATTCAAGGGAGCGTGCGGGAAGGCAACTACACCGCGAAAGCGGCGGCTCTGTGGCCGACGAACTGAAGAGCCGCGATGGGGTGAGCTGTCAAGTGGTGGACCCGGGGCAGCTGCGGCTTCCCTTCCCCGGTCAGAAGGCGCCGGGCGAGGACGGGGAGAAGCTGCGGATGCTGGTGAGCGAAGCGACGGGAGTGGTTCTGGCGACGCCGGAGTATCACGGCAGTCTTTCAAGCGTGATGAAGCTGGTGGTGGAGAACCTCGGGTTTCCGTCGGTGCTGGCGGGCAAGCCGGTAGCGTTGCTGGGCGTAGCAGCGGGACAGATCGGCGCGATCAAGAGCCTGGAGGCGCTGGAGGCAATGGTTCGCGAAGGCGGCGGCTGAGATCTATTTCAGGAAGCCACTTGCTCCTGCGCCGGTGGCGCTCAATTGATCATTGAGCGGATCGTCGAGGGCAAGCAGCCAGCGCAGGCGAGGCGAGAGGCCTTGCTGCACTTCGGCAGGAATGAGGCGCTTCTGATACTGCTGCTGGGGCTTATCGCGTCGGCAAAAGAAGATGTGCATGGCCCGGCGGTGGCTGCCGGTGCGGTTTTCAGTGCCGCCGTGCCAGCCATGCGTGTTCATGATGACGACGTCACCGGCTTTGCCCGTGACGAGGATCTCGTCAGGGTGCGGCGCGGCAGGATCGGCGAGTACATCTTGAGGCAGTTTGCCCCATTGGTGAGAGCCGGGGACAAAGCGGATGGCTCCGTTTTCCTCGGTGAAGTCGTCTAAAAGCCAGACGGTGTTGCAGATCCAATAACCTCTCTTATCGGGCAAAGCGCCGGCATCGGCGTGGAGAGGCTGCGGCAGGTGGTTATGCGGATTGGCGGAACGGACATTCAAACTGCTGAGCTTGTATTCCGCACCCAGGACATGTTCGACGTAAACGAGGATCTCGGGCATTTCGACGCATTGGCGGAAGATCTCGCCCTTTGCGGCGACATTGGCAAGGCGTCGAGAACCTGGCTCCAGGCGAAACTCCGAGCCGGCCTGGAGACCTTCGGCGGCAAACAACTCTTCGACTGTGTCGACGAGAGCCGCGGTTCGAGGGGCATCGAGCACCGCTTCCCGTTTGACGAAACCCAGCTCATCGAGTTGGCGCCGCTGGCCGTCATTCATCGAGGCTATTTTAGCCCAATGGAACGGGCGCGCGGACCCATTTTTGGAGAGTGGCTTGCAGAACCTCCCGGCGGACGGGCTTGGTGATGTAGTCATCCATGCCCGCTTCCAGGCAGCGTTCCCGGTCGCCTTCCAGAGCATTGGCGGTGAGGGCGATGATGGGGATGCGCCGCGGGCCTTTCTCGCGGCGGCGGATTTCCCGGGAGGCGTCGAAGCCGTCCATTTCCGGCATAAAGCCATCCATGAGAACAGCGTCGTAGCTTTGCTGGAATACGGCTTCCACGGCTTTGACTCCATCGGGAACGACGTCTACGCGGTAGCCGAGCACTTCAAGCATCTTCTTGGCCACGCGTTGGTTGACAACATTGTCTTCGGCAAGGAGAATGCAGCCCAACTCACGCCCCGGTTCAGGCAGGGAGGTTTTTGAAACGGGCTGCGCAAGATCGGCAGGCGGACAGGCAAGATGCATGAGGACGCGCATGAGCTGACCTCGGCGAAGTGGTCTTCGCAGCGTAGCGCCGATGCCGCAGGCGGCGAGGCGCTCACGGTCCGGGCGCTGGGTGTAGTCAATGAGAAGAACGACCGGAAGGGAACGGAATCGGGAATCGGCGCGAAGCCTGACTGCCAAGTCGAGGCCGGAACGGACGTTGAGATTCTGCGCGAGCAGGATGCCATCAAGCGGGGCTCCCTTCCGGACGCATTCCTCCAGTGTGGTGAATAGCTCGGCGCCAGAAGCGGAAACGGGCTGAAGGCCGAGCGACTCCAGGGTAGAATTCAACTGAAACCGCTCGAGCGGGTCATCCTCGACGGTGAGAACGCGGAGCTTATGGAAGTCCAGCGTGCAGTGGCCATCGTCCCGCTGGCCGCTGGGTACGGTGAAGGAGATGGAGAAATAGAAGCGTGAGCCCTTGCCTGATTCACTCTCCAATCCGATGCCGCCGCCCATGAGTTCGACAAGCCGCCTGGAGATAGTGAGGCCAAGACCGGTTCCGCCAAACCGGCGTGTGGTGGAGGCATCGGCCTGCGTAAAAGGTTCAAAGAGCCTCGATTGGGCTTCCTCGGAGATCCCAACGCCGGTGTCCTCAACTTCAAAGAGAAGCTCTCTTAGGTTGCCGTCGAGAGCGGTGAGACTGACGGAGATGGAAACGCTGCCGGAGGAGGTGAACTTGATGGCGTTGCCGGCCAGATTGAGCATGACCTGGCGAAGCCGCGAGGGGTCGCCGACAAGCCAGACGGGAAGGTTGGGGTCGATGATGCATCGGAGTACCAACCCCTTGGATTGGGCTCTCTCGGCGACCATTTCCACTGTCTCCTCGACAAGCTGGCGGACGTCGAACTCGATCTGTTCCAGGCTGAGCTTGCCGGCATCGATCTTAGACAGATCAAGGATGTCGTTGATCACAGCCAGCAAGGCATCGCCGCAGGCGCGGATGGTGTGGACGTAGTCATTCTGCTCGGTGGTGAGTTCGGTGGACTGGAGCAGATCGGTCATGCCGATGACACCATTGAGCGGGGTACGGATCTCATGGCTCATATTGGCGAGGAACTCGCTCTTGGCTTTGGCGGCGCCTTCGGCGAGCGCTTTGGCGGCTTCCACCTCGCCCAGGGCATGGCTGAGGAGGCTGGAAGTGGATGCCTGTTCCTGAATCAATTGTGAAAGATCATTGGCGTAATGTTGGATGCGCTCCTCAGACTCTTTGCGGCCGGTAATGTCGGTCAGGGCGCCAATGATCCGGCGCGGCTGACCTTGCGAATTCAGCTGCACTTCACCCCGGCTGCTCAGCCAGCGCACTTGCTCCTCGTCCAGATCCACGCGGTATTCGGAGGAGTATGAGCCGCTGTGCCGGATGGCCTCCTCGACTTCTCCGAGGACGCGGCTCCTATCCTCGGGGTGAATGCAGGTGAGCCAATCCTGCGGCGCAACTGAACCCTTGCCGCCCGGAAGACCGATCATGTCGTTAAATTCGCCGGTACAGGTGATAGTGCCCTTGGCGAGGTCCCAGTCCCAGACGGCGATCCCCGCTGCACGTTGTGCCATCAAAAGCCGTTCGCGGCTGCCTCGCAGTTGGGTCTGGGTTCTTTCCAGTTCGGCGGCGTGTGTGGCATGTAGGTAACGGTCGGCGAGCGCATTCCAGAACCAAGTGTTGCCGCGGCGCACCTGTAGGATCAGCACGGTGAGCAAGATCACCGTGACCACAGCCATGGGGAGGCCTTTCTCCGCGCCCCGGCCGAGATGGGAAACAAGGGAAGGAGAGAGGATCAGGATGGGAAACCAGGTGCCAAGGCGACGATCCGGACTCAAAGAAACGGCGCCCACGGAACTGGCTGCCGCCGCACCCACCATCGCAATTAGAGTAGGTCCTTCATAGTCGTTCAGATAGACCAGGCCGGCGAGAAAGATCCCCCACACAAGGGCGACTCCCAGCAGGCCCAATGCAAAAACCCGGCGCCAGCGCTTCGGATTGACGGCGTACCGCAATTCCCAGTTGTGGACGAACCATCTCTGAAGAGCGAAAAAGAACAGTACGGAGGCCGTTGCAGCCACATAGAACCACGCCAGCCTGTCCCAGTCGCCTCCAAACACGCACACGACGACTATCATCAAGGGATGGAGCCAGATCGTTGCCCTACTGAGAAGTCCCAGTTGGCGGTCTGCCTGATAGATCAGCGACTCCAAGGAACCGACTTTGGGACTCGTTTCCTGCACGGCTTCTCAATAGCTTTTCGGCTATAGAGGAAGAGTTGAAGAAAAGAAACGACAAGAGGGAGGTTAGGGATAAGGGAATGACTTCAGGGGGTAATAAAGAAATGGTTCCAAGTGACCCAAATCCCAGCTCGCTCTCCAGCCTGCATGCCCGGCTTGAGCATGGCATCCACTTTCGCGGGGTGGTCATCGTCCGGCTCCCCTCCGCCGCCTTTCGGCTGCGAAGGCTCAACGCCTCGCAATTCACCTGCTCACGAAACCGGTAGAAGCCGGCATCTCGAAACGGCCTTTCGCTCGCCTACAGCGGGTATACCCTCTCAGGCACCCCCACGGCAGGGTCAAAGTTCCCGGCCTGTTTCTTCGTTGCCACATCGATTCCCTTGCCGACCCGTTCGATCCCGGATTCCCCTCCTCCGCAGGTTTTCCCCGCTGGGGAGGATCACTACCCGGTCACCGTTGCCAACTCGGAAACCGACGCCCCAGACCGCTCGCCGGACTCTCGCTCCCCGTCGGGGCTTTTCCTCCCCTTCGGATCAAAGCGCTCGATCCGGTTTGCTGCCTGGAAGCCTACCCAAACGGTTCGCCCGATCTCCCTTCGCTCCCCGGCCGCGGAGTGATTTATTAAAACCGTCCGCAACCGGATCACCGTTCCAGGTCCGCTACGTCCCGTCAGGCTCGCTGTTCCTTGAACCTCTTGGAACCATCCTTATGATGTACCATCGGGACTATTCCCGTCAACAAAAATCGACATCGAGGAAGGGATTATCCTCAGCTTCTTTCTATTTTCGAATCAGTGGGATGCATCGATGTAGCTGTGGTAGCTCTGTGGATAAAACACGACGCATTGTTCGTGTTGTAACAAGACGTAAAGCTTTTGTTATCTCCCAGCCCACTTCAGAATCATTCCCGTGTCGGTGGCCGCCCATACTTCGCCTTCAGCCCGGGCCAGTACCACCCTACGGGCTACGGCGCGATAGTCCACCTTCATCTCCTGCCAGTCGCCCTCACGACCCTGGAGAATATGCACTCGCCCGGGAACGGGAAGCTGTCGCACGGTGGTTGCCGGCTCCACGGCGCCGAGAATCAATTTGCCGTCAGGTTGCAGCAGCATGTCGGTGACCGCGCGGTTCTTCGCCTTGAAAATCGATTTCGATTGCGTGGAGTTGGCTTGGACCTCGTAAATCTCCGACGGGTAATCGAACTCATAGTGGAATTCGACGAGCGCATAGCCCGCGCCTGAAGGCGCCATTCGCAGACGGCTGATGCGGCCAAAGATGGAAGAGGAGGCCGGCTGCCAGGTTGCGCCGCCGTCGTTTGTGGACAAGGCCAGGGTCAGGGACGGCCACTGCCGCAGACGTTGAGCGCGCTCCGGATCCAGCCAGGCAGGGTGGCGAAGCGGATTCCTGGTGGTTTCGTGGAACCCGACAATGGCGCCGTTGGCGGGAGTGGAGAAATCGATCCAGTTGTACATGCTGCGGTTAGCTTCGGCTTCCGGCAACTGCGCCGCCGGGACGTCGCGCCAGTTCCTACCGCCGTCGCCGGTCTCCCACACCTTTTTAGGGCCGCCCACGGCGAAGCCACGTTTGGCATCGAGGAAATGCACGCGCGCGACTCCCTTCATCTTCACCAGTTTCTGAAACGACGCGCCGCCGTCGCCAGTGAACCAGACACCCTCATCGGTGACCATCCAGCCATGGGCCACGTCGAGGAAGAACAACGACAGGCCGTCCTCCTTCAAAGGAGTCAGTTTCCAGGTGGCCCCGGCGTCGGAGGTGATGACGGCAACCGGCTTCCGGTTTCCCTTTTCCGAAAGCGCGGCCAGCGCGACTCCACGTTTCTCATTCGCGAAACGGAGTTCGTGAATCGCCAGGCTGCTGCGATCCTCGTCGTGGAAGAAGACCGTGCGCCATTCCCCGAAGACGGGCAGAGCCAAGCATAGCGCGGCAAGGGAGAGGTAATGTCTCAGCACAAAGTCAAGATTCGCGGGCCAGCGTGCCGCCGGCAAGCACGAGATCGGCGAAGTTGATGCGCGACAGATCGGCATCATCCAGGGCGGATTGGGCCACCAGGCAGCCGATCTGCTCGCCGACGGTGGTGACCATCTCGATCTCGTCCCCCGTGTGGGAATGCGGCTCCCTGTGTTGGAGATTAATCACGCCGGCGACGCGGCCGCGGGCGATGATGGGCGCGGAAAGAAAAGCCTCGTAGGTGTCCTCGGGAAGATCGCGGAAGTACTTGAAGCGCGAATCGTGATAGGCCTCGCGGGAGATCGCCAGAACGCGCCGTTCGCGCGCCACCCAGCCGGTGAGCCCTTCGGCCAGGCGCAGTTTCACTTCGCCCACCGCGCCAGGGTTGGAGCCTTTTGCGGCGCACAAAACGAGCTCCTCTCCGGAAACCAAATACAGCAGGCAGGAGTCGGAATGCATGAACTCGGCTACCAGCCCGACGATGGAGGAAAGCGCCTCGGCAAGAGGAACAGGGCGCGTCAGGAAGCGGCTGATCTTCTGGTAGAGGCGCAACTGCTTCTCCACCCGGTCCAGTCTCTGTTCCAGGTCTCTCGACTTTGCCACGACCCCATTATCCCAGAAGATTATTTGATCAACAGGAGGGAGAACCTGGTAGCCTTGGGCCGGTGTTGGGGAGCCGTGCATGCAGTTCAGAAGTTCATGGGCCATCGCGGTCAAATTGGAGTCACTTTGCTGTGGAAAGTGATTCCCACCGGAGTGGCTGGCAATTCGCCGCAGAAGGGCGAGGCCCCTGAGATCTTCTATAGTCACGCCCCGGCCGACAGGCGGCGGATCCAGGGCCACGACGCATACGGGGATGCCCGAGTCCCGACTTACGAGCCTCCACACTCCAATCTAGACTACGCCGGGCCTGAGCCGCCCTCCCCAGCCTCCGGCCATTTCGACATCACTCTACTTGAACCGGTCCGCTGACTTTGATATGCCGCGTAACTCCTCCACGATCGCCGCCGGTGCCCGTGATAACCTAGCTTCTAGCATGGTTTGTCGGCAACTGGGCAGGGTGCTGGGATTGCTTTCCTTCGCCCTTCGCCTTACGGGACAGTCTGATCCCGACTATGTGATCCGTGGCTGGGGGACAGAGCACGGGCTGCCGGGGAATTCCGCCACCGCCATGGCGCAGACTCCGGATGGCTATCTTTGGTTTGGCACCTTTAGCGGGCTTGTCCGCTTCGACGGATCCACCGTCAGAGTCTTAAACCCTTCCAATACGCCCCAACTGCCGCACGCGGGGATCGTTTCCCTTCATTACAGCCCGGACTCGGGCCTGTGGGTCGGCACACTCGGCGGACTCGCCCTCCTCTCGTCTAAGGGATGGGAACGTCCTCAGGTTCCGCTGAACTTCAGTGAGTTCATCACGATGATCATCCCCTCCCCCAATGGAGAGCTGTACTTCCAAACCAATCAGCAACGATGCCTGAACTACCGGGATGCCCGCTTCTCCTGGTTACCTTCACCGAAGGTTTCCGACGTTCAAGGCTGGAGTCCCTTGTTTGACCGGCACGGGCATCTGCATGCGGGCTCGACACGCAGGCTGTGGACATGGAGTGGCGCGGACTGGGTGGAAGTACCGTTGCCCTCTGAAGTGATTTCCTCCGAAGGCGACACGGGCGCGGTCAGGTGGATTCAGGCGTTGGATGGCGGCCTTTTCTATCTGGCGCGCGGCGCTCTTTTCAAACTGGACGACGGCAAGCTGCTTCATACATGGCAGCTTCCCAATTCAGTCATCGGCACTCGGATCCTGTTGCAGGAGCCCGATGGAACTGTGTGGGCCTCCATGCCCGATGGCCTCCTGCGGCTCCGGCTCGGAGGCGGAGTCCGCCTGTTCAACCGGAAGACTGGGTTCCCCGCCAAAAGCATCCGGTTTGTGTTCCGCGACCGAGAGGGGATGCTCTGGGTCGGCACCAACGGTGACGGCCTCTTGCGGTTGGGTGACCGGCGGTTTGTGTCTTATGGCTTGGAACATGGCATGCCCGATTCGCCGGTAAAGTCGGTGACCCAAGCCCGGGACGGAAGCCTCTGGCTGGCCGCTTATGGCAATGGTGTGGTGCGGATTCATCAAGGGCGGATAGAACGGCTGGGCCCGCGTTTCATTGCCCAATCCCTCCTGGCTGACCGGAAAGGAACCGTTTGGGCCGGTACTTACGGCGACGGTATCTTCCAGTACCAAGAGGGTCGGATTTCGAGCTTGCCAACTCCGGCTGGCGTAACCGTCGAAGCCTTGTTTGAGGACTCCAAGGGAGCTATTTGGATTGGCGGCAATAGGGCCATCGCCGTCCATGAGAACGGAAGTTTCCGTACGGTGGAGATGGTCCTGCGCAAAGGCCCCGTATTCATTGCTTGCTTTGCGGAGGAGCCGGCTTCAGGAAGAATGTGGGCCGGAGGCGACGGCGGTCTCTACTCGTTAGAGAACGGGCGTTTTGTTCCTTTTACGATCGCCGGTGCTCCCTTGCCTGCTCTGCGTTCGATCCTCGCCTTCGATGATTCATTATGGCTGGGCGCCTCCTCGCGCGGACTCATCCGTGTGAAGAACGGCATGGCTGTCAATATTCCAGGTCCGGTTGAGATGGAGCCAAGTGCGGGTTCCATCCATCATGTCAAGGATTCTCTGTGGCTCGGCACTACGCGCGGAGTCTGGCGCGCCAGCCTGGCTGATCTCAACAAGTCCGCTGATGCCGGCGGCGCCGAAGTCGATTGGGAGGTCTTCGACACCAGCGACGGCATGCCGAGCGCCGAGACCTCCGTCGGGCATCAGCCCATGGCATACCTGGACCACTCCGGAATACTCTGGTTTGCCACGCTCAAGGGCCTCACCGGGATTGATACCGGAAAGGAAAATGTCCGCCCCGGCGGCTCCCCCGTGCTATTCGAGCAGGTCCTGTTTCGCAACAGCGCCGGCCAGGTGAGGTCTCTCGAGGTTTCCCCCAACGGTGGCGTCCGGCTGCCGCCCGGCAGTCACGACATCCGCGTCCAATTCGCCGTAATGAACACGGCCGCCCCGAGAAAGGTCAAGCTCGATTATGAGGTTAGCACCGACGGCGATGTGGTTGCCTCCGGGAGGATCAGTGGGCGTGAGATTCGCCTCTACCGGTTGGACGCCGGATCCAACATTCTCCGGCTGCGCGCCAGCAACGGCAGCGGCGTGTGGGGCCCGGGTTCGGCAGAGCTCTCCATCTTCCGGGAACCCGCTTTTCTGGAGCGGACCGGAAGCAAGGCCGTGCTCGTTTTGCTGAGCTTTTCCTTGTCGGCATTGTTTTTCTGGTGGCTCCACAGCTTGAGAATCCGCTACCATGCCCGCCAACTGGCGAGCATGCGCGAGGCCGAGGAAGTGCTGCGGCTGGCCAAGAACAAAGCCGAGGAGGCATCGCGGATGAAAAGCGAGTTTCTGGCAAACATGAGTCATGAGATCCGCACTCCCATGAACGGAATTCTCGGTACGGCCCAGTTACTCGCTTTCACGAAGCTCGACGAGGAACAGCGGACCTACCTCGGCGATATCAAAGATACCGGCGGCGCCCTTCTCCGGCTGCTCAACGATATCCTCGATCTGTCCAAGATTGAGGCGGGCCGCTTGGAGCTTCGTCCTTCCCCTTTCCGGATTGCCGAACTCGCCTCGGAGGTGATTCGACTGGTCCAGACCGCCGCCAAAGCCAGGAATCTCACCATATCCTGCACCGTATCCGATGAGGTTCCGGATCTTCTTTATGGCGACACGCTGCGTATCAGGCAGATCCTGCTCAACTATCTGGACAATGCCGTGAAGTTCACCGCCTCCGGCTTTGTCGAACTTTCCATTTCCACTCTTTCCCGCACGTCCGATGAGGCTGAAATCAAGATCTCGGTGCGCGATACGGGGCCCGGCATCCCGCCCGAAAAGATTCATGCCATCTTCGAAGCCTTCACTCAGGTGGACTCGAGCTCGACGCGCTCCTCGGGCGGAGCCGGGCTTGGACTGTCGATCGTCAAGCGCTTGGCGGCACTGATGAGCGGCTCGGTCGGCGCCGAATCGGAACTCGGCTGCGGCTCCATCTTCTGGGCGACGATGCGGCTGCCGCTCCAACCGGGCGCTCCGCCCCAAGTGGAACCCCATGCAGCCGGTAGTGATCTTGCCGCAAAGCCCCCATCCAAACCGGATTCCCTGTTGGCCGGACCTACTCTGTAACGCTTCCGCGTAACCCCTGACTCAGGGGGAGCCGACCACAGCCTGCCGAACGCGTAGGCGCTGACCCGCTTTGAGTCCGGTCAGCTTTTGTGTGGGGCTGCCGGGCCAAAAGATCTCCACCGAATCCACGATGGTTCTTCTTCCCAGGCCGAAGTGGAGGGTGAAGGGATCGGTCGAGCCAAAACCTTCACTGCCTTTAACCTCGCGATAGAGGCTGAGGTCACCGGCTTTGAGAAGAACTCCTGCGCCGATGGCGAAGCGGTTGGTCTCGGGCCGCTCCACGTCCAGCTGCAACCATGGATTGCCTTTGGCTTTCAGATTGCGGTAGAAGGCATTCTCGGCATGGTCGCCGGGATAGTGGCCGCCGAGCTGAGCATAGAGGTCCAGGCCGCCGTCGCCGTCGAAGTCGATGAACGTCACGCCGTGGCCCTTTTGCCCGGGGCGCGCGAACGGGGTCAGCGCGGTGAGGTCGGAAAAGGTCCCATCGCCGTTGTTGCGGAAGAAGCGGTTCGGCTCCAGTCGGCTCAACTGCGGATCTCCTGTGCCGAAGTAGAGGTCGAGGTGGCCGTCATTGTCGAGATCGGCGACGCCGGCGCCCATGACGCCCATTGGATGATACAGGCGCGCCTGAAAGGTCACGTCGGTGAAAGTGCCGTCGCCCTTGTTACGGAACAACCGCACCGAATCGGCGTGGATGGCGGGAGGATCCGGAACGCGGAAGTGGCGGGAGAGTCCCTCGACGACGTTCTCCCAAGGCGCGAGGCTGGTGGTGAGCAGATCCGGATAACCGTCGTTGTTGTAGTCGAGGAAAAAGCTGACGAAGCCGTTGTGGGGCGGCTGCGTAACGCCGGCTTGGCGGGAGACTTCCTGGAAACGAAACCCGCCCATATTGCGGTAGAGACGGTTGGGCGCCGTGCCCAGCCCGTTGAGGAACATGTCCAGGTCGCCATCGCGGTCATAGTCGCCGAGCGCTATGCCGATGGCGCCGTAAGTTGCCGGTTCGCGAATGCCGGCCTCGTGAGTCACGTTCTGAAACTTGCCGCCCAGGTTACGGTAGATCTGCGGAACGGAGCCATCCTTGAGGACGCCGTTGGCGACGGCGAAGTCCAGGTGACCGTCGTTGTCGAAGTCGCCCCACAGGGAAACAAAACCCGAGCCCGGATCGCCAGCGCCGGTCTCCGCGGTGACATCCTGGAATCTGCCGCCGAGATTGCGGTAAAGGCGGTTCGGCATGGGTCCGCTCCAACCGTTGAGGGAAAGATAAATGTCGAGGCGGCCGTCATTGTCGTAGTCGACGAAGTTGAGACTGTAGCCGGAAGGAACGCCGGCGAGACCGGCTTCACGGGTCACATCGCGGAAGCGGGCGCCTTCGTTGCGGTAGAGGGCAAGAAATGTGCCGCTGCCGGCCAACAGCAGATCGATGCGGCCGTCGTTATCGTAATCGCCCCAGGCGCAAGTGCCATTGCCGTCCTTGCGATTCAGGCCCAGTTCCGGCGCCATATCGGCGAAGGCAATCAGCGGTGGGTTGTCTTTGTCAAAGGCCGGTTGCATAGAAGGAAACAGCGCGGAGGCAGGAAGCGGAGGAGGAGGATCCTTCCACTGATCGAGCGAGACTTTGAGCAGCCACTGATCGATGAGATTGGGCCTAAGCTGTAGTGCCTGATGGAAGGTTCTGGCTGCTTCGCCGTAGTCGCCCAGGCGGTAGAAACTGGCGCCCATTTCGCGCAGCAGCTCGCCGCGCTCGGCGGGCCGGCGCAGCGCCATCTTGAAGAAATCGATGGACCGCGCCCAGTTGCCGCGCTTGGCTTGCGCCTTCGCCATGGCGAAGAGCGCGATGGACTCTTCTGTGCTGTGGGGGACGGAGACGTCGATGACGCGGTCGAGGATGGCGATGGAGCGGTCGATGCCAGTCAGTGGATCGTGAGGGACACGGTGTTCGTGATGGCTGGTGAAGCGCACCTCGCCGGAGAGCCAGTCGGCGAGGTTCAGCAAATACTCATTGGCGAAGGGCTGAAGGCGCGCGACCCGGGCGGCGAGATCGTAGGCGAGATTGGGATCGTAGTAAAGCAACTCAGCGCGGGCATGAATAATGGCTTTTGAGCGGAGCGCGTAGAGGTGATCCGGATTACGGGCCAGCGCGCTGGCAAGCGCCTCCATCGCCAGCGCCAGCGAGGTGCGCGCCTTTGCAGCATCCTGGTTCTCGTGAAAGTCGAGCAAGTGAGAGCGGGCGATCTGATAGTAGATCTCGGCATCGGACTTGCCTCCGGCGAGTAAGCGAATCAGCGTCTCGCGCGCTTGAGTGGTTTTGCCTTCGCGAATCTGTTGCAGTGGCGCACGAAGAGGCTCCGGCGTAAGCGGGATCGGCATGGTTTCCTGGCCATACAAGCACACGGCCAAACCGAGCAGGAGCCTTATCACCGCGTAACTCCGAACAACCGCACGGCAAGTTTGCCGAATAGCGAGCGGCGGCCGGGGTTGAGGAACATCCAGTCCAGCATACGCACCAGCGGCGGCGTCTCAAAAGCGGGATCACGCAACCGGCGCCGCTCGAGAATGCCGGCCAGCGTCTGGCGCGGCTGCTCGCGGAAAGCGTCGAGCATGGCTGTCTGGTGCACGCAGGAGATGGTACACAGCGGAGCACATGGCTTCGGCTGGTCTGCGTAGCGCGCCAGGTGCTCCGGCGTGTATTGTTCCAACGGGATGGCCGGGCTGCCGCGCTGCTGGGAGCAAAAATGGACCAGGCCGTCTTCGCAGATATACAGGAACCGCCCTCCGGCGCGGCAGTGCCATTGGTTGGGGCGGCCGTCGAGGATCGCCTCCTGGAAGCGGTCATAGTGGGCGAAGGAGAACAGGCCATTGCCGAGACTTACGATTCGGTCGTAGACGGCGCGGTGCGAGGCTTCCAGCGGCCGCAATTGTCCGTTGTGGTCATGCAGTACGCCGACGGTGGATGGAAAGCCGAGTTCGCGGGCACGCACGGCGACACGGTAGGCATCCTCCGGATCACGAACGCCGCAGCCGAGCACGGAGTTGATGGTAACGTCGAACTCGGCGTGCTCGGCCAGCCATTGGAGTTTGAGGTCCAACACTTGCAGGCTCTTTTTGGAAACCTTGTCGGGACGCACGTTGTCGATGCTGATTTGCAGGTAGTCGAGCCCGGCGCGGTTGAGGCCGCGGATGTACTCGGGAGTGAGCAGCAGGCCGTTGGTGATGAGGGTGGCGATGGCTCCGTGGCTTCGGATGCGCGCGATGACCGCGTCGAGTTGAGGATGAAGAGTCGGCTCACCGCCGCTCAGGGTGATGATGGTAGTGCCAAGCGTAGCGACCAGGTCGATGCGCCGCAGCATGGTCTTGACAGGCACCGGCTCGGACGTCTTGTCATATTCATTGCAGTAGGCGCAATCCAGGTTGCAGCGGCGGGTGGGGATGATCTGCGCAAGGATGGGATGGCGCGGGGAATGCATGGCGCGCGCGAACATCCGCGCCTCACGGTAGCGCCGCAGAATCCGGTTTCGTTTCCTGCCGAGAATGCTCCTATTGTCTCAAACAGCAGGCGAGGTCTGACACCGGCCGGGCAGGCCGCCTCACCGGGTCATCGAATAGATGATGTAGTTGATGGCGATGCGGTAGGCGAGCGAGGCGAAGTTCTCCGGATACTGCGGATGATCGGCCCATTCCCAGGCATCGCCGAGGTCCATGTTGTAGCAGATGGCCACCATGAGCCGTCCCTCGTCGTCGTAGACGCCGCGCCAGCGCGGATCGATGCCGCCTTTTTCATGGGTGACGCCGCTTCCCAGATAGTGAATACCCGGCACCTGGAAACGCTCATCCAGATCGTACAGCACATGGAAGATCGGATCTTTGTCGTCCAGATCGACAATCGGGCGAGCGGGAAAGACCTGTTTCATACCGGCGGCGAATGCGTCCCATTCGTACATGCCGTGGAAGTCATCCACCAAAAGCAAGCCGCCGCGGTTGAGATAGTCGCGAAGCCTCTTTGCCTGTTCCTCGGTGAAGCCCCAGGAGCCGACTTCCACCGCATACAGCCACGGATACTCGAAGATCTGATCGGAGTCGATGTCCACCACCTGCTCCACCGAGCGGGTGTGCAGGCGCGTCAGCCGCCTCAACCCTTGCAGAAACTGGCGGTCGGCCTTGGGATAATCGGTGGCCCAGCGCCCGCCGCGCCGGTAGTAGTTGCCACCCATGGAGCCGTAGCGAAGCCTGCCGAAGACGAATTCGGTTCTCTCACCGGCATCGGCAGGAAGCGGAACGTATTCCTCGTAGTAGCGTCCACGAAAGCCGCGCTGTGCGAGTAGCGCCGCCACGGACAGAACGCAAAGCAAAACGGCGGCCCGGAACCTGCTGAGCACGCATTCACTCTACAGCAGGCTACCGGACCGCCGCAATCCTGCCTAAGCAGGCGGAGGAGTTACTCTTCGGCGAACTCCTTCTCAATCACGAACCGGATATGCTGATCGGCCAGCGCATAGTTTTCTTGCGCGGCGCGCCGGGCTTCCATCGCAAGCTGCTTTTCCTTGGCGGCGGTGTTGCGCGCCATCGCGGGCCACTTGGCATCGATGCCGATCCGCGGGCCATTGGCCAGCTTACGGGCTTCAGCTTCATGCTTTTCGGCCTTCGCCGCAAAGCTCTCTGCACGCAGGCGGAATTGCTTGGCCACGGCGGCATGCTCGCCAGGAGTCTTGGCGTTCTTGGCCATGGTCTCCAGCTTCTCTGCGCCTACCATGGGCTCCGCGGCTACGGCCGGCATCGTGGCCATGGTGACCAGGAAAGCCAGAGCCAGTACGGTAAGTGATGCAAAACGAATGGATTTCAGTTTCATGTTCATTGCCTCCCGGTTTGGTTTCTTCACAATTCCATTGAACCGCGGGAAGCCAATCCGGCGATATCCGAAAATTTACGGATCTGTCTCAGACCGACACCAGGCCGTGGCGGATGGCATACTGCACCAGCTCGGCGCTGGTCCTGACGCCCAAATCGTCCATCATCTTGTACTTGTGGGTCTCCACCGTTCTGGCGGAGATTTCGAGGATGGCGCCGATCTCCTTGGCCGACTTGCCTTCAGCCAGCAGCTGTAGCACCTCGCGCTGGCGCGGCGTCAGGTCGATGGTCTGCTTGATGTGGACACGCGTTTCGTCCATCAGTTCCTCGAGCGCGGGATTCTTCAGTTGCCGGGAAACGAAGGTGCCTCCGCGCAGAGCCTCTTGAATGGCCGCCACAAGCTCATCGGAAGCGGAGTGCTTCAGCACGTATCCGGAGGCGCCTGCTTCCAGCGCGCGAGTGGCGTAGATCAGGTCCGGGTGCATGGTGAGCATGACAATCTTGGCGGTGGAGCCCTGCTCGCGCAGCTTGCGTGCGGCTTCGATGCCGTTCAGCAGCGGCATCGAAACGTCGGCGACGATCACGTCCGGCTCCAGGCGCGCCGCCTCCTCCAGCAGGTCGCGGCCGTTGGTCACCGTGCCCACCAACTCGAACTCTTCCTCCAGCAGCGACCGCAATCCCTCCAGCACAATCTTGTGATCGTCCGCCAGCAGGATTCTAGGCCGCTTCATTCTCTTCCCTCACGGGCAGGGTGGCGTCAACCCTCGTTCCCTGGCCTGGTTGCGACTCCACACTGAGTCGGCCGCCCAGCAGCCGCGCTCTCTCTTCCATGCTCGCCAATCCCAGTCCCGCGCGCCAACCCGGCGCGGCGCGGTCGAAGCCGCGGCCGTTGTCACGGATTTCCAGCAGCACCTTCGTTTTCTTCCTCCGGATCGTGATGCTCACCTCCGCGGCGGCCGAATGGCGGTAGATGTTGCGCAGGCTTTCCTGCACGATGCGGTAAATGCCGAGCGCGATCTCGGGAGGAAGGCCGTCACAGTTGCCTTCCTGTTGAAGTTCCACCGGCGGGCCGCCTCGATCGAAGAATCCGCGGCATTCCGATTCCACCGCCGAGACCAGGCCGAGATCCTCCAGCGTGGACGGATGCAGCCGCCGGCTTAATCCGTGGATGTCGCGGGAAAGCGCGGCCATCTGTTCCTTGATGCGTTCCAGTCCTGATTGCAGCTCCGGCGTCTGCTCCATTCGCTGAAGACGGCCGGCCTCAATGGCTACGGCCGCCAGACGCTGCGTGAGATCATCATGCAGATCGCGCGCCAGGCGGCTGCGTTCCTCCTCCTGTGCAGTGATAAGGCGCCCCGCCAGCTTTTCCAGTTCTTCCTTCGATACGGTGGTCCGCTCCAGGTCCTCAACCATGCGGTTGAATGATTGGGCCAGTTGGCCGATTTCATCCTGCCTCTCCACGGGAATGCGCATGCGGAAATCGCCTCTTCCCAGTCGGCGAACCGAATCGGCCAGCGCAAGCACCGGCTGCGTCACCGAGCGCGCCAGCAGCGTCGCAGCGAGAAAAAAGGCGCCGGCGATAACCAATCCCCAGCCGATGATGCGGATCCGAACCGCGTGCATCGGCGCATTCGCTTCTTCGGCTTCGATTTCGGCGATAAGAGTCCAATTCAGCTCGGGAACATCCAGTGGAGCGTGCGCGCGTAGCACCTCCACACCACGTGAATCGCGGCCGAGTTCCGTGTCGCGGCCTCCGCCGGTGATGTGCTGCATCAGCGTCTCCGGCACTTTCAGGTTCAGGATGGCAGTCTTATATCGCCGGACGCGGTCGAGAATCTCCCGGCTCGCGCCGGCACGCTCCAACTGGCGGAGATACTCTTCCGGTTTCTCGACTTCGAAACGCAAATCACTGCGGAGCGCACCGTCGGGGCCCACAACAAACGCCTGGCCGGTTTCTCCCAGTCCTTCCTCCCTCCAGCGGCGGTCGCCGGTCATCACCCGGTTGACCTCCTCAATCGAAACCTGGACAGCGAGCACGCCGATCGTCATGCCGGCACGCCGGATGGGAGCCGCGGCAAAGGCGGCCGGTGCAAAGTAGGAGGCGGGATAAGGGGCGTAGTCTTCCAGCACGACTTTGCCGGGATCTTCCAGCTTGACCGCCCGCTGATAGGCGCGGGCCAGAGCTGTATCGGAGAAAGCTCCTGCCACGAGACTGGCGCCGAGGTCGATCTCCTTAAATACTGTGTAGACAATCCGGCCCTGCCGGGGTTCAATGAGGAAAATATCGTACCAACCGAACGCCATGTGGAAGCGGTGCAGCGTGGGATGGTAGCGGGCATGCACTTCGCCGTAACGGCCCGAGCCGGGCGCGGAAAAGAGCAGGTCCTTGGAACCCACCGGGTTCGGGTTCGCCGCCAGATAGAAATGCTGCAATGTGGTGGCCGCTGGGTCCTGCGGGAGCCATGCTGGCAGGGAAAAGCCTTCCTCCATGGATACGCGGGGCGCGAATTCGGTTTCGTAATATTTCCGCACGGAGTCGTAACGCGGGGAGTCCGGTGGAGTGAGAGGCAGGCCATCCCAGGCGGCGCGGAACTGCTCCATCGCCGCAATGCTCGATTCATCGGAGGCCAAGGCCTGAACCTGGTTCCGCAGGTCGGCGAAGTAACGCTCAATCTGACGGCAACGGGTTTCGTGGATTGCGTTCAAGCGCTCATAAGTGGCCTCGCGCAGCGCGGCGGTGGCTCCCACGCTGGCCTCCCACCCGGTTACCGCGATCGCACCAAGACCTAGAGCCACAAACGCCGCACGGAGCTTCGCGCCATAGGAGGAGAACAAGCCTAGTGTCTCCTGCCAATGGCGTACAGATGCCGTTCCGTGCGGAAATACCAGATGCCATCCACCAGCGCCGGTGAAGCAAGCGTCATTTCGTGGAACCGGTTCACATGCAGCAGCTGAAACTCATCTCCTGCCTTCAATACGTAGGTTTCCCCAACGTCGTTGGTGAAGAACACCTTGTTATCGACGTAAACCGGCGAGGCCGAGAATGACTCTCTCTGCGCTTCGCCGAGTCTGCCCTGCCAGAGGCTTTTGCCGGTCCGCGCCTCCAGGCATGTGGCGACGCCGGTCATGTCGTTGACGAGATAAAGATAGTCGCCGGCCAGCAGGGGCGAAGGGATGAACGGCGAGCCGCGCGGCGATTGCCAGGCGATATGCGACCGCGTCACGTTGCCGGAACCGCCTGGCCGGATGGCCAGCGTCGGGCCAGCCCGGCCCGAAGAAGCGAACACCAAGTCATGCCCCACCACCGGTGTCGGCGTAACTTCCGCCGTCGTCCCGTAGGCAAACCAAAGCTGCTTGCCTGTCTCCGGGTCGTAAGAGTTCACTTTGAACTGGCTGCTGACGACGATCTCCTCGCGCTGCAGTGCGCGAATCGCGATGGGCGAACCCCATCCGGTATCTTCCTCGCGATGCGTCCACCACTTGGTCTTGCCTGTCTGCTTGTCGAAGGCGGCAATGAAAGAGTGCGCGGGCGAGCGCTGGTCTTGAAAGACAATCACTCGGTCCTTATAGAGAAGCGGCGAGCAGGCCGTGCCATGCAGACAATTGGTCCTGCCGAAGGAGCGATGCCAGGCTTGCCGCCCGGCAAAGTCCACCGCCATCAGCCCATGGTTGCCCAAGTAGGTGTAGACCAGCTTGCCATCGGTGGATGGAGTGCCGGATGCGTGTCCGTTCTTCGGATAGGCCCGCTCCGGAGCGCTCTCCGGCGCGAAGGTCTCCCAGCGCAGCTTGCCATCGGCGCGATTCAGGCATAGCAGCGAGCGGCGCGCCCCGCCGTCATAGGAAGTGGTGAGAAAAATGCTGTCGCCCCAGATGACCGGCGAGGAGTTGCCGCTTCCCGGCAACTCGACTTTCCACAGAACATTCTCCGTGTTCGACCAGCGGTCGACATACCCTTTGTCCTCCACCATGCCTTGGCCCGATGGTCCGCGCCAGCGAGGCCAGTAGCGGGCGCCTTCGCCTTCCACGGGAATTTGCAGCACCTCGGCGCCGCCAACAGCAGCGCCAAGCAGCAGAACGGCGGCGAAGCGAGACATCTCCCCGAGTGTAGCGGATCAGGCTATCTCGTTTCCGGCGCGCATTACGCCGACCGTCAAGGCAGGCCGATTAGAAGGGCCGGAATCAGGCAGGCTATCGTTTGGGTTGCGGCTGCAGCCACCAGGGCGTTTCCAGGAACTTGGCGCCATCCGGCATGAACGTGTGGCCCATCGTCGTGTAGTAAGCCCAGAACTGGCGGTGCAGTTCGAGATGATAGATCGCGAAGGTGCCGCGCTTTTCCTGTTCACGCAGCAGCTTCGTCATGGCGTCTAGCGGCTCCGGACCGGCCTGCTGGAAGATGACCCGCCCGCCATAGGCGCGGTGCAAAACACGAAAGAACTTCCACGGAGAGACCCACTGTTCGGCCATCCGGTACTCATGCGTGGCGGGTAGCCCTTGTGCCAGTGCGTCACGCGACATGATGAGCAGTTCCTTCTCTTTTTCCAGCTTCTCCCGCTCCGGCGCCGCCAGTTGACGCGCCAGTGATTGGTCAATCGCCCGCAGCCTGTCATCGTCGACCGTGCGGCGCTGACGGTTCATCCGCGCCATGGCTTCTTGAAAGCCTTGAATTTCCGCTTCGTTGGGTGCGCAGTCCTTATCTGCGCAGAAGTGGCGCTTCACCGCCGCCCAGATCATCGACCCCAATCTGTCACCGCGTGATCTTTGAAGCCACTCCTCATACTCCTTGGTGGACAGCTTCGCCCGATGTTGATCCTGCCAGGACTGCGGCGGGTCCAGCTCATCCAGCAGCACGACCTTCGAATCGACAACCGCTACCGGCTGCTCCTGCCCGCAAAGCTGCGATATCGCCAGCAGCGCGACTGCCGCATGTCGTCTCATGAGAAGGCTCCTGATCCCCTATCGTCGGAGCCACCGCCAGACTATATAGCCTTGAACCGCTTCCCATCAAACGGCCCCACAGCGGCAAACATTGCACACGCAAGAACAAAACCCACCCAAATCGGTTTCCGCATCCGTGTTCATCCGTGTTCATCTGTGGCCATAAACTCTAAGGCCTCTACCAGTCGACAACACTGCCATCCTCCAGATCATACGTCTCCGGATTCCGCCAGTCGTGCCCCATCTTATCCGCCATCTCGTTCTCATCCAGCTCAATGCCAAGCCCCGGCGCCGGCGGCAGATCCAGGTAACCGCCCTTCACCTGGAATGGCTGCTTCAAATACCCCTCGCCGAGCGACACCTGCTCCTGAATCAGGAAGTTCGGAATCGACGCCGCCAGCTGAACGCCGGCCGCAAGCGAAATCGGACCCAGCGGATTATGCGGCGCGATCGATGCATAGTACGCCTCCGCCATGCCCGCGATCAGCCGCACTTCACTGATGCCTCCCGCATGGCACATATCCGGCTGCAAGATGGTCGCCGCGCCTTTCTCCAGCACTTCGCGGAAACCCCACTTCGTGAAGACGCGCTCGCCGGTGGCGATCGGCAAATGGGTGCCCTTGGCGATCTCCGCCATCACGTCGTGATTCTGGCACTGGCACGGCTCCTCGACAAACATCGGATTGTATGGCTCAATCCCCTTGATCAGCAGCTTCGCCGTCGCCGGACTGATCGCTCCATGGAAGTCGATGCCGATGTCGATGTCGTCGCCCACCACCTTGCGCAACTCCGCGAACCGCTCCACCGCATACTGCACCTGTTTGGGCGTCTCCACGTAGCGCGCATAGCTGCGCCCGTCCGAGCCGGTCCGCTTCGCCGGTCCTGTTTTGAACGCCGTGAAGCCGCGCTTGATGTCGGCGCGCACGGTATCGAGCGTCCGCGCATGCGAATAAACGCGCACCTTGTTCCGTGTCGGCCCGCCGAGCAGCTCATACACGGGAACGCCCAGCGCCTTCCCCTTGATGTCCCACAGCGCCATGTCAATGCCGCTCAACGCGCTGGTCAGGATCGGACCGCCGCGGTAGAAAGCGTGCCGGTAGATCGCCTGCCAGTGGTGCATCACCGGCCGCGGATCCTTGCCGACAAGATACGGCTCAATCTCCTTGATCGCCGTCGCGCAAGTCAGCGCGCGGCCTTCCGTAATCGGCTCGCCGAGCCCCGTGATCCCGGCATTGGTGTGAATCTTCAGGAACAGCCAGCGCGGCTTCACAAGGAAAGTTTCGAGCTTCGTGATCTTCAGCGCGTCTTTCGGCCCAATCGGCGCCTCTCGCCGCGTCTCCTGCCCTTGCGCCGCGGACTGGAACGCCGCCAATCCCAATCCGCCCGAGGCGGTCGACAAGGCCACATCCCGCCGGCTCATCCCCTTTTCCGATTTCATCAATCCTTCTCCTGCCGCTTTGCTTCGCTTTTGAGGATCCCGATTCCCTTGGCCGAATACCACGGCCGCCATTCCATCACCAGCCGCCCGCTTTTGATTGCCGGATCCTCGGCCGTCATCGCCTTGGCCTCATCCATCGTCACACCGTGAAACACGAACATTCCGCGAATATCGGAGTTGTCCATGAAAGGGCCCGCCAGCACCAGCTTTCCACTGTCGGCCATTTTCTGGATGTTGGCCATGTGCCCTGCCTGTACCTTCTTGGTCTCTTCCGTCGACTCCGCGGTCCATGACGGCCCTTTCTTGAGAAATCCCACAACGTAGGTGGTCATCTCATAGGCCGGTTGCTGCGCGGCGGCGACTGCGGTGAGCCCGGCGAAGGCGAGAATTAATCGAACCATGTGAGCTATCGTATCAATCACCGTGGCTCGGGCTCCGGCGCTTTCACCACGTTCCAATCCGGCGGCTCAACCCCCAGCAGATTCCGCACAAAGAAGTCCGAGCGTTTGCGCTCATAGTACGGCGGCAGGCCGTGGCCGGCGCCGGGCACAACCAGCAAGTCGAACATCTTGCCCGCCTTGATCAGCGCGTTCACAACCTGCATCGTCGATGCCGGATCGACATTCTCGTCCAGCTCGCCGACGGCCAGCAGCAGCTTCCCTTTCAGTTTGTGCGCATGTTCCACGTTGGAACTGGCCGCATACTCAGGCCCCACCGGCCAGCTCATCCACTGCTCATTCCACGACATTTTGTCCATGCGGTTGTCGTGGCAGCCGGCCGATGACGCCGCCGCCTTGTAGAAGTCTCCGTGCAGCAACAGCGCTCCCAGCGAATTCTGGCCGCCCGCCGAGTGGCCGTAGATACCAACTCGATCCAGATCGTACCAGGGATACTTCGCCGCCGCGGCCTTGTGCCACAAAATGCGGTCCGGAAATCCGGCATCGCCGATATTCCGCCAGCTCACGTCGTGAAAGGCTTTGGCGCGGTTGGAGGTTCCCATCCCGTCCATCTGCACGACGACGAAGCCCAGCTCTGCCATTGCCTGCATCGGGTGCGAGGGCGTGAACGTCTTCGGCACGAAGGAGTCCTGCGGTCCCGCGTAGATGTACTCCAGCACCGGATACTTGCGCGACGCATCGAAATTCGACGGCCGGAAGAGCACACCCCAAATATCGGTCTTGCCGTCGCGAGCCTTCGCCTTCAGCACTTCCGGCGCGCGCCAGCCTGTCCCTGCAATCGCCTCGCCATCCACTTTCCCGAGTTCGGTCACCAACGTCCCTTCAGAAGTCCGCCGCAACGCCGTCACCGGCGCCAGGTCTACTCGCGAGTAGGCGTCGGTGAAAAACTGAAAGTCCGGCGAGACGATCACATGGTGATCGCCCTCCTCCTTCGTCAGCCGCGTCAGTCCGCTGCCATCAAACTTCACGCGAAACAGGTGGCGGAGGTAAGGATCCTTACCCGCATCCATCCCGCTGGCCACGAAATAGAGTTCGCGCTTATCCTCATCCACCGCCGCAACCGAGCGCACCACCCATTCGCCCTTCGTGATTTGGTTCTTCACTCGCCCGCTCACGCCGTCGTAAAGATACAGGTGATTCCAGCCATCGCGCTCGCTCGCCCAGATCACCTCCCGCCCATCGGCGATGTCGCGCCGGAACAGCTTCGAGTAGTAACAAAAGAACGTCGGCGACGTCTCCTCAACCACCGCGCGCGGCGAGCCTGTCTCCGCATTCACCTCGATAATCCGGTACACTTGGTGCCCGCGCTGATTGTAGTTGAAGTGAAGGGCCCGGGAGTCCTTCCTCCACTGAATCTCGGACATCGTGTACGGATTCGCGAACAGTGCGTTATCCACCTCCATCTGCTTCCGCGAAGCCACGTCGAAAAAAACGGGCCTTGGCAAATCCAGCGCATCTCCCGGCTTCACGTAGGGGATGCTCTTCAGCTTCGGCTGCACTTGATCGGCGGGCGAGGACTCCACCATGTGTATCTGCCGCCGCTGCCCAGGCCGGATGCGATACACGGCCACCTTCTTGCCGTCCGGCGACCACGCATTGGCCGATAGCGCGTAATAGTTGCCCTCGGAACCGTCAGTCGATAGCGCGACCGGCTTCTCTTCGCCTGCTTTCGCCCGCAACCAGATGTTGTAGTTGCGCAGGAATACCTCATGCTTTCCATCAGGTGAGGCAACCGGCCGTTCCAGCTCCGGCACTCGCGGTCCGCGCCCGAACTGCGCGCGCTGTGGATTTCGATTCACCTTGTATTCCGCCAGGTCCGCGAACCACGCATCATCGCCACGGCGGAACTCGATGCCCTTTCCGTTCTCCAGGACATTGAGTCCGACCAGGTTCAACTTCGCCGCGTCCACCTTCTGCCCTGTGGCTTTGGCCAGTGCCTCTGCCAGGCGCTTGTGATCAAAAGCGGGTTTCCGATTTCCACCGGAGTCGGAAATCAGGTACTCGACTCCTTCCACCGTGCGTCTCGAATACGAGAACGTGCCAGTCTTGCCGATCCAACGTATATCCGCAACCGTTCCTGCAAGCAGCGGTTCCAGCCGCCCGCGCAGCCCGATGGAGCGTTCATAATCGGCCAGCGTACCTTGCGCCGCCAATAGCGTGGCAAACAGACCCAGAAAAGTGGAGACACGTAGTGTAAGCATATGTCCCTTGAGTCTACTCCGCCCGCCTAGCGTTCGCCGATCCAGATCTCGTACCGCCGGCCTTGGATCGCCAGCGCGCGCCGCCCAGCCTGCGCGGTCTCGGGAACTACGACATTCATCTGATCCAACCCCAAAAACCCGGGCGCCCGGCCGGCGTAGTGGATCGCCACGGCCGCTCCATCGATCGTGATCTCCGGCCCCTTCGCCAATCGCATCTGGGCATCGGTCAGCCCGCCGCCCGTTCCCCACAACACCACGATCTCGCCCGGCCTCGCCGGACTCGCTTCATTCACCAGCGTCCCATCGGCATGCGTAATGATCGCTAGTCCATCGTGCCGGAATAACGCCAGCGCCTGCTCCACCGTCGCCACTGTCAGGGAATTAGAAAGAAAAGGCACTGCATGTGACTGCCCCAGGCTCAGCCGAACCTGGCAGGAGCCACCCAGCCTGCTCTCGGCAAGCACCCCATTCACTTGCCCGCCACCACTATGCAACACCGCCGCCGGCTGCTCACACGCCGTTACCCGAACATCGGCGGGAATGTGCTCGCCGAAAACAGAGTAGATCGTGCCCGGCGCAAGCGCCTCCTGCTCAAAGGTGGCCCCATGCGTCACCGCGCGGAGCGCCGGCGTGCAGGGAAAGAAGCGCTCGAATACCTGCGCCGTGTCTTCGAACGAAAACCGTCCCGGACGCGAGCATGTGGTGAACTCGCGCGTCGCACAGGACTGCTCGATGTGGAGAAACCTCTCCGGGTATGGCAGCGTCTGTGGACACGCGCTCGAGGACGCGCACGTCGATCCTCCGCCCGCACACTGGCAAGGATCCGCCGCGCCCGCCAGGAAGCGCGCCTGCACGTTGGTCTGCGCGCAAAGCCTCGCCGGGCCGCCTGCCGCGTTGCAGCTGCCGGCGCTCAGCCCGCTGCCGCGGCTCTGAAACGCTTCCTCGAACGCGCCGCTCAGCTGCGTGGCGATGCTGCGCGGAAGCCGCTGGCAGGTTGCGTTGGAGATCATCAGGTCCGGATCGCCCGGCTCCCACGTGAATCCGTGCATCTGAACGAAGATCGCGTTGTCCATCGCGCGTGCCGCCACCTCATGCGCGGCCTGAAAATACGATCGCGTGAAGTGCGCCACATCGGACACCGGATAGGCCTGCGGGCTTCCCGCGCAGACTGTCGTCGTCCCCTCGCACGGACTCGCCTGCCGGTTCGCACAGCGATGTGTCCCCGGAAGAAACAAACCCGCCGCGTCCAGCCTTAAGAAGAGATCGATCGATTGCCGGCCCGTATTCGCATCTCCCCCCGCATGCGGCGCCTGGAAAACCAGCCTGCGGCACGCCTCCGGGCGAAACACATAGGTCCCCTGCCCTCCGCCGCCCGCTCTCTCCCGCAACAAAGTGTAAATGCGGCTCGATGGTGCGTCGGTGTACCGAACCAGATCGTATCCAAGCCTGTCCGCCTGCGTCGCCGCCCGTGCAAACTCACCCTGCAACGCCGTCTCCATCACGCCGCGAAACGCAGCCAAGTTCTCCGCCGCCGGAATCTGAAACGACTCAGAACCAGAGCCCGGCAGCGGCAGCGAATTCAAATGCTGTCTCAAATCGCCTGACTCCAACTTTTGGCACATCGCGGGCAACCCCACAAGCGCAAGCACAACCAGCCACATCCCTCCAGGCTATTCGAAACTGCTTCCATCCTGCCATTCCCGCTATGCTTAGTAGCTATGCGAATGCTCCCCGTTTTTCTGCTTACCCTGGCCGCGTTTGCCCAGGAACAAGTGATCGTGCTCAAGGCCGCCCGTATATTCAACGGCAAAACACAGGGAGCGACCGCGCCCGGCTTGATCGTCGTGCGCGGAAGCGTGATCGAACAGGTGGGCGGCGCGGCGCCCGCAGGCGCGCGGATCATCGACCTCGGCGACGCCACCCTGCTCGCCGGCTTCCTCGATGCCCACACGCACATGAGCTTTCAAGCCTCCGATGATTTGCGTCAGGACCGCGTCGATCGTCTCGCGAAATCCTCCGCCGAGCAGGCCCTGGACGCCACCCGCCACGCCCGCCGGACGCTCGAGGCCGGCTTCACCACCGTACGCGATGTCGGCGGCCTCGACACCATCGATGTCGCCTTGCGGAACTCGATCACCCGCGGCGTGATCCCTGGCCCGCGGATGCTGGTCGCCGTCCATTCCATAGGCGCCACCGGCGGCCACTGCGATCACTCCGCCGGTTACCGCTTCGGCCTTTTCGCCGAACCCGGTCCCGAGCGAGGCGTCGCCAACGGTCCCGACGCCATCCGCGCCGCCGTCCGCTACAACCACAAGTACGGCGCCGATGTGATCAAGGTCTGCGCCACAGGCGGCGTGCTCTCACTCACCGACGACGTCGACTCCCCGCAGCTCACGCAAACTGAGCTGGATGCCCTTGTCGATGAAGCGCACGCGCTGAAACGCAAGACCGCCGCCCACGCCCATGGCGCCGAAGGAGCCAAACGCGCCATCCGCGCCGGGATCGATTCCATCGAACACGGCACCTTCCTCGATCAGGAGGCCCTCGCCTTGATGAAGGCTCGCGGCACCTATCTCGTCGCCACGCTCATGGCTCCCAAGGGCGTGTTGGAGCGCATTTCCCGCGGCGGCAACCTGCCTCCGCAAATCATCGAAAAAGCCCGCGCCGCCACCAACCAGATTGAAGCCACCTTCCAACGCGCCGCCCAAGCCGGCGTGCGCATCGCGCTCGGCACCGATGCCGGCGTCTTTCCCCACGGCCGCAACGCCGAGGAGTTCGCTCTCATGGTCAACAACGGCCTGAAGCCCGCCGAGGCCCTGCGCGCCGGAACTGTTCACGCCGCCGATCTGCTCGGCCTCGGCGACAAAGTCGGCTCCCTCGAGAAAGGCAAACTCGCCGACATCGTTGCCGTCCCCGGCGATCCCACTTCCGACATCCGCGCCACCGAGAAGGTCTTCTTCGTCATGAAGGAAGGCGTTGTCTACCGCGATACGCGGCCGAAATTGTAGACCAACCCTGTCAGCACACGGTAATCTCGCAGCCCCGCCGCCAGCCCCGGCTGCTGCACCGCCACGTCTACAACCAGGTTCGGATGCAGCGCATAAGTGATTCCTTGATTCAAAGACACCGCGGTGTCAAACCCCAGTGGCTTCTCGATCAACAACCCCGCGAACACCGACGTCCGCTCTCCCAGTGCGCGTACGTAATCGAACGCGAAGTCCACTTCGTTGCCAGGGTTCGCTTAAACGTCGCGCCTGTTTCCAACTCCACAGTCCCCGGCGCCGTGGTCAGCGTATCGTTGGTGAAGGTCGGCCTCTGCCCGGTCGCCTTGTGAGGCCCCTGCGCGAAGCACGGCGCGGCCTGAGCAAGCGCAAGAAAAACGCTCCTCATTTCCGTTTCTTCTTTTTCACAGGCTCAGCGGCCACTATAGGCATCCTTACCTCCGGCGACCGCACCGCCATGAAAATCAGCCACAACACGCAGCCCCACAACTGTAAAAACAAGCGCGGCGCCGATGTCGGAATATGCCAGTTCAAATCAGTTTGCGCCACCAGATATACGCCGAACTCCACCGCCATTGTCATCCACACCGGTACGCCGAGCCACAACAGCAGCCTCAGATTCTCACGAGGCTGAAGCTTCAGTACCGCCGTAACCACAGCGGCAAGCAGGATCGGATGCGCCCACAACGACCCTACATCTACAAGCATTTTCCCGAGGCCCATAAGCGTGTCGGCCCACCGCCCGGAACTCATGAGACTGTTCATCGCCTGGCCGAAGCTCGCCGGCGTCATCGACTCACGGCCTTCGCTCAACAGCTTGAGAATCATCGTCGCCAGCAACCCGGGCGCCGCTCCCGCCGCAACCCACACCACACTCCTGCCGGCAATCATTGCCGCCGCGGCTAGTCCCGCCAGCGCAAACGGCCACCCTTCATTCTTGATCCAAGGCGCAAACCCGAGCGCCAATCCCGCGAAGCACCAGACCGCGCCGCTCTGCCTGCTCCACGCCTCATACATCAAGACAAGCGCTGCCAGAAACGCCACACCCAGCGCAACATCGGAATACTGCGCCGAAGCCTGCAAACTGAACGTATCCGTGGATAACAGAATCACCGCCGCCAATAGCGCCAGAGCCGCCGCGCGGCGCGACCACAAGCTGCCCGCAAGCAACATCAGCAGGCCCACGCACATTAGTAGACTCACTGCCTGCGGGGCAGCCTGCGTGAAGGAGCCGTCGGCGCTCCACAACATCGCCACAAACGAAGAAAGGAACAGCGGATAGCCCGGGTGCGACGAGGTCAGAACATAAGAGCCCGGCTCCGCAGAGATCGCCCGGCGCCACGTATCCGGCTGCGTCAGCAACTTCGCCCGCAGATTGTAGATCGCCGCCGCATCCCATTCCCCGTGCGGGTTCGCCTCTACCGAAGAGAAGAAGTTCAACAGGAAGAAAATGCACGCCAGGCCGGCGGCAACGGCCACCGCCCACGTGTATGGAAACGTTCCCTCATCGCCAGGTTCGACCTTCGCCTCTAGTGGGAACCTCCGCGCCACCACATAGGACAGCGCCGTCAATGCCGCCAGTGCGCCAATCACCACACCCGCGTTAACCAGGCCCACGGCAACCAGCATCCAATACATCAGCGACGACACCGCCGGCCCAAACATGATCGCCAACCCCGCGCGCACCATCCGGGAACTGGAAACGGCAGCTCCGGCAAGGAGCCATCCCGCGGCCAGCGACAGTAGAAGAGCCACTATCCAAAGCATGCTTGTCGGATCAGCGCGCTTTCCGCCGGTAGAGAATCACCCCGTTGCCCAGGTCGGCTTCCACCACGTACCCCAACTGCTCACCCCGCGCAGCAAAATCCAGTGGCTGAAAGAAATTCCCGAGCGCCCATTCCGGACGCGCTCCGTCATTCATCTGGTACAACATCCTCGGCGCAATCGCGTTCTGCGCGCCCAGCAAAGCCGCATGATAGGCGTTATAGCCTTGTCCAGCCGCATCCAGGTCCGTGATCAACCCCACCTTCGCATTGGCCGGTACACGCTCGGCGATCGCGGCAAGCCTTGCTTCGGAAAACCCCAGCCGGTGCACATCGGCGAAGGCAGCATTGTACTCACCGGCCACTTGATAGGAACGCCACGCGCCCGCGCACGCCAGCGCGGCCACACCAAGACACGCTAGTGTTGAGGGCCGGGGCACAGGTCATAGGATAGCGCAGAGGCCGCTTCAGCGGCCCGGCTCCGGGCGGCTTGCCGCGCGGATGCCCTTGCCCGGATGCACTCCTTCCACCACCGCGCCGCCGTTCACAACCAGCGTTCCTTCCACCAGCACATACGGTATCCCCTCCGACGCCAAATTGGGCTTCTCGAAAGTAGCCCGGTCGATCACCTTCTCCGGATGGAAGACCGCAATGTCGGCGTCGGCGCCCACCCGGATGCGCCCCTTGTTGCGCATCGCCGGGGCCATCGCTTCCAGCCGCTGCGCCGGCATCAGCGACATCTTGCGGATCGCCTCCATCAATGTCAGCGCCTTGCGCTCGCGCACGTAGCGTCCCAGAACGCGCGCAAAGGTTCCCGCCGCGCGCGGATGGCCCAGCCCGTTCTCGAGAATCCCGTCGCTTGCCACCATCACCAGCGGATGCGCCATGTTCTTCTCGATCATCTCCTCCGTGTTGGTGAACGTGGCAACCAGCCCGCCCTGCCGCCTGTATTTCTCGAACGTCTCCGCCGTCAAGCGCTCGCCCGTCGCCACCCAAAGCATGTTCGGATAATCCAGGCCCAGCCGCTCCTGAAAGCCCGGCGCGAAGATCGCCGTTTCCATCCTCGTCATCCCTGCGATGTAGGGATACGATTCCACGCTGATATCCAACCCGCGCCGCCTCGCAGCCTCCACCACCGAAATGGCGCGTTCAAAGTGAATCGTGGAAGATGCTCCCAGATGAACCACGTGTATCGATGCGCCGGTAACAACCGCGTAGGCGATCACCTCATGCAGCGATGCGACAACGCCGGGATCGCCATGCGACCCGTACCGCATGTGAACAAATCCCGGCCGCCGCCACTCGGCCGCAATCTGAAACACCTGCTGCAACTCCTCCTGCATCGCCTTCGGCGTGTAGTTGAATCCGAATCCGATGCCGAGTCCGCCCTCTTGCAGCCCCTTCCGGATCAGTTCGCGAATCTCAGCCTGCTCGCCCTCGCCCGCGGACTTCGTTACCGCATTGTCCTTGGGCAACCAGTCGCCCGTGTCCTTCATCACGATCATGCGCGAGCCAATATGCCCGACGCTGGCTCCAAAATGGATGAGCGCCTTCCCTTCCCTGGCCGCATACCACGGATTCACCGGGCTCACGCCGATCTCCAGCTCAAGCGCCGTCGTACAGCCGTCGCGAGCCTTCAACCGGTAGTTCTCCTCCGTCTGCCCGTGCTGGTGGAGATCGATGAATCCGGACGCAACCACGTGGCCGCTGGCGTCAATCTCCCGCGCGCCTCGCAGCGATGTCCGCGACACCGACGTGATCCTGGTCCCCCGAATCCCCAAATGCCGGATCGCATCCAGGTTTGATTCCGGGTCGATCACGCGCCCATTGTTAATGACGATGTCGTAAGGCTGGGCGCAAAGGCAGGCAGTGGCCGCCGCAAGCAGCAACAATTTCATGCAACCACCTTACATGAAGCCCGGATTCGATACATTGATGGGGATGTTTCGAAACCTGTTATTCCTTTCTGCCGCGCTGGCCGCATCAGCTCTCGCGCAGGCGCAGCGCACACCCCCTGTCCGCATCACGCACGGTCCGATGCTCGGCCACGTCACCTCGAACAGCATCGCCATCTGGGCCCGCACCTCCGCGCCCGGCGAGTTCCAGGTGCGCTATGGACTCGCCCCCAACGAGTTGGATCAAGTATCACCACCCGCCGCTACCGCCGCCTCGCGCGACAACACCGGTTGGATCACGCTCACCGGCCTGAAACCGAATACGCGCTACTATTACCTCCCCTTCGCCCGCGCCGACGCCGGCACCGAGGGCGCTTTCCTTACTCTGCCCTCCGCCGAAGAGCACCGCCACCCGGCCACCAATCCGCGCGGCCTGTTCAATTTCCGGTTCCAGTTCGGCTCCTGCGCCAATCAGAAGCCCGGCAGCGGTACCGGCCCCAGCCTGCCCGCGTATGAAACCATGCTCAGGTCCCTTCCCGGCAAGGCACACTTCTCCATCATGAACGGCGACTGGCTCTATGAAGACAAGCGCGAGTTCACGGTGGAGGAATGGAAGCGGCAAACAGGCGTGCAAGCTCTCCCGCGGCTGCTGCAGCTGGCCCCTTCCATCACCGGCGTCTGGGAAAACTACAAGTACTTTCTCGAACGCGGCGCCAACCTTGCCGCCTGGCACCGCGTCATGCCTTCCTACTACACGCCCGATGATCACGAGATTCTGAATGACGTCTTCGGCACCGCCGAAGTCGGCCGCCGCGACCGCCGTACCGTCTTCCGCGACATCGGCATGCAAGCTTGGTTCGACTATCTGGCCGGCTCGCAACCTGTCCCCTACCCGCAGCCCATCCACTTCGGCCAGTCTCAACTCACCGCCGGCAGCGACGTGCTGACCGATCCCGCGGCCGACTTCACCAAGATGGACCAGAAGCAGATGTCCAACCTGCACATCCATTGGGGCGGCCAATTCGCCGGTGTCGATACCGGCCAATTCCCGGCTGGTGACGGCGACCCCAATGCCGGCGTTTACGAGATCGTCGAGGTGCTCGGCGCGCAACGCCTCCGCATCCGCCCCCCCGCGGCCACGACCGGAAGCGCCGCCTACTCTATAGGCCGCGCCTCGTTCTCCAGCTTCCGCGTCGGCAACGTCGAATTCTACCTCCTCGACACACGTTCCATGCGCGACCTCCAGGACACGAAGAACCCGAACAAGCCCGGAACCTCCCTCCTCGGCCGCACGCAGCGCGACTGGCTGATCAACTCCCTGAAATCGAGCGACGCCGACATGTTCTTCCTCGCCTCCTCGGTCAACGTCACCATCCCGCATGAAGGTCCGCCCGGCGGCGGCCTCATCGAAAACAAAGACGACGCCTGGACCGCTTTCCTCGAAGAACGCGAGCAGATGATCCGCTTCTGGGATTCGCTCGGCAAGCCCGTCATGATCATGACCGGCGACCTGCACAACAGTTGGTCCGTCAAGATCACCGACCGCGTCTGGGAATTCGCCTCCGGTCCGCTCGGCTCCCAAAACCACCCCGCCCGGAGCGAAGGCGGCCGCCCCCCCAACGGCCCGTTCGATTCCCGCGGCCGCCCGGTGGAGATCCGCTGGTCCAGCTTCATCCGCGACGATATGCCCGCCACTCTGCGCAAAATGCCCTACTACGCCGTCGCGCAGATCAACAACGTATTCAATAACCCCAGCGCGCCAGGTACGACTCGCTGGGTCGCTTACCCGCGCCCGCACGTGGTGATTCAGTACTACGACGGCCGCACCGGCGATCTCGTCTATGCCGAACCCGTGCACCATGTGCCCGCCAAATAGCAGGTCGGAGCTGATCGAGCGTTCCGCCGCACAGAACTTGCTCGACTACGTGCAAGCCTTTCAGAGGGTCGCACCCGCGATTCGCGCCACTTCGATATCCGTCGCCGGCGGAGTAGCCGCCTACACCGGCCCCGGCTCTCCGCTCACCACCGTGAAAGGCATCGGACCCTCGATTCGCGAAAGGGACCTCGATGAGATCGAGCGCTTCTTCGGTAAGCACGAATACACCATCGAAGCCGCGCCATGGCTGGACGAGAAGAGTTTGCGTCTGCTGGCCGATCGTGGCTATAAGCCGTCTGCCACGGAACATGTCGTTATCCGCGAGTGGCAGGAACTGACCCTCGAACCACACTCACAAGTTGGTGTCCTGGCGCCATCACCCTGGAGCGGCCTCATGCGGCGCGGTTTCGAACTCCCCGACGAGTCACCCTGGCGCGAACTAACCTCCGCCGCCGCTCACCGGGAAGGCGCAACGAACCTCGCTCTGCCAGGCCCCAACGGAAACTGGTTCGCCTGCGCACAATTAGCCCCCTGCGCCGGCCTCTGGATCCTCGGCTGCGACGCCACCCTGCCCGAACACCGCGGCCAGGGCGCACAAACCGCTCTCATCCACCAACGCCTCCACATCATCCCCCGCGCTGGCCTGGCCGTCGCCGAGGTGGCGCCCGGCAGCGCCTCGGAACGCAATTATCTGCGCTGCGGCTTCAAACTCGCACATGCCAGAACACACTTCAGACGTTAGTCTCTCTTCTTGAATCCCTCAGTTGCGCACATGGCGCGAATGGAGAAGAAGGCGGGTACGTATGACAAGGTGGTCCTGCCACCGGGGGCAGAGGACAGGTAATTGTGCACGCTGAGCGTACTAGCACAGGAGAACAACAAGCTGAGAAGGCTGCCTTGATCGGTGGCTGGCAGATCAAAGTGCTACCACACTTGCTACCACACGGCCTGCTTTGGAGGAGGACTGTTTCTATAAGTCTTTTCTTTTGAGTGGTGAGCGCGGAAGGAATCGAACCTTCAACCTACTGATTAAGAGTCAGTTGCTCTGCCAGTTGAGCTACGCGCCCGCTTCTGTGCCTGGGGGAGGCTGAGTCCTCAGTATACCACCGCCGCGCTCAGCTTTCCACGCGATTTGCGGCCGCGTTCCAGCGCATCCGCCGGCCCTGCGTCAGCGACAGGTTCGCCATCTGAACCACCAGTGCGGCCTGGAAGCCGAGGCGCATCGGAGCGGTCGGTTCCTTGCGCGTGCGCATGCACTCGAGGAAATTCTCGACATGCAGGTCGCTGGCGTAGCCGAAGCCTTTCGCCGAACGCTTTGTGATCGCGGCGGTCTCCTCGGCGCCCTCCATGTAGACGTTGCATTCCTCGCGGCCGATGTCCATCCTCGCCTTGTCGCCGTCCAGGTGATTCATCTGGTCGTTGCGCGACTTGTACTTCATCGCCGCGTAGTTCACGCTGAACACGCCGATGAAGTCGCTCGGATATTCCGCCGTCACCACCACCGACTCCGGCGTATCAACGCCGTCCTTGTGCGGCTTGCCCGCCGCCGCCGTCACCGCCGCCGGATAGCCGGCGTTCATCAGCAGGTGAATGCCGTCGAAGACGTGCGCGCCCTGATCGGCGACGATGCCGCCGGCGTAGTCGCCAAAGAAACGCCAATTGCGGAAGCGGTTTGGATCCAGCGGCCGCCGAGCGGCGGGTCCTTGCCATTGCTCCCAATCGAGAGGGCCGTCGAGTCTCACCGCCCGGCTCGCGCCCAAGTAATTGTTCAACCACCAGGAGCGCACCATGCGGACCTGGCCCAGCGTGCCCGCGGCCATGATGTCGCGGCCGGAAAGGTAGAGATCATAGCTGCGCCGCTGCATGCCAACCTGCACGATGTTCTTCGACTTGCGCTCCGCCTCCACAAGCTCGACGCCCTGCTCCGGAGTCTGGCACAGCGGCTTTTCCACGTAGACATCCTTGCCGGCGGCCAGCGCGTCCAGCACCATGCGGTGATGCCAGTGCTCGGGCGTCGCGATCAGCACGGCATTGATCGATTTATCGTCCAGCAGCTGGCGGTAATTCCGGTAAGCCTTCGGCGAATCCTTCTGAGCCTTGGCAGCCGTCGACAGCGCCCGCTCCAGGTTCGGCTCATACACGTCGCAGACGGCGCCGACGCGCACCGATGCGTTCTTCTGGAACAGCGTCATCACGAAAGTGCCGCGGCTGCCGCTGCCGATCATGCCGAGCACGATCTCGTCCGACGGCGCCGCTTCGGCTGCAAAGGCAACGCCGCTTCCTAACAGGAATACCCGTCTGTTGGTCGCCATGCAGGCATCACACCACAACGTGAGGCCTCGCGACAACCAGCGAGAATCAGAACTCCAGCCGCAGCACCAACTGCAGATTCCGGTTGCCGCCCTTCGCCGTGATGACCCCGAAACTGCCGGGTTGGACGACGTTGGTCCCCGGCGTGCCCCAGATGGGATGATTAAACGCGTTGAACATCTCGACCCGAAATTCGGTCAACAGCCGTTCCTTATAGGTGAAGTTCTTGAAGATCGAGGCGTCGAAGGCGCGCGTTCCCGGCCCGCGCAGGTCGGGCGAAGTCCGCGAAGCATTTCCGAAGGTAAAGTTGCCGGCCTGCGAGAATACGGACTGATCGAAACCAACCAGTTCACCCACGTGGGAACGGCGTTCGGCTGTGGCCAGTACTGGAGCATGTTCAACGCCACTGGATCCATACGCTCTCGGGGAATCCGGTTGCCGGGAAGGGGCTGGCGGATCCACAGTCCAGCCGCATCGCGGGTTGCAGTGGCATGGTCAAAAAACGGTGATCGCTTGCCCGTTGCCGTTACGCAGGTTGGAGAAATCGCCGTTGCGCCACTCCGGCAACGGCACAGTGGCGGTTGCGCCGGCCTGGCTCGGCGTGCGTGTGCTCTGCTCGGCGAAGAAAAAGAAGGCTCGGTTCCGGCCGTCGTAGAGCTTTGGCAGCAGGACAGGCCCCCCGATGGTGGCGCCGAACTGATTCCGCTGGAACGCCGCGCGGCGGACACCATTGCGGTTGTTGGCCCAGCTGTTAGCGTCCAGTTTGCTGTTGCGCAGGTACTCAAACAGTGTGACCCGTGCACGGCGTTGGTGCCGGACTTGGTGGCTACCGTGATTGCGTCCATTCAATGGCAGGTCGAGCATCGCCTTGTTGGTGATCACGGTGGATACGGCCGAGGTGGTGGTGGCGAGCTGCGCGGCCCCGGCGCTTACCTCGGCGGTGGTGGTGACTTCGCCCACCGCCAACTGGATATCCAGCGCGATTGTCTGCTGCACACTCACCTTCAGGTCCGAGGTCGTGTGTTTCTGAAAGCCTTTCTTTTCCACTGTCAGCCGGTAGTCGCCGGGAATCAAGTACGGCTGCACAAAGCTGCCTGTCAAAACTTGTTAATATTCGGAACACCTGTTCACGGTATGCTGGAGTGTTACGATGAAAGCCCTCCTCCTCACTCAATACAAGCAACTCGAACTCGCCGACATGCCGGTGCCGGAAATCGGTCCTGACGATCTGCTGGTTCGGGTGAAGGCTTGCGGCATCTGCGGCAGCGACGTCCACGGGTTCGACGGTTCGAGCGGCCGCCGAATTCCGCCGCTGGTCATGGGGCATGAGGCGGCCGGGATCGTGGCCGGCGCCGGCGCGAACGTGAAGGACCTCAAGGAAGGCGACCGCGTTACGTTCGATTCGACGGTCTATTGCGGGCGTTGCTTCTACTGCCTGCGCGGCGAAGCGAACCTCTGCGACAACCGCCAGGTGCTGGGCGTCTCGACGCCCGATTTCCGCCGGCACGGTGCCTTCGCCGAATACGTCTCAGTGCCGCGGCGCATTGCCCACAAGCTGCCCGATTCGCTGCCGTTTGAGCGCGCGGCGATGATTGAAGCAGTGTCGGTGGCGGTTCACGCCACCGCCATCACCCCCGTGAAGCTTGGCGACACGGCAGTGGTTGTGGGCACGGGCATGATCGGGCTGCTCTGTTTACAGGCTCTGAAGCTGGCGGGCTGCTCGCGCATCATAGCCGTCGATCTGGACGACGTGAAGCTGAAAGCAGCCGCCGGGCTGGGCGCCAACGTGCTGTTGAATCCGAAGACCGACGATGTTCCGGCGGCGGTGCAGGCGCTCAGCGGCGGGCGCGGCGCCGATATCGCAATGGAGGCCGTTGGAGCCACCGCTCCGGTACAAACGGCGCTTGCCAGCGTGCGCAAGGGTGGGGCGCTCACGCTGGTCGGCAACATCACACCCAAGATCGAAATCAATCTCCAGTCCGTGGTCACGCGCCAGATCCGAGTGCAGGGCTCCTGCGCCTCATGCGGCGAATATCCGGCCTGCATCGATCTGCTGGCTTCCGGCGCGATTCAGGTGGACCCGCTGATCACGGCGCGCGCGCCGCTGGAGGAAGGTGCAAGCTGGTTCAACCGCCTCTACAGTCACGAACCCAACCTGATGAAGGTGATTCTGGAACCGTAAGCTTGCGCCGGAACTGGTTTTGGCCCGCCGTCACGATTCTGCTGGCGTTCATGGCCCTATGCATGGGAAACGCCGCGCTCGAGGAATCGCAGACTTTTGACGAGGCTGTTCATCTGGTGGCCGGCTTCAGCTACTGGACGCGCGGCGACTATCGCCTGAACGAGGAACATCCGCCTCTGAGCAAGCTGCTCGGCGCGGCGCCCTTATTGTTTACCCAGACCAGCCTGCCTGAGAGGGAGGCGGATTGGAAAGCGGCCGATCAGCTAGCGCTATCCCATGCTTTTCTCTACCGGAATCGCCTGTCGGCCGGGACCATGCTTTTTCTGGGCAGACTCACGGCGGTTACGATTACTCTCTGCCTCGGCCTTGCGATTGCCGTTTGGACTCGCCGCCGAGTATCCGCCGCAGCCGGTGTGCTGGCGCTGGTGTTCCTGGCCACCGATGCCAACTTTCTTGCCCATGGCCACTACGTCACCTCCGACGTTCTCTCGGCGCTCACCTTCTTTCTCGCCGCCGTGACGTGGGCCGAGTATCTCGAGAGCGGTAAGAGAAGCCATCTGATCTGCGCCACATTCGCTTTAGGGGCGGCGCTGGCGAGCAAGTATTCCGCGCTCTATCTGATTCCGGTTCATCTACTCCTGTTTCTGATCTACGGCCGCCAAAAGCGCCGGCTTCTGCCTGTCCTGGTGGGCGCCGTGCTGATCCTCGGAATCACCTACGCGCCAGAGACGCTACGCAGCTTCGAGAAAGGACCGCTGAGCGAACATATCAACCTCGACATTCCAGCCGGCGTGAAAGCCCGCGCATTGGCGGAGCAGCTCAAACTGCCTGCGCATCCTTACCTGGTCGGAATGTGGCGGCTCTTCAGCCACAACGAAGAAGGGCAGCAATCCTACCTGCTGGGCCAGATCCGCAGAGAAGGAGACTGGCGATACTTTCCGGTCGCCTTCGCGGTGAAAACCCCAACAGGGCTGCTGATTCTCACTGCGATGAGTCTCGCGGCGATACCGTGGCGGCGATGGAGTCCGGTGCAGGCGGCGTTCGTACTCTATCCGATGATCTACTTCGCGTGGTGCCTGAACTCGCGGCTGAATATCGGCCACCGGCACATTTTACCGATCTATCTGTTCCTGTTCGTGGGTGTCTCGGCGGTGTTTCTGACCTGGTGGCGGCCGCGATGGCCGCGACTGGCGACGGCGGTTCTGATCGGCGCGGTGGCGCTGCAGGCGGCGGAACTGGCGCGAGTGCATCCCTACTATCTGGCCTTCTTCAACACAGCTGCCGGCGGCCCGCGGAACGGCCCGCGGTACCTGCTGGATTCCAACATCGACTGGGGGCAAGACCTGGCGAGATTAAAAGCGTGGATGGAGCGCAACAAGCTGGATTCGGTCTGCTTGTCCTATTTCGGCATGGCCGATCTCGAATATTACGGCATTCGAGAATACTCGCTGCTGAACATGACGGCGCAGGACCGCAAGGAGTTCGGCTGCGTGGCGGCGGTAAGCCAGAACAATCTTTACGACCTGTATCATCCGCCGGGCACGCACGCCTGGGCGCGCGAGATGACTCCGTTCGGCCACATCGGCTACTCGATCCTGCTCTATGACCTGCGCCAGGACCGCAGCGTGCCTTTTATTGGATTATCTGATTGGCGGTAATGAGGTGGCCGCCAGCGGCGGTGAACTCTTCCATCATCTGTTTGGCCTTTGCATCATCGAGGCTGCGGACGGCGTCGGTGACGAGTTCGACGGGCTTGCCGGTTTTGAGAAGTCCGAATGCGGCGCAGCGGACGCAGATTTCGGTGACGACACCATAGACGACGTAGCGGTCCGCGTTGAGTTCGTCAAGCAGGGCGGTCAGGTTGGGGTTGGAGAAGCAGTCGAGCGTCTGCTTTTCAAGCAGCACCTGCTGGGCGTCGCCAATGGGATATGCGCCCGGCGTGGAAGGAATGAGGACGCGCTTTTCGAGCAGTGTCTCTTGAGGCTTGCGCTGGCCGAGCGTGCCGGCGACGCAGTGCGAAGGCCAGTGGCGGAACTCAGGGTCGTTCTCCGCGTGCGCGTCCATGTCGGAAACGACGAGGATGCCGTTAGAAGCGGCATGGTGGTTGAGCGCGGAGACGACAGGAACGATCTTCTCGGCGCCGGGAACGTAGAGAGCGCCGGAGGGAAATAGAAAGTCGATTTGGGTATCGACGTCAAAGAACACTGTCTTCATCGCGTGTCACCTAATCCCTTTTCATAGAGTGCCAAAAGATCGGAACTGAACTCCACCCGCGGCTCGGCGGGCAGGCGCGGGATGGAGGCGGCGGCGCGCTGCCGGGCTTGTTCGGCGGTCGGCAGAGGCTCGACGAGCTTACCGGCTATGATGACGGGCCGTAGCAAGGCCTCGACGTTGCCGGAGTCGCACTCCGGACATTCCCAGGAGCAGCCGACCATGTCATGAGTGGGGAAGCGGAAAACCTGCTTGGCTCCGGGCAGCGTCTGCTTGTCGGCGCTGAACTTGGCGGTGTAGCGCTTGATGCCTTCGGTTTCAAGTTCAACCAGCTTGTAGACGGCGTTCAGATAAGGCTGGTCGGAAGAGGTGGCCAGCTCGGTGCCAACGCCGAAGGCATCGATGGGCGCGCCGTCAGAGAGCAAGGCGGCGATGCGGTGTTCACTGAGGTCGCCGCTGGCCATGATCTTTGCGTCGTGGAGGCCAGCCTCATCGAGGATGGCGCGCGTGGCCCGGGAGAGTTCGAGCAGGTTTCCGCTGTCCAGACGCACGCCCCATAAAGGGCGGCCGAGCTTCGCGGCGCGGCGGGCGCCATCGAGCGTGTCATAGGTGTCGATCAACTGGACGGTGTGGGGACCGAGCAGCTGCTGAAGGCGCATGAATGCTTCCTGTTCGGTGGGGAACGACTGCACCCAACTGTGCGCGGAAGTGCCATAAACGGGCACCCCGAAGCGATGGCCGGCCTCTGTATTGGAAGTGCCGATGCAGCCGCCGATATAGGCGGCGCGGGCGGCAAGCAGGCCCGCTTCGGGGCCGTGAGCGCGGCGGGAGCCGAATTCGACGACAGCCCGGCCAGCGGCCGCCTCGACGACGCGGGCGGCCTTGGAGGCGATCATCGACGGAAAGCCGATGGAGGCGAGCAGATAGGTTTCGACGATCTGCGCCTCGACGAGTGGAGCGCGAACGGTGAGGATCGGCTCATTGGCGAAGACGGGCGTGCCTTCGGGAACAGCGAACAAATCGCCGCTGAAACGTAGTCCGGCGAGCAGCTGAAAGAACTGCTCCGGGGCACCTGTCATGACAGGCAGGGTTCTGAGGTAAGCGATCTGCTCCTCGTTGAAGCGGAGGTTCAGCAGATACTCAGCGGCTTGGGCCAGCCCGGCGGCAAGGATGAACTTGCGGTGCTGCGGGAGGCGCCGGAAAAAGAGTTCGAAGGTGGCCTTCTGGCGGGTCTTGCCGGCGGCTGCATAGCCGGCAGCCATGGTGAGCTCGTAGAGGTCGGTGTGAAGGCCGTTCAAATTTACTTCTTCTTAGTATCCTCTTTCTTCGGCGGAGGAGGCTCCTTGACGTCGGCGGCAGCTTTGCGGAGTTCGTCGACAGCGGTCTTGTCCAGTTCGTAGAGCGCGGGCTCGTTGTCGCGCTTGGCGATGAAACGGTCACCGGCCTGGGAGATGAGCACTTTTTCGACGCGCTTACCTTCGTTTGATGTGACGGTGGCTTCGACGATGGGCGTGGTGAAGCCGGAGTCGGGGAACTTTGCGGCGGACAGGTCACGGAGCTTGTCGATTAAGGACTGGACGGATGTGGAGTCCATTTGCTTGTTGGCTTCCATCCACTTGTCGGACGCCTTTTCGAGCTTACGTGTCTTGTCGCCATCACGAAGCTCGACTTGAGAAGGATCGCTCCAGCCGAAATCGAATAGTTTCTTGTTGCGGAAGTCGTCTGTGCTCTTGTTGAGGCCGTCGCCAAGGTCGGAGGTGGCCTTGTGGATGCCTTCTACGGCGTCGGATTTGGCGTAGTAGGTGTTGTCCTTGGACTTGCGGACTTCGAGCTGTTGTGTGCCGGCGGCGTCTGTGGCGCGGGCGATGGCGACAAGTTGTGCACGGGAATAAGCGGCGGCGATTTTCTTGGCTTCGTCTTCGGCGAGGTCGGTATCCATCTTGGCATCGCGAAGTTTGCGGACGAGCTCTTCGACCTGGCCGCCGTCGGCGCGCATCGGCTTGGGTCGTACGATCTGCCATTCGTTCTGGTTGTTCTTGCCGAACTCGACGGTTTGACCCTTGACGGTGAGTTCGACGCGGGTGAGTTTGTCGGAGTCAAAGGTGAGCAGGCGCTTGTCGCGAAGGTCTTTCGAGGTTTTGTCGAGGCTGGATTTATTCCAGCTGGCAAGTGTGAACACGCGCGGGTCGCCGTCGAGTTTGGCGAAGACCCCGCCGCCGGTGGGAGTTTCATTCCCGATGAGGAGCTTGGAGGTTTTGCCGTCCTTCTTGGTGATGTTGACGGACAGGGCGGGAGAGTCGAGGCCAAAGCCGGCGAGTGAGGAGGCTTTCTCCTCGATCAAGCGCTCAGAGGAAAGAGAAGAGAAGGTATTGACGAGAGTGGAGACATTGTCCTGGTCGGCGCGGAGAGGCTGAGGGGCAGTGACTTGCCACTTGCCGTCGGAGGCGCGCTTGAGCGTGGTGGTTTCCGGACCTTTGGCGATGTCGATCTGCCGGATCTGATCGGCGGGGATTTCGAGGATTTTGGGAGGAGCGTCTGGAGCGGGCTTGCCCTCTTTTTCCTTTTCGAGTTTGTTGGAGTACCAGACACCACCGGCAAGGAGAGCAAGGACGCCGGCGGCGGCAAGAAGACCACGAAGCTGCATAGCGGTTTACCTCCTTCGCCACCAGACGCCGACGCCGGCGGCAACGACGGCGAGGGGAAGAAAAATGACACAACCGAAGAAGAGGGTGCGCATCTGGGCGGTGGTAAGAGAGAGGCGGCGGTCTTCGGGCTCCTTGGGACGGATGGAGATGAGGTCCTCGTCCGAGCTGAGCCAGTTGAGCATGTTCAGGAGGAGGTCGCGGTTGCCATTGAAGCGGAGGATATTGTTGGCGGCCCAGCCGGAGGAACCAGTGACGACGAAGCGGCCCTGCAGCTTTTCATTTCCGGTGTTGTAAGTGCCGGCGACGCCGATGGTGAACGGTCCCTTTTTGTCCTTAGCGGGATCGAGTTTGATTTCGGCGGCTTGCAGGTTGAGGGTAGCTAGGCTGTTGGAAGAGGTATGGAAGAGCTTCTCGACGGTGGCGTTTCCGGCGGACTTGGTATCGAGGGAGCGGGTGAGCGGGAAGGCCGTGGCGACCTCTTTCATGTCGCGAACGATGGCGTGAAACTCGTAGGAGGTGACCAAGGGCACGACGAGTCCGAACAGGGTGCCGACGCCGCTGGTGTCAAGAACGAGGTCCTTGTTAGCGGTCACGCCCCAAGATTCCAGCAGCTGAGCGAGGGCCTGGTTTTCCGAGACTTCGGTTTGACCAAGGCGAACGGGGGGATCGATCAGGATGAGCGCGCGGCCGCCTTTTTCGACGAAGGATTTGATGGCATCCACGGCGGGCTGCTGATAGTCGAATCGCGGACCGCCGACGAGCAGGACGGTGCAGTCGGAGGGAACCTCGGGTTTTTCCAGCAGGGAGATGGAGCGGATCTTGTAGGTATTTCTTTCGACGACTTCCTTGAGGGAGGAGTAGCCGGTGCGGCCTGTTTCCTCGAGCCCATGCTCGCCGGAGCCGGAAACGGCGCAGACGGTGCGCTGTCCGCCCTTGAGGGCGCGAATGATGGCACCGGTGAGTTCCTCCTCGGTAACCGATTTGGCTTCTTCCTTGCGGCCCATGGCTTCGACGAAGATGTTGCCGTAGGCTTTGACGCCGGCGGCGGTGGCCACCGTTGGGTTCTTGTCGGGATCGACGTAGTCGACCTTGAGCTTGGGCGAGAGGTTGTCGTAGCGGTCAAGGAGGTCGCGCGCGGTCTGGAAGCGGCCGGTCTGGTCAAAGTAGGTGATCTTGACATCGGACTTGAGGTTACCGATGATTTTGTGGGTTTGATCAGAGAGGCTGTACTTCTTGTTGGCCGTGGCGTCGAAGCTATTGTTGTGACGGTTGGCCAAGAAGTTGGCGATGCCCAGGACGGCAAGCACGACGGCGACGTAGATCGTAACGTAGGCGGTGAATTTGGTTTGCTTCGCTTTGAGCCAGTCGAGATTCATTTACGACCTCCAACGCAGGGATTCCATGGAACGGGCGGTAAGAAAGAGCCCAAATACGATGACGGAGAAGTAGAAGATGATGTCCTTACTATCGAGGACACCCTTTGAGAAGGGTTCAAAGTGGGTGACGACGGAAAGATAGGAGAGGACTTTGGAGGTAGCAGTGGTTTCGAAAGCGGTCACCCAATCGAGCACCCACAGGAGCAGGCAGATGGCGAAGGTGCCGACGCCGGCGATGATCTGGTTGCGGGTGGTGGTGGAGATGAACGTGCCGATGGCAAGCAGGCAGCCGCCTTGGAGAATCAAGCCGAAATAGCCGACGAGCAGCGGCCTCCAGTCGGGGCTGCCGTAGGCGAACAGGATGAGGATATTGAGGGCGGAGACGGCGAGGATGGCGATGTACATGAGCAGAGCGGCAAACCACTTGCCGAGGATGATCTCGAAGTCGCGGACCGGAGAGGTGGCGAGCAGCTCGATGGTGCCTGAGCGTTTTTCTTCGGCGAACAGGCGCATGGTGATCATGGGGATGAGGAAGAGGCCGATGACGCTGACGTTCATCAGCACGGGGCGGATGACCCATTCATTGACGTCCATGGGCATGGGGCGGCCCATCATTTGGGATTCCATGCCGCGGGAAACAAAGATGGCGGTGGCGGCGTAGAAGAAGTAGCCGGAGATGAGGGCGAAGAAAGCCATCAGCCCGTAGGCGATGGGCGAGGCGAAATAACTCTTCAACTCTTTTCGGCAGATGATCCAGATGTTGGTCATTGAGTGGCTCCGGAGGCTTGGGCGGATTTATCCGATGAGGTGAGTTCGAGGAAGATCTCTTCGAGGCTGAAGGCTACCGGGTGCAGCTCGTGGAGATTCCAGCCTGCCTCGACGACGCTGCGGGCGATTTCCGGGCGGATGTGACGGCCTTGCAGGCTTTCGACTTCAAAGCGGAGCTTGCCGTCGCGTGCGGTTCTGTAGACGACGCGGCTGACGCCGGGAACCTGCTCGAGGCGCTGCTGGACGTTTTGGGCCGGCAGCTCACCGTCCTTGGCGGAGACTTCGACGGCAACCGATTCGGAGCCTCGAAGGCGGCTGGTGAGGTTTTCCACGGAGTCGGTAGCGACGACTTTGCCCTTGTTGATGATGATGACCTTTTCGCAGGTCTGTTCGACCTCAGGCAGGATGTGGGTGCTGAGAATGATGGTGTGGTCGCCGGCGAGGTTCTTGATGAGCTCGCGCGTTTCGATGATTTGCTTGGGGTCTAGGCCGGCGGTGGGTTCGTCGAGGATGAGAACGTCGGGGTTGTGAATGATGGCCTGCGCGAGGCCGACGCGCTGACGGTAGCCCTTGGAGAGCTTGCCGATGAGCTTGGTGGAGACGTCGGCAACGTTGCAGCGCTCGGAGACTTCCTTGACGCGCTCGGCCAGCTGGGCTTTGGGGATTCCTTTGAGGCGGCCGACGAAGTTGAGGTATTCGATGACCTCCATTTCCGGGTAGAGAGGAGGGGTTTCCGGGAGGTAGCCGATGCGCTTTTTTACCTCCATGGGCTTTTGGGCGACGTTGAAGCCGGCGACTTCGGCCTCGCCGCCGGTGGGCGGAAGGAAGCAGGTGAGCACGCGCATGGTTGTGGTCTTGCCTGCGCCATTGGGGCCGAGGAAGCCGACGATCTGGCCTTTTTCGACCTCGAAGCTGACGTTGTCGACGGCGACCGTACGTGCGTAGCGCTTCGTAAGGTCTTGAACTCTTATCATAGACTCGCTCCCAGGATGGAGACTTTAGCGCTCCCGACTGTTTTTGCCCGTATCGGCGGGACAGCAGGATGCGAAATCACTACAGAATCTTCATGATAAAGAGATAGAGAAATGGTGTCAACTTCCGGAGGCGTCGGGTTCGTTTCGGTATTTTTTAAAAGAGGGGGAATGGCCGCTGATGAACGCGGGTGAACGCGGATTTCCGAGGCGAGGTGAACATCGGGCGGCGGCGGAAGTTCTTGAGCGAGTTGGGGTTGTTGTGGCGCCGGGTTCGTTTCGACGTTTTTCGTTTCTGGTTCCGGAGAGGGAGTTGGAGGAGGGGACTTGCGGCGGGCGGCGTCGATTTTTTTCTGGGTCGGTTTGCGTTGCATGCAGATGTACCTCCGGAGGGGAGTTTGGCATGAGGGCGGAGGGAAGTGCGGGATTGGAATGGGGAAGTGGTGGGAAAGAGGGGAAATCGAGTTTGGCGGATCTTGTGATGAACCGCCAATGGCGGAGGACATTCACAACCGGAGCGAGAACCTCAATGGAGTGAGATCTTCGGCGGGGACCATGTGGCCGCGGCGGAGCGGTGCGCCGCCATGAGTCGCGGCGCGGCACACTGAAGTGTGCGCCACTAGTCGCCGGCGGCGTGTTGAGGAGGTCTCGATGCGACGAGGGCGCCGATGGTGACGTGGATTTGCGGCAGCGCGCCGTCGGGGTGCTCGTCATGCTGTTGCAAGGCGGCGAGCTTTTCCTTGAGTAGCTGGCGGCGGAGGCGGTCTTCGAATTCCTTCATCTTTCGGTCGATGTCGTTGCGCTTCTTGTGGGAGGCGACCATGTCTTCGCGGTAGCGCTTGAGGAAGTAGCCGATCGTCTCGACGCGGATTTTGATGGAGCCGGTGGGCTTGTTTTCGTCGATGTCCTTGAAGCAGAAGTAGGGGGTGCCGGAGTGTTCGACGATTTCCTCGACTACGGTGTAGATGGGGGCGTCGTGGCCGCATTTGAAGCTGGATAGTTCAAGGGCGACCAGGTTGGGGTGGCGGGCGATGTACTTGGCGGCCCAGACCTTGCGCGAGGTGTTTTCCGAGTAGGAGTTCTTCCAGACGTCGGAGATGGACATGGGGTCAGGGATTTCGCCGGAGAGGACTTCGTCGCCGAAGAGGCGCCAGACGATGTCGTCATCGATGGGGAGGGCGTCCTGGGTGAAAACGGGGTAGCCGAGCTTCTGGAACTCCTCGAGGATTTCGTGGTTGACGCCGGGGTCGTTGTGATAGGGGCGGCCGAGGAGGACGACGCCGAGGCGGTCTTCGCGCTCGAGCTGTTCGAGCACTTCCCTGCCGGCGCCGCGGAGGGTGACGTTGTTGAAGTAGTCGAGAGCTTTGTAGCCTTCGCGGACGGCGCGCGAATTTTCCTCTGGCGAGAGGCCGAGAATGTCCTTGAACTCTTCCCACATTTGGCGTTCAAAAATATCGGGTTTACCGACGTTGACAAAGGTGTCGAGGAACTTGACGCCTTTATCGGCAAACAGGTCTCCTTCCTTGGTGAAGGCGGCCTTGACGGCGGCGGGGGTAGTGGCAACGGTGGGGCAGGAGCGTGTGCCCTGGACGCCGGTGAGGTCGGAGGTAAGGCAGTCGATCATCGGGAAGAAGATGAGGTCGAGCGGCTTCTTCTCGTGGTGGGTGTAGAGCAGGTTGTGGATGTGCGGGATTCCGAGCTTGGAGGGGAAGCAGGGATCGATGGATCCGCGCTTGGCTCCGGCTTTGTAGAGTTCTTCGGAGGTGAAGTCAGACCAGATCATGTTCTCCGGCTTCACGCCGAGGGAGGCGAAGTAGGCGGTGAAGACGGGGGCCTGGGAGTACATGTTGAGCACGCGCGGCATGCCGATGCGGAGTTCGGCGCGCTTCTTCATCAGCTCGGCGCGGCGCTTTTGAGCGGCGGTGAGTTGGAGCTTGGGAAGCGGGTCGGCGACGAGCGGGGCGCCGGGAACCTTGAATACCTGGCGGGCGGCGATTTCGACGAGGTTGGGGTTGGCCTTCTTGATGCTATCGAGGTCGCCTTTGATCAGGCGCATCTCATTGATGTCCTCGACGGTACCCTTTTCGCAGGTGGCGATGATGAGGCGCTGAGAGCCTTCCGGCAGCGGAACCTTGCTCTTCTTTGGACGGTAGGCGCTCTCGTTGAGCACGGAGGTCTTGACGTCAATGAAGGTGCGGAGGCACTTGTTCTTGCAGAAGTAGCAGCGGGTGGCTTCCGAGCGGGTGGTGGTGTATTGAATCTCCTGGACGGCAGGGAGGCCGATGAAGGAGGACTTGCGGCCGTTGTCCCAGAGGCGTCCGGCTTCGAGGGCGGCTCCGATGGCTCCGGCTTCACCGCAATGCTCATGGACGATGACTTCGGCTTGGAGGCCCTTGCCCTTGAAGCGCGATTCGATGAAGTCGACCTGGCTCTTGACGGCGGCGAGGTTGTACTGGGTGCCTCCCTGGAGCAGGAAACGCGAGCCGAGGGCGGAGATATTGGGGATCTGGGAGACGTAGAGCCAAATGTTTTTGGGCAGGACGTTGCAGAGTCCGGCCATGATCTCTTCCGGCTTCCAGCCCTGGCGCTGGAAGTCGACGATGTCGGATTGCATGAAGACGGCGCAGCCGTAGCCGAAGCTGGGATAGCCCTGGGCGCCGAAGGCGATGTCGGCAAACTCCTCGACCGGATGGCCGAAGCCCTGGGCGGTGGATTGGAGGAAGTAGCCGTTGCCAGCCGAGCACTGCGTGTTGAGCTTGAAGTCCTTGACGCGGCCGTTTTTGAGGATGATGATCTTGATGTCCTGGCCGCCGACGTCGCAGATGACGTCGACGTTGTCATAGAAGTGGAGACCGGCTTGGGTGTGGGCGACGGTTTCGACAACGGCGGCATCGGCGCCGACCACGTCGCGCAGGATGTCCTTGGCGTAACCGGTGGAGCCGACGCCGAGGACTTTGAGAGTTGCGCCCTGATCGGTGATTTGTTTTTGGAGCTTTGCGAAGATCTCCATCGTGTCTTCGATGGGATTGCCCTTGGAGAGCTGGTAGGCCTTGGCGAGAATCTTCCGCTCCTTGCCCTTGGTGAGGAGGACGGCCTTGGTAGAGGTGGAGCCGCCATCGACGCCGATGAAGCCTTCGACGGTTTCACCGGGGGAGAAGGTGGCGGGGACGAATATCTTATGACGGTATTTTTCCTTGAAAGCTTCCAGCTCAGCGGCGTTCTTGGCGAGTCCGCCGTTGCCGCCCTTTTTCTTCTTCTCTTCATCGCGGCCGACGGTGATGTACCATTCGAGCTTTTCCCAGCCGGCGTAGCGGCCAACCTCTTCGTCTTCATCCTTGCCGAACTCGACGGCGCCGAGGGCGGCAAAGTACTGGCCGTTGTTCGGGATCTTGATGAGGTCCTGCGGGGGGATGCCTTCCGGAAGCGGATAGTTGCGCTCTTCCCAGATTTTGGGGATGTTGGACTTCCAGCAGTCCTGCATGCCCTTGATGTAAGTGTTGGGGCCGCCGAGGAGGAGGACCTCCGGACGCAGCGTGTTGCCGCGGGTGAGCACGGAGAGGTTCTGCATGACGATGGCTTCAAACAGGGAGGCCATCAGTTCAGAGGGTGGGACGCCGGACTTCTGGAGCCCGTTGATGTCGGTTTCGGCGAAGACGCCGCACTTGCCGGCGACGGGGTGGAGCTTGATACCCTCATAGCCCATGTTGCAGAGCTCTTCGGAGGGGATGCGGAGCTTGGCGTTGATCTTGTCGATGACGGCTCCGGTTCCGCCGGCGCACTTATCGTTCATCGAGGGGAGCTTCTTTTTGCGACCGGTTTCCGGGTCTTCCTTGAAGATGATGATCTTGGCGTCCTGGCCACCGAGCTCGATGACGGAGCCGCAATTGGGGTAGAGCTTTTCCACGGCGAGCGAGACGGCGTTAACTTCCTGGACAAACTTGGCGCCGATCATCTTGCCGATGCCGGAGCCGCCGGAGCCGGTGACGAAGATACGGCAATGGTCTTTGTCGAAGCCTTCCATTTCGGTTTCAAAGCGGCGGAGGAACTCGAGGGTTTTTTCGGGCTGCTTGGTGTCGTGGCGCTGGTAGTCGCTCCAGATGATCTGGTCGGTGGCGATGTCGACGACGACAGCCTTGACGGTGGTGGAGCCTACGTCGAGACCGATGGAGAGCTGACGAGACATGTTAGTTCACCGCCACCAGGACGCGGGGCGTCCAGTTTTCTGTTCTGGCGCGCGCGGCGGCGTGAAGGGCGAAGTTGGCGGCGACACCGACGACGCCTTCCTGGTGCGGCACGTTGTACATGGGCTTGCGGGTCTCCGGATGCTCGTCGATGAACTGCTTCAACTCGTCAAGCGTCATGCCGGCCTTTTCGAGCGCTTCGGAGAATTCGCGCTTGGCTTTGTTCTTGGCTTCGCCGAGAGCCATCTGGACGCGGGAGTGAGCGTTCACTTCGCCTTCGCCGGAGGTTTCGATGGGGAGGTAGATCATGTCCTTGTATTGGCTGACGACGGCCGCCTGAGCGCCGTCGGACTGGGTGGAGGGCATGCAGCCGAATGGCTTGACGCTGAGCACCATGTGGGCGAGGCTTTTGTTGGAGTAGTAGATGTTCTTGGCGACCTCGAGGTGGCCTTCGCCACCGCCGGCGCGGGAGTTGTAGAAGGGGTGGCCGATGCGCTGGAGCTCGTATTGATCGATCAGGTGGTGGCCGAGCGGGCCGAGGGCTTCCAGCAGCTTGTGGTATTCGCGCTTGAAGATGGCTTCGGCGAGACGGAGCTTGGCGACACGGTTGCGGTAACTCCACTCGATCTTGGCGCGCTTGCCGATGTGCCAGATAGGCGGAAGCACAGCGCCCTCCTCCAGACCTTTAAGATCGCGGAAGCGTTGAACAACCTGGTGGATCATGTAGACGATCCATGTGCCGATGGGTTCCACGACGACCTGGGCGCCTTCGCGCTCGAGGAACTTGAACATGTTGAAATTGCCGTCGCCTTCGGTGGTCTGGGCCCAGAATTCGCCGGTGATTTTGACGATGGGTTTGACGCGGAGGCGGTCGATTTCGACCTGGTTGTACATTTCACGGCAGCGTTCGAGGGAGGAGGTGAGGTCGTCGCCGGCGAGCTGATTGACGAACTTGCCGATGTATTGAGCCGTGTCCTTGAAGCCGCCAAGGAACTTGGAGAGCTTATCTTCCAGCTCCCAGGGCTTGCGGCGCGAAAACACCTCATGCATGTAGTCCATGACGTTGTTGAGGGTTTCGTCGGTCCGGCCAGCTTCCACTTCATAGGGGCGGATGGCGTAGGCGACTTCATTGAGCACGTCGCCGCAGTTGAGCGCGTTGAGGATGCCGAGGAAGAAGTCGAGGTTCATCTCGAGGCCGGCTTCGCAGTCGGATTGAGAGAGGCCGCCGGACTGCTGGAAGAGCTGGACACGGAAGCCGTCGAAGCCTGCGTTGCGGAGCGCGAGGCGGTACTCGGCTTCATACATGCCGAAACGGCAGGGGCCGCAGGCTCCGGCGGTGAGGAAGATGTAACGGTCGATGATCTCCTGCTTGGTGAGGCCCTGTGCTTCCAGCTTTTGAAGGTATTGGACAAGATTGCCGACGGTGAAATAAGTGGGGTTGCATTGGCCGTTGTTGCCGAATTCCTTGCCGAGCTGGAAGGCGGCGACGTCGGCGGAGGGGACGATTTCGGCCTTGTAGCCGAGAGCTTCAAAAGCGCCGTGGACGAGCTTTTCGTGTTTCCAGGTGAGGCCGCCGAACAGGAGGGTGGTATGGCCGCGCTGATCCTTGGTGAAGGGGCGCTCGGCGGGCTTTTTGAAATGGTGGCGCGGCTGAGTCTGGAGACCGGCTTCCTGCTCCAGGCGGGCGCGTTCTTCGGCCAAGCGCTCGCGGATGATCCGCTCCATGGAGTCCTCGGCGGATGCGCCAATCTGAACGAGGCCACTATTGGGGGTGGGCTGCATCGGCTGCGTGCTCATGATATCCTCCCGGCAAATTGTTGCAACAGCATCAACAGTATACGAACTTCACTCAGGCGAATCCCGTACAGCTACACGGCTAGTACGTAGACTACGGCTCAGAAGACAGTTTGCCGGGGAATCTTCACTAAGAGAAGAAGATTCCAGCGAATGGGGTTAAGGGGAGGTTGGAGTGTAGCCAGGGAGGGTGAGCGGGAGGCTGGTGATTGTGGACTTAACTGTCTGGATATCAGAGAGTTGCGGATGGTTTGGAGGGGATTGGGAGTTATTCCACCGGAAGAGCGGGGGCGGTCACGGAGGATGAAGAAGAATTTTTTCTTTGTTTGCAATAGTTTACAAAACTGAATCGTGGGCGGGTAGAGGGGTTTGAGTAGGCTGGGGGTGCAGAGGGAGAGCCGCCTCGCCCCAAACGAAGTACCGCTATAAGTTCCTTCCTTGATCCCTTCCCCAAGAGCCTTCCCGCTCCGATAGCTGAGCGTAACCGCAAAAGCAGCGGACTCCCTCTGCAACCTAAGATCCGCGTGCCCGGCACCGATAAGGGAAAGGGAAGCAAATCGATGGGATTCCTACAGCAAGACGAAGTGAAGACGGAAGATAGATCGTGGATGACGCCGGAGGAGAAAGCGCACTATAAGCTGCTGACGCAGCATGCGGCATGGCTGGACAGCAAGCCGAACGGGGTACGTGCAAACCTGACGGGGTCGACGTTCAGCGAAGTGCATTGGGTAAAGGCGAGGCTGTCGAAAGCAATCCTGACGAACAGCACGTGGGTTTCGGCGACACTGACGGAGGCGGATTTGTCCGGTGCGGAACTGGCGCAAGCGGATTTCCGAGGGGCGACGTTGAACCGGGTGGATTTTTCGGGAGCCGACTTAGAGCAGGCGCAGTTGCAGCAATGCTGGCTGCAAGGGGCGAATTTTTCCGAAGCGCGGATATCGGGTGCGTCCTTTGCGGGATCGCGGATGGATGAATCGAGGTGGCTGGAGGCGGTGCTAAGCCAGTGCGAATTTCCGGAAGCGGAATTGAGGGCGGCGGCGTTGAACCAGGCACGTCTATTCGGTTGCAACTTCAGCGGGGCGGTGCTGGACAGGGCGAACTTTTACAATGCCCGTGTGCAGATGTGCCGTTTTTTCCAGGCGAAGCTGCAAGAGTCGCACATGACGAATGGACAGTTTCAGGACTGCGAGTTCACGCAGGCGGATCTTTCGGAAGCGCGGTTCAACCGGGCCGATCTGACGCGGGCACAGCTGATCCGGGCCAATCTGCACCTGTGCGACTTGAGACAGGCGAAGTTGAGCGGGGCGGATTTGTACGGGGCGGATTTGCGAGGGGCGCGGCTGGGAGAGGCGGTGTTGATGGGGGCCGATTTTCGAGACGCGAACCTGCGAGGCGCCAAGGAACTGACCTCGGATCAACTGGGCTCGGCGCGGACGGATCAGACGACGATCCTGCCAAACGGGACGCCAGGGCCGTACATCCGGCGTTCGGGAGCCGAACGCCCTGCGATGCGGTAGAGCTTCAGAGTAACAGCCCGCAAAACGGAGCTCGTTCCGGCGCGGAAGCCGACTGTTCCTCAGGTGTATTGAGGGCCGGAACGGCCCTTTGCGGGCTAGTCGGTTTCCACCTGCATGCGGCGCTGGAGCGGCGCCGGGAGCATCACTTTGACTTCATTCCAGCGGGTCTTGATGGTGGACAGCGCGACCATCGAGAGGATCACAATGACAGCCACGATGACGGTTTGGGAAACGCTGAGGTTTTCCTTCCACATCCAAAACCAGCGGCCGTAAACCATCTCCGTGTGCACCCAATAAACCAGCAGCGAAGTGGTGCCGATCTGACAGAGCCAGCTCCATTTTTCCTTGACCACGTAAGTGTGCCAGAGGTAGCCGAAGGAGAGCATGAGCAGAATGACGCCGGTCTTCATGAAGATGAGCGCTGGGGAGTTGAGCCAGAATTCGGAGTTGGAGTAGATGGAATAGGGCAGGTTGGAGGTGTACAGGCCGCCGAGGACGAGGCAGAAGCCGGCGAGGGCGCCCCATTGCATGATGCGCTCGGTTTGTTCGGGCTTGGCGAGGCGGAGAATGCTACCGGCGCTCATGCCGAAGGCGAGGAAGCTGGCCCAGGGAAAGAAGCTGAAGGTGACGTAGTCGGGAGCGAGGTAGGCTTTGAGGAGGGCGGGGACGCTGTTCCAGCTGAGGGCGGAAACCAGGGGAGAGGCGGCGGCGATGGTGAGTCCAAGCACGGCGCAATGGCGGATGCGGTCGGCGGTGGAGAAGACCGACATAATGGACATGACGGCGATGGCGAGGCCCATGCTGTTGAGGATGTCGACGCGGAGAAGATCGGAGAGCTTGGAACTGGGCAGTCCGAAGGCCCACATCTGGAGGCGGAAGGCGAAGGCGAGTGCAAAGAGGTATCCGGCGCGGCGAAGCGCGGTGGTGACGCGCTCAAGCGGGGCGAGGTTCCTGCGCTCGACCGAGTGCATGAGAAAGGCGAGCGTAACGCCGGTGAGGAAGAGAAAGATGGCCGGGGGCATGCCGCCGACGAATTGGGACAGGATGTAGGGGGAACCGTCGCGGAACTCCTTGGCGGTGAAGGAGTGGAACACGTGGCCCTGAAGCATGATGGCGGCGGCGAGGCCGCGGGTCCAATCCAGGTATCCAAGCCGTGAGGTGTTGGCCTTGTTGATCTTTTCAGGTACTGCCTTGTTTTCCATTACTCTCATTTCTCAGGTTATTTTGCGGGGAACTCGCGCTTCACGTTGGCCGGCAGTTTGAGTTGCAGCGCGGCGGGGGTGAGCGGAGGATTCCATTTGATGCCGCTGTACTCGATGAGGGTGTAATCGCCGGATTTCTGATAAAACTTTTGGCGGACCGGGAAGCCTTCGGTGTCGTGGACCCAGAGTTCGACTTTTTTGAGATGCTCGCCGAGCTGCGGGGAGCGCGGGGTGAGCTCCAGTCGGGCGGCTTTGTAGGCGCCGACGGTCTCCTGTCCGATCAACTTAATGTTGTAGCTGCGTGAGAGCTCCCTGCCGGAGGTACCGAAGCCGAGCAGGAGGAATTGATCGACGAGGGAGCGGTGTTTGCCGAGGTCGTATTCGTGAACGGTCTGGGTTTTTGGGTAGTAGAGTTCCGCCTTCCGTCCGATGAAGGCGACCGAGGTGGTGTCAGGCTCGAGGAATTCAATGAGCATGCGGAGGTCGCCCTTTTTCACGCGCAGCATCCGGACCGTTCCGAGCTCCTCGCTGCTGTCGTTGATGACGGCGGTGTGGGTGATGCGCTTAAGTCCGGCGGTCATGGACTGGAAGGTATCCGAGGTTGCGTCGAGGCGCGCGAGCACGGCGGCGAGGTTGCCGTTGGCGGAGGCGGCAACCGGCAACAGGGCGATAGTGAGCGAACAGCTGAGGATTCTCATCGCGGTCATCTTAAAAGGCGGAAATAGTCAGGGCTTGGTATACACCATGTAGCCGCGAATTTCCTTTTCCTCGTCAAAAACCGGCTCCACGCGGCTGACCACGCGGTTCTTGCCTCCGGCCTGCGAATGGACGAGATTGCTGACGGCGTCGTTCCAGTCGCTGTGCTTCAAACCACTGAGCAACTCGGGTTCGACATAAAACACACTGGCTCCGTGCTCGGCGGGAACCATAACGATGTTTTTGGGCTTGGGCTGGTCGCGAAAGACGCCGCGGGGAACCAGAAAGATGAATGCAAGGATGAGACCGACCATGACGTCGTACTGCCAGCTAGCGCGGGGGTAATCCCACCATATGAAGCGCTTCAGCCCGTTCCAGAAGCCGCCGCTTTCCATCCCATTGATTGTAGCATGTGAATACGGCTCAGGCGGTTAGCGCCATGACGGACTGGAGGAGGACGTCGGCGCCGCGTGCGCAGTCGGCCCAATCGGTGAACTCGCGCGGGGAGTGGGAGATGCCGCCGCGGCTGGGAACGAAGATCATGCCCATGGGGAACAGTTGAGCCATCATTTGTGCGTCGTGACCGGCGCCGCTGGGCATATGCATGGTGGGAAGGCCGAGGCTTTTGGCGCTGGACTGGATAACGTCCTGAATGGCGGGCGTGGCAAGCGCGGCTTCGTGGTGAACTTTGTTTTCGAGTTTGATGCGGACGCCGGATTCGGCGGCGATGCGGGCGGCCTGTTCGCGGATGCGCTCGGCGATGCGAAGGAGCTTTTCCGCGGAGAGGTCGCGAAGCTCGATGGAGTGGCGGACGCGGCCGGGGATGACGTTCGGGGCGTTGGGGTGGACTTCGAAATGGCCGACGGTGCCGACCTGGCGGCCGGGCTCGCCGGTGACGGCGTGGCGGACGGCGAGGACAAGTTTGGAGGCGGCGATGAGAGCGTCCTGGCGTTCGGGCATCGGCGTGGTGCCGGCGTGGTTGGCGAAGCCTTCCACTTCAACTTCATAGCGGTCAACGGCGACGATGCCGTCGACAACGCCGATGGGGAGCTTTTCCTTTTCCAGCGTACCGCCCTGTTCGATGTGGAGTTCGAGGTAGGCGTGGTAGGCGCCTGGGGCGATGCGGGCTTCCTCGATGCGATCCGGACGGCCGCCGATGCGGCGGATGGCTTCCGATTTCTTGAGGCCGCCCGAGGTGTGTTCGAGCTCGCCGGGTTCGAGTTTGCCGGCGGCGGCGCGGCTGCCGTTGAGGCTGCGTCCGGCGAAGGTGGCCTCTTCGCAGGCCCAGACGACGGCCTCAAGAGAACGGCGCGTGGTGATATTACGGGTGTGGAGTAAGTGGAGAATTTCGATGGATGCAAGGGAGCCGAGGTCGCCGTCGAAGTTGCCGCCGCTGGGGACCGAGTCGATGTGGGAACCGATGAGGAGCGGGGGAAGCGAGGGGTCGGCGCCGGAGCGGCGGGCGAAGAGGTTGCCCGCGGCGTCGATGCGCGGCTGAGCGCCGGCGAGGGTGATAAGGCGCATGAGGAGCGCGCGGCCGGCGAGGTCGGCGTCTGAGTAGCCGAGGCGGCTGACACCGTCTTCAAAGCGGCCGCCGGGCGGGCGCCCGTGGAGGGAGAGGGTTTCGATGTGAGTGCGCAGGCGGGCGGCATCGATGCGCAGCGCGGGTTGGGCGAATGCGGCACCCGCGGCGGCGCACAGAAACTGACCCCGGGTGAGAGGCATGGGCGGCTCAGTCTTTTTTGGTGGAAGTAGTGGAGGCGGTGGAGGCGGCCGGAGTGGAGTCCGCGGATTTCTTGGAGCTATCGGAGCCGGTTTTCTCTTCCGAGGAGGCGGTCTTCTTCTCGCCACCGCCGGAGCGGGCGTAATCGGTGATATACCAGCCGCTGCCCTTGAACTGAAGAGCGGGGGCGGAAAGAAGGCGGCTGACTGGCCCGCCACAGCCCTCATGAACCTCAAGCGGGCTGTCGGAGAACTTCTGCATCACTTCAAAAACCTGGCCGCAGGAGCGGCACTCGTAATCATACAGAGGCATTGTTGCTTCCCCTAGAGAATTTTATTGTTTCGGCGGCGGCGGACCAACCAGAGGAGGGCTGCGCTGGATACGCTCGCGGCGCTCGTTTTCCTGCTGCTGGGCGGCTTGTTCGGCGCGCTTGTTGTCCTCGGCGGCGGAGGCTTCCAGACCGATGGTGAGCACTTCGATCGCCTTTTGGAGAGTCTTGTCCTGATCGGGCTTCGGCTCGGGCGGAGCCAGGATAGGCGGAGCGTCTTCATCGTCTTCGGAGGGTTCGGCTTCGGCGACCGGGGCCGAGGGAGTCACTGCGTTATCCTGAATTGCCTTGCCTGCCGGCGAGTAGAATTTGGCGGTGGAGAGAATCACGGCGGCGCCGTCTTCCAAGGTAAGAGCCTTTCTGAGGGCGGCATTCCCATAGGTGCGTTCGCCGACGACTTCGGCGCGCTTGTTATCGAGGAGAGCGGCGGCGGCGACTTCGGCGCCACCGGCGGTGCCACGGTTGGTGATGACGACCATGGGCAGCTTCCAGAGAGTGGTCTCCGCGGAGGCTTGAGACTCTTCGCGGCTGACCTTCTGGCCGAGGAGGTAGGTGATGAGTCCCTTATCGAGGAAAAGGTCGGCAAGGGCGATGCCTTCTTCCGGCGCGCCGCTGGCATTGCCGCGCAGATCGAGGACGAGTTTTTTTGCTCCCTGTTTGGCGAGGTCGCGCAGGCCGGCCGCGGCTTCCTTGACCTTCCCTTTTTCGAGAGAAGCGAGCTGGAGGTAGCCGAATTCCCCGGGCAGCATTTTGGCGGAGGCAGGCGGATATTGGATGGGGGCACGGACGAGGGAGATTTGCTGCGCATCGGTGCCGCGGCGCCATCGCAGGACGGTCATGTCGACCTTGGTGCCGGGATCGCCGGCGAGCAACATCTCGGCGTATGCAAGCGGCATGTCGCGTGTGCTGACGTTATTAATTGTCTCCAGCACATCGCCGGTGGAGAGGCCGAGAATGGCGGCCGGGGAGCCAGGGATGGAATCGACGACGCCCACGTAGCCGATGCGGCGGGCGAGGATCAAGCCGACGCCGGCTTTGGATGTTTCCTTGGATTTCAGATAGGCCTTATACTGTTCCGGGCTGAGGTAGCTGGCGTAAGGATCGATGGCCTCCAGCATACCGTTGAGAGCGCCGAGGGTGACATTCTTCATGTCGGGCTCTTCGACGTAGTCGCTCTTAATGCGCGAGATGACCTCGGCGAAAACGGCGAAATGGCGGTAGGCATCCTCGGCGGCATTGCCGCGGCCGAGCACCATGCCGAGCATCAAGACCACCAGCAGGCAGGTGGAAGCGCTCACGATCGCAAATTGAAAACGCCGGTTCTTCATATGTGGATGGTCCTTTAACGCCCCTCCGGGCCGAAACTTCCCCTTCCCGAAGTATAACAGAGCCGTTGTAGGATAAGGATGAGGAGGCTACACTTTGTTCCCTGTCATTTTCCTGCTGCTAGCGTGCCTCCCTGCCCTGGCTCCGGCACAGGAGGCGCGCGCGGACTTGGCGCGATTCCCGCTGCGAACCGGCTATTTCCTGGGCCAGCCGGTCATTTTCCAGGAAATCGACGGCGAGGCTGTGGTGGAGGGCGATATCGTTCTGGGACCGGTGGCGGAGTTGATGCGGCCGCCGCTTGAGAAGGGCTCCGCGGCGCGGCTGACCTCGACTCTGTTCGGCGAGCAGTTTCGCTGGCCTGAGGGAGTGGTGCCGTATGAGATCGAGCCGGGGTTTCCGAACGCGAGGCGGGTGACCGATGCGATCGAGGAATGGAATACGCGGACGCCGATCAAGCTGATCCCGCGCGAGGGGCATCGGAATTTCGTGCTGTTCCGGCGGCAGGCGAGCGGGTGCACCGCGACAGTGGGCATGCGCGGGGGAGAGCAACGGGTGAACCTGGCGGATGGATGCTCGACGGGCAACACGGTGCACGAGATCGGCCACGCGATCGGGCTGTGGCACACGCAGTCGAGGTCGGATCGGGACCGGCACCTGCGCGTGCTGTATGAAAACATCGATAAGGCAGAGTGGTTGCAGTACAACCAGCAGCTGATCGACGGCGAGGATTCCGGACCGTATCCGTTCGATTCAGTGATGCACTACGGGCGGACGGGATTCCGCAGCAACTATGAGCTGACGATGGAGACGGTGCCGGCGGGGATCCCGCTGGGGCAGCGCGCATCGCTGTCGCCACTGGATATTGAGGCGGTGCACCGGATGCATGGAACGCGGCCGCAGGGGGTGACTGTAACGACGAATCCTCCCGGGATGCGGGTGACGGTGGATGGGGAGACTTTTACTACGCCGCATAGCTTTCTGTGGGCCGCCGGGGAGAGGCACCAGTTGGAGGCCGTGGAGAGCGCGGAACCGGAGAACAACACGCGTGCGGTGTTTGCGCGGTGGAGCCAGGGAGGAGAGAGGACGCAAGAGATTACGGTATCCGAGCAGGTGTCGGTGTACGCGGCCGATTATGCGCTGTGGCATAGGGTGCGGACCGGGGTTGCCGAGGAGGGAACGGGGAAGGTGCGAATCTTGGAAGAGACCGAAGACGGCTATTACCGGTTGGGTACGACGGTGCTGATTCAGGCCGAGCCGGAGGAGGGCTATGCGTTTCACCGGTGGGCGGCGGGCCGGGGAGGAGTGACGTTCCTTGCGGCGAACGGGCAGGGTTTTTCCTCCAATCCGGTACGGCTGTCGGTGTCGTCATCGACGGCTTTCTATGTGGCCAGCTTTACGCAGCGTGCGATCACGAGGATCGATACCAACCCTCCGAACCTGTCGGTTACCGTGGATGGGGAATCCAGTTTCGCGCCGCGGAATTTCCTATGGGAGCCGGATTCGGTGCATACGATTTCCGCGCCTGCTGCGCAAACGGGACCTTCGGCGGCGACGCGATATCCGTTCCGGAGGTGGTCCGATGGCGGAGTGCGGACGCATGAGATTCGGGCTACGGCCGGGACGGTCACGGCGGAGTTTGGCGAGGAGTTTCAGGTGAGCCCGAGCGTGACGTGGAGGACCGCGGGAGGAGTGACCGCGCCAACGAATGCGAACATCGTGGTGGCTCCGACAAGCGGGGACGGATACTACGAACGGGGGACAGCTCTGGATATTTCGGTGGTGGAGCCTCCGGGAGCGCTGTTTGCCAACTGGATCCGGGATCTGTCGGGAACAAGGGCTTCGCAGACGGTGACGGTGTCAGAACAACTGGCTTTCACGGGGCACTTTGTGTCGTTACGGCAGTTCGGCCCGGCCAGCCTGGTGCACGATGCGACGAGGCAGAATTCGCCCCTGGCGCCGGGCACACGGTTCACGCTGCACATTCCGGAGATCGGGCCGGAGGTTACTGCGGCGGCGGTTGCCGGGGAGAATGGCGTGCTGCCACCGAATCTGGCGGGACGGCGCGTGCTGATCAACGGCGAGCCGGCGCCGATGGTGGAGGCGGGGAGGAATCACCTGACATTCCTGGTTCCGGACTCGGTAGTAGGGCAGGCGCGGGTGACAGTGGCGGCGGAATCGCAAGGCGAGCGCACAAACGCGCGGACCATCGGGGTGCTGGCGGCCGATCCGGGGATTTATACAGCGGATGGTTCGGGGATGGGACCGTGCCGGTGCAGCATCAAGGACGGGGTGCTGAAGCTGCTAGTGACGGGAGTGTCCGTTGCGCCGGCGGCGGTGGAACTGGGTACATCATCGGCGGGGGTTTTGGAATCAAGGAGAGTTTCTCCAGGGGTGATGGAGTTAAGCGTTGCATTGCCGGAAGGGGGCATGAACCCGGCCGCGGGAACGGGAATTCCCATGAGGCTGTTTTCCGAAGGCAGGCCTAGCCAGCCACGAGTCTGGCTGAAGCTTCCTTGAGTTTTCATAGCTTAGACGGCCAAACGGACCCAGTTACTGGTGGCAGAGCCGGCGTGGACGGCCAGCGAAGTGTCGGGCGAGAGAGTAGAGGGGAGTTGGACGTTGACTTGGTAGAGTCCGGCAAGCCCGGGAACCAGGCCGGCAAAAGCGGGAGTGACCATGGCACCGCCAACTTTCACCCTGACCGAAAGCCGCGTGTTTAGCAGCCTGTCGGAGGGAGCGGCCTGGCCGGCTCGGATCTCCCCATCCAAAGGACCGAGTCCGGCGGCGTAGATAATGAGCACCTGGCCGGGCCGAGCGGGTGAGGAGGCGGAAACGAGTTCGCCGGTGGGATGAGCCACGGCGAGAATGCCAGGGGCCGCTTCGGCGGCGGCGATGGAGACCGAAGCCGAGCCGTTGGGGGTGGTGAGGCGAAGGTCGGCGTCGCCGGTGAAGTCGAAGGGGAGCTGTGCGTTGACCTGATAGGGGGAGACGAACAGCAGCGGCAGATTTTGTCCTCGGAGGGAGAGCGAGACGGTTCCCAGGGAAGCGGGCAGGGGGAAGTTTCTTGCGGCCTCATTTTCCGGAGCGAAGTTCCGGCCATAGATGCTGATCAAGCCGCCGGCGCAAAGCTGCGCTTCGGCGAAGGCGGAGTTGACGACGGCGGGTGCGGAGAGTTCCGGGGAAGGGGCGACCTCGGTGCGGTCCAGGACGTCTCCGGTGGCGAGGACGGCCTCGATATTGATGCGTCCGGCAGAGACGCCCAGGCGCAGATACTCATGGATGCTTTGGCCGAAAGCGATGAACGGCTTGGGATGAACAGGGTAAAGACCCGCGCCACCGCCGCCGCTGGTCATGTAAATGGTCCCTTTTCCGGGCTCGACGATTTCGCCCTGCCGCAAGGGATGAGAGCGCTGATAGCTGTGCTCATGACCGCATAGGACCAGCTGTACGCCGTGCCTTTCGAGGATGGGCACCACATGCTCGCGGGCGAGGATGGACAGGGGATCGGTTTCGTTAGGTCCGCCGGCAAAAGGAGGGTGGTGAAAGAAGACGACCTTCCAATACTGGCGCGTGGCGGCCAGATCCTGATCCAGCCACTGGAGCATGGGACTGCGGCCCTGCACAGCGCGGGAAAGAGGGGCGTTTGTGTCGACCGCTACAAAGTGGACGTGATGCCAATCGAAGCTGTAGTAGCGGCCCTTCTCGGTTGCAGGCGCCATGGCGACCTGAGGCAGATCGTGCATGGTGAGGTAAGGGAAGGCCTCGCGGGTCCAGTAGCTATGATTGCCGGGGCAGGGGAAAAAAGGCACCTGCCGCATCATGTCGCGGTAAACATTGAAGTAGAAGGCCTCGTATTCGGCGAAGGAACCGGCCATGTAGGCTATGTCGCCCAGGTGCAGGACCAGGTTCACTTGTTCCCGCATCATCTGGGCGGCCAGATCCAGCTGCTGAACACGGCCCGTGCCACTGTCGCCGAAGGCGAGAAAGCGGAATGGTCCGGAAGAGGGGGTTTGGAAGGTGAGAGTTGGTTCGTCGGCTACGGGCACGCCGTCGTGTTCCACGCGGTAGTAGTACTTGGCGCCTGGTTCCAGGTTATTCAGGTGCACCGTGTGGCGGTAGTAGCTGGAGCCGAGATCGGTCTCTCCGGGCGTGAGTTCCCGGACAATGGCCGAGGCGGCCCGATTCATGGAGGTGTCGCGCGAATAACGGACAGCACCGATGCCTTCTGTTTCCGTGGTCCAGACAATGCTGGCGCGGGTAGAGCTGACGTTCTGTAAGTATGGGTAGCGCCGGAGCGACGCCGAAGCCGGCTTGGGCAGCAAAGCAGGCAGGGCCATCGCCTTAGCCACGGATTGAAAGAACCCTCGCCTATGCCACATTGGCTGGTCTATCCCCGCAGTACGCTCTGCAAGTCAATCCTCTCCCAAACAACAATATTATTTAATGGATTGTAGCAGACAACCCATTGTGTAGGGAATACTACTTATCGGCTATTTTGGCAAATACCTTCAATCAGGGGGTACTACCCGCGTTCAGGGGAAAGATCTACGATTGCGCCGGCGACCGGCCACGTGATACGCTCACCACTGACAACCAGTCACAGGACGGAACCATGAGGCGTTTTCTCCCCTTCGCACTGTGCATGCTGGCCGGCGGGCTGCTGGCGCAGAATGCCCCGAAAACCCACCTAAAAGTGGGCGATGCGGCTCCAGACTTTAAGCTTCCTTCGACCAAGGGAGGCACAGCGTCGCTGGCGGATTTCAAAGGCAAGAGCACGGTGGTGCTCGCCTTCTTCCCGGCGGCCTTCACCGGTGGTTGAACGAAGGAAATGACGGCGTACCAGGCTGGTATCGCCAAATTCGAAGAAGATGGCGCGCAGGTGTTCGGGATCTCGACAGACAACGCCCCCACGCTGCGGCACTGGGCAGAGGAGCATTTGAAGACCACCTTCCCGCTACTGAGCGATTTCCAGCGGAAGACGTCGGAGGCGTACGGGGTACTGGCTCCAAGCGGGGTAGCCAGCCGGACGACCTTCGTTGTGGATCGAGACGGCAAGATCGCCTACATCGAGGAAGGCAGCGCCGCAGTGGACCCCAGCGGCGCCGGGGCCGCCTGCAGCCGCCTGAAGAAATAGGTCCGCTTGAGAGAACCGATCGCTGCCTCCGACCGGCGTTTGATGGCGCTGGCGGGGGCAGCGGTGGTTTTCAGCGGCCTGTTCGTCTGGCATCACTACACGGAGGCTTTTCCGCAAGCATCGCTCGATCTGCGTCTAAGCCGGGAGCAGATCACATCCCAGGCGGAGCGCTTTCTTGGCTCCCGCAACCTGACTCCGGCCGGGTTCCGCAATCTGACGTTATTTGATCCGGACGACGAGGCGCGCCTGTTCCTGGAACGGGAAGCGGGCCTGGAGCGCGCCAACCAGCTGATGCAGGATCAGGTGTCGGTGTGGCGGTGGCGCGCGCGCTGGTACAAGCCGCCGGAAAAGGAAGAGCGCATCGTCTACCTGTCGCCAGGGGGACGGGTGATTGGCTTCCGGCATATCGTCGAGGAGAAGAGTCCTGGCGCCAAGCTGACGCCGGAAGAGGCGCGCACCGCCGCCGAATCCTTCCTCGCCTCGCAAACCAAGATCCCCCACCGGCTGGTGGAACAAAGGCAGGAGCAGCGGCCGGCGCGTCTGGATCATATCTTCACTTGGGAGCAGGAAGGGTTCCGGATCAAGGACGCGACCTACCGGCGTTCTGTGGTGGTACAGGGGGACGGCATCGGGAGCTATTCGGAATTCCTGCATGTGCCAGAGCAATGGCAGCGGGACTTTGCGGCGCTGCGCTCGAAGAACGAACTGTACACACAGATTGCGCAGGCGTTCTATGTGCCGCTGATTCTGGCGGGCATCGTGCTGCTGATCCAGGCGGCGCGGCAGAAGCAGATTCCATGGCGGCCGCTGGTTGTGATCACCGGCGTCACCGCGGCGTTGATGATCGCCAATCAGTGGAACTCGCTGCCGTTCTTCCTCGATAACATGCCGACGAGCAGCAGCCACGGCGAGAGCCTGGTGCTGGGTCTGCTGCAAGGGCTCGGCGCGGGAGTGGGGGTCTTTTTCTACGTGATCCTGGCGGCGGCGCCCGGCCAGTGGCTGTACCGGCGGTTTCAGCCGGGCCATCTTCGGCTGACGCAGGCGCTGTCGTTTGGAGGCATCCAGACGCGGGAGTTCTTCCGCGCATCGCTGGCGGGCTACGGATTCGCGGCGGCGCACATCATCTTCCTGGTTGCGTTCTACCTGGTGGGCAAGCGGTTCGGAGTGTGGAGCCCGCAGGATGTCGGCTACTCGGACCTGCTGTCGACGGCGATGCCATGGCTCTATCCGCTGGGGATCTCCGTGCTGGCTTCGGTGTCGGAGGAGTTCTGGTTCCGGCTGCTGGCGATTCCGCTACTGTACAAGCTAACGCGGTCGAAGCTGATCGCGGTGGTGGCGCCAGCGCTGGTGTGGGGATTCCTGCATGCCAACTATCCCCAGCAGCCGGGTTACATCCGCGGGATCGAGGTGGGCTTGATCGGCATTGCTTCCGGTTACTTGATGTTGCGGTTCGGCATCCTGGCGACGCTGATCTGGCACTATACGGTGGATGCGGTGCTGATCGGCACGTTCCTTTTCCAGTCCTCCAGCTTGTATTTCCAACTCAGCGGACTGGTGGTGGCCGGAGCGGTACTTTTTCCGCTGGCGATTTCGGTGGTGCGTTACCGCTCGAATGGAGGCTTCTTGGTGGAAGAGCCGGCCGAAGAAGTGGCTGAGCCCACGGCAGCAGCGGCTCCAGAAACAATCGAACTGCATCCGCCGCTGGAGCCGATGTGGAGCCCACGGTTGCTTTATTTCCTGGCGGCATTTCTGTTCGGGCTTGGACTGCTCTTGCGGCCCCAGGTTTACGGGAACTTCCTCAGCCTGAAGCTGACTCTGCAAGAGGCGCTGGCAAAGGCGCCGGCGCCGCCACCGGATCATCGCACCGTGGCGGAGTACCATCCGAACCTGGATGCGGCGGTCTTTGAGTATTTGAGGCGGCAATCCGGTCCTCAGGCGGCAACGAGAATCGTGGAGCAACATACGGCCACTGGGCTGTGGAGTATCCGCCACTTCCAGCCGCAAAAGAAACGGGCTTGGATTCACTACCTCCACCGCGACGGAGAGCATTATCGAACCGATCATGTGCTGGATGAAAAGGCCACTGGTGCGAACCTCTCGCCGGCCGAGGCGCGCGGAGTGGCGGAAAACTATCTGATTTCTCGGCAGGGAGTGAAGCTGGCCGATTACCGGTTGATTGACTCCTCGCATCAGAAGCGGGATCAGCGAACCGACCACATGCTGGTTTGGGAACATACCGATTTCCGCGCGGGAGAGGCACGTGCCCGGCTGTCGGTGGAGATTCTGGGCGATGAGCCATCCGGATTCCGGCGCTTCATCAAGCTGCCCGAAGAGTGGCTGCGCGAGTTCCGCCGGCCGCGCCTGCAAGGCTACTTCCTGCCCGCAATCGCCGGCGCGGCATTCCTGTTTGTGCTGATCCTGTTCGTGCGGCGTCTCAGCCAGCACGAGTTCCGCTGGCGCAGCTACCTGGTTCCGGCTCTGGCGGGAATGGCTGCCGTGGCGGTTGGCTGGATGAATCAATGGCCGGCGTTCTATAGCGGCTACGATACGGCGGTACCGATCGAGGATTACGTTTCCGATGCGGTGCTGGGAGCCGTCATGCAGCTGCTGCTGAGCGGCTTTCTGTTCTTTCTCGGCGCGCTGGCGGCGGATCTGTTTCTCGGCATGGCCACCGGAAGGCGCGCGTTGCCGCCCGCTTCCACGCCGCTGATGCTGGCGCTGGCCGCGGTCGTCTTCGGGTACACGCGGGTCAGCGGCTGGCTGGTGGAGAAGATTCCAGGCGACCGTATGAGCCTGCCGCTGTGGAACATTGCGGAAGTGAACACATGGCATCCGGCGCTGGAGGTGATGAGTTCGGCTGTGATGGCGGCGCTGGCCATCACGCTGGCGGCCGCGGTGGTGCTTCCGGTGGGGGCAATGATGGCGAAGCGCCAGAAGCTGTTTTGGATCCTCTCGGCGGCGGCGGCGACGGCCGCGACGAACACGCAGGCGCCGTGGCTGATGCTGTTCAGTTTCGTGTCGGTGCTGGCGCTGGCCGCGTTGCTGGAGCTTCTGGTGCGTAGCTGCGCAGCCGCACTGCTGTCATTGGCGCCGGCTGTATTATTGGCGGTGAGCCTGGAGCATGGCGCGCAACTGGCCAGGCAGCCCAATGCCTCCCTGCAAGCCGAAGGTTATGCGCTGATGGGAGCGGGGCTGATTCTCAGCGCCGTCTTCTGCTTACGGTTCGGCCGGAGCAAAGCTACGGTTTCCGCTCCGGCGCCGACTCTCCCTTCCGGCGCAGAGTAGGCGCTTTGCGCTTCTGCGTCTGCTCGGCTTCGGCTTTCTTTTTCTCGGCTGCGCGGCGGCTCTCCAGATCGGTGGGAGTCATGAGAGCTTCGCGCTGTTTCCTCTCATCGGAAAGGCGTACGTTAGCGTCGTGCTTGCGCTTGGCGAGGTCTTCCTGAGCGAGTTCGAGGCTGTCTTCGGTCACCTCGATGGCGGAAATCAGGACAAACTTGTAGCGTGACAGATCGGAGGGGTTGGATTCCTGGATTTGCTCGAGGGCGGCCAGCATCTCTTCTTCGGCTTTGGCCACGATCGGCACGCCTTCGGCGAGATCCGCGTTGCGGCGCAGCGCGTCCTCGGTGACGATGTCGATGGCTTCGATGATGCGGATGTAGTCTTCGAGCGTGGAATGGATCAAAGCGGAGCGGCCGGGCTTTTCCCGCGCGACCATCTGTTTGAGCAGATCGACGCGCATGCGGGCAAACTCGGAGTAGAGCTTCAGCCTGAGGTTCGGCTCCTGGGCGAGACGGATCTGGTCCACTTCGTCGGCGGTCAGAAAATCGCGCTCCTGCGCGGCCGCGGCCAGGCAGCCCAGAAGTGCAATCACGGCAAGCTTCATTTCTTCCTCCCCATGATGGAGGCGATGATCTCATCGCGGATCTGCGAGGCGCGGCGCATGATTTTATCCACCGGCTCGCGGTCGTCGACGCTCATTTCATGCTTGAAATTGTCCATGCGCCGGTTGAGCTTGCGGATGGCGATTTCGGCGCGCTTGAAATACTTGGGACTGCGGCGGGCGTTTTTCCCTGATTCATCGAGCGAGGTCTTGGCCAGTTCGATCGACTCGAGAATTTCGGCAAGCTTGGCGTTGAGCTTTGCATCATCGCCCGCCTTGTAGGAGGTGCGCGCTTGGTCAAAGATCGTGTCGGCGTGCTTGAGAGCCTTCTCGGAGCGCTTCTCCAGATTCGACTCCGCCATGACCACGGACAGGTCCGCCGCCGGCAGGAGACTGGTCAGCAGGAACAGCGCGCACGGCGCGAAGAGTTTCACCGGCTCAGCTCCTTCTTGATCACCTTGATCCTCTGGCGGGCCTTGAATTCTTCATCAGGATGCTTGTCCTGGCTGAGCGAAAGAAACTTCTCATAGTTGACCAGCGCGGGCTGGTACTGCTTGGTCCTGTCATAGGCGAGCGCGCGCAGAAAATACAAGCCGGTCTCCGGGTCGCCCAAGGCTTCGAGTTTGTCGAAGGCGGCCAGCGCCTGCGTATAGTTCTCCAGGCTCAGCAGCATGGTGGCCAGCCCGGTCCAGGCGGCCTTGGAATCCGGCTGAGTTTGGGCGACGCGCCAATACTGCTGCGCCGCGCCGGGAAAGTTTTTCTGGTCGCGCAGCAGAGCCGCATAGGAAAGGCGCAGGGTTGCGTTGTCCGGATCGGAGGCCAGAGCCTGATCCATCATCGCCGCCGCCTTGCCCGGCTCTTTGTTGCGGAGGTAGGCGGTGGCCAGCGCGAAGCGGTTGGCGGCGGAGGGGGACTGCGCAGCGGCCTTCTCCAGATGCTCAACGGCCTTGCCGGGCTGGCCCGCATCCAGGTACAACTCGCCCAGGCGCTCCCTGACGGCGACATCGTCCAGGAACTCGTGATAGAGCGCGATAGCGGGCTCCGGCCGTTTGGCCTTCTCATAAAGCGACGCCAGCTCCAGCAGCCCATCGCGATAGGCCGGATCGAGCGCCGCCGCCTGGCGCAAGGCGGCCTCGGCCTCCTTCAGGCGGTTCTGGCGGGCGATGGCACGGCCGAGGCCGGATTGCGCCGCAGCCGATTTGTTGTCCAGGCCGGCCGCCGAGAGAAAGTGCTTCTCCGCCCCGGCATAGTCGCCCTTGGCCAGAAGAGCTTCGGCGAGATAGTAGACGGGACGAAACTCCACGGGCTTCTTCCCGGCTGCCGATTGCAGAATGGCTGCTGCCTCTGATGCCTGCTTGGCTTCCAGAAGCACGATTCCCAGGTTCAGTTCTGCCTCGTAAAGCCCTGGGTTCAGCTCGAGCGTCTTGCGGTAGCTGGCAATCGCCCCGCTCGCGTTACCGCTCAGGCTGAGCGCAAGCCCGAGATGGAAGTGAGAGTAGTAATCCTCGGGGTCTGCTTCCACAGCCTTGGAAAAAGCAGCCGCCGCGGCCGGGTAGTCCCTGGCTTCCAGCGCCTTCAATCCGTCGGCTTGCGGATCGGATTGAGCCAGCAGAGCGGCGGCCAGAAGGAGGGCGAGCGGCATATACCTCTATTGTTCCGGTTATCGAGTGCCGGATGCAATCAGGTAAGCTGATAAGTCGAAACAAGGAGGCAGCATCATGAAGCGACGAGAATTCCTTTCGGCGACGGCGGGGGCGGCATGGCTTCCCGGCGCCTACGCGCAACCCAAGACGAGGCGCGTGGGGCTGATCGGCTCCGGCTGGTACGGCAAGTGCGACCTGCTGCGGCTGATCCAGGTGGAACCGGTGGAGGTGGTTTCGCTGTGCGACGTCGACAAGAGAATGCTGAAGGAAGCCGGGGAGATCGTTGCCTCCAGGCAGGCATCGAAGCAACAGCCGCGGCTCCACGCTGACTACCGGGAGATGCTGAAGGAGAAGGATCTCGACATTGTCATCGTGGCGACCCCGGATCACTGGCATGCGCTGCCGATGATCGAGGCAGTGAAGGCCGGCGCCGATGTTTATGTGCAGAAGCCGATCAGCGTCGATATCGCCGAAGGCCAGGCCATGTTGGAAGCGGCACGCAAGTATAAGCGCGTCGTGCAGGTGGGAACGCAGCGGCGCAGCACGCCCCACCTGATGGAAGCGCGCGAGCAGATCCTTAAGCAAGACAAGCTGGGCAAGATCGGGCTGGTGGAGATCTACTGTTACTACCACATGAGGGCGCGCACGAATCCTCCCGACACGGCGCCGCCCGATTATCTGGATTACGAGATGTGGACGGGCCCGGCGCCGATGCGGCCTTACAACGAGCTGGTGCACCCGCGGCGGTGGCGCGCCTTCATGGAATACGGCAACGGCATCATGGGCGATATGTGCATTCACATGCTGGACATGGTGCGGTGGATGCTGGATCTGGGGTGGCCGAAGCGCGTCTCTTCGGCCGGCGGGATTCTGGTGGAGAAGTCGAGCAAGGCGAATATCTCCGATACGCAATCGGCCACTTTTGATTTCGGCGACCTGCAAGTGGTGTGGCAGCACCGCACGTACGGCCATCCGCCGGATCCGAAGTATCCGTGGGGAGCGACGTTTTATGGCGACAAAGGGACGCTGAAGGCGAGCGTGATGAGCTACGACTTCGCGCCGATGGAAAAGGGCGGGCAGGCGATTCACAAGGACGTCACCTACGAGCTGGAGCAATACCCGGAAGACAAGACCGAGAAGGATCTGGAGCGGCACGTAGCGCCGGCAATTCGCGTACACATGAAGGATTTTCTGGCGGCGATCGATAAACGGTCGCGGCCGGTGGCCGATATTGAGCAGGGGCATATCTCAACGGCCAGCTGCATTCTGGCGAATATGTCGATGCAGCTTGGGCGTACGCTGGCATGGGATGAGGCCAAGGGACGGATCCTCGGAGATGAGGAGGCTAACAAGCTGCTGCGGCGGCCGTACCGCAAGCCGTGGGCGCATCCGGAGCCGGGGAAAGTGTGACGCTTTAATTGGTGGCTCGTCCCGGTTTGCGGCCGGCGTCCAGGTGCGCGAAGTTCATCATCGCGTTGAACAGGAGAAAGAAGCTGCCCTGGGTCTGGTTGCGCCAGATAGGATTATTGGCGAATAGGAGGATGTGGCCCTTGCCGACCGGGACATCGACGATGGCGGGCTGGCGGGCCAGTTCCCTGCCCCCGGCCAACATGCCCGCGATGAGCAGTTCTTTCTCTTCGCCAAAGCGGAGCACGACGCGCGGACGCTTGTCGGCCGGAGGCAGATAGGCGCGCATGGCCTCGCGCATCTCTTCGCTGATGGGCGGCTCCTCGCCGGGGCGCACTTCGGGCTTGGGAGGAGGAGCGGCGTAGGGGCGGCCTTGTGGGACGTCGGGATCGTTCGCGCCGCCGCGGCCGCTGGGCCGGGAACCGGGAGGTGACGCGCCGCCGGGCAACTGGACGCCGCCGGTGAGGCTCACGCGAAGCACGGGAGCCTGGTTGAAATAGACGGCGAGTTTATCGTCGTAGCCATAGGCTATGGGGCTGCCGCTGTCGGCAACCACGGCCTGGTAGACACTCCCGCGGGCCTGCAGTTCACGGGTCTGGGTGATGGAGACGCCTTCCACCAGTCCATATTCAATGGGGATGGCGGCGTTGCCCGCGATGGTGATGAAGAGGCCTCCCTCTTCCACGAACTTTTTCACGTGAAGCAATCCCTCCAGACCCATGCCGCCACGGATGTCATCGCTTGTGTCGGGCGACATGCCGATGTTGGGCGTGAGCGGTGAGTTTTTCCAAGGGATGGGATCGCCGTGGCGCGGCAATCCATTCACAACGCGCTGGGCGCTGCCGGGCGTGGGACCAAGAAGGATGACATCGTATTTGGCGCGCAGGTTGGGCGTGTCGCGCAGCACATGATCGGAGATGTAGTGGTAGGGAATGCCGAGCTGGTCAAAGGCGATGCGGTACCAGCCTTCGTTCTGCGTATTGATCCAGCTGTGAACCAGCGCGATGCGCGGGGCGGCCAGATCATGCCGCGCCACCTCGGGCATTTTGGCGGCGGCAACCGCGTGCACGCCAAGCGCGGCGGCCTCTTTTTGCAGCCGCTGTTTCAAATCGCCCGGGTTGCCTTGCACCGGGATCAGAAAAGCGCCGCGGGGGAACTTCTCTCCGTCCAGCTCAAACGGCTCCTCGGCAACCTGCATGCGGAGTTCCTTGAGGCGGAAGCGGAAACTGGCGAGGTGATTTTCGGCGGTGTGGCGGATCAGGTAAGCCACGGCGGTTGCGGCGCCTTTGATCTGGCCCGGCGCCTGAATGGGAAGGCTGACGGGCTGCATGGGCTCCTTGAGAAAGGCAGTGTCGTTGACGCGTACGGTGCGGATGTTGCGCAGCGGACCGAGTGACCAGCCGGTGTCGTCATAGGGCCGTGGATCGGAGACGTTGAAAAACTGGCGGTCCAGCAGCATGTCGGCCATGCGGCTGTAAGGCTGGTCCATGCGCACGACGTAGCTTCCGGCGGGAAGCCTCTCCGGCTTCTCGACGGCGGCGTTCAGGCGGTGGACTTCGATGCCATGCATGCCGAGCAGGTTGAGCAGATCGGCGCTCATCCATGGTCTCGGATCGTCGGCGGGAAAGAGCCAGGCGGCGGGACCCTCCTTGTGCGCCTTCTCGACGCTGCGGCGGCTCTTGAGGTAGAAGTTTTCGAGGAACAACTGGCGATTGCGGGCGAAATAATTCATCGCCAGGAGAAGCGCGCTCTGCTGCAGGTTGACGTTGTTGCGCAATGACCACTTGACCTTGGGTAAAGGCGGATTAGGGCGGTACCAGGTGCGCGTGGTGGAGGATTCCGGCACGGTGCGCTCCAGCGTATCGGCGCCGCGGCCGCCGTAGGTCTCATAGAAGCGTCCGATGGCGTTGTGGCCCTGCGCGGCGGTAACCATGTAGTTGGCTGCCCAGCCGTCGTAGAAACCGTGCGTCCAGACGCCGGGCACGCCGCGCTTGGTCATCTCCTCCACTTCGTGATAAGCGAGGCGGTGCCATTCGTTGACGACAATCGGATCGAGCCAGGCGTTGTAGGGGCCGGTGCCGGTGGAGGTGTAGAGGAACGGGACCGATTCGTGCAGGTCATGCAGCACTTGCGGGTGGTACTCGAGGAACGTCTTCATGACAATACGGCTCAGCGCGAGGGAAAGCGC